>Ga0326727_10002711_pt1 | contig 59215 bp, 52 predicted proteins | sample MB2enrmetagenome_FD_207643 | JGI IMG/M metagenome (GOLD analysis project Ga0326727, IMG submission 207643) | Lab enriched peat soil microbial communities from McLean, Ithaca, NY, United States - MB29MY | ecosystem: Environmental > Terrestrial > Soil > Wetlands > Peat | place: USA: New York... | reverse complement strand
ATCAACCGGGCAAACCTTCCTGTGAGCGAAGAGAGCGTGTCAACACGAAGAGCCCGGTGCGGGAATACCGCCCGCCGGGATCTGTGAGGGGGGCACCGGGCAACCGGTGTCCCTACCTCAACAAAGCGGGGAATGAGGATTGGCTAGTTCCTGGCCAAGAGGAGAGGGCGGTTTGGCTGGTAGGTACGTAAGTTGCTATTATCAAATCTGCAAGCTGCATGGACGGAATTGATGATGTACCTGGCGGCGACGCCCGCGGCGGGGGTTCGCGAGTGGTGCAGGCGACGGAGGAGGAGCGGGCGGCGATTCGGGCGATGTTGAGCAGGCGGGCGGAGTTTGCGCCGGCGGAGGCGGCGGCTGGCCGGGCCCCGGCGCTGGCTTGGGCCGGATTGAGGCTCGCTGCCGCTGTGTTGCTGGCCGCCGGGGTTGTGGCGGGTTATGCGGACGGGGACGAGTTCGACGACGTGGGTTGTACCGTTGCGCAGCAACCGGGCGAGACTTCTCACGGTGCGCGTTCGGCTCAGGCCCGGGAGGGCGCTGGCAGCAAGGTGCCCGGCTCTGACGGTGGATCGGCCGGTCCTTCCGGCACGGGTGGAGCTGGTGGCAGGCCGGAGTGCGAGGCGCAAGCGTCTGGAGCGCAAAGCTCTGATCCCGCGGGCGGCCAGGAGGTGGCCGCAGGGGCCGGCTCCGGGGCCGTTCCCCGCCCCAAGGGCCAGGGCACGGAAGGTAAGATCAATGCCCAAAACGGCTCCCAGGGAGACTCGGCAACGGAGCATCGCGAGGTGATGGACGCCCTCCGGGAGATTCGGGATGCGTTGGCGGCGGTCCGGCGAAGCGCTGGCCAGGAGGAGCCCATCAACCGAAAGGAAGCGCAGCGGATTTTTGCGGTTCTGGCAAAGCTCAGGACGGAAACCGGCGCGCGGAAAGCGCCGCTGCACACCGTCTTTGGATACCTGGTCCTGCAGGGACTGTCCGGCGAGCGGACCGCGCGGAAGTGCCGGTGCGCAGCCTCGCTGATTTCAGCGCGAGTCAAAACGCTCCAGGAGCGGTTCGGGTTGTCTGTGCGCCAGCTTCAGAACTACGCGTCGGCGCTGGTCGAAATGGAAACAACGGTTAAGGGCGACCGGCGGCACAGGCGAGCCTCCGGCCCGCCCGACGATTCTGACCGCCCTGGGGGACCTCAGGACGATGCAGACCGTCAGGAAGGGGGCGAAGAGGACCATTTCAGAGACGGGGAGGGTTAGGTTTTGAATTCATTTTGAAGGCTTCAAAAGCGTGAAAGCGCCCGTGTTTACGGGCGCTTTTTTAATGCCTGTGTGCCGAGTTTTGAATCCCTTCGACAGTTTAGGGGCCTGTCGCATGAAGCGGCGGCCCACTGAGAAAGGCAAAGCATGAGAATACGCAGCGCAGTAGAGATCGAAGACCCGGCAGCGGGGACGGAGCCCTCCAACCGGGAACGCCGAATCAAGGCCGGCTACCGAAGGCTCCTCCGGGCCGTGCTCGACGGGAAGGGAGGCGAGTCTAAGGCCCAAAGTCTATCAAGTGCGGATTGCGGAATGCGGAATGCGGAATCCGGGGTTCAAGGTTCGAAGTTCGGTGTTCGACGTTCGAAGTTCAATCCCCGCCACCGGGCTGCCGAGGTGTACCTCTCCCGCTTCCTGTGCGTGGGTTTCGCGCTCGCGCTGGCAGTGACCGGGTGCGCCGGGCGGCGCCCGCTCAAAGGCGGCAAAGCGGTCACGATGCACGGTCCGGGCGGGAGCGTCCAGCAGAGCCTCGTCCAGGGGGAGAACCCCTCGCAGGCGAGCAAGCAAGATCAGGAGACCGTCAAGGTCCGCACCTACACCGTGCCCGCAGGCTCGCGCATGGAGCAATTGAATGCAGAGGGCGGAGTGCGGAATGCGGAGTGGGGAGGGCGGAGTGCGGAAGGCCGAAAGGCGGAAGCGCTAAATGCCAACGCTCAGCCTTCAACCTTCTTCGGAGCCAGTCGCCAACCCTCAACTCTTAACGCTCAACCCTCAACCAGCTTCGAGTTAAGCGCTCCAATGCCCGTGGTGGAGCGGGATGAAACCCGCACGCGGACAGAGTTGGGTGCTGCCCAGAAAGACACGGCCCGCGAGCTGGGAGCCAAGCTTTCAAGCCTCAAGGGCATTGTGTGGGTAGGCATTGGCCTGTTCGTGTTCGGCCTCGCGTCGCTGGTTTATCCGCCCCTCAAAGCGGTCATCGGCAGCGTGACGACCAGTGCGGCCCTGATGTTGGGCGGCGTGGCGCTCATGGTCCTGCCCACGCTGCTGGTCGGCAATGAGCTGCTCATCCTGGGAGTGGTCGGCCTGACTGTCGGCGGCTGGTTTCTGGCTCATCGTCACGGTCAACTGCGCGGGACGGTTTCCGCCACCGCCGGAAACCCACCAGCCAAAGCTCAAGACAGCGCCTCCTAATCACATTTCACGCATCACGCCTCACGCCTCACGCCTCACGTATCCCGTTTCACGCCTCACCCAACATGAACACAAACCTGAATTCCGCCGCTCCATCCCCTCGCGCCATCTCGGGCGAGGGCTGGGCGGCCATCGCCGGCGCGGCCAGTTCGGCGTTCCTCTTCGGGAAGAAAATCCTTGCCTGCAAGTCCGCCAAGCCGGAGCTGGTTAGCCGCGCCGAGTTCTGCGCCGAAATGCTGGCCAGCCGTGAGCGCATGCATGCCGACCACCTTGCGCTCTTGGAGAAGCTCGACGCCAACCACCGGGAACTGCTCGCCACTCTGGACCGGCAGGTCACCCGCATCAATGCCCTTGAGTCCGGCCTCGCCCGCCTGGACGAGCGCACCAGGAACTAACCATGCAACCCCTTTCACCAACCACATTCGGGAGGGCGAGCGTCCTCGCGAGCCCAAATATCTCCGGAAATCGGGGCTCGCGGGGACCCTCGCCCTCCCTCGGATTACCAGCGGAGGATGTTCATCATTCCCTGGTATGGCCAATCTTCGGGCTTGGTCACCAGCCCCTTGCGCATCGGATTCTCGCGGATGTAACCCCACTTATCGGCGTAGCTTTCAGAGCGTCGCAAGCGCGTGTCCCAATGCAGCGATTGCCACCGCCATTGGGCGTTAGCCGCCTTCTGGGTGAACAACCGCTTCCAGTAGGTCATCCAGCGGTTGAGAGGGATGTCCAGATTGTGCGGGGCAGCAAACAGAGGCAGGTGATCCGGCATCAGCAAATAGTAGCCGACCAACCACGCCTGTGCTTCCCGCCAAACCTCCAACAGAAGCTGATGCACGTTCGGCTGCGCAATCCAGGCAGCCCGATGCTCCGCGTCCACAGTGACGAACACAATGGTTGGCTGCCCAAGGTCAATATGGACACCGGAGGCAGGCTTATGACGGCCCGGTTCATCGCGCGGCGGATTCATGCCGCGAATCTAATGGGAGGGCGAGCGTACCCGCGAGCCCAAACATCTCCGGGGGACGAAGTCAGGGCTCGCGGGGACGCTCGCCCTCCCGGGCTAACCATTTTTGGCGCGCGCAACCTGGCTGGCGTTGCCGGCCACGCGCGCCGTAGCAGAAACAAAACAACAAAAGAAAGGAAAGTAGTAAACGTATGAAAATACTAGACATCCCACAATCAGGTAAACGTGGCCTGAACGTCTCGCAGGCTGGCCAGTTCGGCCAGATCAGCCGGACGCTCGCCATCCCCGCCAATCCGCGCACTCCAGCGCAAATGACCGTGCGCGACAATCTCAGTCGCGTGGCGGCCAAGTGGCGGACGCTCACAGAACCCCAGCGGGTCGAGTGGATGGAGGCAGCCAGCGAAGTCAAGAGCAACAGCCGCCTCGGCCAGAGCGGCGCCCTCAGCGGGTTCCAGTTGTTCGCCAAGATCAACTGCACGTTCGCACAGTTCGGCCAGACCGCGGTGGAGACACCTCCAATCCGGCCGCAGTTCCCGGACCTCGCGCCGCAGAACCTGGTCATCACCAACACCTCGGGAGTGGTCGCCCTCAAGCTGACCTGCCCGACCGACCCCGGCGATAACACCATCGTCCGCTGCTCCAAACCGGTCAGCCAGGGCGTTGAAGTCTGCAAGGACTTCCGCATCCTGGGAACGTGTCCCGCGCCAGTGACGGGCTCGGCTGACATCACGAGCCTCTATACGGCCCGTTACGGGGTCCCGAAGGCCGGCACCAAGGTGTACGTCCAGGTCAACCAGGTCGTTGATGGGTGGGAGAGCCTGCCCAGGACCTACTCGGCCATCGTCCCGGCGAGCTGAGCAGCCGCCGGGCGTGCGGGCCGTTGAGCAATTGCCCGCTCCCGGCGTCCAGGCGGGTGGGTGGCCTCCGGGGCGCCCGCCCGCTCCAGCCCCGGCCCCGGTCTCGTATCCACCATTTAAGAAAGAAAAGTAACGTATGAAACTAAAACATATCTCCCGGAATGAGAAAGATGGTTCGGCAGTCGTGTTTGCTGGCCGCTATGGCCTCGTAAGCCGCCGCCGTGTCATTCCAACTAACCCTCGAACCGAACGCCAGTCGGAAGTCCGCCGGCATTTGGCGGAGCAGGCGCGGCGCTTTGGTGACCTTACCGACGCGCAGCGCGAGGCCTGGAACGCGGTCGCCGCCACGTACCGGTCGCATCCCCGGCAAGGCCAAAGCGGCCCGCTGACGGGGCTGCACCTGTTCATCAGGGTCAACTGCAAGCTGGCCCTCTTCGGTCTGGAACCGCTAAACACACCACCTCCGCCGCCGGTGTTCCCGGAACTGGCGCCGCGGGACCTCGTCATCACCAACACGGCCGGCGTTATCGCGGTAAAGCTGGTCTGTCCGGCAGACCCGGGTGATAGCACGGTGTTGCGGGCGAGCCCACCGCAATCGGCCGGCGTAGGGACATGCAGGGAATTCCGCATCATCGGCACGTGCCCAGCGCCGGTGGCTGGTTTAGCGGACATCACGGAGCACTATGCCAATTGCTTCGGGCCGCCGCCGGTGGGTCGGAGAATCTTCCTGCGGGCGAGCACGATGGTGAGCGGATTCGAGAGCCTGTCCCGTGAGTTCCGCGCCCGAGTGCCCGCGCCGTGACCACGGATGTGCTTCTCTCTCCCAGGGCAAGCAAGGACAAAGTTCCAGGTAATACGCCGTGCTGAGGCCAAGAAAGCGGTGGTATTCGTGAGCCAATAGTCGTATGAGCAGACAAGACAAATGAAAACCGTGCGTAAGCTGATTGCGTTGACGATCTGGGCCCTGGTGGCGATGGCGCTGAGAACCCCGGCCCAAGCCGCGGAAAGCAGGCCCCAGAAGAACCTGGTATTCATCCTGGCTGAAAATGAATACCGAGCCTGGCGGACCATCCCGGAATTCGGACAGATGCTGGAAGACAAATATGGATTCCAGTGCGAATACCTGACCAGCAGCACCGACGACAAAGACCCCAATCGGTTCTTCATCCCGCGCATGGAGCGAGTCAAGAAGGCGGACCTGTTGGTGGTGTTCGCCCGCCGCCGCGCCCTGCCGAGTGAGCAAATGCAGATCCTGAAGGAGTATCTGGACAGCGGCAAACCACTGATCGGCATCCGCACCGCCAGCCATGCCTTCGACGCCAAGCTGGTCGTTCCCAAGGAAGGCGGCGCTCCCGTCGCCGCCAACGTCAGGCTCCCCGAAGGGCTGGAGCAATGGACGACCTTCGACAAGGATGTCTTGGGTTGCAGCTATCACGGCCATTACGAGCCTGGGATTGTCACCGTCGTCACCGTAAACCCGGAGAAGAAGGGGCATCCCATCCTGACCGGCGTGCCCGAGACGTTCGACAGCCCGAGCTGGCTTTACATGATTGCGCCCCTGGCGCCGACAGCCGAACCGTTGATGATGGGCAAGATCCCCGGGAAAGATGCCGAGGCGGTGGTTCTCACCAACACCTATAAGCGCGGCAGCCGGATCGTTTACACCTCGCTGGGGCACTGGGAGGATTTCAAGACCCCGGCCTTCCAGCGCATTCTGATTAACTCAGTATTCTGGACAATGAAGCTGGACGTGCCCAAGGGCTGATCCGCCGGTGTCTTTCATGGCTCTGCGCTTTTGTGACGGAAAACACCATCTTCGGATACAATGAGGACAAGGCTGCTCAAGTGTTCGCCCTCACTCGAAGTCAACGGCGACAGCCTGGTAAGCCTCCACGCGCGGAAGGCGTATCTCCAATTCCCTGCCGGACTGTTTCCAGTGAAGCGGAGCTTTCAGGAAGGTCGAAACCCGGCGCACCCTCAAGTCATCCGGGATGGTCATGCGCACAGCCACCTTCTCGACCGGGGGAAGGTAGTTGGCCTCGTTCTCCGCGTCGCTGGTCCAGTTGAGCAAGTGCAACACGCGGCGATTGCCATGCTGGGTGAGGTTGGCAATCAGGGAAGGCGGGGCGTCCACGCGGCACGGGGGCGGAGTGGCGGCGGCGGCTTCAACCAGCTTGCGCAGGAGGTCGCCTAGAACCGCCTGCCGGGTGGAGGCGTAGAGGCTCTCGAGGGAGGATGCCTGGTAAACCACGCGACCTCGACCGTGGGTGGAGGTGACCACACCCGGCAGAATCGGACGCCGCCCATCGCCCGTGACGATATCCATCGCGGGGGACCCGCCGTCCAGCGCCTCGACCGGTTCAAAGTACCCGAGTGGGACCAGCGGGCCATCGGTGGCGGCGTGTGGGGTGAGATACAGGTCGTTGGGCCCGCCGGTCATGCACCGATAGCTGTTCAAGGTATCCGCGAGCTCCCCTTGCGGATGCGCTGGACGAACCCGCAACAACGGTTCAAGGTCGAAGCGCTCCAGTCGTTCGCCCGCCGAGCCGTAGAGCGACGTCCCATAGCAGGCCAGGAGTCCGCCACCGTTTTCGACAAACCGTTCGAGGTTCTCCCGGCGGCGGGGGGTGAGTTGGGGGACATCCGCCAGATAAAGAACCCGATAGCGAGCCAACTTCTCGGGCTCATCCAACATCGCCTGGGGCACAGAGGAGACTTGGACATGGCCATAGAGACAGGCGGCGAAGGCGCCGAGCGTGGACGACCGGACGTCGGCGCTCCAGAACCATCCGGTTTGCGCATGCCCGGGCGGGTTCCGAGTCGCCTGCACAACGGCAACGTAGGGCACATTCTCAGCTCCCTCCAGTTCTCGCTCGTGGTCCTTCAGGACACCGAACGGGAAGCCGACCCAACGCCGGTTGTCGGTCTGCGTCACGTAAGCGTACGGTTGGGCAATAATGGGAGCGCCCCCAAAGGCCGCGGTGGCGAAGATCTCCTGCTGGTAGTCGAGCCCATTGGGGATGACTCGAGGCCAGTTATTATAAACTCCGACGTAGGGCCAGACGCCGAGTCCCGCGGCGCGGGCCAGGCTGACGCCCTCTGCGCGTTCCAGGAGCGAGTGGCCGCGCTCGTAGAGGAAGGCGTCCATGGCCCTGAGAATGCGCGGGTCCTCATTCGCCAAGTTGTCCCCATTGTTGAGGTTATAGATCAGCGGAATATCTTTGTGGGCCTTCACCACCCGCCGAACCTCCTCAAGGACACCCATCAGTTGCTCTTGGTACCATTGGTGATACTCCGCGATGACCTCGTGGTCCTGCCGGGTGTAATCTCCCTCCCGCTCATGCCAGGGGATCGCCTTGCCCGAGGCCTGCTGAAAACCGTTCCGGCATCCATCGCAATAGCACACCTTGAGTCCGGGCCAGAAGTAGAACGGGCGCCAGGTGTCGAAATAGACGCCATCCACCGCGTAATCCCGCACCACATGCTCCACGAGGTCCAGAAAGGCCTTCCGATAGGGAGTGTTCCAGCACACTGTCCCGTGATCCTCGCCGACATACATGTGCTGGCGGTCGGGACCGCCGCCGGGGCGCACCCGTTGGGCGTATTCCGGATAATCCTTCGTTACCATTGACCAGGCCAGCTTATGTCCGGTTGATATGTAGGCCACCGTGCGGATGCCGCGCGGTTTGCAGGCGGCGATGGTCTCCGACAGCACATCCCGAGCGCCAAGATCGGGATGAGTGGAGAACCGGGCTCCCTGAATCATCGCGTACTTTCCCATGGTCGAGATGCGCACCGTGTTGGCGTGCATTTCGACCATCGTCCGCGCCAGCGCTTGGGCGTCGTATTCGAGTTTCGGCGCAAACGGCGGCTGATAAGCGTCAATCAGGAACACCCGCGCCGTTTGGATCCAGTTGAGATCGGCGGCGTAGGTTGCCGGGAGCGACGCGGCGAAAAGGCAGATGAGAAGGCAGGCGTTACTGATCCGCCCATGAATCGGTGTTTTCATATTTCAGACAGGTTTTGGAAGCGCGGGTCGGGCCGCAAGGGGCCAATCAGAAACAACAGCATGGCTACCCCGATCACCGGCATGATGCCATAAGCAATAAAGACCGGGTAATAGCCGAACCGATCCACCATCCAGCCGGAGAGCCATTGGAACAACATGCCACCCAAACCCGACCCCATGCTGGCCAGGCCCCAGATCGAGCCGACCGCGTTCTTCGGGAACACCTCCGCTGGAAAGGCCAGGGTGTTGGCGAGGCAGCCGGTATAGCCGAACATCGCGATGGATACCAACGCAATTGACACGTAAGGATCATGAACGATGATGGCCGGAATGGCCATAACCATTAGCAACCCGAAGGTGGCGGCGCCGGCCTTGCGCGCGTGTGGAATGGCAATGCCACGCGCGATGAGGAGTTGGGTGAACCCCCCGCCGGCCAGATTGCCGATATCCGCAATGATGAAGGGAACCGGCGCCAGCCAGACCACCTGTTTGAGGTTGAAGCCGTGAACCTCGATCAGGAATTTGGGCAGCCAGAACACGTAGAAATACCAGACCGGGTCCAGGAACACCTTCGACAGCGCAAAGAACACCAGGAAGCGGGTCTTGAGCAAGTGCCAGGGGGAGGGCGGGCGGGCACTCACCTCGACGGCGACGGTGGCCGGGGTGCGATAGACCAACGCAAAGCCGATCAGCCACACATACCCGATAAGGCCAACGATGACAAACGCCGGTCGCCAGCCGAGGTGAATCAGAAGCAAACCCACAGCCGTCGGGCCGACCAGGGCTCCGATGCCGGCGCCGCTGTTGAAGATCCCCGAGGCGAGTGAACGCTCCTTAGGCGGGAACCACTCGGTAACGACCTTAACGGCCGCGGGCCAATTACCTGCCTCGCCCAGCCCGAGCAGCATCAGAAAGCCGGCGAGCATCCAGACGTTTTGGGCCACGCCGATCAGCCCGACGGCGGTGCTCCACAGGAACATGCAGAGCAGGTAACCGCGTTTCGCGCCCAGTCGGTCGGTGATCGGCCCGGACACACCATTGCTGAGGGCGTAAGCGCAGAAAAAGCCGGACGTCAGCAGACCATAGCCTTCGTTGGAGAGGGAAAAGACCTGCTGGAGGGTCGTAGCCGAGACCGAATAAGCCTGGCGGCAAAGGTAGTTGATCACCGTGGCCAAAAAGATCAGACCCACCATCACCCAGCGCAAACCAGAGGGCTTTGTCTCAGCGTTCAGTTGTGGTTCAGCCATAGCCCGAGCGACGGCAGCACGACGCGGAGCAGTCTGGCAGGCTGCCGGCTAGCGGGCTAGCAAATCCGCATCGTCAATCCGCCATCCACCGACACGGTCTCCCCGGTGATATAATCATTGGTTACCAATTCAAGGATCAGGCTGGCGACCTGCTCGGGAGTGCCTTCGCGATGCAAAGGGATGCGGTTATCCAGGTTGTTTTGTTTCACCTGCGCCGGCATTGAGGCGTGAAAGGCGGTGCTAATGACTCCAGGGGCGACGCAATTGACGCGGATGTTATCGTTCGCAAACTCATAAGCCAGGGCCCGGGTCAGTTGCGGCAACGTGCCCTTGACGGCCTGGTAAGCCACGTTGGTCTTGATCCCGCGAATCCCGGCTGCCGATGAGATCAGGATGATCACGCCTCGCTTTCTTTGTTTCATTGCTGGAATGGCCGCCCGGCACAGGTGGAAGATGGCGTGCACATGCAGATCAAAGGCGGAGTGCCAGGCCTCGGGAGTCAACTCCAATAGCCCCCCGCTGACCGGCCCGCCCGCGGAGTGAACCAACACATCAACCGGGCCAAGCTGCCTAGCCGTCTCCTCCACGCACCGCGTGGCCTCGCGGCCGACGCCGACGTCGGCGAGGATGAGCAAGCATCTGCAGCCCAGCGCCTCGATGCGCCGCTGCGTCTCTTTCGCCTCGGCGTCCAGCCGCCGTCCGACGATGGCCACATCGGCGCCCTCCTCCGCCAGGGCGATCGCCGTGGCGGCCCCGATACCCTTGGTTCCGCCGGTCACCAGACCAACTGAGGCTGACAGGAGTTTGATTTTCGCGGCCCGGCGATTCATTGATGCTGTGCGAGGGATGGTTGTGGTCATATTCGTGAACATTCTAGCGCGGCGACCCAGGAGAACTCCAGCCTTTGAGGCGGCTTGATCGTTGGCCGCTCCGGCCTCGCAGGTGTAAACTATCCCGGCTAAGGCGTCGCCGCACCGGCGTTTGTCCCGGTGGGTGGAATGCCGGGCGGCGGGCTTTGCGGGGGGCGCTCCCGCGGCGGGCCGGCCTTGCGCTGCTCGCGTGCGCGTTGCTGCTGCTGTTTGAGCAGGTCATCGAAGCGCTTCTGCTGCTCGGGCGTCAGCACGCCCCTGAATTCTTCGACCGTCCTCTGCAGCGCCTCACGCCGGCGTGGCTCGACCGTCTCCATGATCTTCTTCATGCGGTCCTGACCTTCCTTGAGGATTTTATCAATCGGCTCGCGTTGCGCGGGCGCCAAGTCCAGTTCCCCCTGCATGCGGCGCAGGAACTCGAATCGCATGACGCCGGGGGAAGACGGCTGGGTTGGCCGGGCGGCGTTCGCGGTGTGCGGGGGGCGACGATCCCGCCCTCGCTCGACGTGCCGGACCAGTAATCCCCCGGTCACCACGCCCGTGCCGAAGATCACCATCGTGGCGAGGATAACCTTCCACGTGTTCACTGGACAGAATCAGAGGGTTGATCCTGATCAACCGCGGCCAACAAGGTCTGCTCAAGCTGCTGGGACAAATCGGTCGTCGGCGTGTTGCGCGGCGGCGCGAACAAGGACCATGCGCCCAGCAGGAGCATGATGGTTATGCAGGGGGCGGCGGCGCGCCACAAGGCGCGGCCCCACAGGTCCCAGTGATCCAACACGGGCCGGGCCGCGAGGTGTGCCAGGATGCGTTTCTCGAAGGCGTAGGGCACCCGGCCGCTCGGCGGGTTGGCGCGGGCGGCGGCGATCAGTTTCCGTTCCAATTGAGCTAGATTCATAGGGCCTGCAATTCTCCAGACGGTTCGTAGCAGTATGCGGTTACAAATACTTCTCTCTGCCTGTTTTGGACAAGACCTTGCGCATTGCGGCCCGCGCCCGGAAGGCGCGGACTTTGACCAGCGGCACGGACCAGCCAGTGAGCTGGGCGATCTCCTTCACCGACCGGCCTTCGATTTCCTGCAAAGTGATGATCAGGCGAGCAGGGGGCGACAACTGCCCGAGGACCCGCTCGACCAATTGCCGCGCGGCCTGGGCGTTTTCGTCAGCGGCATCCGGCTGGCTGACAAATCGGTCAAGCCAGTCCTCTTCCGGCTCTGTCAGCTCGGAGAACGACTTCTCCCGGTTGCGCTGGTGGGCACGCAGGGAATCATAACAAGTGCGGACGGCCACGCGCATCAACCAATGCTCGAAGGGCGCTTCGCCGCGGAAGCTGTCGAGCTTCTCGAAGGCTTTCAGCCAGACTTGCTGGACGATGTCTTCGACTTCACTCTCGTGGCGCGCGTAACGTCGGGCCGTGGCAAAGAGGCGCGGGGAATACTTCTGGACCAGCGGTTCGAAACTGGCGGCATCGCCTTTCAGCACCGCCGCGATCATCTCCGCTTCGGTCCGTTCCATTGGGCGAGTATGGCCAGACGCCAGTGGAAAAGTCAAAAGTGGGGCGCGCGGACATTCCTGTCCGCAGCCACGTCGTTCGCCCAGCCGGGCAAAACATCGGAGCCTTGTGTGTGTTCGGGGGACGCTGCGGACAAGAGTGTCCGCGCGCCGGCTACGGGCGAGGGTGGTACTTGCGGTGCACTTCGCGCAGCCGGTGGCCAGTCACGTGCGTATAGACCTCGGTGGTGCTGATGCTGGCGTGGCCGAGGAGTTCCTGGATGACGCGCAAATCGGCGCCGTGCTCCAGGAGGTGGGTGGCGAAGCTGTGCCGCAACATGTGCGGGGTCACGTTGCGCGCAATGCCGGCGCGGCGGACCCGCTGTTTGATACGCAGCCAGAGCGTCACCGGCGCAAAGGGAGTGCCGCGCCGAGTGAGGAACAGACTGGCGGGGGAGCGGGGGGTGACCAGTTGTGGCCGGCCCGCAGCGAGGTAGCGTTCCAGCGCTGCGACCGCCTTGCGGCCGACGGGGACGACGCGCTCTTTGTTCCCTTTGCCGACGACGTTGATGAAGCCGGCCTCAAGGTGGAGTTGCTCCAGCCTGAGGGTGCGCAGTTCCGAAAGGCGGAGGCCGGAGGCGTAGGCCAGTTCGAGCACTGCCTGGTCACATAGGCTTGGGGGAGTTTCGGGTGCTTCCGGTGCCAGGAGGCGTTCGATCTCCTGACTGGTGAGGGCTTTGGGAAGGCGTTTCCAGCGCCGCGGGAGAGAGAGGTGCTCGGCGATATTGGTTGGCAGCAGCTTCTCGTCCTCCGCAAAGCGGTAGAAGGCGCGCAAGGCGGCAATCTCCAGATAGACGCTCTCGCTGCTGAGCCGGCGGGGCGAATCTTTGGGCTGGTTGGCCAGGGCCCGCTCGCGCTCGTGCTGCAAGAAGGACATCAGGTGGCGCAGTTCGACCGCTTTCCAGTCCGAGAGCCCCTGCTGGCCGGCCCAGACCACAAATTTGTTCAGTAGGGCGGCGTAGGTCCGCTGCGTGTGCTCTGCCTGGCCGCGTTCGTGGCGGAGATATTGGAGGAAGTCTTCGACCAGGGTTTGCATCAGGCGCGCCATTGGCCGCGGTCTGGCCGCCCGCGGGCGGAGCGCTGGCATGTTGCCGGCCTAGGTCGTTCGGACATTGTAAGCCGGCAAGATGCCGGCGCTCCGGCGTGTGGACGTTTCGTGCGGGGCATGGGGATCTCCGACGGACGTCGCCGACTACAGCTCCTTGCCGGTCAACCGTTCGTAGGCCTCCACGTACTTGGCTTGCGTGCGGGCTACGACCTCCGGGGGCAAGGTGGGCCCGGGGGGGGTTTTGTTCCAATCCAACGTTTCCAGGTAATCGCGGACGAACTGCTTGTCAAAGCTCGGCTGGGCTTTGCCGGGTTGATACTGGTCGGCCGGCCAGAACCGTGAGGAATCGGGGGTTAGCGCTTCGTCAATAAGGATGAGTTTGTCGTCGAGCAAGCCGAACTCGAACTTGGTGTCGGCGATGATGATGCCGCGACGGCGGGCGTAATCGCGCGCGAAGTGGTAGAGCTTGAGGCTGGCCGCCCGTGCCTTTTCGGCGATGTCCTGGCCGACGATCTGCGCAGCGCGCTCGAACGAGATATTCTCGTCGTGGCCGGACTCGGCCTTGGTGGCGGGCGTGAAGATGGGCGCGGGTAATTCCGAGGATTCCACCAAGCCGGGGGGGAGCTTGATGCCGCAAACGGTTTGGCGCTCGCGGTACTCCTTCCAGCCGGAGCCGGCGAGGTAGCCGCGGACGACGCATTCGATGGCCAGCGGCCGGGCCTTTCTGACAGTCATGGTGCGGCGGGCGAGTTGCGGGGCATAGGGCTGAAGGGTGGCCGGCAAGGGATCGTCGCCATGCGACAGGAGGTGATTGGGCTGGAAGGGCTCCGTCTGTGCGAACCAGAAATACGAGATTTGAGTCAGCACTTCGCCTTTGCGCGGAATGCCGTTGGGCATGATGACGTCAAAGGCGGAGATTCGGTCGGTGGCGACGAAGAGCAGGCGATCGCCCAGGTCGAAGACCTCCCGCACTTTGCCGCTCTTGAGCTTGCGCACGCCGGGCAGGTCGAGTTGGAGCAAGGGTTGATTTGCCATGCCGGGAAATATGGAAAGAGAAGGGCTCGGAGCAAAGAGAAAAGCACCTTCTCAGTCCGGCCGACTGACGCGAGGAGGCGCCAAATCCGAAATCCGAGACCCGAAGGCCAAAGGAAGGCCGAAATCCGAAACCCGAAGATTGCCAGATCCGATGGGGGGTGCCTGGCGAGAGGCTGGTCTGAATTGCGATTTCGGACTTCGGGTTTGGACTGGTCAGGGCAGGACCTTACCGCACCCATGCACTCGACAGTGTTTGCCCTCGTCTGCTAGGCTTGCCGCGTGAATTTCCTGGTTACGGGCGGCGCCGGCTTTATTGGCTCACATGTTTGCGAGCGCTTGCTGCATTCCGGCCACGCGGTGTGGGCGTTCGATAACCTGGATGCATTCTACGATTTGCGGCTTAAGGAACGGAACCTGGGTGATTTGCAGGCGTTGGGCCGGGCTTTCGAGTTCGTGCGGGGCGATTTGACCGACCGCGCGGCGCTGGATGGCCTGCTGGGCCGCGTTAAGTTTGACCAGATCATCCACCTCGCCGCGCGGGCCGGCGTGCGGCCCAGCCTGGAGCAACCGGCCCTTTACCAGCGCGTCAATGTCGAAGGCACCGTCAACCTGCTGGAGGCGGCGCGGCTTAACGGTGTCAGGAAAGTCATCCTCGCCTCGTCCTCTTCGGTCTATGGCGTGAACTCGAAGGTGCCGTTTGCAGAGAGCGACCCGATCTTCTGCGCTATCTCGCCTTATGCCGCCAGCAAGCTCGCTTGCGAGGCGCTCGGGCATGTGTATCACCACGTTTATGGCCTGGACGTCGTGATGCTGCGCTTTTTCACGGTCTATGGGCCGCGGCAGCGGCCGGACCTGGCGATCCATAAGTTTGCCCGCCTCATCCGCGCGGGCGCGCCAATCCCGGTATTTGGCGATGGCTCGACGGCGCGCGATTACACTTACATCAGCGACATCCTGGAGGGCGTCCTGGCCTGCACGGAGAGGGAATTCGGTTTCGATATCTTTAACCTGGGCGAGTCGCAAACGGTGCGGTTGGACCGGCTGATCGAGTTGCTCGAGGCTGAGCTGGGCCGGAAGGCGGTCGTCGAGCGCCAGCCGCCGCAGCCGGGGGACGTGCCGATTACATACGCGGACATCTCCAAGGCGCGGGCGAGGCTGGGTTACAACCCCCAGGTGAAGATCGAGGAGGGCATTCGGCTTTTTGTTGACTGGTTCCGGCAGAACCCGTTCTAATGGACGGCATGGAAAACATTCGCCCGTATCAACGCCCGCCCTTCGAAGATGCTTTGGCTGCCTGGAAGGGCGTCCTGGCCGCGCGCGGTCTTTCGACGGACCTGCTCTGGATTCTGGAGGAGAACCTGTGCTTCGAGAAGGACCACGACACGCCCGCCCGTGTCAAGCTCGGCTTTCAGACCCGGTTTACTGCCAGTCCCGCTGATACCGCCAAGGTCACCTATCATCATTTCGCGGAGGTGGATGCGCGACTGGTCTTGTATCGTCTCGGGGCCAACGCGGGCCGCTCGGTTTGCGTGCTGCTGTGCGACGCGTGGTTTGAGCCCAAGGGCGAAGCCGACGGCTACGTTCGGCGGGACGACTGGTTGGTGTCATTCTTCCCGGGTGCACAGGAGGAGATCGAAGAGGTGACCGATGAGAAGCGGTGGCGGGAGCGGGTGGTGCGGGGCCGGCCTTTGGGGGCTGTGGACTTCTGCATGACCTTGGCGGCTCTGCACGAACTAAAGGCCCACGGCCGCGTGCTGACGCCCGACGAGCGGTTCGGCCTGAAGATCCTGCGCTCAATGCGGCCCGCCAGCGGCCCCGCATAGCTTCAATTGCGTGAATAGATAAGACTGCTCCAGGCTCCTCCATGGTGACCACCGTATTATCATAGGATGATCATCGAAGGACCATCGAAGGACCATCGTTAGTATTAGCGCGTTACTCCTGTAGCGATAGCGTGTTGTGTCGGAGATGGTGGTTTCGGGGGAAGATGGCAGTTCCGTGAGGCGGGGGGACATGCGAAACCGCAGTTTGCTCACGAATCGAGGGAGGGTCGGATTTGGTTAGCGGATGGGCGGAAAAGGTCGCTGCGGACAGGAATGTCCGCGCTCCGGCAGGGACAGAGAGCTGGCCATTCGGTCGGCTTCGAGGCTGGTCCGGGGGATGCTTCGGGCTACGGCGAGGGTCGGATCTGGTTGAGCGGTGGGCGGAAGACGTTGCTGCGGACAGGAATGTCCGCGCACCGGGAGGGACAAGGGCCTGAGTTTGCGGCCGGGTTCGAGGCTCGACATTGGGCGGGGGGTGGGCTAGGCTCGGCCCCTCGCTCCCCCTCGGGGAAGGGCATGACGAAAACTGAGAAGCTCTTACGGGAACTGATAGCGCTACCCAGCGTGAACCCGGCGTTCCTGCCGGTAAAGCATCCACGCGCCGGGGAACGGCGGGTGGCTGAGTTCCTGGCGGCCACGGCAGTGCGAGCGGGACTCGACGTGGAATTCCAAGCCGCGGCGCCGGGACGCGCTAATTTGCTCGCGCGGCTCTTGCCGCGGGGCAGGGCACGGCAGCGGCTCTTGCTGGCGCCACATCTGGACACGGTCAACGGCGCGGACGAACAGTTCACACCGCGCACCAGGAACGGACGCCTCTTTGGCCGGGGGGCGTGCGATACGAAGGGTTCGGTGGCGGCCATGCTCACGGCGTTGTGCGAAGTGGCGCGGGGACCGCAGCGACCGGCGGAAACGGAGGTCATCTTCGCCGGCCTGGTTGACGAGGAACACCACCACGCGGGTTCGCATGCGCTGGTGGCGAGCGGGCTCAAGGCCGACCTAGCTATTGTCGGCGAGCCGACCCGGTTGCAGGTGGTGACGGCGCATAAGGGTACGGTTTGGCTGAAGTTGGAGACGCGTGGCAAAGCCGCCCACGGGTCATGCCCGGAACTGGGGCGCAACGCGGTCCATGCAATGGCCCGGGTGGTTGATCTGCTGCAGACGGAATACGCCGCGCAGTTGCGCCGGCGGCGGCATTCGCTGCTGGGCTGCGCGACGGTGAGCGTCGGCGCTATCTGCGGCGGCTCGCAACCCAATGTCGTTCCCGACCAATGCACGATCCTCCTCGACCGGCGCACCTTGCCCGGGGAGACAGACGCAGGGGTACGACGCGAAATTCTCGGCCTGCTGCGGCGTAACAAACTGATGGCAGCCTGCGTGGACGACAACCTGCCGCCCTGGCTGCCGCTGGAAACAGACCCGAAGCTCCCGCTAGTCGCCCGTTTCCTGAGCGCCGTTGGCCAGCGCAGGCCTGGTGGCGTGCGCTATTTCTCCGATGCGTCGGTGCTCGCGCACGGCGGCATCCCCAGCGTCGTGTTCGGGCCGGGGGACATTGCGCAGGCGCATACGGCGGACGAATGGATTTGCGTGGAGGCGCTTGAGCGCGGCGAAAGGCTGCTGCGGCGTTTCCTGCAGTCGCTTTCTTGAACCGGAACCGCCTTGACCCCCTCCAACTCCTATGCTGGCTGAGAAAGTCGAACCCTTGCCTGTAACGGCTGATGCGCATCGCGCCTCGTTTTTCCGGCAAAGCGGGTGGCTGATGTTCGCGACGGTCGGGGGCGGGATGTGCATGACGTTGGTGCATTTGCTCTCGCATGGAATTCCGAAGGGGGAATACGGCCAGTTCGTCGCGTTCCTGGCGGTGACGATGTTTATTCCGATGCTTCCGTTGCAGATGGTGGTGGCGCAACAGACGGCCAACGCATTGGCGCTGGGCCGCGAACACGAGGTTGGCGGACTGATCCGGGCCGCGTGGGTGGCGACTTTTGCGGTGTGGCTGGTCGGGGCAGTGGTGGTCCTGCTGTTCCAGGGAACCATCCTGGCGGAGTGGAAGATATCCAACCCAGCGACGCTGTGGCTGACCCTGCCGGTGCTGCTGTTCACGATCTGGCTGCCGCTGTTTTACGGTGTGTTGCAGGGGCAACAGAGTTTTCTATGGCTAGGCTGGAGCATGATGGCTCAGGGGGTGGGTCGGCTGGCGATAGCGGCCTTGGCGGTGTTGGTGCTGCATTGGCAGGCGCCGGGGATGATAGCGGGGATTTTGGGTGGCCTGACCGTGGCGCTGGCAATCGCGATCTGGCCGACGCGTGGCCTTTGGCTGGCGCCGGCGCAGTCCTTCGACTGGCGTGGCCTGCTGCGCCGGGTCATTCCTTTGGTGCTGGGGTTCGGCGTGTATCAGTTTCTGCTCACGGCGGACACGATGTTGGTCAGAGGTTGTTTCAGCGAGGACGAGTCCGCCTATTACGGAAGCGCTGGGACGCTGGCGCGGGCTTCGATGTGGCTGGTCGGGCCGCTGGCGACGGTGATGTTCCCGAAGCTGGTACATGCCAAGGCCAGGGCAGAAAAGACCGACCTGTTGGGCGTGGTGCTGATCGGGACTGTGATTCTCGCCGCGTGCGGTGCGACGGGGTTGTGGGTGCTGGGGCCGTGGGCGATCAGGTTCATGAACGGGAGGGAATACGTCAAGGGGGCTACCGTGCTGCTGCACTGGTATGCGTGGGCGGTGGTGCCGCTGACGGTGGCGAATGTGCTGCTGTATAACCTGCTGGCGCACGCGCGGTTCAAGGTGATCCCGGCGCTTCTCGTGCTGGCGGTGGGATACGCCGTGGCGCTGACGCAGTTTCATCGCACACCGGAAATGGTGATCAAGACGCTGGGGGTGTGCAATTTGCTCTTGCTGGCAATTTGTGCGTTGTATTCGTGCGACGCGAAGAAGTCTGAAGTCTAGAGTCTAAAGTCCAAAGTCCCCGCCCTGCAGCCCTGGGATCAGGGCAAGCTGCCTACGCGAAGGTACGATCGGGGGCGTTGACAGAGTGAGGCGCAGGCGTCGTGACCTGCGGGGTTGGAAGGCGTCTTGCGCCGCGAGGTTGCGGCGTCTGGCGGCGTCTCGCCGCCAGAACTCGCAGGCGAGGACGCCTGCGCCACTTTGGCAACCGCAGGGAAGGTGCGATGGGACGGCCCGACTTTAGACTTTAGACTTTGGACTCGAGGCTGTGAGCTTGGGAGTGTCGTCCCTCGGTCCGGGCAGTGGCCGGGGCGCCTGCAACTTCGCGTAAACCCAGCCTTCCAGTGGCCGAAGCGGACGCAGCCACTTGTAGATGCGCGGCGAATAGATGAGCCAAATCCGCACGACCGAGAGGAACATGACCAACGAGGTCCGGAACAGGGTGACTTTCGAGCCGATCTTGTCCGTCCACTCGGTCGGCACTTCGAGGATGCGATAGCCGGCGCGGTGGAGCGAGTAGAGGAGGTTGATATCGAACGCCATGTCTGCGATGCGGAGGGAGGAGTGTATCTTTTCGACGGCCTCACGCCGCATCACTTTCGCCCCGCATTGCGTGTCGCGGATGTTCATCCGGAACAAGGTTTGCACAACAAGATGGAAGGCACGGCTGGCAAATTGCCGCCGGCCGCTTTGCTCGACATGCAGCACCGAGTTCGGCAGCCAGCGCGAGCCGATAACGCAGTCGGCCTCGTCAATGCGGCGCACCAAATCGTGGAACGCGTGGGGCGGGGTGGCGCCGTCGGCATCCACGTAGCCGATGACGTCCGCCAGCGGGGCCAGCTTCAGCCCTTCGATGAGCGCACCGCCCTTGCCGATGGGCTCGGTGAATTCCAGCGCGCTGACTGCGGGATAATCGGCGCTGACGCGCCGCACCGCGCCGAGGGTGTCGTCCGTGCAGCCGTTGAGGACGACCACCAGTTGGACCTTGCCCCGGTAATGCTCCTGGAAATACCGGGCATAGTCGCGCAGCACCGGTTCGAGGCGGCGTTCTTCGTTGTAAGCCGGAATCAAGAGCAGGAGGCTGTGCTCGGTCACGGCGATTACTTACCAGAGCGCGGCCAAAAGGCAACGGGGTTGTGCCGGGTCAGGGGCAGGCAGGGGGCGCCGTTCGATACTACCGGCGGCCGGGCGGACGCAGATCTTGCCTGGGTGGCGGATGGGGATTAGCTTAAGGCAAGTAGCGCATAAGCTTCAAGAATGGAGCGCGTCAAGTTATGAGAATTCAAGGTTTAATGATTGCGGCGCCAGCCCTTTGGCTGGCCTGCCTGGCGGCGGGAGCGCAAACCAGCGCGAAACTGCCGTTTCAAATTACGACCCTCGATGGGAAGACCTACAACCAGGTAGTCGTTCGAGGAAGGCCTTGAACAGTGCCCGTGCGTAGGGCATCCTTGGGGGACGGCCCGCCCCGTCCATAATGGTCGGAGGGGTCAGAAGGGTGAGCACTATGAAAACACGGTCGGCACTCGACACCTGGATGAGGCAGCGACGGGAGCCCTGGGGCTGGTTGCGGGTGGCTGCCGTAGGGGCGGTGCTGCTCGGTTGCGCCAGCACCGAGAGCGCTCGAAAGGAGCCCACCCCGCGGGACGACTTCAGGGAGTACCGGCAGCTCGTGGTTCAGGCCATGAGCCAGGTGGATACGACGCTGCGCGCGCTGGACGAGATTTCCGTGGAGGCGAACCGGGATCCGCGCCCCGGTTACGCCGCCTTTGCAAAGGCCGTGCAGCGGCTTGAGGTGGACTCTATCCGAATGCGCGCCCGGACGCAGGCTATGCGCGCCCGGGGCGATGCCTACTTCGAGCACTGGGAGGCGTACCTCGCCGGCGTAAACAACGAACAGGTCCGCAAGCTCGCCGAGGAGCACCGGGCGGAGTTGAAGCAGAGCTTCGAACAGGCGCAACAGGCGGCGCAGGAGGTGCGCGAGGTGTTCCGGCCTTTCCTCTCGGACTTGCAGAAGATTCGGGCGGTGCTGGAAGCCGAGTCGAATCTTGCCCGCATTGATGCCGAAAAGAGCCTCATCCTGGCGGCTGGTGACAAAGGCCGGCAGGTGGAGCAGGGGCTTGATCGCCTCCTGGCCGAGATGAACTCAATGACCGCATTGCTCAGGCCGCCCGGAGCGGCTCCGAAGCGCTGATGTTCGCGCAGTCTCATCCAATCTTTGGAACGGTTCCTGAACGGCAATCCGCTGGAACTGACAACCTAATGTCTAGTCGCACAAGTTCGCGATACGCCCAAGAGCGGCAGGAGACAGCCGCACTCCAAGACGCTGGCGCGTTATTCGGCGCGCCGTTTCTTTCGCGAGGTTTGGGGTGCGGCTGTCTTCGGCCGCTTTCAGATCACCTATAACCGCAAGCAAGAACCAGAATTCGACCGTATGAACTCGTTCACTAGAAGACTGGCCGTCCTTTCAATGCTGGGCCTTTTGATCGGCCTGGCCATGTTGTGTGCCAAGCGGGTTTCGGCGCAGGCACCTTGGCCGTATGCGCCGGTGATCACGCCGATGGCCCAGCAGAACGCGATGAACCTGGTGCTGAGCCAGGTGAGTTGGTTCCAGAACGCGACGCGGAGCTACTCTCATTCCGGCACTAGAGGCTATGGGCTGCTGGTGCAGCAGTTCCAGGCCGTGCGGGACCAGTTTGGCGGTTTCAGGACCACGCTGTCGCCGCACCAGTTGGACGTGGGCGCCAACCAACTGGCCGAGTTGCAGGCTGGGCTGGACATCATCCGGGAAGCCTTCACCGACTACCAGACGGCAGTGGCTAACGGCCAGTCCAGCCAAAGCGCCTTTGCGAACATGCGCTCGGTGCTGAACCAAGCCATGGGGGTCTGGGCGCAGGAGTTCAAGAAAGACTGCCGACAAATGCAGGTTGGCTGGTAGGCCAGTCAGCGCTACCGGCCGCCGCGCCGAGCGCCACCACTTGCCGCCGGACTCTGAAGGCCGCCAGCGCTGCGCTGGTATGAGCTGGCGTTGGAGCGGAAGCTGTCGAAGCTCTGGGTGCGCTGCTGGCCCATGTTGCGCGCCTCCGTCTCGCGTTGAAGCGACTGGGTGCGCTGGGTGTCCTGGACGCCCTGCCACCTGCCTCCGGAAGTGGCCTGTTCCCAGCCCCCACTGCCGCTCGGCCGGTAAACGTTGCCGTCCTTGCCCGCGACGACCTGGTTGCCGACTTTGTAGATGCCGCCGTTGTCGCCCTTGACGCCGCTGATGGTGGTTGAACCTGGCCCGGGCGGGTTGACGGTAACTCGTCCGGCGGTGACTTCATTTCCCGTGCGCGTGTTGCCGACGGTGACCCTGCCTCCGGCCACAGCGGTACCGGTGGACGGGTTATAGGCGGCGCCGCGTCCGCCGTAGGCATAATTGCCGGTATAGACATTCTGGAAGGCGCCGCGCTGGCCGGCGGCGATGGTGCCGGTGCGGGAGTTGTAAGCATGGCCGTATTGGGTGGCCCATTTGTTGCCGGTCCAGGCGTTGTAGCCCCCCTGGACGCGGCTCACGCCGTACCAACTGCCGGAGCGGTGATAGATGTTGCCGCTGGTCGCGGCCCAGCCGCCCGGGCCCCAGACGGCAACGCCGCCGCCCCAGCTCGCGGCGTGCCAATGACTCCAATAGGATCCCCAGCACGGCGGCGGCGGGTAGCAGTAACAGCAGTGCGACGACGAGCCGACCGCCCAGCCAACGGCGAAACCAAAAGCCCAACCCGCCCAGGGTGACCACGCCGGCACGGCGCAGTAACCGTAGGTGACCGGCGGAGTGACATAAACCGTTCCCACCCAAGGGGTGTAATAATAGCCGGTGCCGTACACGACCACGCCGCTGGCGCTCACCACGGTGCCCATGTAGCCCGGCGTGTAGCCGACATAGACCACGGTGGGCGTCACCGTCGAAATCCGGACATAGGTGACATAGTAAACGGGGCAGGTTGGAGGTATGGAGTAAATCACCGCCGGCACCGAAGTGCCTACAAACCACGGGCCGCTGGGCGAAGAGGCGACGTACCAGACGCCAGCCTGGCAGGCATACCAGCTCCGGTCATCTACCCGAATAATAGGCGTCGGCGAATTGACGACGTAGGACAACGACGTGCTCGGGATGGGCTGCACTTGCGGGGGACCATCAATCTGCGGCGGTGGGTCCAGCTTAGTGTTGCGCGGGACTTCGATCGTCTGCGGGATGCTGTTGGCGATGAGCATTTCCTGCGCTTGCGGTGTGCCGGGGATGGAAGCCTTGACGTTCTCCTTGGGGCTGGTGTCGGGCATGTTGGCGAAATCGGGGGGCAGACTCGTGCCAGGAACGTATTCGCACGGTCCGCTAAAGGAGGGTCCACGGAACCAGCGCCCGGAGAGCAGCACATAGGTCTGCTGGTCATCGAGGTGCTTGAACACATCGCTGGGGGTATTGGCGACGTAAAGCAGCTTCGTAGCGGCAATCGGAACCCAGTTCGGCGCGCCGTCAATCAGGATCAGGTCCGCTGGCCCGGTGGCTGTGTAGATCACGGGCGGCGCCGTCGTCCTAAGCGAAGGAGTCTGCTTGGTATTGGGGTCTTCCTGGGCGGGGAGGAGGTCCACCTGTTTGGAGTCGCCGACCAGCTTGGGCGCTCTCCTGAGGTCGCCGGAAGGGTTCAGGGTGACGCTCCAGGGACCATCCAGCGAAGGCGCTTCGAGGAAGCCGTCCCAGAGGTGCAGGTAGCAACGACCGGCGGCGTCCTTGAGGAGCAGGACGCGGGTGTTGAGGACCCGCTGCAGGCCGGTGCCTTCAACGGGGCGCCAAACGGGCTGGCCGTCAATGAGCACCAACAGGGCGGGTTGCTGCGAGATGATGATCCATGGCGGTTTGTTCTCGATAGGGATGGCTTGGGCTTTCTTCGACTCTTCGAGGATGGAGAGGTTGGCTTCAAGGCGGTCGAGGGCGATCGTGCGCGCGCCCGAAGGCAGGAGCTGCTGCAACTGCTGGAGATAGGTGGCTTCGCGATCCGGCGCGGAAGGAAACTTCGCGCTCAGGAGCTGCATGTTGTCGAGCTGCACCGTCCGCTGCACCTTGTCCACCAGAGTGCGGGCGGTGATCTCGATGACGCCGAACACCGGCTCAGAGGCGCCCGCGGGCTGGATAGCCACCGCCGCGCGGGCCTTCATCAGGAATCCGTCCCAGGAGTCCAACTGCGGCTGGTAGATGGTGTTGGTGGTGCCGCCCCGTATGAAGATCCTCGGCCAAGGGTCGGGTTGGGCAGGTTCGGTCTGGGCCGGTGATGGGAGGGTCATTCCCAACGACCCCAACGCGATCAGCAGTAGTTTCCAGTTCATATATATCGGCTCCCTTCGTTTCATGTTGGGAGAGGGTTACCACGAAGGGGACGAGAGTGGAACCCCAAAAAACGGAACGGCGGGGTTTTGCAGCGAGGCTGGAAAGTTCTTGCCTGGGAGCCGCAAGTAGGTTAAGGTTACAAGTGAGTTCACGATCCCGACTATGAGTCCCGTGCTGTTGGCCGAGGACAACCCCAGCGACGTCTTCCTTGTGCGCCAAGCGCTTCAGGAGAACGGGGCACGGAATCCGCTACAGGCTGTGGGCAACGGCGAGGAAGCGATTCATTACCTGGCCGGCGAAGGGCGGTTTGCCGACCGTGCCGCCTATCCTTTCCCGGCGCTGTTCCTGCTGGACCTCAAAATGCCCGTCAAAGACGGCTTGGAAGTCCTCCAGTGGCTGCATCAGCATCCGGAGATACCGCTAAGTTGCCGGTAGTGGTACTGAGTTCGGTGGAATTGCCGAGCGAGACCCAGAGGGCCTACGTGATGGACATCCAGGCCTGCATCGTCAAGCCACTGAGCTACGAGGACTTGCGGGAGAAAATACGGATTCTCAAAGAATACTGGCTCGACTACGAGGCGGAGCCGGCGTCCTGAGGCTAAAACACCTCGGCGGTCAAACCGGTCGTCTGCCTGACAACGTGGGCAATGCGGGAGAGGACTCTGAGGGGCAAATGGCCGCTTTCGGAGTTCGGTGAGGGGCGCGTAGCCGAGTAGATCTGCACCAGAGAGATTTGGGCGCCGGCTTGCTTGAGTTCCGACAGCCGGTGGGCGTATTGTTCAATCTCCTCCAGGGGCGGTTCCTCGCCGTTAATGGCGGGGAAAAGGCTTTGGACAACTACCGGGCGCTGGCGGCCAAGGAGGAGGATGTTCGACAAGATCTTCTCGAGCGGAACCGAGGCGCGGTTGACCCGGTTGACGTAAGCCTGGGTGCCGCCGTCCAGCTTAGCCCAGACCTCGTCGCTGCGCGTGAAATGCTTGAGCCCATGCTGAACGTGGGGAAGGTCCAATCCGGTCGCATTCGTCAGCAGCACGAGCTTGAAGAAGGGGAATCCGCTCAGCGCGCGGACATGCACCACCGCCTCGAGCGCGTCGGCGAACTTGGGCGAGAGGGTCGGCTCACCATCGCCGCTGAGGGCTACGTGACGCATTTGGAGCAGTTCATCCGGCAGCGCGCGATACCACGGCCGCTCGCGCAGGCGCCCGCCGCGCACGAAGGCTAGCGTTTTCTTCAACTCCGCCGCCATGGCATCCACGTCCAGTTGCCCCGGGTGGGCATCCCCGTTGCGGTGCACCTCACAATAAACGCACTGGAAGTTGCAATGCTTGTCAGGGCAGATGTTGATGCCGACCGACAAGCCGCGGGCGCGGGCGGAGACAACGGCATAGACGAAGCGGTTATCGAGAAAGTCGCGCGGGGAGCCGAAGGCAGTTTCCTGGCAGCCGTTGGCCCGAACCGGAGGACTCTTCTTCTTCTCCGCTGGTTGGGCCAACGGTGCGGTCTTTTCAATGACTTCGTCCACAATATCGAGGGCACCTTAGTGCCGAGGTCCGCCGCACACTACACGATGCTTGTCAAAGAATGGACATTTTTTGGCGGCGTATCATAAGACGAAGTGTAGTTAGTCAGCCTGATGCGCGACTTAAGAGCGGCAGGTGACACTGGAGAGTTTACTTTTGGGTCGAGACCGGTTCAAATCCCACGCCATAGACATGGCCAGTCCGCTCGCAGCACTGAAGCAAGCCGCGATCGTCAACACGCTCCGAGGCTGCCGGCTTTTTGCCGGCGTTGGGGCAGGCGACCTGAATGAGATCGCGGAGATCACCGTTATCAAATCCCTCGACAAGGGGGATTATCTCTTTCGCGAGGGCACGCCCGCGCAGGGTTTTTACATCGCACAGAAGGGCGCCATCAACGTTCATCGCGTGAATGCCGCGGGCAAGGAGCAGGTCATCCACATCTTTCGCGCCGGCGAGTCTTTTGCCGAGGCAGCGCTGGCGACCGCGTCAGGCTACCCGGCGGACGCGCGCGCGGTGGAACCCTCGCAGGTTTTGCTGGTGGAGAAGGCGGGTTTCCTGGCCTTGCTCAAGCGCCAGCCCGAGCTGGCGCTACGGATGCTTGGCTCGATGAGCGCGCATCTGCGCACACTCATCGCGCAGCTCGAGGACCTGACGTTGAAGGACGTAGAGACGCGGTTGGCCAACTGGCTGATCAAGCGTTGCCCCGACCCGGCATCGTCGCAGCCGGTGATCATTGAATTGAAGACCACCAAGCGGGTGCTGGCGGCAGAATTGGGCACGGTCGGTGAAACTTTCTCACGCACGCTGGCCAGGTTCCGGCAGCAGAAGCTGGTCACGGTGAAAGGCAAAATCCTCATTGTGTTGTCTCCCGTGAAGCTGCGGCAGTTGCTCTGGCGCAACCTGGGGGAGTAAAAGTGCAAGCGGTTGATCGGTGCTTAGACACAATGTTGACGGTGATACTCGGGGGTGGAGCCGTATGCCCGACGACACCAACCGCTTTGACCGGCCTGGGGGACTCACCCGTTTATTTCAACTCAGTTCCTGATTCTCCGACGCTTGCGTTGGCTGGGCTTGGCGCAGCGGTGGCGTGGTTCCAGGTCCAACCACGATATTGATCGGGCTGCGGCGGCTCAGTCCGAGCCAAATAGTGCGGGGAGGGAGCCAAAATGTGGAAAGTGAATGGCAACCGCGGTGGAGTGCCGCGTGCAGGGCGAGCCTAATTTGGTCAGGTTTCCGAGAGGGACCGGATGCAAGATAGGGATCTCTAGCGGTCAAGCGTGTGCCCTGAGCACTTATGGCGAAATACAAGATTGCATGGTTGCCTGGCGATGGCATCGGGGTGGATGTCCTCGAGGCTGCAAGGGTTACGCTGGATAAGGTTGGCCTGAATGCCGATTACATCGCGGGGGATATTGGCTGGGATTTCTGGTGCCGGGAGGGCGATGCGTTTCCGGCGCGCACGGTCGAGTTGCTGAAGAACGTGGATGCGGCGCTGTTCGGCGCGATTACCTCGAAGCCGGCGAAGGCCGCGACGGCTGAGCTTGCGCCCGCGCTGCAAGACGGAGGGTTGACCTACCGCTCGCCCATCGTGCGGATGCGGCAGTTGTTCGATCTCTATATCTGCCTGCGGCCATGCAAAGCTTATCCCGGCAACGCATTGAATTTCAAGGAAGGCATTGACCTGGTCGTATTCCGCGAGAACACCGAGGACCTTTATTCGGGGGTTGAGTTCGCGCCTGTCCCGCGGGAACTGGCCGAGACGCTCGGGAGACTCGCCAAGCCGTTCGCGCCCTTTGCCAAATTGCCGCTGGACCAATACGCCGTCTCCTGCAAGATCAACACCCGTGCGGGGTCGGAGCGGATAGTCTGGGCAGCCTTCGAGTTCGCCCGGAAGCACGGGCGCAGGAAGGTCACCGTCGTGCACAAGGCCAACGTGGTCCGTGCGACTGATGGGCTGTTCCTGGAGGCCGCCAAGGCGGTGGCGAAGGAGTTCCCTGAGATCGGGATGGACGACGCGAACATTGACGCGATGACCATGTGGCTGTTGAAGAACCCGTTTAACTACGACGTGTTGGTCGCGCCGAACCTTTACGGGGACATTATTTCCGACTTGTGCGCGCAAATGGTCGGCGGGCTCGGTTTCGGCTGCTCGGGCAATATCGGCGCGAGGCTCGCCGTGTTCGAGCCGACCCACGGCTCGGCGCCGAAATACGCCGGGCAGTACAAGGTCAACCCGATCGCCACGATCCTCGCAACGAAGATGATGCTCGACTGGCTGGGGGAGGGAAGCAAGGCGGCAGCGTTGGAGAACGCGGTGGCGCAAGTCATCAAGGAAGGCAAGGTCCGCACCTACGACATGGGCGGGACGAGCAGCACGTTGCAGATGGCGGAGGCCATCGCCGGGAAGCTTTAAGTTCCATTTATGAAGAAGACTACTGTTCTACGGAAGGCCATCATGGCGCGGCGGGCCGTGGTGGTGCCGGGCTGCCACGACGCTTTGAGCGCCAAGGTGATCGAGGCGTGCGGGTTCGAGGCGATCCAGATTTCGGGGTACGGGCTGGCGGCGGCGATCCTGGGCAAGCCCGACGTGGGGTTGGTCCAGATGAAGGACGTGCTGGACGCCACCTGGAACATCGCCCAGGCGACCAACATCCCCGTCATGGCCGACGTGGATACTGGGGGCGGCAACGCGGTCAACGCGGCTTGGGTCACCGAGCGGTTGATTGCGATGGGCGTGGCGGGCATGAACATTGAAGACCAGGTCTTTCCCAAACGCTGCGGGCACATGGCCGGGAAGGAAGTCATCCCAGCGGAGGAAATGGCGGGCAAGGTGCGGGCCTGCGCGGATGTGCGGCAGCAAGTGGACAGGGATTTCATCATCAACGCCCGCACGGACGCCTTCTCGGTCCACGGGCTGAAGGAGGCCATCCGCCGGTGCAACCTTTATTTGGAGGCGGGGGCAGACCTGGCATTCATTGACGGGATCAGGACCAAGGCCGACATCAAGGCGGCGATCAAAGAGCTGAAGGGCCCGCTTTCAGTAAACCTCATGGACGCCGTTTCCGGGATGAGGACGGAACTGGTGCCCATTCCCGAGTTGGCGACGATGGGCGTGGGCCGCGTCTCGGTCCCCGTGGCTTCGATCATGGTGGCGCACAAGGCGTTGACGAGCTTCTTCACGGCGCTCAAGCATTCACCGACGGGCGTGCTCGCGGGGCAAACGCAGTGGGTGTCCTCGTTTGAAGAGTACACAGACTTCGTGGGGCTCAAGGGCTACCGTCGGCTGGAAGACCAATACCTGCCCAAGGAGAGGATGGGGAGCAAATACAAAGGCGCGGAGAAGATTGCGGGCTAAGCCGTGACAACTCAATCCAACCACAGATGGACACAGATGAACACAGATGAGGGCCGCTCAAAGCTGCGCCTTCTCATAGTAGAAATCCGTCCACCGACCAGTGATCCGAACCCGTGCGAAGCAAAACTCGAGTCTAGCCCTCAGAATCCGTGTCCATCTGTGGTTTTCTTCCACACGTGAACGGCTAAGCGCACTATGAATATGACTGTAGTCGAGAAAATCCTCGCCCGCGCCTCTGGCCTCTCGGCCGTGAAGGCAGGTGATGTAGTTGAGCCCAAAGTAGATCTGGCGATGTCGCACGAGAACGCCGCTCTGGTCATCAACCATTTCCTTGAAATCTATAAAGGCACCGGCCTCACGCCAAAGGTCTGGGACCCGAGCCGGATTGCCATCATCTTCGACCATCGCGTGCCGGCGGAATCGCCCAAGACGGCCTCGAACCAGAAGAAGGTGCGCGAGTTCGTTGGGGCGCAGGGCGTCGGCAAGTTCCACGACATCCGCGGCGACGTCGGCGGCATCTGCCACCAGATCCTGCCGGAGAACGGTTATGTGCGCCCGGGGTATGTGGTGGTGGGGACGGACTCGCACACGACCAGCCATGGTGCGCTGGGGGCTTTTGCGTTTGGCATCGGGGCTACCGAGATGGCGAGCGTATGGGCTTTGGGCAGTGTGGTCAACGTGGAGGTGCCGCCCACGATCAAGGTAATTGTCAAAGGCCGTTTCAGGAAGTTTGTGGGTGCGAAGGACCTGATCTTGCGCCTGATTGGCAAGATCAGCGCCCAGGGGGCGAACTTCAAGGTCCTCGAATTTCACGGCGAGACGATCAGGAAGATGTCCACCTCGGGGCGGCTGGTGCTGTGCAACATGGCGGTTGAGGCCGGCGCGACGGCGGGCCTCGTGCCGGCGGATCAGGAGACCGTGCGCTGCCTGCGTGAGGAAGCCGGCGTAATGGAGCCGCTTGAGCCGGTGGCGCCGGACGCGGATGCGACTTACGAGAGCGTGGTTGAGATCAACGTTTCCGGGCTGCCGCCGCAGATCGCCTGCCCACACACGGTGGATAACGTAAAGCCGATTGAAGAGGTGGCGGGCCGAAAGATCAACCAGGTGGTGATTGGCTCATGCACCAACGGGCGGCTGGATGACCTGGCCATTGCGGCCAACATCATGAAGGGGCGGAAGGTGGCCCCGCAGACGCGGATGTTGATCTTCCCAGCCTCGGCGAAGGTTTATCGGCAGGCGCTGAGCAAAGACTACGTTAGGGTGTTCATGGAGGCGGGCGCGGTGGTAATGAACTCCGGGTGCGGCCCCTGCTTGGGAGTCCACGAAGGAGCGCTGGGCGACGGGGAAGTGGCGCTCTCCACCACCAACCGGAATTTCAAAGGCCGCATGGGCAATCCGAATTCCGAAGTCTATCTATGTTCCCCGGCTGTGGCCGCGGCCTCAGCCCTGACCGGCGTCATCACCGACCCTCGACCCAGTGAACGAGCGAGGCGGCCTCAGAACGAATCGCCAATAGTCAATGGCCGATAGCCAATGGCAAACGGCGAATGGCAAATGACAAATAGAAGGAAGGCAGACTGTTACTCACGTAGCAAAACTTGATCTGATTAGAAAACAGTACAGGCTGCAGGAATCCAGTCCCGCATCGCGTTTCACCTCTCACTACTCTTATGCCTACCGTTGTATTCAAAACTGGCGATGATGTCTCGACCGACGTCGTCTATCCGGGCCGTTACATGGCCACGGTGCTGCCCACCGAGACGCCGCAGTTTGCGTTTGCGGACGAGGCGGCCTTCAACACGAGGCTCAAGACGAAGCAGGTTCCACCCGGGAGCGTCGTGGTTGGGGGCAGGAACTTCGGCTGTGGTTCGTCGCGTGAGCAAGCCGTGTCGTGCCTGAAGGGGCACGAGCTGGTTATCGTGGCCCGCGACTTCGCCCGGATCTTCCTGCATAACGGGATCAACCTTGGCTTGCGCATGATTGTCTGCCCTGAGATCGAAGCCGCAGACGGCGACGAACTGGAATTGGACCCAGAGTCGGTTGTCAACAAGACGACGGGCAGGCGGTTTAAGACTGAGCCGATGCCCAAGTCCCGGCAAGTGATTATTGACGCGGGGGGGCTGATGGCCTACACGCGGCAGCGCGTGCTCGAAAGGGTCGCCGAGGCATGAAGGACTGGCTCGGCATGGTGTTGCGGGTTTGGCGGGGGTTGAGAAAACCACCGCGGGGGAAAGTCGATCGCTCCCGCCTGGTGGGGATGTATTTGTCGCAAGCTAACCAGCCGCCGGTCTCTGGGGCGCGCGGCTCGGGGACCCAGCAACGGCAGGACGGTAAGTTTTCGCAGAACAGGCGAAGGGGGTAAAGGACTGAGGTTAGGTTCTTTGGGGAGCCAAGCTGCAATCGGAGGGGTCGCCGAGACGCGGGAAGCTGGAACAGAGCTAGCAGAACTCATGCCGCCCGGGCCTTCGCGCCTGTCACCACTTTTGGAGGATCGGCCCGGGGTTGTGGAAAGGAGGAGTGTGGTGTATAGTCCCATCAAGCGGGCTGATGAAGCGTGCCGTGGCGCGAGCACACTACGGCCGTGAGAATGGCAGTGAGTCCGATTGTTTTTGGCGAGGTTTCGCCGAGCGGACATGCGCCGATGGATTATTAATGCTCCTAAACAAAAACAAACATCAAACCCAAGCTATGAACTACCACACAAACACTAAAACGTTCCGTGCGCCGGCACTCCCGGCTTCATTTCGCAGGCAGGCCCGAAAGGCACGGGCGTGCTTGATCGGGGCCGCCATCGCCACTTGCATGGCTCTGTCCGCTTACGCCCAGACGCCTGCAACAATCTCAGACATCGGCTCCGCCCCGCCGACTGTGGGGCCCGATGATATCTCTCAATTGACCGCTCCCACCGGGGCCAGCAGCCCCGATGGCTTGAACTATTACTTCGACAACAGTTCGCCCCCGGGCCAGACATTTACGACGCTGTCGGGCGCCAATGGGTACATCTTGACGACGCTGGCGATTTTGACCGCCGGCAACAGCGGCAGCCTGCCGGCTGCTGGCCAGGCGTATCTCCTGCGGGTTTACACCGTTTCCCAGGGCACCAATGCGGAGTTGCTCGCCAGTTACACTTCGCAAGACGGTTTCACGTTCGCGGACCTGGACTGGCTGCAATGGACCAACCTCGAGGTGGCTCTGCCGGCCAATACACAGTTCGCATATTCGTTCGGGCGGGTGCCTTCCGGTGCAGGCTGGGAGAATCTGGCCAACGTCAGCGGCAACCCGTACCCGGGCGGTGAGGTGGTATTGATCCCTCCTACGGGCGGGGCCATGACCTTGGGCAGCAGCCACAGTTACGATGCGACATTTGTGGTGGGACTCATCAGCGCGACCAACCTGCTGGTCAATCCGCCCCAGATATCCCCCAGCAGTGCCGTTACGCGCGGAACGGCGGTAGCGCTCGCGGCGACCGCGGTGGGCCCAGGACCACTGTCCTATCACTGGCAAACCGATGGGGGCAGTGGAGGGGCGCTTACGAACATTCCGACAGCCACCGGCACCACGCTGGCCGTGGACACGACGGGCTTGTTCCCGGGCTTTTACACGTATGACGTCGTCGTCTCAAACGGCACGAACAGCATCACTAGCCCGACGGCGACGCTGAGTATTTATGTTGAGGCCGCGGCTGCGCTCGCCGACGTGGGCGATGCGGTCGTGTCCGGGCCCTATGACATCAGCCAATTAGTCGTCGGCCCCAACATGGATGGTCTTAATTACTACGACGACAATGGCGCATCCCACGGTGGTCTATGGGCCGGGCAGACCTTTACCACCGGCACCAACTCGCAGGGCTATTACCTGACATCGGTCGCCTTCGAGACCGGCGGCGGCGGCTCTGGCAGCACGTCCGTTCTCATGCCGTATGAATTGTTCATCTACTCGGTCGAGGGCACCGAGGCCAGGTTTATGGCCCACTACACGAATGCCAGCTTCAGCTTCAACTTCGGCGACTGGTTGGAGTGGAGCGGTTTCTCCCTGGTCCTTGCGAGCAATTCGACTTACGCCTACGGCTTTGGCCGCTCGGCTTCCGGCACCGGTTGGGCGGCCCTCAACACCAGTCCCGGCACGACCGATCTCTATCCTGGCGGCCAAATCTGTTTTATTCCCACCAGCGGAGGGGCGCTCACGTTCGGCAACACTGGCCTCTCCGACGCGGTCTTCGATATCGGCCTTCAGCCGATCGGAGTCGGCCCCAGCCCATTGCCGTTTGCCAATGCCATCACGGCCTCCCCCGCCCGGACGGTCGTGGCGGGAACTCAGGTCACATTCAACGAAGCCGCCACCGGCGCGGCGCCGCTGCATTACTTCTGGAAGACGGACGGCGGAACTGGAACGCTGACGAACATCCCCTCCAGTGATTCGAGCAACCTGGTGGTCAACACCACCGGCTGGCTCCCGGGTGCCTACCAGTTTGCCGTGGTCGTCAGCAACAACTATGGAACAGCCACCAGCCCGACGAGCACTTTGACAGTGCTTTACGCCAGCACCACGGCGACGCTGACCGACGTGGGCACAACCATCCCAACACCGGGTACGAATGATATTTCGCAGTTAACTCCCCCCAGCGGGGCCAACAGCCCGGATGGCTTGAACTATTACTTCGACAACGGCAGCCCGCCCGGCCAGACCTTCACGACGGGCAGCAATCCCGGCGGGTACACCCTGAGTTCCCTGGCGATAGATCTGGCCGGCAATAGTGGCGGCCTTCCGGCAAGCGGCCAGGACTACATTCTGCGCCTCTATACCGTCTCGGGCGGCAACGCGGTGCTCTACACCGTTTACACTTCCCAGGCCGGCTTCACGTTCGGTACCACCGATTGGTTGCGCTGGTTCGGATTTGCCGTGCCGCTGGCGCCCAACACCACCTACGCCTATACTTTCGCGCGCGACCCGAACGGATCGGGCTGGGACAACCTCGCGAACGTCGGGGGCAACCCCTACGCCGGCGGGGAGGTTGTGTTGATTCCAACCAGCGGCGGGGCGATCGTCACGGGCAGCAGTCATTCGTATGACGGCACTTTTGTGATCGGCCTGGCCCTGGCGGGCTACCCGGTAGTGAGTCCCGCCACGTTCTCGCCGTCGAACGTCGTTTACGCAGGAACACCGGTGAAGCTCAGTGCCAGCGTCAGCGGCACCGGTCCGTTTACCTACCAGTGGATGACCGACGGTGGCACCGGCGGTGCGCTCACCAATATCCCGGGCGCCATCAGCAGCACACTGGCGGTCGGCACAACCGGCATGGACGGCATGACCGTCGCTTACGCCTTGTCGGCCGCCAATGGTAGCGGCACGACGGTGGGGGACTCGGCGTATCTAACGATCCTGGCGGCTTCGCTTCCGTCCATTTCGGTTGATACCACCCCCAGTTCGGCCCATCTGTTCGTCGGTGGTTCAGTCACCTTCACGGCGTCGTTTGTCGGCACTCTGCCGATTTCTTACCAATGGCAGGTGGACAAGGGCACCGGGCCTACCAACATTGTGGGGCAGACCGATACCACCTTGACCCTCACCGATCTGGCCGTGACGGATACAGGGAGTTACAGCCTCGTTGCGACGAATGTCCTTGGCACCGGCAGTAGTACCCCCGCCTCCCTGGCGGTGGCCGCGCTGCCTCCCACTGGCACCTACGATCGCGCCCTCCTCTCCTATGGCCCGCTGGCCTACTGGGAGTTTAATGAACCGGCCCTCAGCACCACCGCCTACGACCAAGTGGGCGGCTTCAATGGGACTTACCAGTCCGGCTGCACCCCCGGCGTTCCCGGGCTGCCCGCCTCCTTGGGCGGCCTCCCCTCCGGCGATTTCGCTGTTGAGTGTGTTAATGGCAATGTTAACTCCGGCGTCATGTTGCCGGCGCTAAACTTCCCCGCCACCAACGCCGTTACGTGGACCGCCTGGATTTACCCATCGAGCATCAACGGCTCGAGCTCGACGTACCCGCAAGCCGCCTGGACCGGCATCATCACGACCCGTGCCAGCACCTACGCGAGCGGCGTGAACTACAACGGCCAGGGCATGCTCGGCTACACTTGGAACCAAAACAATGCAAACACCTATAACTTCGTCTCCGGGCTCGTCATTCCGAGCAACCAATGGTCCTTCGTCGCCGTCGCTCTGAGCCCGACTAACGCCGCCCTGTACCTCATCAACGCCGGCGGCTCCCAGATGACCAACAACCCCATCGCGCATGACGCCGAAACGTGGAACGGCGCCGCTACGATCGGGTACGATGACATTGACGGGACCACGGCCACCAACCGGACTTTCAATGGCGTGATTGATGACGTGGCCGTTTTCACGCACACGCTCACGACGGCTGACATCCGGAGCCTGTATGCGGCCATCCCTTACAGCCCACCCGTCACTTTGAATATCCAGCGCTATGGGACTTCTCAAATCGAACTGCAGTGGTCGCAAGGCACATTGCTGGAGGCCACGAATGTCATGGGTCCCTGGACCACCGACACAACTGCCTCGCCGGCGATCCTGACGCCGACCGGGCCGGAGAAGTTCTACCGCGTGCGCGTGAAGTAGCCAGGCTCTAGAGCCGCCTGCATTGGGACCGGATGAGGGGCTCGCCGGAGCCTCCCGGGAGACCCCGGTGGGACCGCGGGGGGCTATGGAGGCGGCTCGTTTTGAGGTTCAGTTCCTGACGCACACGGCCCGGACGATGCGGGCGATGATCAGACCGGCGAATTCGATTTTGCGCGTATAGTACCACCCGAGGTGCTGGCCGCAGTGATCGCACAGGCAATAGGACCAGGCATAACCCGGGAACCAGGTGTGCTCCAAGGTCGGCACGCCGGTCTGCCGGCATCCCAGCGTCCGGGAGAAGGTGATGATGGCAAAGCGGATGCGCTCGGGATTGGAGAAGGTGAATTCGTCCTTGCCGTTGTAGGGGAACCGGTCCTTCTCGTTGGCAACGCGGTTGTGGCACCAGGCGCAAAGCCAATCATTTTCGATGTCGCCAGAGCTGGGCGCGGTTTGAGACACGTCCTCCGGCTCGGCAACGGCCGGCGTCACCAACCCTGCCTCAGTCCCCGCTGAAGGCTGCCAATTCATGAGTTCATTCGCCCGTAAAACCGAAGCAACCCGTGAAACGCGCGCTTAACAGGTCACGTGCAAGATCGCGTACGGTGTTTTCCGGTCTGCCATGAAGATAGCCCACCGAATGAGAATCTGGCAAGGTGACTGGAATGAAGCGAGTTTAGAGATTCAGATGAAATGCGAAGTAAGAAAGCCCAGCTATGGACGAAGCTTGTTGCGAATGGTCGGGCGTTTTGCGAGCGTCGCAGCCCTTTGGACCGGAGTGCTCAACGCGGCTGGACCACTGCTCAACAGCCATGCTACGCCGGCTGCCGGAGATCATGCAGTGACGAACCTGCTGGCACCGATTTGTGCGAAGCATCACGTGCCCGCAATGGCCGCGGCACTCGTGACGAGCAAAGGTCTCATCGCCGTGGGGGTGGTCGGCACGCGCAAGCGAGGCACGGAAACTGCGGCCACTCTCAACGACCAGTGGCACCTCGGGTCGGACACCAAAGCCATGACGGCCACCCTGGTGGCGAAGTTGGTTGAGGAGAGGCGTCTCAAGTGGGACAGCACCCTGGGGGAAGTCTTCGCCGACTTGTCAGCCGAGTTCCATCCCGAGGCCCGTGCCATCACTGTCCTTCAACTCTTGTCCCATCGTTCCGGCCTGAAGCCCAACCCGGACCTGGTTGTTTATGGTGGGGCCGACGGCGCCAAGGAGCGGCTGCGAGTGGTGAAGGATGAATTGAGCCACGCCCCGAAGCATAAGCCGGGCACACATTACGAGTATTCCAATTTGGGCTACAGCATCGTGGGCGCCATGACGGAAAGAGTCACTGGCAAGTCTTGGGAACAGGAAATGCAGGACGAGGTGTTCCGCCCGTTGGGAATGACGAGCGTCGGCTTCGGCGGCACGGGCACATCCGGCGAAGTGGACCAGCCCTGGGGCCATAAGCATGACGGACAGCCGGTGGCCGCCAACGGCCCGGCCATGGACAATCCTCCGGTGCTGAGTCCGGCTGGCCGGGTTCATTGCACGATTCAAGACTGGGCCAAGTTCATCGCCGATCAGTTGCGAGGGGCGCGGGGCGAGCCGGCGCTGCTCCAGCCGGCCACATATCAGAAGCTTCACACTCCGCCGTTTGGGGGCGAGTACGCCCTGGGCTGGCTGGCGGTGGATCGTGCCTGGGGGGGCGGAACGGTGTTGAATCACAACGGCGACAATACGATGAACTTTGCCGACGTGTGGGTGGCGCCACGGCGGGATTTTGCCGTCCTGGTCTGCGTTAACCAGAGCGGCCACACGGCCTTTGAGGCCAGCGACGAGGCCGTCACGGCGCTCATCACGTTCCACATGGCTGAAACCCGCCGCGCCGAGGCTGCGGAGCGGAAGACAAACTGACTTGAGGTTGCCTGCCCGAGAGCGTTCGGTCAGACCCGGAGGATGCGGGTATCCGCGCGGGGCAGAGCCGGTTCAATGCGGGGGAGGTGGCCTCGGACCGAATAGCCAATAAGCAATAGGCAATAGCAAACAGGCCGGCTGCTACTCGGGTGGCATGACTTGATCTGATTACAACAGGACTTGAGGCTTAAGCAACCTAGTCTCCCGGCGCGACGGTCCAGCCACCCTTGGGGTTATTCAAGGTGCCCGTGCCGACGGTTTGCTCGATTCTGAGGGCCTGGACGTGGTAGTCATGATAGAGGTAATTAAAGCGCTGGGCGTGCAGACCGTACTGGTTGTTGCCGAAGTTCTTGGAGTCGGTAACGTTCGGGTCCAACTGATAGAGGTCGCCGCTCCCATAGGGGCCGTTGCAGAAGGCGGGCCAGGCATTGCCGACGGCATTTTGGATGTTGGGCTGCTCTACTAACAGGATGGTGCCAGCGGGATCCTTGACTACGGAAGTCTTGTAGCCTTTGGCGTCCGGATCCGGGAACCCGCCCACGCCCGGGCCCGTCCAGGCAATCCCCAGTCCGTGCCGGCCGGGGACATTCAGATCCGGCAAGGGCTGGCTTGAGTCCACCCACCATTCGGTCCCCCAGTCTGGACCGACACTGTTCATCGCATACGTGCGGCGCAGGCCGTAATCCACCCACCCCCATTGCGGGTCGCTTTCCAGGGTAGGCATGCGGTCGGCGGGGCACTTTTCGATCTTCGGGGCATAGACAGTGGGCACGAGAGCAATATTCAGGTCGGCGTCTGGCGCCACACCGCCGATATATCGGTGAATCCAGGTATCCCATGCAAGTTGCCGGGTGTCGCTTACGTAATAGGAGGCGGCCGGGAATTGGTCTCCGTTGTCGCTGGCAAACATGGCAAAGCCCAAGCCAAGCTGCCGTTGTTGCGAGGCGCATTGGACGCGCCACGCCCGGTTCTTGGCGGCAGTGAGCGCCGGCAGCAGGAGGGCCGCCAGGATGGCAATGATCGCAATGACCACCAGCAACTCGATCAAGGTGAAAGCCGAGCCCGGAGTGGCCGGCCTTCGACATTGGCATTTCTTTGACTTCATCTTGGCAGTGGGGCAGGCGCGCGCTGGTTTCGGCAGTCAACGTTTGACCAGTACGACCTTCTGTCCCTCAATGGCATATTTCTGTCCCGCAGGCGGCGGCGGGAAGCGCGCTTGGGATTTAGCGGCGAACTCGTCGAAGTTCTTGGGCACGGACCGGGTGCGCACTACATAATCGCGCAAGGCCACTGTCAGTTGTTGCAAGGTGGCATTGACGTCGCCGGTGTCCGGGATAACGACCGCCGGCGCCGACGCCTCAGTCATGCGGACCGGGCCCCGCGGAGAGGTCGGCAGTTCAGAAAGCTGAGGTGGCTGCGGCGGCCCCTTGGCCTCACGGCCGCAACCAGCCAGGATTACCCAAAGCCACACAACGACCGAATGCCGAATCTTGTTCACGAGCAACTCAAAGTACGCTCAATTTATGACAATGGGCACGTCATGTAAGTTAACGACAATGCTCTTAACGGCCTGGTTCCTGAGAGATAACGATGGTCCCCGACCTCGCGTGCTTTATCTCCAGCAAGCCGCTCGCCGATCCGCTCGCGGCGAAAAAGTAGCCTTCGCGCCGGTCCAGGTCCTCCATCCGCTCGTATTTCCGCAGGCGCCTGCCGCCGGCTGTGATGCTCGCAGGCTCGAAGGCGACCCGGAGCCGTTCCCGCGAAGCCGCATCGAAGGTCCGGTAGCGGATGGCTTCCTTGCCATACTCAATCTGTTGAATGACGGACGAAGAGCGCAAGAGGTGGTCCTGTCCCGTCGGCGCCAACTCCGGCGCCGCCGCCATGGCCCGCAGATAATGCCGCAGGTAATCGCCATAGCCGTCGGTCAGCCAGATGTCGTCGTTGGGATAGCGGTTCTTGCCGTCATCATCCACCATGTAGGTGGCCCAGTTTAACTGCCGGATGGCTTCGGCTTTATGCGCGCAGTCCCCGGTCTTCTCGGCATAGAGCATCTCGACTGAGGCATGACGGGAGGTGTGGCTGTTGCCCGGCACACGATAGACGGTCTGCTCCTGGATCGGGGTGACCCCGTAGCGCGCCCAGCCGTTCGTGCCGAAGGTCCCCAGGGTCCAATCCAAAATGGCCCTCGCGTTCTGCCGCCATCCCGCATCCCATTGGGGATGTTCGAGGAGATACCACGCCAGCGTGTCAGCGTTAATCTCGGTATTAGACCACTCAGCGACGTCTTCAAAGAACGGACCCCACTTGTCGTTTTTCATCGGGTAGGCCCTCAGCCAGGCGCTGAGCAGCGCGTGGGCCGAATGGCATGCGGCCGGCTTGCCTTGCTTGAGGCGGATCAATTCATCGAACAGCCGCAGCGTTCCCGTCCAGTTGGCGGTATAGGGCGCATAGGCGCGGGTCGCCAGCTCACCGGTCTGGGCCTGAACCCTGAACGGCCAGGGGGAATGCTCCCCGTCGCCGGGCGTGACTTTGGCCGCGAGTGTGTTGGCGATTCCTACCGCTGCGGTCAGATAGCGCGGGCTGCCGGTCATCTCGTACAGGGTTAGCAACTCGATGCCAAATGCCCCCGCCTTGTCCGGCTGCAGAAAGCCTTTTCCGGCCCGCATGTCGCCGTCGCAAATTCCGGAATGCACGTCCGTGTTGTAAGGGAAGGGCAGATTCGGCCAGGCATCCGTGGGGCGGGAAAAGCCATGGTCCAGGTAATAATCGGCAATGCGCACCATCATGGCACGCGCCTCCGGGTCCCCGGAATATCCATAGAGCAAGTTGAGTGACGAGAGCGCCATTGCCAACTGGTCGCCGCCGAGCCCGCGCCCATCATGCTCGGGCTTCCAGACCTGGTGCTGGAAGAAATACGGCACGCCGTTGGCGCACGTGCCCATGTGCTTCCAAAAATCCCAGACCGCCGCAATCACGCGTCCGTAGGCTTGGCCCGGGTCGGGTGCGGCCCAGGAGACAAGCTGGCCGGTGGCGTCGGTTTGGATTTCGTGGTAGCCCAAACGCTCCGCCCAGGTGGGCAGCGCCACCAGAGCCACCCATAGGATAATGGATGTTCGTATCATAAAGACAAAGACGAGACGGCCACCGTGCGCTCTATCAGCATGACCATCATAGGCAATGTCCGGGTTCGAGCGGGCGCGTCAAGTACCTAGTGTCGCGGCCAGTCAAGTAAGTTACATGAGTTGCGTGGTTGCAAACGCCCGCCGGCGGGATTGCTCATGCAGATTTGCATTGCACCCCGGCAGCCCGTCGGTGAGTCTCTTTGCGTCTGCCCATGCGTGCGCTGCGTTTCGATAGCTTAATGAAAGCGAATACTAGCGTGGTTCTCCTGGCCATGTGCCTGGTTGCGGTTGGCCGTTTTGGATCCTCAACGGGCCGGGCTGCCGAGGTGATCGAGCTGTGGCCGGGAGGAGCGCCGGGCACAAACGGGAATATCGCTGCGGAGTATGACACTACCAAACCCACGGACGCCCTCGTTGCAGGGAAACGGGTTATCCGGCTGGGCAACATCGCCAAACCGACCCTGAGCCTGTTTCGTCCGCCGCGAGCCACCGACACGGGGACCGCCGTCCTGGTCTGTCCAGGCGGGGGTTATCATATCCTGGCGATGGACCTGGAGGGCACGGAGGTCTGCGCGTGGCTCAACTCCATCGGCGTCACCGGGGCGCTGTTGAAGTATCGGGTGCCGAAGCGCCAGGGAGAGGAACGGTCGCTCGCCGCGTTGCAGGACGCGCAACGGGCGCTGGGTTTGCTGCGGTACCGGGCAACGGACCTGGGCATAGACCCCAGGCGGATTGGGGTGATCGGATTCTCGGCGGGCGGCCACCTCGCCGCCGCGCTAAGCAATGCTGGGGGGTCGCGTAGTTACCCGAGCGCGGACGCGGCCGATACGGCCAGTTGCCGCCCGGATTTCTGCCTTCTCATCTATCCTGCCTATCTCACGGTCAAGGAGGCAAACGACCAAATCGCGCCGGACCTCAACGTCACCAGCAACACGCCTCCCACATTCATTGCGATGGCGGAAGACGACCCGATCCGAGTCGAGACGGCCCTGTTTTACGCCCTGGGCCTCCGCCGTGCTGGTGTCCCCTTCGAACTGCACGTGTATCCCACAGGTGGGCATGGCTATGGCCTGCGCCGGACGAAGGAGGCCGTCACCGGCTGGCCCGACCGGGCCGCCGAGTGGCTGCGCAGCCGTGGTATCTTGGAACGTCCGCAGGGCTAACGGCTGACGAGATAATAAACCGTGGCCGGCTGCAGATGGAGTTGCTGCGCTGAGCCACAGGGCGCGGCAGGATAGCCGTTGAAATCCAGGGCTGTGACTTTGAGCTGGGCCGTATCCGCACGCTTGAAGCGGACCGTCCCGTTGAATTCTTTGATCTGCCACGGGTCGGTCCCAATGTTGACGATGCGTTTGACTGCCTCGCCGGCTGGCTCGGTCTGGAAGCCGGAGGGTTTCTCCTCGGACATGACTTGCAGCAGAATCCTGCCGGAGCGGGCCAGCGGCTGGTCGTCGAGCGCAACCGCGACGATGTGGCCCAATTCCATCTCCGACGAGATGGCCAGGTCGCGGGTTTCGACCGGGCCGGCGGATTGCAACGCGCCGCTCACACCCTGGGCGCGGGCGGCATTGATGGTGAGCACGCCCTTGCCGTAGTCGAGCTTCAACTCGCCGGTGCTGCTGGTCACCGTCTGTTTGGCGTGATCAATCAGCGGCTTGAGGTCACTTGCTTTTACCGAGCCGGCGCCGGTGACGAATGTCACGTCGGCCCGGCCGGCGTAGTGCAGCAACGGATCGAGGCGGGCCCCGGGCTTGAGCTCGGCGCCGGTCGGGATGTCTTTCAGTCGGAGTTCATCCAGCGCCGCATCCTGGGGCAGGGGGGTGCCTTCCAGGCGGAGCAGGGCTTCCTTGCTCAGCCGGAGGTCGGCCAGCACGCTGCCGGTCGTCACCAGCCCGCGCCGGAAGATGAGGGCCGCGGCGGGAAACTGCCCCATCATGGCCGGCGTCATCAGCGTCCACGGCTGCATCCAATAATTCGGCTTCACCGCCCAGTCGCGGCTGTCGAGGGCGAAATGCACGATCGCATCGCTGTGCTGCAACGCGCCATACACCGCCAGGTAGAGTGGCGCCTCGCTCCGAAACCGGTTCGGCCTCTCCCAGGTCGTCTCCGAAATCATGGAGGGCTTGCCGTCATAATGCACATCCATCGCCGGATGCACGAACTGCCTGGGCTTGCCCGGCTGCTCGGCGTCGAAACGCAAGGCGCTGCGCTCAGTGCAGGTGTGCCCGTTGCGCAGCGACCATTCGGCGCTGTCCCCTTTGTGATTACAGCCAACATAGCCGTGGCGATCAATGAAATCCCCGCAGGTGTAGCTCAGCTTCTCCAAGGGCCCGAAGACCTCCGGGCTGGCGGTGGCCCAGTTCGACGCTGTGATCGGCCCCCGGAAGCCCAGCTTGCGCAGAAAGGCATAGGTTTCCGCGTAGAATCGCGTTTGCGCTTCCAGGAGGAACTGCGCCGTGTCCTGGTCCCGCGCCGTCTTCTCATTGAACATATTCCACAGAGGCCGGAACCCGATGCGGCCCTCGGCCGGAGCGTCGCGCTTTGCCTTGAGCCCGTTCCATTTGGCCAGCGCGGCTTCCAGGGAGCCGTATTTCTTCACCAGCCAATCCCCGAACCACTTCTCCAGCAGCCGAAGCTGCGCGTCCGGGATGTTCTGCTCGGCAAAGGTCCAGAAGAAGAAGGAGTCCTCGTTTTGCATTTCCAGGGAGGCCACGGCCGGCTCCTCCACCAGCGGTCTGCCCGTCGCCGGGCTGGGGGTGGTCAGCAGGGCAGTCCACCATCGGCGGTATTGCGCCTGTAACTCCGGGTTAAAGAACAGCGCCGCAAACGGATGGTTCTTCCCATCGTAGCCCTTCAGCCAGGGATTGTCCGGTTTGGGTGTGAACCAGAGCGGGAAGTAGATCGAGAAATGCGTGTAGATGCCCTCAGCCTTCATTGCCTCGACGATTTCGATGGCGTGCTTGACTTTGGCCGGGTCAACCTCGCCGCGGTCATCGAAGTAGCCGCCGTGAACCCGCACCAGGTTGACGCCGTGCTTGGCCAGCATCCGCGCGCACTGCCGCAGGTCTGGGCCCGTCAACTCGTGCGGCGGGCCGTTGACGGCCCAGAACCGCACTGGCTCGCCGGTGCGGCTGTGAATGAACTGGCCATCCTTGACGCCGATGAAGCCCTGCTCGCCGGCGAACCGCTCATTGAGAAAGCGCAAATCAGTCGCGCTGCCCGCAGCAAAAGCGTCCGGCTTCGGGTCGAACGGAAACCAGTTCTCGGCCTCCGCTGCCCATGCCATAGAGACGGCCAGGCAAATCCACCCGCTCCGAGAAAAACAACGCTTCAACATGTGCCCCATCCTTTCCCTTCGCCTCTGCCCTGTCAACGTTGTCTCGCCTGGAGCCCGCGCGGCCAATGCGGGTTAGTGATCATGCTCCTGTTGAAGACCAAACTTGCTTCTGCTTGGTTCGGGTCCCTGTTCAATGAGCAGATTTCCATCACGAGAAAGCGCGGCGGTGAGCAGCCCCCACTACAAAAAGCGCTTGCTTGTTGTGCCCGAAGTGACAAAGTCAAGCCAGTTGCAGGGGCCATCCGGTTGCCGCACGTCCGCAGACGTCCGTATTACAGCTTCGGCCAACAGCCGGGGGCATGATGCTGACAATGAAAGCACAAACAGGGCCAGGACTGGTGGCAAAGCCGCCAGGGAATCAAAGGAGGCTGCGCAAGCAGTTCACCCGGCCCTACGGCGCACGGATTTGAGAGGAACCCCAAAATGAGCCAGTCTCTTCTGAAAGTCCAAATCGGCCCGGTCCAGGAGTTCATCGCCCAAGCCCGCAGCACGCGTGATTTGTGGAGCGGCAGCTATCTGCTCTCGTGGTTGATGGCCGCGGGCATCTCGCGCCTTGCACAGGACGTTGCCGCGCTGACGAAGAGGACCCCGGTCCAGAGCCTGGAGGCCGTTATCTACCCGGACCTGTGCGAGCAGCCTCTTGTCACTCGACGGCTGACCGTGGACCTGGGAAATCCCATCGTCCGCGGCGAGGACAACAACGCGGTGCTCACGCCGAACCTGCCCAACCTCCTCGTGGCGAAAATCGGGGCCGACACAGAGACGGCTTCCAGAATTGCCAATGCGGTCGAAAAGGCCATACGGGATGAATGGCAGACCATTGCGCAGGCGTGCTGGGAAAAGGCGAAGGCGGGCGGAATCATCCCCGCCACGGCCACTGGGCGCTTCCAATCCCAGGTGGCTCACTTCCTGTCAATATCCTGGCGCGTCACCCCCTGGGAGGATGCGGCACCGTACGCACACCCCTACAAACGTAATGCGTGGGAACTTGATGCCGTGCGCCAGACGAGAGGGTTTCGCGCCTGGCGTCCCGGGGGCTGGGCCACCGGACTGGAGATGAACAAGGATACTCTGACCGGGCGAGAGGAGATGCTCTTGGGCGGCAGCGAATGGTGGAACATGAACGCTGATCGGGTGCGCGGACTCTGGTCGGTGCTCTTGCGCCGAAAACACGAAGGGGATTTCTTAGGTGCCATCACCCTCATCAAGCGAACCTGGCACTGGCACTACCTTAAGGATGCGAAATGGGGGCTTTTGCCGCTGCACGAGTCCGAAGCCAGCCCCTGGCGGACACAGTTTCCTTTCCCCAGTACACTTCACATCGCCCAACACGACCCGACCAAGACGGAAACGGATGAAACGCGCGAACCGGACGAAGACTCCGACCGCCTGAGCCGGTACTTCGCAGTGGTGGCGCTTGATGGCGACCGCATCGGAAGTTGGCTGGGTGGGGAGTTCCACGAATTGACTGAGGGGTTCCATCGTGATTTCAGCCGCCGGCTGGCCAATTTCGCGCTGCATTGTGTCCTGCCCATCGTCGTCGCGTGCGATGGCCGGCTGATCTATGCAGGTGGTGATGATGTGCTGGCCCTGCTGCCAGCGGATACCGCCTTGGAATGCGCCCGGCTGCTGCGAATGGCGTATTGTGGCGACGCGGGTTTCATCGAACCAATGACGCAGCTTGCGGGAGAGCTTCTGGAAGCGCACCAGCGGGGGGGAAAGCGGCTGCCCACAGGCCATCAGGAGGAAATCTCGCCGATGCTGGTGGCGGCTGCCAACGACTTGGTGTTCGCCGATGTTCAAGGGCGCGTGGCCCGGAAAGGCCAAAGCACAGCTCTCGACCTGCCCGGAGAGGTAGCAGGACACAATGAGCAAGGACAAACGATCCACCCCGACGCTTCGGTCGGTATCTCCATCGCTCATTTCAAAGACCCTCTCCAAGACGTAATCCGTGAAGCGCAGGCGGCTGAGAAGCGTGCCAAGAACCAACTGGGCCGCAGCGCCGTTGCCGTCACCCTCTTCAAACGCTCCGGGGAAACTGTCGAATGGGGCTGCAATTGGGCGGGCGGCGGCCTGGACGCTTACCGCGCCGTCGCCGACGCGCTCGATGCCAATAAACTCAGCGCCAAGTTTCCCTATCGTGCCGCAGAACTGCTCCAGCCTTACCTCACCGAGACCAGCCAACTTATCAAGCAAAGCCAGTCTTTGGCCGCCGTCGAAGGATTCGACAAGGAGCTACGCGAGATCATCGGTCGGGACCTTGGTGTCGCCCTCAGCCGGCAAACTCCGCTGAAAGGCGATGAGAAAAGAGCACTGATCGAGGAGCTTACCCCGAAGTTGGAAGCCTACATTAAGCACTTGGAAGAGCGGTTCGGGCATGCGGTCGCCAAGTTTGAGAAGCGCCTGTCGGATCGGCAAGCCAAGCCTTGGGAAGGCCCAAGTAAGCCGGATTTCGTCTGCGGTGCGGTAATCGGTCTCTGCCAGACCGTCGCCTTCGCCAAGCGCGCCCCCGACGAGTCCACCCATGCGCAACCCGTATGAACACTATCCTCCTCCAACCTACTGATGTGCTGTTCTTCCGCGATGGCCGGCCCATGACTGGCTCGCTCGCCGGCCACGGAGCGGCTTGGCCGCTGCCCAACGTCATCAATGCGGCCTTCCATGCGGCACTCCACCGGGGCTTTCCGGTCGAACACAACTCGCTAAGGGGTGTTTCCGTGACGCAGTACGGCGACCACGTTCACAAGATTGTGCGCATGAACAAGGACGGGCGACGCGAGACTTCCGATAACGGGCGCCACCGGCGCTTTGGCTCTCTCGTGACCGCTGGCCCCTTTCCTGTGAGTGGAGAACACCGCTGGTTCTTTCCGCGTCCCTTGGACCTGCAGGATGCAACCCTCAGCCCCGCTCTGCTACCGACTCCCAGTCGGGAAGGCACGAGCGCCAGCTCGCTGCCAAAACCGTTGCTCTACGCCGCCGCCAACCGTCTCCGAGCGACAAAAGAATCCACTGCGAAGGGCTGGCTCAGCCAGGAGGCGTTTGCGGCCTATCTCCGCAACAAAGATGACTTCGGGCTGGATGGGCACGCGCTCAACGACGCCGAATTCTGCGACCAGGAGCACAACATCGGCATCGAGATTGAACCGGCCACGGGCACGACCGGGCGGGGCGAAGCCACCGGGAGATTCTATTCCGCCCACTACTTGCGTCTGCGCGACCGAGAGCGATGGCGGCTTGGCCTCCTCGCGGACTGTGCGAAGGCTGAGGATGCCCGGTTGTTGGACAACCTCCTTACGGACAACGCCTGCATCGTCGTCGGCGGTCAGCAACGGATTTGCACGGCCCGGAGCGCGCAGGAGCTTCCGGCCCAACGCCTGCCGGTCGGTTTGAAGCTACCCGCTGATTACCGCATTTCCGACGGCAAGGCGCTCGTGAAATGGGTTTTGCTCAGCCCTGCGATTTGGCCTGAAATGAGGGAGGGCCCATCGCATCGCGGCACGCAACGCACGAGCCATCCAGGCGGCTGGTTGCCGAACTGGGTTGATCCTGAGACCGGGGCGGTGCTTCTCCGCAGCGTTGCGCAAGAAGAACGGAAACGGCGACGAAGCGTGAACGCCACCGGCCAAGGCTATCGGAGCCTGGATGGCGCGGACGCCATCTCCGCCAACCTCGTCGCCGCTATCATACCGAAACCGCTCGTCGTGACTGGCTGGGCTTTACCTGACGAAGCTGCTGGTGAGCGAGGCGGGGCGCAGAGCACGCAACTCGCCGTGCCTGCCGGGGCGGTTTACTACTTTGAGGCTGCAAACCAAGAGGAGGCGGCGAACCTCGCGGCGGCCCTCAATTGGCACGGCAGCGAATCCAACCCCACCGCCATCAAGAACCGCCGCAGCACCCTATTAGGCGAAAAAGGCTTCGGCCTTGGTGTCTGTGGCACCTGGGACTTCTGTGACTGACCCACTCCCACCCGCCCCAACCGTCGTGGGGCAGACCTCCGGTCTGCCGGTTCCCGGAACCTCCGGTTCCGCCCCCCGCCCCGAACCCCCAGCCCTCTCGACCGAAACCACACCCCCTTCCCAATCCGGCTTGCGAAGCAAGCCCCAACCGTCAGACCGGAGATCTAACCCACCTTCACCCTCCCACCTGGTTGCAGGGTTGCACTCCCGCGGCGCCTTGCCGCACCTCAAGCGCGAAGGCGCCAGCTACTTCGTCACCTTCCGCCTCTTCGGCACGCTTCCAGCCGAAGTCCTCTTGCGTCTCAAACAAGAGCGCGAAGCCATTCTCGCCGATGCCGTGGCGCATAATCGTCCCCTAACCTGGCGCGAGCAGCGGGACCTCTTCGGTTGGTATTCCGAACGAGTGGACGCTTACCTCAATGCCGGTCACGGTGATTGCTGGCTCAGGCAGCCACAGCTTGCTAGCCTGGTCTCAGGCGCCCTGCGCTTCTTCGACGGCCAGCGCTACGACTTACATGCCTGGGTTGTCATGCCCAATCACGTCCACGTAGTCGTTCACCCCCTTCCATCGCACACCCTGAGTTCCATTCTCAAGAGTTGGAAAACCTACACTGCCGTCCATGGCAACCGGCTGTTGAACCGTGTGGGCCAGCCCTTTTGGCAGAACGAGTCCTATGACCACTGCTGCCGGGACCAGGACGACCGTGCCCACTGCTCCCAATACACCCTGCGCAACCCCGTCGCCGCCGGTCTCTGTGCCGACCCCCGCGACTGGCCCTGGTCCAGTGCCCACCCGGCACCTCCCTCCCGCGTGGGGCAGACCTCCGGTCTGCCGGTTCCCGGAACCTCCGGTTCCGCCTCCCACCCCGAACCATCAGCCCTCTCGCCCGAAACAACGCCCCCTTCCCACCCTGGTTTGCGGAGCAAACCCGAACCGGCAGACCTGAGGTCTGCCCCACGCCCAATCACGTCCCCGGACGTCCGCAGCCACGACAATGTCTAACTCTTAGCGCAACCTGACACCATGACAGCTACCACCACAGCCTAATCAAAGACCCGAAACACCGAACCCAGTTATGCAAACCAGACTCCTCTATCTCTTCACCCGCACACCGCTCCACGTCGGGGCGGGCGCCAGCGTCGGCGCCATCGACCAGCCGATCCAGCGCGAACGCCACACTGGATTTCCGATCATTCCAGGGAGCAGTCTTAAAGGCGTCCTGCGCGACACCGCCGCGCGCGACGATCAACTCAGCGCCTATGTTGATGCGATCTTCGGCGTCCAAGAGAACGCCGGGCGGGTGTCCATCGGCGAGGCCAAGATTCTCGGCTTCCCGGTGCGCTCGGCCAAAGGCAGCTTCGCCTTCACCACCTGCCCGCTGGCCCTGGAGCGTTTCCAGCGCGACCACGGCAGCCTTGACGCTCTCGAGGTTCCGCCTGAACCCGACGACATGGAATGTCTGGCGGGCGATACCGTTACTATCTCGCGCAATGGCCAGACGGGTGTTGTCCTGGAGGAATACCGCTTCAACCGTACCGCAGGCGATGCGGGCAAGTTCCCGAAGGAGTGGGAGACTGCGCTGCTCAATCTCCTTGATGACCCGGTGTGGCAGGCTGGCAAAGGCCGTTTCGTCTTGCTGAGCAACGGCGACTTCTCTCATTTTGTGAAGACCGCCTGTGAGGTCAGCCAGCACGTCGGCATAGACCCGCAGAAGGGCACGGCGAAGAAAGGGGCTTTATTCAATCTGGAGGCGGTTCCGGCTGAGGCGCTCTTTTTCGCGCCGCTCACGTCTCTTGCCCGTGCGAACGGTGAACTCGACAAGCTAGCTGACCTCTTTACCCGGAAACCGCTGCTTCAGTTCGGTGGCGACGGCACCACCGGGCTGGGATTCTGCACGGTGAAACTCGGCTAAAGAGAACACGACCATGAAGAATCTCGAACAAATCCGCGCTGCCAACGCCCTAGCTTACGCCAACGCGGGACTCAGCACCCGAGGCCAGCAAGGGGGCAACGTCCTCAACAAGCTCCCCGCGCTGGTGATGAGCAACGGGCTGCTTGCGGCCGGAGCTTTTGCCTACGCGCAGAAGACCGACAGTGGTTGGCGCACCTGCTTTGACCATATTGCCAAGCACCTTTCGCATCCCGACATTGCCATAACACCCGGTCGGGACAACCTCGACAAGTTAATGGACTTCCTTTCTGCCAAGTCCGACAGTCAGGTGCTCAAGCTCGCGACCGAGGAAACCCTGGCTTGGCTGAGCTACGCCCGCCGATTCGAGCAAGCCCCGGAGAATGGAGGCGACGATGATCCCAGTCACTAGGGATGTCGCCGCGCTGGCCGGTGAATGGGCCGAGGGTGTCGAGAATCGCTCGCTGCTGCACGAAAAGTTCGCCCTGCCAAAGATCTGGAGCGTGGAGGGGGGAGCAAAGCTCAACGACGCCGGACGCTGGAGCGTGCTCCGCATCGTTACTCGCGGGGCGGACCTCCTCCGCGGCGACGCCCAGCGCCTCCGGCGCGAGGCGTCCGGCCGGAATGTCCGCCCGGATGTCGCCGACCGAAAGGAACGCGAAGCCCATGTCGCTGAGAAGATGGCAAACATCGGTCGCGTGGACGCGGCGCTCGCCCGGGTGGGCAACGAGAACGCCGTCCGGTTTCTTGCTGACGTTGCCAAATCATTCCAGGACGAGGTTATCACCTTCGAGGCAACCCTCGACTCGCGCATGATGGTGAATCTCGCCGGGGGCGTGGTGGAAAACGCCGGCATCGCCCTGGACCGCTGCTTTGGTCTGCCGCTGATCCCGGGCACTGCTCTCAAGGGCATCTCCCGCGTTCAAGCCCTCTGGGATATTCACGAGGCCAAGGGCGAGGAAAGGCTTCGGCTGCTTCGCGTGGCCATGCTTCTGCTCGGCTACGGCGCCCATGACCTGCGGGGCGATTTCGGTTGGGCCGGCGGCGCCCAACACGCAGCCGAAATCGCCAAGGAACTCGGCGCGCAGGACTTCAAAGGCTGCGCCTGCTTCCTCCCCGCGTATCCTACCACCACCCCCACCCTGGTTGTGGACATGGTCAACCCGCACTATCCGAACTACTATGCCGGGCGCAGCCAACGCGCGGAGGACAATGAAAGCCCGATTCCCAATTACTTCCCCGCCGTAGAAGCCGGGTCTTCCTTCGGCTTCGCCGTCCTGCTGAATAGGGTTCCACCCGCCGCCGATCTCCCCGCCAGTGATCTATTGAAACAGGCCAAGCAATGGCTCGAAAGCGCCGTGACCCGCAAGGGTGTCGGCGCCAAGACAGCCGCCGGTTACGGATGGTTCGAACTCGGCCGCAGGAAGCCTTCTCCACCTTCCACGGTCGCACCCTCCCAGACGGCTGACGCCGCTCCTGCCTCCCCCGCCGGCCAGATCATCTCCCGTTTCAAGAGCCTGAGCACGAAGGATAACTTCCCGGCGGCTTTGCCCTTGCTGGCTGCGGTGCCCGGCGACGCGGAATTACGGCGGGCCTTCGAGGCGCTCGTCCCCGGCCACGAACGTGCCAGACTACGGAAGAATAACCCCTACTGGCAGGCGTTCACTTCCGGCAAAGCCGGTGCTGCCGGCCAGAAGATCCTCGCCCGCCTGGGGCTGAAACTGACCTGAGCCTATGAATTGGCAACGCGACATTGAAGTCCTCACCCCGCTGTTCAACCGCGGCGCTTACCAGGACACTCCCGAACTCCGCGTGCCGTCTATCCGCGGGGTGGCTCGCTGGTGGTTCCGTGCACTGGGCGGGACACCCGACGAGGAAAAAGAAGCCTTTGGCGGCATGACCCGCATGGGCCAGCGCTTGCGGGGTAAGGTGAATGCCTCGCGTCTGGTCTTTCGGGTCAGCCAGGTCCGGGCGCAGCGAGCCAACCCAAACCCGCCCACTCTCATGCACGATCCGAGGAAACCCAGCCCCCAGGCAGCCTTCGCCCCGGGAGCCACGTTCCACCTCGAAGTCTTCACCCGCTTCGGCAGTCTCAACTCGGATTTGGAGCGCAAAGTGGAGAACGCCCTTGAGGTGTGGCTGCTGCTCGGTGCCTTCGGTCTTCGCGCCAACCGCTCCGGCGGCAACATCTGGCCCGCTAACGGGACCGCTCCGGCGACCGCGGCGGCTTTACGCGCCCGTCTCACCGAACTCGGTTGCCACTGGCCCGTTGTGGCGGCAGAACCCGGGGCGGGCTCCACCCTCGACCAACTCCGTGCGGCGGCGACGGACACCGTGGACGGGATGCCTCAAGTCTTTGGCCAGGTGCGGGGAGGCCGCGTCGCTTCAAGAGTGAAGTTCAAGATCGTGCGGCTGGAAGGCCGGCTAAGGCTCCTCGTGTTTGCTCCCGATCAGCGCACTCTGGATGAGGCCAAACGTGCTCTCCAGGGCCACCGCTCCAAGCCGGAGACGTGGGCAGCACTGTAGCCGAACACACTCACGCGCGGGTGCCGCTCTTGACAAACATCGACTCCTGTGCAAGACGTATCTCGGACTCCTAAGGGAGCCAACCAAGGCTATGCCGCCGGGCCAAAAAGTCGGCGGCACTCTGTAAAGAAAATGAACACAAGAAAGCAAAATATATATGAACCTCAAAGAACCTGAGGCACCTGCCTCGACTGAATCCATTGTCACTTCCACGAGTTCAGATGTCACATTAAGCGAGCCAGCCACTCCACTCTTGTGGCATCCGATCTCCGAGGTGCAATGCCGGGAATTCTACAACGAAACTTATTGCCGCGTCGGTGTGCAAACCCGCGACGGCCTAACCGTTCGGTTCGCCCCACGCCAGTTCGACCACGCCTTCTTCCAGTCACCTGCTAAGACCGTGTTTTGTATTCCCCGGGCCGAACGGGTCCGCTGGATCGGGCCTTTGCTAGCCGACCCACGCGCTACGCTGGCTTGCGGATATATTAAGAAGAAGAAGCGTTATACCGTGGAAAGGCGCGTCGCTATTTGGCCTGAGCGTCGTTACGTGGTGATCATTATCATCGAGCGCCGGGAACCTCACTGCGCTCACTTCCTCACGGCGTTCTATATTGACGGCCCGAAGTGGGAACCCACGCTCGACAAACTGGTTGCCAGCCCCCACTGGACCGCCTAGAAATCCGCAGCCGAAAGGCAATGGTGTCACATGCGACTCATGGATTGTGACAATGAAGTCAGTAATCGCTGACGCGACACACAGGGCAGCCCCTCATGGGCTGCCCTGTTCATTCCTGGGTTGTGCTAGCTGAATCAGAATGCTGCTCGGAATCGGTGCTGCCCTACTCCATCGGGACGGAACGTCCGCGAACGTCTCCGCTATTGAAAGGCGCCCCTGCCACGCTAGACTGGCCTCATGACGCAGCCGCTCACACTCATCCAGTTCATCAGCGAACAGATCCGGGGGGAGACATGAAGTCCAAAGACCAAGCTCCGAAGCCTAGAGTTTTCGAAAAGAGCCCACCCCGTTCGCCGCTCGCCGACCGCCCCTCAACCATCCTCCTGGCCGTGACGGGCATGTCGCCTGCGGTGCTGACCGAAACGGTGTGGGCTTTGGCAGAGGAAGACCCGCCGGTCATTCCTGACCGTGTTGTCGTGGTGACCACCATCGGTGGCGGGCAGGCTATTGAGCGGGAGTTGCTCTCGCCTCCAGATCAGCGTGCCCCGGCTATGTGGCAGGAGTTGCGCCTGGCCATTCTCGGACCCGACGCCGCCCAACAGGAGCGCCTCATTCTGGAACCGGCTCGCCTTGTCGAGGCGCCCAACCCCCGCACCGGGCAGACCGACTGGCTCGAAGACTTGCGCACCCCCGCCGAGAATAATGCCACGGCTAATTTCCTATTAGGCGAATTACGCCGCTGGACGGAAATCCCCGGCTCGCGCCTGGTCGTGTCCATTGCCGGCGGACGCAAGACAATGGGGGCGCTCCTCTACGCTTGTGTGTCCCTGCTGGGACGCGAAACCGACCGCCTTACTCATGTGCTGGTCAACGACCCTTTCGATGACCCCCGGCTCAGACCCAAGTTCTATTTCCCCCGCCAAAGACAGCAACAGTTGCAAAGCCCCGATGGCCACCCCTACCAGGCGGCCAAGGCCAGAATTGATCTGGCCGACCTCCCCTTCGTGCCCTTTCGCAACCTCTTCGAGCGTGATCTGGTCAGGAAGCCAGCCTCCTTTAGTGAACTGGTGCAGCGCTGCCGCGTCAAAGTGCAGGAGATCGCCAAGCATACCGTCCGGCTCAGGCTGACCCCATCCCGCCGCGTTATCACCGTCAACAACCAGCAAGTCAAACTCTCAGCCCTCCAATGCCTGTTGCTGCTGTTCCTGGCCGACAACGCGAAGTTCGCCCGGCCTGCCCCGGCCAAATATGAAGCTGCCCTCGAGCCGCTCAGGGCTTTTGCCGATGAAGTAAGGGGCGCGTGCGTGGCCGAGGATGGCAAGGATTGGCGCGACGAAGCAAGGCTGCCGCAGGATTTCGACGGCCAGCGCCTCCGTAAGCTGCTGGATGAACTCAAAGCCAAGCTCCGTCAGGCCGGGCCCGCTGCCGCCGCCCTCATCCCCCTCCTGCCGGAGAAGGGACGTTGCACCCTCGACCTGCCACCGGAGGCTATCGAGATTGCAGACGTTTGCTGACGTCCGAAATCACGCGCCGCCCTGCCAAATACGCCAGACTCCTCCACGAACATGACAACGAATGCTGAAGCCAATGACAAGGGCCGAGTCACACTCGACCTCTCAACCCTCTACGCCGCCACTGGCCAGGCCAAACTGGCCCGGCTGCCCGAATACATCAAAGCGGCCCTGGCGGCAGTGCCGCCCGGCGCCGATGTCACCCTTACCGGCCACGCGCCCGTCTGGCTGTATCTCAAGGTCGCCCACGCCCTCCACGGCACCGCGCGAATCCTGAGCTACGACAGCCCTCCCACCGGGCCGGTTGAAATCTTCAACCACAACCCGAACTGACCCTATGAATTCTCTCCGGGCTAGATTGCCGCCGTTCCTGGCTCGCGCCAGGCTCCCTCGTGACGTCGCCAGGCTCTGGACGCTTGCGCTCGGCTTCCTGGCTGCCGTTCTCCTCCACTGGACGGCTACCGGCGCCGAGGAGCACATTAAGGCGCGCTTTCAGGATCTTATCCGCTCGCCATATTTTTATGCCCCGTGCGGCCTTGCCACCCTTCTGGCCTCCTACTTCGTCTGGGCTCGGGTCGAACACCATCGCCACGTCCACGATCTGGCACGGCGTTTCCATGCAAACCGCGCCGCCCAGCTTACCGCCGGGGAGCGCCGCTGCGAGTGCCTCATCTGCTTTCTCTCCCCGCAGAAACCCGTCCTGCTCAAGCAGCGCCCGACCCTCAACGGACCGGTTCGGTTGCAGGCTGGCGCAACCTCCTGCTCTTTGCAGCGGGAAAGCTTGGATGCGGACATCGCGGCACTGGCCAATTCTCCGTTCGCAGGGTGGAATTGGGAGCCGCTTTTGCGGTCACTCCGCGACCACCGCGAGACTGCCCGCGCTGTGTATTTGCTGGGTTCGGAAGGCGACAAGGGCTCGTACCGGGAAGCTGAAATCGCACGCGATTTCCTGCGCGCATACTTTCCCGACTCCCCGTTGGCCGTCCAGGTATGGGATAAACCCTTGCCCTTTGAAGATGTCGAGCACTTGGAAGCTGCTTTGCGCGACCTGATTAAAGAATTGGCGGCGGGAGGCACAGGCCTGGACCGGATCTGCGTGGACGTAACTGGAGGCCAGAAGACCACCAGCGTCGCCGGTGTCCTCGCCACGCTAAAAACGCCCGTCCTCAACCAGTACGTCCAACCCGGCGGCAACCGCAAGGTGCTGATTTACGACCTGCGATTCGAGTCGCCTCTCGAATACAAAGATTCTCGCTAACTGCCCGACGTGAAGCTCGCGCCTCTAAACCTGCTAAGGACGCGTTCCACCGCGTCCCTGACTTCGCCCGGGATCATGCTCACACTCGCAAAAGGCACGTGAAAGCCGTTGCCTCCACGGCACCTCTTGACCTACGTTTCAACGGTCGGCACGCCGAAAGGCAATGGAGACGCAACCGTGTCGTGGTAGAGCTGGCCGATGAAAGCCGGTTGCAGCGGTCGGCACGCCGAAAGGCAGCGGAGACATCTTGTGTCCTCAGAACGGATGGTCGAATTCCGTCTTCCGTCGCGAACGCGGTTGAAGCCGAAAGGCAATGGGGACGCCATGTTGGCTATCATGGGGAAGATCCATTTATCGCTTCAGTGGTTAGAACGCCGAAAGGCAATTGAGACAACGCATTGATTAATAGTTCCTTTACGTTCTCCATACTTGCAGCGGTTGGTAGGTCGAAACGCAGTGGAGACCTTCTCCCCACCAGCGCCACCCGCGCCGGAACGTCAAAGTCGGGAACGGGAACGCGGTTGAAGCCGAAAGGCAATGGAACGTCACGGGGCCGACCACCAGGCCACGAGACTACGGGCCCAAAAGACCTGGGACGGCAGCGACCCCGGCCGCCTGTGGTTCCGGCGGCCGCCTGTCCTGCTTTGCCCAGGAATCGGTGAGCGCCGAAAGGCAATGGAGGCCGCCATGCGAGCGCCCAAGTGGGAAAGCCTTGCCGCACGCGCGCTCGAAAGTTGAACCAGAGCTACTTAGCGAGGATTGCGGCCCTCCGTTCCGCGAACGCAGCAATTCCCGAGCTGCCGCTCGCAAGAGGCGCCTGAAACCCCTTGTTCATACGACAGCCCGTGATCTACAGTTGCAGCGGTTGGAACGCCGAAAGGCAATGGAGACACCCCCGATGATCCAGTTATTAAGCGCATTGAACGGTTGCAGCGGTTGGAACGCCGAAAGGCAATGGAGACGGGTTGCACGCTCTCGCGCCCATGGTATTCTGCGCCCGTTGCAGCGGTTGGAACGCCGAAAGGCAATGGAGACGTGGCGTGGGGCTGGTAGATGAAACTGGACGAGTAGGTTGCAGCGGTTGGAACGCCGAAAGGCAATGGAGACAACCCGATGCGCCATTGCGTGCAGTCCTTCCTGGAGTTGCAGCGGTTGGAACGCCGAAAGGCAATGGAGACGAAAAGTGGAGGGAGTGGTTGAGTCCGTCTGGCCGGTGTTGCAGCGGTTGGAACGCCGAAAGGCAATGGAGACGACGGATTAGCAGTTGACGATCTTGACGTTCGTGGTTGGAGTTGCAGCGGTTGGAACGCCGAAAGGCAATGGAGACTGCTTTCGACCGTGTTGGTTGTGGGAGCGGACCGGTGTTGCAGCGGTTGAAACGCCGAAAGGCAATGGAACGCTACGGGGCCAGCTACCAGACCACGAGACCACGGGGCCACGGGAGCGGAAGCAGCAGCGACGCCGCCTGCAGTCCTGTGGTCCGGTCATTCGGTTGTCCTCCTCTGTTCGGGAGAGAGTCAACGGCGAAAGGCAATCTGGGTCGCCACATGCCGTCGGCGCGTGGCTGGTACAGCGTCCACGTTAAGTGAAAAACGGAGCCACTATGTTCTGTAGCCAGACCCCCCAAATCCAGGTCCGAGCCCTCTCTGCCACAAAAACGGGGGGTCCCGGACCTTATTCAGAATTCATTGCGCCAACGCCACTTAGCTCTAACCCCGGGGTCCCCCAGGCGTTCACTCGCGATGAGAAACCTGTGTTGGCCGCGGGCTCGGACCTGAACCCTCCCTTGCAGTCAGGATCCCAATGGTTTACAAAGCCAGCAGTCGCCGACGGGCGACGCGCCGAAAGGCAATGGAGACTGAATGTGGCTTCGACGATCGCTGATTTACTGACTTTGCGTCGCCGACGGGCGACGCGCCGAAAGGCAATGGAGACGCTATGCCGTCCATCATATCCATCGAGACAAGCCAGAAGTCGCCGACGGGCGACGCGCCGAAAGGCAATGGAGACTTCAAGTCTGACGGTTTCTCCCCTTATGGTCTTTTCATGTCGCCGACGGGCGACGCGCCGAAAGGCAATGGAACGGCACCGGGCCGACCACCAGACCACGAGACCACGGGACCACGAGACCACGGGACCACGGGACCGGGGGCAGCAGCGAGGCCGCTGCAGTCCTGTGGTCCGGTCTTCGGGTCGTCCTCCTCCGTTCGGGAAACAGCGAGCGCCGAAAGGCAATGTGGGTCGCCGCGCGACGACGTCGCGTGGCTGGCAGGACGTCTATATTAAGTGAAAGGCGGAGCCACTGTGTGCTGTAGCATCGGGCCAGCCATCCTGAGGCCACCCTGAGGCCATCTGGTGGCCAACCGGTGGGCACCCTGAAGCCAACCAGAGACTACCCCCAGGCTACCTGTAGGCTACCCTCAGGCTACCTGTAGGCTACCCTCAGGCTACGCATGGGGGCTGCGTCTGGGTGACACCCGCCAGACAGCCTCGGCACGGGCAGAAGCTAGAGGACGCAGTGGCGGGATGAGCTGGCTGGATAAGTGTGTCTGATCGAAAACGGGGGTTGGAGAGGGTTCTATGGTACCAGGGCATGTCCAGGGTTTGTCCAGGGTGCCGCCAGACCACCCCGAGGGAGCCGCGGGAGGCGAGTTGTATTCGAAGGGCTTATGGTGAACGCCCAACAACCACCCTCCGACACCCATCATCTAGTCCCGACGAAGACGGTGGCGCGGAATCATGGCGGACGCATGGGAGCCTCACGGGACACTCGCCAGAGTCTCGCTGAGGATGACATTTGGAGTCGCGGGGGCGCTTGCGGCCTCCGCCGGGGAGCTTAGAGCTGGCCTGCGAGACGGGTTCCGGTTAGAAGCAGGGAATGGTCTATCAACGCGAAATCCAGCTTCAGAGCGGCGGGCACCGCCAGATGCATGATCTGACCGATGAGGTGGCCCGGGTGGTGAGAGAATCAGGCGTGCGGTGCGGGGTCGTGCACGTGTTCAACGTCGGCAGCACCGCGGCCATCGGGACGATTGAATTCGAGCCCGGCTTGCAGGAGGACTTGCCGGCGATGCTGGACAAGCTGTTTCCGCCGAGCCGCGATTACGGCCATGAGCAGGCTTGGCATGACGGCAACGGCCACTCGCACTTGCAGGCGACCATGCTGGGGCCGTCGCTCACTGTGCCGGTCAAAGAGGGCAAGCTCGTGTTGGGCACGTGGCAGCAGATCTTCCACCTGGAGTGCGACATCAAGCCGCGGCGGCGCACGATCGTGATCACGGCGGTCGGGGAGGGGGGAGCGGGGGGCACAGGCGCTAACTTAGCAGAACCTCTCCCACGGATATCGGCTCAGTTGGGCGGTTCGGGTTCGAGGCCGCTCCTTGAGTCCAGTTCGAATTTCGGCACCGTGAGCTACCACCTGGCGGGGT
>Ga0326727_10002710_pt1 | contig 59219 bp, 62 predicted proteins | sample MB2enrmetagenome_FD_207643 | JGI IMG/M metagenome (GOLD analysis project Ga0326727, IMG submission 207643) | Lab enriched peat soil microbial communities from McLean, Ithaca, NY, United States - MB29MY | ecosystem: Environmental > Terrestrial > Soil > Wetlands > Peat | place: USA: New York... | reverse complement strand
GCTCAACCTCCAGCTCTGCCTGCGGATACGGGAGGTGCTCCAGGCGGCCGGTTAGCCAGCTCAGGGTCGGGCGAGGGTCGACCAGTTTGGAGCCGGCGCACCCTGTGCCGTGCGCACAAGAATCGGGACTTCGATTTGGTGCGCAGAGACCCTCGCTGGCGACGCCCCACCGCCTATGGTTCGGCGCCGCAGGATCAGGTCTGGCACGGAGATCTTCACCTTGCGCCTACTTTCGCGCGCCCGTCTCGGCACCGGTCTCGGCCTCGCCGCCGCCAACCTCCCCCTGGTGGCCCACGCCGCCGGCGCCAGCGCCGGCCAGCAGGCGGGCGCCGCCGTCGACACCGTCTGGGTGATCTTCGCGGCGGCGCTGGTCCTCTTCATGCAGGCCGGCTTCGCCATGCTCGAGGTCGGATTCACCCGGATGAAGAACGTCGGCACCGTGGTGGCCAAGATTGTCGTCAACCTCTCCATCAGCTCGATCATGTACTGGGCGGTCGGCTTCGCCCTCGCCTTCGGGGCGGGCAGCGGCTTCCTCGTCCACATCATCGGCGGCGCCGCCGGCTCGGGTTTCTTCCCCTCCTTCACCCCCGGCTCCACCCTCGACCTTCCCGCCCTGCACGGCTCCGACGTCCCGGCCGCGGCCAAGTTCTTCTTCGAGTTCGTCTTCTGCGCCATCTCCCTGGCGATCGTCTGGGGGACGATGCTGGAGCGGACCAAGTTCATCGTCTACATCCTCTTCGCCATCCCCTTCGCGGGCTTCATCTACCCGCTGATCAGCCACTGGGTGTGGGGCGGCGGCTGGCTGGGAGCCGGTCTTGGCGTCCAGGACTTCGCGGGCTCGGGGGTGGTGCACCTCACCGGTGCCACCGCCGGGTTCGCCGGGCTGCTCCTGCTCGGACCGCGGATCGGCAAGTACGGCGGTGACCGGCGGCCCAACGCCATCCCCGGGCACAGCATGCCGCTCGCCCAGCTGGGTGTGCTCATCCTCTGGTTCGGCTGGATGGGGTTCAACCCCGGATCCACCCTCCAGGCCCTCAACCTGCACTTCGCGGACGTCGTCGTGGTCACCAACCTGGCCGCCGCCTCCGGGGCGCTGGCCGCGATGATCGTCATCTACCTGCGCCAGAAGAGCCTCGACGTCGGCATGATCGGCAACGGCGCCATCGCCGGCCTGGCCGCGATCACCGCCCCCTCGGGCTTTGTCCAGCCCTGGGCCGCGCTGATCATCGGCGCCGTCGCCGGGGTGATCGTGGTCTTCGGCGTCCTGCTCGTGGATCGCCACCTCGACGACCCCGTCGGCGCGCTCTCCGCCCACGGGCTCGCCTGCGTCTGGGGGCTCCTCTCCTGCGGTCTCTTCGCCGACCCGGTGCTGGCCACGTTCAACGGCGTCGGCCGGGGCGGGCTCGTCTACACCGGCAACTTCGCCCAGCTGGGGGCCCAGGCGGTGGCGGTGCTGGCCATCTTCGCCACCGTCTTCTGCCTCTCCTTCGGGCTCTTCTGGATCATCCGGCAGGCGGTGGGACTGCGGGTCAGCGAGCGCCACGAGATCGACGGCCTCGACATCAGCGAGCACGGCATGTGGGGCTACCCGGAGAGCTTCATGCCGGTGCCCGGAGGCGCGTACATTCACCCTGATGCCATCGCCGGGGCGGCGCGCCAGCGTGCCGCCGCGGTCTCGGGGGAGACGACGACATGAGGAAGGTGGAGGCCATCATCCGCCCCGACCGGCTCCAGGCGGTCCAGGATGCGCTGGACGCCCTGGGATCGTCGGGGGTCACGGTGACCGAGGTGCTGGGCTGTGGCAAGCAGCGCGGCTACACCGAGATGTACCGGGGTACCCGCGTCAACATCTCCCTGCAGCGCAAGGTCAAGGTCGAAGCGGTGGTCACCGATGACCGCGTCGAGGCGGTTGTGGAGGCGATCGTCGGCGCAGCGCGCACCGGTGAGATCGGTGACGGCAAGATCTTCATCCTCCCCGTCGAGGAGGCGGTGCGGATCCGCACCGGCGAGCGCGGCGACGAGACCATCCGCCATCTCGAGCGCGAGCACTGGGGCCACTGACCGGGCGCGGCCCGCTCGCCGACCTTCCCCCCTGGGCGCCGGCCGGCCGCGCCGCCCGTGCGGAGGGCGGTGCCGTCGAGCGGCCCCGGCGCCCCTGCGCCTGAGACGGGGGCCGACCGACCCGTTCCAACCCGACGAGGAGGGGGTGCTGGCGGTGTGACGGCCACCGCTCCCGTCCAGCCATGGGCCCCCTGCCCCCGTGCCGGGCGGGGAGCCTTCCCGGGGTGATCGGGCACCGGGCCCGCCGAGGAGAGGAGCGCTCCGGCCTTTGGTAGAATGCGGTCGCGATGACCTACATCGTCACCGAGCCCTGCGTCGACCTCAAGGACAAGTCGTGCATCGAAGTCTGTCCCGTCGACTGCATTCATGAGACCGACGATGACCGGATGGTCTTCATCGATCCAGACGAGTGCATCGATTGCGGCGCCTGCGTCGACCCCTGCCCGGTCGACGCGATCTTCGCCGAAGAGGACGTGCCCGCGGCACAGGTCGCCTTCGTCGACATCAACAAGCTGTACTTCAAGGACAAGGAGGCGGCCCGGGCCCGCTTGGGCGAGGTCAAGCCTCCCGCCTGAGCCCGGGGCTCCGACGGCCGCCGTCCCCCTGAACGCGGGTCGGCCGGCCCGGAGCGCGCGCCATCGGATCCATCCGTCTCTGTGCACTCGTGGCAAGTCCACAGCCAATCTCTTGTGCGTTTCGCACAAACAGCCGGCAGCGCCTCTCGTCCTGGACGTCCATGGCGGATCCGCCCCGGAAGTCGCTAGGCTCACGCGGATGTGATGGGAGCGGCCCTGCCCAAAGGGGCCGCGCCGGCGGTCAGCCGTTGCAAGGGGAAGTGGATGGCAAACGACGAGAAATCAGCGGCCGGGAGCACCCCGAAGGACGTCATCAAGAAGGCCAAGGAGGCCGGCATCAAGATCGTCGACCTGCGCTTCACCGACCTTCCCGGGACCTGGCAGCACTTCAGCGTTCCGGTCGGCGAGCTGACCGAGGAGCTCTTCGAGGAGGGGATCGGCTTCGACGGTTCCTCGATCCGCGGCTTCCAGAAGATCCACGAGAGCGACATGCTCCTGTTCCCCGACGCCGGACGGGCATTCGTCGACCCCTGCCTCGAGGTTCCCACCCTGGCGGTGGTCTGCGACATCCGGGATCCGCTGACCAAGCAGCCCTACTCCCGTGACCCCCGCTTCGTGGCCCGCAAGGCCGAGGCCCATCTGGCCAAGTCGGGGGTCGCCGACCTCTCCTACTGGGGGCCCGAGGTCGAGTTCTACATCTTCAACTCAGTGCGCTTCGACCAGAACGCCCATGAGGGCTATTACTTCGTCGACTCCGACGAGGGCATCTGGAACAGCGGCACCGACATGGGCACCAACCTGGGCTTCCGGCCCCGGCACAAGGAGGGCTACTTCCCGGTGCCGCCGACCGACCAGCTCCAGGACCTGCGCAGCCGGATCGTGCTGGCCATGATCGAAGCCGGGATCGACATCGAGGTCCACCACCACGAGGTCGGCACCGCCGGGCAGACCGAGATCGACATGCGCTTCGGTCCCCTGGTCCACATGGCCGACAACGTGCTCCTCTACAAGTACATCGCGCGCAATGTCTGCGTCCAGCACGGGTACACCGCGACCTTCATGCCCAAGCCGCTCTTCGGAGACAACGGCAGCGGCATGCACACCCACCAGTCACTCTGGAAGGACGGCGTGCCGCTCTTCTACGACAAGGCCGGGTACGCGCTGTTCAGCGACCTCGGTCGCTGGTACATCGGCGGCCTGCTCAAGCACGCGCCGGCGCTCCTCGCCTTCGCGGCGCCGACCACCAACTCCTATCGCCGCCTGGTGCCCGGCTACGAGGCGCCGATAAAGCTCGCCTACAGCGCCCGCAACCGCAGCGCCTGTGTTCGGATCCCGACCTACAGCGACTCGCCCAAGGCGCGGCGCCTGGAGTTCCGCTCGCCGGACCCGACCTGTAACCCCTACCTAGCCTTCAGCGCCATGCTGATGGCGGGGCTCGACGGCATCGCCAACAAGACCGAACCGCCGGCTCCGGTGGAGGCCGACCTCTACGAGCTGGAGGGCGAAGAGGCGGAGCAGGTCAAGGACCTGCCCGGCTCGCTGCCCGAGGTGCTGGATGCGCTCGAGGAGGATCACGCCTTCCTGCTCAAGGGGGACGTGTTCACCAAGGACGTGATCGACACCTACGTCGCCTACAAGCGCGAGCGCGAGGTGGACCCGGTGGCCCTGCGCCCGCATCCCTACGAGTTCTTCCTGTATTACGACGCCTAAGCGGAGCGAGGCCGGGCACGCCTCAGGCGTGCCCGGGCCGACGCCCACCCGGGCGCCGTGCGCAGCGCGAGCGCTCGGGTGAGGCGGAGGCCGTGAGAGGCGCGTAGCGCTCCGGCCGAGCGAAGCGTCCGCGCCGTATCGCGCAGCGATACGACGCATGGGGCTCACGGGGCCCAGTCGGGCGCGCAGCGCTCCCGCGGAGCGAAGCGTCCACGCCGTATCGCGCAGCGATGCGACGCATGGGGCTCACGGGGCCCAGTCGGGCGCGCAGCGCTCCCGCGGAGCGAGGCGTCCGCGCCGTATCGCGCCGCGCTACGACGCGCAGGCGCGAGGTGGCCGCGCCGTTTCGCGCCGCGATACGAAGCCAGCGCTCAGACGATCCGGCAGGGGATGTCGGCGTTCTCGTCCAGGTGGTAGCTGGCGCAGATCCGGTGGTACCCGTCGGCGACGGTGAGCGCCACGTCGGCGTCGGCGCGACCCCGCACCAGCAGGATCGGGGAGAGGAGCTGCCCGCCGTCCACCTTGGCGAGGTCCTTCTTCACATGGACGTTGTCAGGCGGCAGGAGCTCGAGCCGGCTTGCCCGGAGCAGATCCTTGGCCTTGCGGTGAGTGATCGGTGCCTTCTGGAGCGCGGCAACCACCTTGGACACCTCAGCATCGAGCATGATCAGGCTGAGGTAGTCGGCGGCGGCCGGGTAGTCGTGATCGTCGGGCTCGCTCTTCCAGTGCTCCTTGGTCGCCATGGCACGTCTCTCCTCTCGCGGTGATGTGTTGGAGCGCGTCGTCGCCGCCGATAGACGCGGGGACCCGCCGCCGGCAGTGGCGACCCAGGCCACTCTACAGCCGAGCCTGCACCGCCGGGCCGGGGGCCCGGAAACGGAGCCGGCTCGCCCGCCGGTTGCCATCGCCCGCCGCGATGCCAGGGAGGCGGCGGCGCGGGCTTACGCCACGCTCATCCCGTGCGGCAGATACGCCGACTGGTGGAGGAGGGCTCGGGTCGCGGAGATCCGACAGCCCAGCATCTCCAGGATCTCGTCGAGCCGCTCGATCAGGTCGGGGGGCAGCTCGATCGGGTGATTGTCGATCTCCCGCAGAAGTGCAGAGAGGCGAACCGCCTTCTGGTCGATCTTCGCAACGGTCTCCTGCGGGTTCTCGACCGCTGCTGCTACCTGGCTCGGCTCCATACATCGACCTCCGTGCTGCCGGCCAATCGCTGGCCCGACACCCGGGCCAGACCAAGGCCAAGCCTAGGGGCCGGGACAGGGGATGTCCAGGGCTCTTCGTCGCTCCGATCAGAGGTCGACCGGAGTGGTGCGCCGCCGCGCCTCCGGGCCTCTCCGATCGTCGCAAAGGCCGGTGCTACACTCGGTGCGGGCCTGCCACGACCGGCGCGGGTGGCGGAACCGGTAGACGCGCGGGACTTAGGATCCCGTGGGGTGACCCGTCCGAGTTCGACTCTCGGCCCGCGCACGGCGGAGGGTGGCTCGGCCGCCCCGTGGCCCGGAATGGCGGGCTCGTGACACCTGAGGAGACCATGTGACCACTGCGACCCCCGAGCTCTCCGTCTTCGTCGAGCGCAAACCCGGCTGGATGGTCGAGCTGACCGTCGAGGCACCCTCCGAGGAGCTCGACCGAGCCCTCGGGGACGCCAGCCGGCGGCTTGGCGCCCGGCTGCGGATCCCCGGCTTCCGGCCCGGCAAGGCACCGGCGGTGCTGGTCGAGCGGGCGGTGGGATGGGAGGCTCTGCGCAACGCGGCCACCGAGGATCTGATCCCCCAGCTCTACGCTCGCGCCGTCGATCAGGAGGCCCTCGACCCCGTCGGCGACCCGTCCGTCAAGGTTGGGACGGTGGAGCGCGGACAGCCCGTGACGTTCACCGTCGAGGTCGCCGTCCGCCCCGTCGTCGACCTCGGGGATTACCTGACGCTCCGGGTCGACCACCCGACGACCGAGGTCGGCGAGACGGAGGTCGATGCCGCCCTGGAGCAGGTCCGGCGCCGCTTCTCCACCCTGCAGGAGGTGAGCCGTCCGGCCCAGGCCGGCGACGTGCTCCGCTGCGTCCTGGTCATGCGCCGGGGCGAGGAGGTGCTCTCGGGAGGCGACGAGCGGGACCTGGAGCTGGATCGCGAGAGCCTCGTCCCGGGGCTGGTCGACGCTCTCCTCGGGCTCGAGGCCGGTTCCGAGCGGCGCTTCCCGCTCACCCTGCCGGCCGACTACCAGCAGGAGGAGTTGCGCGGCGTGACCGTCGAGGCGGAGGCTCGCATCGTCGCTGTCCGCGAGCGCCTCCTCCCGCCTCTCGACGACGACCTCGCCCGGCGCGACGGCCGCGCCCAGACGGTGGAGGAGATGCGCGAGGACTATCGAGGCCGGCTGGTCGAAGCCGCAGCCGCGGACGACGAGGAGCGCTTCCACTCCGACGTCCTCACCGCTCTGGCTCAGCGGGTCAAGGTGGACCTCCCCGCGGCGATGGTCGAGCACGAGCTGGACCGCGAGCTGGCCGCGATGGAGGTGCGGCTTGCCGAGCTGGGCCTCCGTTTCGACCGCTACCTGGAGTACACGGGCGGCAGCCTCGAGAAGCTGCGCCAGGAGCGGCGCGGCACGGCCACCAGCAACGTCCGGCTGGAGCTGGCGCTGAGCGCCCTCGCCGCCGCCGAGCAGATCGAGGTCGACGAGCTGCAGGTCGAGCACGAGGTCGAGAGGGTCGGAGCGGGTCGCCGGCTCACCGCCGCGGACCGCCGCCGCCTGCACACGGCCGCCCACAGCGATCTGCTCCGCCGTGCCGCGGCCGAGCGGGCCTACGAGATCGCCGCCGGACGCGCCTGAGCCCCGGGGCTGGGCATCCGCCCCGCTGGTCAGCCGAAGCGCAGCGCAGCCGACGGACGGTAGAAGCGGACCCGGCACTGCTCGCAGCGGAAGACGAGGCGCAGACCGAGCCGGCCGATGACCCCGGAGTTGCGGTTGTCGCACACCGGGCACCGGGCGCGCTCCTCGGCCAGGTCTCCCGGGACCCTCCGCAGAGGCAGCTCGACGGGCTTGTACTTTCGAGCCATGGCCGACCGACCTCCCAGCTCTCTCCTCAGCCAGGCGTGTCACTATACATGATAGCGTCGTTATCAGCAATAAGCGGCGTCGCAGGCGGCGCCAACCCGCTGGCGGAGGCATCGAGCGGCCCGCCGGCGACCTGCTCGCCGAACCCGGACGCCCCCTGCTGTGGCTCGGAGGGCACGGCGAGGGCCCGTGGGTATACTGGCTTGGCCATGACCCTCATCCCCTACGTCATCGAGACCACCAACCGCGGTGAGCGCGGGATGGACATCTACTCGCGTCTGCTCAAGGACCGGATCATCTTCATCGGCACCCCCATCGACGATCAGGTGGCCAACGTGGTCATGGCTCAGCTGCTGTTCCTGGCCGGTGAGGACCCCGAGAAGGACATCTGGCTGTACATCAACTCGCCGGGTGGCTCGGTCTACGCGGGCCTCGCCATCTACGACACCATGCAGTACGTCGAGCCGCGGGTGGGCACCATCTGCATGGGCCTGGCCGCTTCGATGGCGGCCATCCTGCTGGCCGGAGGCGCGCCCGGACTCCGGTACTCGCTGCCCAACACCCGGATCCTCATCCACCAGGCGAGTGGCGGGTTCAGCGGTCAGGCCGCCGACATCCAGATCCACGCCCAGGAGATCCTCCGGGTCAGCCGCCGCATCGACGAGATCCTCGCCCATCACACTGGGAAGCCCATCGAGGTGGTGCATCGGGACTCGGACCGCGACTTCTTCATGAGCGCGGACGAGGCCAAGGCATACGGTCTCATCGACGAGATCATCCAGGCCCGGCCCAAGAGCACCGGCGACGGCTCCTCGCCGCGCGGGACCAGCGTCAACGGCGGCGCCCGGCCCGACGAGAGTGCCGGCGGTCCGGCGGTCGGGGGCGGCGCTGCCGCGCGCTGAGGTCGCGCGATGCGGGTGATCCCATGACCGACCGCGAGGATCGGCGCCGACACACCCGCTGCTCCTTCTGCGGCAAGGGACAGGAGCAGGTGCGCAAGCTGGTCGCGGGACCGGGCGTGTACATCTGCGACCAGTGCATCGACCTCTGCCAGGAGGTCCTCGAAGAGGACAACCGCTCGACCTCGCAGAAGCGGGTCAAGTCGGGGATGATGCCGACGCCGCAGGTGATCATGGCCTCTCTGGACCAGCACGTGATCGGCCAGGAGCACGCCAAGAAGGTCCTCTCCGTCGCCGTCTACAACCACTTCCGGCGGATCGCCAACAGCAAGGCCAACAGCGACATCGAGCTCCAGAAGTCCAACGTGCTTCTGGTCGGACCCACCGGGTGCGGCAAGACCCTGCTGGCGCAGACGCTTGCCAAGATCATCGACGTCCCCTTCAGCATCGCCGACGCCACCAGCCTGACCGAGGCGGGCTACGTGGGCGAGGACGTCGAGAACATTCTGCTCCGGCTCATCCAGGCGGCCGACTTCGACATCGCACGGGCCGAGCGCGGGATCATCTACATCGACGAGATTGACAAGATCGCGCGCAAGGCCGACAACCCCTCGATCACTCGCGACGTGAGCGGCGAGGGGGTTCAGCAGGCGCTGCTCAAGATCCTCGAGGGGACGGTCGCCAACGTGCCTCCCCAGGGCGGGCGCAAGCACCCTCACCAGGACTTCATCCAGATCAACACCACCAACATCCTCTTCGTCTGCGGCGGCGCCTTCGACGGCCTGGAGAAGATCATCGAGCATCGCACCGGCCGCCGCGCCATCGGCTTCACCAGCGAGCCACTCAAGAAGGGCCGCACCAAGGAGTCGACCAAGCTGCTCCGTGAGCTGCAGCCCGAGGACCTTCTCAAGTACGGTCTCATCCCCGAGTTCGTCGGCCGGCTGCCGATCGTGGTCACCCTTGACTACCTCGACGAGGACGACGTGGTCCGGATCCTGACCGAGCCCAAGAACGCCTTCGTCAAGCAGTACCAGAAGTTCTTCGCCCTCGACGATGTGGAGCTGGCCTTCCACGAAGGTGCGCTGCGGGCCATCGCCAAGCGGGCTCTGGCCCGGGGCACCGGCGCGAGGGGCCTGAAGTCGATCATCGAGGACGTGCTGCTGAACAGCATGTTCGAGGTCCCCAGCCGTCCCGACATCAAGCGCTGCGTGATCACCGAGCAGTCGATCAACGAGGGCGTCGAGCCGCTGCTGCTCACCGAGGAGCCGCGGCGCGCCGACGCCGATGCGGGCACGGAGGCGGTCGCCGACAAGACCGCGTAGCCGCGGCCGCAGCGTCGGCCCGTCGTCGGCCCGTCGACCGGGAGCGCGGCCCGTATACTTCGGGCCACCCATGGAACCCAAGTTCGACCCCGCGGAGGTGGAGCCGCGCTGGCGTCGCCGCTGGGAGGAGCTGGAGGTGGGCCGGGCGGACGTCGCCTCGGAGCGTCCCGCCTTCACCATCGCCCTGCCGCCGCCCAACATCACCGCTCCCCTCCACATGGGCCACGCGATGGGCGGCTCCGTCCAGGACATCCTGGCCCGCCATCGGCGGATGACGGGCGCCGAGGTGGAGTGGTGCCCCGGCACCGACCATGCCGCCATCGCCACCAATGCGGTGATCGAGCGCCAGCTCATCGCCGAGGGCACCAGCCGGGAAGCGATCGGTCGCGCCGCCTTCCAGGTGAGGGTCGACGCCTGGTACGAGGAGTGTGGCGGGCGCATCTACGACCAGATGCGCCGGCTCGGCTTCACCTGCGACTGGTCACGCTCGCGCTTCACCCTCGACGAGGGCTACGTGCGGGCCATCCGCACCGTCTTCAAAGCGCTCTTCGACGAGGGCCTGATCTACCGCGGTCCGCGGATCGTCAATTGGTGTCCCCACGATCGCAGCGCCATCAGCGACGAGGAGGTCGAATGGGTGGAACACCAGGACACCCTCGTCCGCCTTGCCTACCCCGTCGAGGGCGGCGGCGAGGTGGTGGTGGCCACGGTCCGCCCCGAGACCATGCTGGGGGACACGGCGGTGGCGGTGAACCCCGAGGATCCTCGCCACCGCCACCTGGTGGGCGGTCACGTCATCCTCCCGCTCACCGGCCGGCGGGTGCCGATCATCGCCGACCCGGCGGTGGAGATCGGATTCGGCACCGGCGCGCTCAAGGTGACCCCCGGCCACGACCCCACCGACTACGAGATCGGGGCCCGGCACGGCCTGCCGATCATCAACGTGATCGCCCCGGACGGGACCATGGACGTTCCCGATCTCCCCCGCTTCCACGGCCTCCCCGTGGAGAGCGCCCGGCTGGAGGTCACCGCGGCGCTCCGCGAGATGGGGGTGGTGGTCGGCGAGGAGACCTACGTCCACGAGGTCAGCCACTGCGACCGATGCCACCACGTCATCGAACCGCTGGTCAGCGAGCAGTGGTGGGTGCGCATGGAGACGCTGGCTGCACCCGCGATCGCGGCGGTCGAGAGGGGAGAGGTCGCCTTCCATCCCGAGCGGTACCGGGACCAGCACCTGGCCTGGATGCGTGGCATCCGGGACTGGTGCATCAGCCGCCAGATCTGGCTCGGGCATGCCATCCCGGTCAGCACCTGCGCCGGCGGCCACCGCTTTGCCTGGGTGGATCCGCCGCGGAGCTGTCCCACCTGCGGCAGTGAGCGCCTGGCGAACGACCCCGATGTCCTCGACACGTGGTTCTCGAGCGCGCTGTGGCCGTACGCGATCTTCGGCTGGCCCGAGGACACGGCCGACCTGCGTCGCTTCTACCCCACCCAGGTCCTGGTCACCGCACGCGAGATCATCAACCTCTGGGTGGCCCGGATGATCATGACCGGACTGAGGTTCACCGGGCAGAAGCCGTTCAGCGACGTCATCATCACCTCGACCATCATGGCCCGCGACGGAACCCGGATGCAGAAGTCACGGGGCAACGCCGTCGACCCGCTCGACATCATCGAGCGCTACGGCGCCGACGCCATCCGCGCCTGGGCGGGGGCGGTGGGGACCAGCGGCCAGGATGTCCGCTACGACGAGGATAGGGTCGCCAGCTATCAGCGCTTCGCCAACAAGCTCTGGAACGTCACCCGGCTGCTGGTGAGGGAGGTTGGCGACGGCGATCGGATCACGGCGCCACCCTCGCCCGTGCCCGACGCGGCGCTCCTGGCCGAGGACCACTGGATCCTGGGCCGCCTGGCCGCGGCGGTGGCGGTCGTCGACCGGGCCATGGCCCAGTACCGCTTCCACGACGCCATGGACCACCTGTACAGCGTGATCTGGCAGGATTTCTGCTCCGACTACATGGAGATCGTGAAGGTGCGACTGCACGGCGAGGGGGGAGAGGGCAAACCGGAGGCGGCGGCCACCGCGGTCACCGTCCTGGACTCGCTGCTCCGCCTGCTCCACCCCTTCATGCCCTTCGTCACCGAGGAGTGCGCCCAGCGGCTCCCCGCCCCGGCGCCCACCCTCCAGCACCGCTCCTGGCCGGAGGTGCTCCCCGGGTGGGACGCTCCGGCCCGGGCCGGCGTCCGCGAGGGCGTCGACGAGCTCCTGGAGCTGGTCGGCCAGCTCCGCTCCCGGCGCCAGGAGGCGGGCGTCAGCGCCGCCGACAGGACCCGCCACCCGGTCGTGGTCCGGGGCGGCAACCCGTCCCTCTCCGCCCAGGACCGCCGCCGCGTCCTGGAGGCCCTGGTCTCGGTGCGGGTCGAAGACCTCGGCGAGGCCGCCGGTGCCCAGCTGGTTATCGCCGGCAGTCTCGAGGCGGAGCTCCACCTCGGCGACGCCGGGGAGCAGAGGCTGCGCCGCCAGCTGGCCGACGTCGAGCGCCAGGTGTCCCGGCTCCAAGAGCAGCTCGCCAACCCCACGTTCGTCGACCGCGCGCCGGCCAGCGTGGTCGCGAAGGCGCGCGACCAACTGCAGGAGGCGGAGCTGCAGGCGGAGACCCTCCGCCGCCGCCTGGGGGGATCGACATGAGGCTCGTGGCCTTCCTGAGCTCCACCGCCCTCATCTATCTGGGCATCGTCCTGCTCGTTCTCTACGTGGCCCTGCTCCTGGTGGCCCTGGCGTACAACGTGGTGCGCGATGCCCGCCGGCGCTCCCCCTCGATCCTCTTCGCGATCCTCGCCACCCTGCTCGCCTTCGTCCCGCCCTTTCTGGGCGCGCTCATCTACCTGGTGATCCGTCCGCCGCGGACCATCGACGAGGAGCGCGCCCTGGAGCTCGAGCAGCAGGTCCTCGCCGAGCCCCCCACCGACGAGCCGGAGACCCGCCCCTGCCCGACCTGTGGGCGCGACATCGAGCAGGACTTCGTCATCTGCCCGTACTGCCGCACCCAGTTCGCGCGCAGGTGCGCCGGATGCGAGCGGAGGTTGCGGCTGGGCTGGCCCGTCTGCCCCTACTGTGCAGCGGAGGTGGGCTCCCATCCTCTGCCCACGGCCCCTCCCAGGTCCGCCGCACCGCACTAGTGCGCGCGCTGCGGGACGTTGACGGGGGACCGCGCCGATGCTGAGCGTGGGCAACCGGCCGGTCCTCATCCCCGGCCTTCTCCTGGCCGGAGCCCTGATCGTCTACCTGCTCCCCGCCCCGTGGCGGCGAGCACGCCGGCTGGGCGCCGCGGCGGTGCTCGTCCTGGCTGCCTGGGTCGCTCTCAGCATCGCGCCGTCCACCTCCAGCGGCCCGGTGGTCAGCTCCTTCGGCAACGCCGTTCCCGGGGTGGCCCTCGCCCTCCGGGCTGACCAGACCGGCCTCGCCCTGCTGCTGATGGCGCTGACGGCGGCGCTCTTTGCCCTCGGCGCCGCGGACCGGCGTCCCGGGGAGGAGGCCGCCCTCCTGCTCACCGCCGCCGGTGCGGCGCTCGCCGCCCTGGCCGGCAACCTGGTGATCCTCTTCGCAGGGGCCGAGATCGCGAGCCTCGGCGGCCTTCTCCTCGCCACGGCCGGGCGGGGCCGGGTCAGCCCGGGGGCGGCCACCGCCTTCACGATCCAGCACGTCTTCGCGCTCGGTCTGCTGGTGGCCGCGGTCGAGCTCACGGTGGCCACCGGAACCAGCAACCCCTTCGCGGTCCCCGCCAGCGCCGTCGGCCTCTCCGTCGCCCTGCCCTGGGGTCTGGCCGGGGCCGGTCGGCTGGTGGCGGCGGGGTGGTGGCCGGGGGCCGCCGGGGGGCGGTCAACCCGAAGCTGGCTCGCCATCGGGGCTGTCCCCTGCGCCGCCGCCATCCTGCTGCGCCTCGACACGGCCATCGGGGGCGCCGCCGATCCCGGCCTCACCATCCCCCTCGCCGTCTTCGGGGCGGCGGTCGCCCTTTTCGGCGCCGTCTCCGCCTGGCGGTGGAAGCACGAGTCTCGCCGGGCGGGCAGAGCGCTCCTGGGTGCTTCGGCGGGGACCCTCGTTGCGGTCGGCGTGCTGCCCGACGGCGCCGGCGCCTTTGCGGCGGGGGTGGTGGCGCTGGAGCTCGCCCTGCTCGCGGCCCCGGCATGGAGCCAGCCGGTCCGGCCCAGCCGCCGCGGCCGCACCCTCGCGGCCACGGCACTGGCGGCCGCCGGCGGCCTGCCGATCGGCTTCGGAACCACCGCGGCCGTCCTCGAGCTGGGGGCAGTCGCCGCCCTGGGACGCCCCTACACGCCGCTCCTGCTCGTCCTGGGCATGGCGGCGGTCGCGGCCGCCGGCGGCGGCCTGGTCGCCGCCCGCCAGGCCCTCGGCTCCGCCGCCACGGCGGATCCCCCGGGGACACCGCCGCGCCCGCCGGGAGGCAGCGTCCCGGTGCGACCCGACGCCATCCTCGCCCTGGCCCTGGGAGCGGTCGCGGCGCTGGTGCCGGGGATCGTGGGCGCGGTGGTCCTCGCGCCCCTGGTGGGGAGCGCGGCACCGGTGGCGATCGACGCCGCCACCCTGCACGGGCCGGGCGGGCCCTGGCCCGGCGGCTATCTGAGCCTGGCGCTCCTGCTCGTCCTCCTCGGTGTCGCCAGCGCCGGGCTGGTCCTCGGCCGGCCCCTGCCCCATCCGGCCCATGGCGAGGGGGGTCCGCGCCCGCGTCCGTCATGGGTCGCCCTGGTGGGGCCGCGCCGCGCCCTGGGACCCGTCGCACGTCAGCTTGGCCGGGCGCTGACCGGGATCGACTCCTGGCTGGTGGTCCAGCCCGGCCTGGTCTTCACCGTGATCGTGGCCCTCGCCGCTCTGATCCTCTTCCACTACGTATGAACCAGCCCCTCCTCGATCTCATCGCCTTCGCCGCCGGTGCCGTCGTCGTCCTCGTCGACCGGCGACGGGCGGTGGTCACCGCCTGCATCGTCGTGGCTCTCGGCCTCGCCCCCGTGGCGGCCACTTATGGAGGCAGTGGGGCGGCGATCGTCGTCCTCGGGGCCGGTGCCGCGGCCGCCGTCGCCGGGTCGCTCGCCGGCGTCATCAGCGCCCGCATGCCGGCCCGTCCCGGTGTCGACCCGCTCCAGCCGGTGGGGACAGCGAACCAGGGGCTGTTCGGGCCTCGCAGCGTCCGCGTCATGGGGGCTCTCGTCGCCCTGCTGGCGGCGTCCTGGGTCAGCTTCAACGTGCCCGTGGGGTCTGTCGTCCCCGTCCAGGGTGTCCTCTTCCCGGTCGCGTTCGTCTTCATGTGCGGGCTCCTCCGCGTCGTCCTCGCCCGCAACCTCACCGATCTCGCCGTCGGCGTCGCGGTGATCGCCACGGCGGTGAGCGTCGGCTGGCTCCTCCGCGGCGGGGGTGGGCCGCTTCCGGATGCCGCCGGGGTCGTCGCCATCGCCCCCGCCGTCGCCGTGATCGACGGCTGGCTGGGCTTTCGGCATCGGGGTTCGGCCCCGGTGGCACGGTCGTGAACGCCGCCTGGCTGGCCGGCGCCTGGGCCGCCACCGGGATCGCGGCTGGTCTGGCGCCCGCTCGCCTCCGCCGGCCCGCCGCCCTGGTGGCGCCACTCCTCCTGGTCGTCCTCAGCCTGCTCACCCCGCAGAGCGGAGCCCTGCCGGAGCCTCTGGGTGGCCAGGGGCTGGCCCTCCCCCACGCGGCTGCCGGCGTGGTTGCGGCGGGAGCCGCCGCCCTCTGGTTCTGCCTGCTCCTCACCGAAAGCCTCGACGGCCGCGAGCTGATCGGGGTAGGAACCGTCGGGGGGGCGGTGGTGCTCCTGCTCTCCACCGGATCCCCTCTCCTCTTCGGGGTGGCGGCGCTGCTCGCCGTGGCCGCCCTCACCCTCCGCTGGGTGGCCACGGCGCCGACCCGCGCCACCCTGGCGGCCGGCCGTGTGGCTGGGATGGGGGCCGCAGCGCTGATCGCCGCCAGCCTCCTGCTCCCGGCGGCGGTCTCCCCGGACGCACAGCCGGGGGTAGTCGCCGGACTCCTGGCCGTCGGTGTGCTCGCCCTCGCCGCGGTGGTCCCGCTTGGCGGCTGGGCGGCCGGGGCGCTTGCCGACCTGCCGGCGTCCTACTTCGCCACCTGGCTGCTGCTTCTGGCGCCGGCGGTCCTGCTCAGCGCCTTCGCCATGGCCGGGGCCCTGCCGCTCGTGGCGGGGCTTGCCTTCCAGCACACCCTCCTCGCCTGCGGGCTGGGCAGCGCGATCTGGGCCGCGGTGCAGACCCTCCGCGCCGGTCCGGCCACCCGGTATGGGCGGCTGGCTCTGGGGGATCTCAGCCTGATGGCGGCCGGCATCGGCACCGCGGAGCCCGCGGCCCTCGCCGGCGGCCTCGTGCTCATCCTCACCCACCTGGTCGTGGCCCCGCTCCTCCTCCAGCGGCAGCGACCGGGCCTCGGGGTCCCTCGCCGGCTGGCCTGGCTCGCCCTCTGCGGGCTGCCCCCCTCGCCGGCCTTCTGGGGGCGGTTCCTCGTGCTCGAGGCATGTGCGGCGTTCGGTGCTCCCGCGGCGGCGGGCTGCGTGGTCGCCGGGGGCCTGGTGACCGTCGCCGCCATCCTCGCCGCCGCCCGCGGGGAGACCGACGCGGGCGACCCGGCGCCCCACTACCGTCGCGCGGCCGCCTGGACCCTCGCCGTGGTCGCGCTGGGTGTCGGCCTGGCTCCGATGGGCGCTGTGCATCTCGTCTTCGGTGCCGGCGCATGAACCCCCTCGCCATCCTGAGCGCTTTCGCGGCCGTGGCCTTCTTTCCCGGTGTCGCCTACGCCGGCGCGGTGGCTCTCGCGGTCGCCGCCGCGGGCCGGCTCCCTCCCGGGACCCGCCCCGCCCAGCTCGACGAGCTGGTCGCGGCGGTCGGCGTCGCGGCGGCCTGCGGCCTGCTGGCCTTCCCCGGCTCGCCGCTCTTTGGTCTGCCCACCGGCGTGAGCGTGATGGTCCTGATGACCGCTCTGGCCGCGGGTGTCGCCTGGGGCACCAGCGAGAGGTGGCCCTGGTGGCGCGTCCTGGCCGCGGCGGCAGCCGTCGCCCCGTTGCTCGGCCTCGCCGCGGTGGCCCTGACCCTGGACCTGCGCACCCTGGCGGCCGCGGGCGGTTCCGTGGGGGCGGCGCGGCCCTGGGCGGCGGCCGCCATCCTGATCGCGCTGCCCGCCGTGGTCCTGCCGTTCGACCCCCACACCGCGCGCGAGGGCCGGGCGGCGCTGCTCGCCGTCGGTGGCCTCGCCTGCTTCTCGTTGCTCGTCTTCGCCCCTCTCGGCGGGGTCCCCGCCCCGGCGCTCGCCGGCCTCGGCGCCCTCGCCGTGGTGGCGTACGCGGGGCTGGTCGGCGGCGCGCGACGGCTGTTCTCGGCCGCGGGTCCGACCCTCGGTGTGCTGGCCCTGGTTCCCGCCGTGATCGCGCTCGGCATCGCGCTCTGGTGAGAGTGCGGCGCGAGCAGCGCGATCTCGGCTATTATTGAATCAATTAAGTCAATCGCCAACTTCGGCGAACTGCGTGGGCCCCGCGCGATGGTACGATCGTTCACGGGTGGGGTCATCCGCGGGGGAGAGGACCGAGATATCACGCACGTGGCTGAGGGGCGCATGACCGACCCAGACGAGCGTCTGCCCGGGGTTCGGGCGGTGTCCCCGCTCCAGCACGGTGGTCCCCGGGCGTCGGGCACCCCGCGGGTGCGCATCGTGCTCGCCTCCTCGAGCCCTCGGCGGCGCGAGCTGCTGACCCGGGCCGGGATTCGCTTCGCAGTCCTTGAGCCCCCACCCGATGCGCCGCTCCCCCCCGGCGTGTGCGCCGATCTCGGCTGCCAGCTCATCGCCCGCCAGAAGGCGGTGGTGGTGGCGGCCCGCGTCGAGCCGGGCAGCTTCGTGGTGGCTGCGGACACGGTCGTGGTCGGGCCGCGCGGCCCGCTCGGCAAGCCCGGCACGCCCGAGGCGGCGCTCCGCATGCTCGCCGACCTGCGCGGCCGCCGCCACACCGTCCTCACCGGCGTCTGCGTCCTGAGGACCGGCACGGATACCGAGGCGCTCGCCGTCTCGCGCTCCCTGGTCAAGATGCGCGACTTCTCCGACCAGGAGCTGATCACCTACGTCGCCAGCGGCGAGCCGCTCGACAAGGCCGGCGCCTACGGGGTCCAGGGCGGAGGCGGGGATCTGGTCGAGGCCGTGAGCGGGCGCGTGGACACGGTGGTCGGGCTCGACGTGGCCCTCACCCTGCGCCTTCTCGCCGAGGCGGGTTACCCGGACCCCCTCCCCCGCGCCACCGACATTCCCCTGATGCCGCCCCGACGCGAACGCCGCCCCCTCGCGCCGATGCGGGCCGCCCAGAGGGTGTGAGCCGCCTCGGCATGAGCCCGGCGTGCCCCGCGGGGGCGGTCGGGTGAGCAAGCTCGCCGCCCTGATCGTGGTGCCGGCCCTCCTCGCGTCGGCTGCGGTGACCGGCTGCGGCGGGGGCCCGACCTCGCTCAGCGTCTCGATCTGCGTCAACTCGGGCACCCCCTCCCCCCCGGGTGCGTGCATCACATCCGCGTCGGTCGCCCCCGGCCAGACCGTCGATCTCCAGATCAGCGTCACCGACAGCGGAGCCGCGGGCACCTCCGGGCTCACGGTGGTCGCCGACCTGCCCGCCGACTTCCGCTACACGGACACCGAGCAGGTGGGCGGGAGCGCGGTGCGCACCACGCCGGTGCTGCCACAGGGCAACAGCCAGGACCCCACCTGGGGAGTGTGGGAGCTGAGCGGCCACGGGGACAACGTGAACATCCCCTTCGAGGCCCTCGCGGGGGGCAACCCGGGCTCGTACACGATGTATGCAAGCGCCTCCGGCTCCGAGACCGGCACCACCCAGAGCAACCCCTTCGCGCTCAAGCTCACCCCCGCCCCCCTCCTCTCGGCCACGATGTCGGTGACCCCCGGCCAGGCGGTGCCGGGACGGGACGTCACCTACACCGTCACCGTCCTCAACTCCGGCAGCGGTCAGGCCAACGACGTCAGCGTGCTGGTCACCCTGCCGCCGGTCTTCTTCTTCGACGGTGGGGTCGAGATCACCGGCAACTCCGGTCGCCAGGGCGGCACGGACCCCTTCGAGGGCTCGGAGCTCCCCTTCTTCGACGGCTTCCAGGTCCCCGCCGAGACGGGCGGCACACCCGGCCAGCTGAAGCTGCAGTTCAACGCCCAGGTGCTCACCGCCGCCGGGGCCGAAGGGACGTACCCGGCCGGCGCCCAGGTGCTGGGCGACCAGGGCTTGGAGCGCGTCGTCATCCCGGAGGGCGCACCGGTCCAGGTCAGCTGAGCGGCGGGTCCGCTGAGACGGTGACCTCGAGCAGGTGGCGGCACTGGGGGTCGAGGGTCATCTGGAGGCTGATCCGGCGCGCCGCGGCGGCAGCCCCGGGGCGCGGGGCGAGGGCGCCGGCGACGCTCGCACCGACCTCGGTGAAGCGGGCGAGAGCCTCGATCGGGGCGCGCGGGTCCCGGTGCCACGTGATGGCCAGGCTGAGCCCGGAGAAGCCGCCCTGCGCGGCCCGGTCGAGGGGCCCTGGCGCCAGCGCTCGCAGCCGCCGCCGCGCCTCCGGGGCGGCGTACTCGAGCAGAGGGTTCCTGCCCGCCCGGATGCCGGCGACGTCTCCGACCAGGCGCTCGGCAAGGTCGGTGACGCGCTGCCGCAGCGCCTCCCGGTCCGGTGCGTTCCCGGGGCCGGCTCCGGGCATCCCGAGACCCTGCCCGGCGGGGTCGGCGTCGCCGGCGACCATGTCGCGCAGCTGCAGCTCGACCCCGGCGACCACGCCCAGGGCACGGAGCGTCTGGCCGGGTGGGAAGGGCTCACCCCCGAGCGGCCCCAGCGCCCACCGGCTCCAGGGCTGCGGCTCCGCAACGGAGCGCTCGACCAGGGCCGGGACGATCACCGCGACCGGAGCGTCATCGGGGAGGGCGACGTCGATCCGCGAGCCGGGCCCGGTCACGGTCACCAGCACCGTGCCCATCTCGGCCCCGGCCGTCAGGTCAGGACGGGGTCGCGCCGGGCCGCCGCCAGCATCTCGCGGGCCTGGCGGGCGATGCCGTCGGCGTCGAGCCCCAGCTCGCTGAGCAGGAGCGCCTGGCCGCCGTGCTCGACGAAGCGGTCCGGGATGCCCAGGCGCCGCACCGGCACCGCCACCCCGGCGTCGCCGAGCAGCTCGACCACCGCGCTGCCGAAAGCCCCCAGCCGGGTGCCGTCCTCGACGGTGAGCACGGCCGCGTGGGCGGCGGCGATGTTGGCGAGGTGCGGGTCCACCGGCTTGACGAAGCGGGCGTCGACAACCGTGGCGCTGACCCCCTCGGACTGCAGCTGCTGGGCGGCCTCGAGCGCGACCCGGACCATCTTGCCCACCGCCAGGATGGCGATGTCATCCCCCTCGCGACGGGTCACCGAGCGGCCGATGGTGACCGGCTCGAGCGGGGCCGTGGCCGGGGTGGGAGCGGAGCCGCGGGGGTAGCGGAAGGCGAACGGCCCGTCGTGGGCCAGCGCGGTGGCCAGCATCCGCCGCATCTCGTCCGGGCTGCTCGGCGCCGCCACCACCAGGTTGGGGATGCAGCGCAGATAGGCGAGATCGAGCATGCCGTGGTGCGAAGGACCGTCGTCGCCGGTGATCCCGGCACGGTCGATGACGAAGGTCACCGGCAGCCGGTGCAGGCAGGCGTCGCAGGCAATCTGGTCGAAGGCTCGCTGCAGGAACGACGAGTAGATGCAGACCACCGGCCGGAGGCCCTTCATGGCCAGGCCACTGGCGAAGGTCACGGCGTGCTGCTCGGCGATGCCGACGTCGAAGAAGCGGTCCGGGAAGCGCTCGGCGAACTCGAGCAGGCCGGTCGACGAGGCCATGGCCGCGGTGATGGCCACGATCCGCTGGTCCCGTTCGGCGGCCTCCACCAGGGCCTCGCCGAAGAGGTCGGTCCAGGAGGCGGCCTTGGTGGCGAAGCTGCCGTCCTCGGGGTTGAAGGTGGAGACCCCGTGATATTTGTCGATCTCGTCCTGAACTGCCGGAGCGTAGCCGTTGCCCTTGTTGGTGACCACGTGGATCACCACCGGCCCGCGGTAGGCGGCCGCGTCGCGGAGGGCCCGCTCCACGGCGGCGATGTCGTGGCCGTCGATGGGGCCGCCGTACTTGAGGCCGAGGGTCTCGAACAGCGAGGTGGTGGACACCAGCTGCTTGAGCGATTCCTTGACCCGCTTGGCGGCCTGGTAGGCCGAGTCGCCGACCAGGGGGAGATGGCGCAGGGTCCGCCCGGTGGCGTCCTTGGCCGCCTCGTAGGTGGGCGAGAGGCGCAGCTGGCCCAGGTTCTCGGCGAGGCCGCCGATGGTCGGGGCGTAGGAGCGCCCGTTGTCGTTCAGGATGATGATCAGGTCCGGCCGGAGGTGGCCGATGTTGTTGAGCGCCTCGTAGGCCATGCCCCCGGTGAGCGCCCCGTCGCCGACCACGCAGACCACCTTGCCGGGCTCTCCGATCAGCTGGCGGGCGGTGGCCAGGGCCAGCGCGTAGCTGAGCCCGGTGGAGGCGTGGGAGTTCTCGACGATGTCGTGCTCCGACTCCGCCCGGTTGGGATAGCCGGAGAGCCCGCCGCGCTGGCGCAGCCGGTCGAAGGCGGCCACCCGACCGGTCAGCATCTTGTGCACGTAGGCCTGGTGGCCGGTGTCGAACACCAGGGCGTCGCGCGGCGAGTGGAACACCCGGTGGATGGCGACGGTCAGCTCGACCACCCCCAGGTTCGGCCCCAGGTGACCCCCGGTCCGGGAGACGGCCGCCACCAGGAACTCGCGGATCTCCCCGCAGAGCCGGTTCAGGTCCTGGGGGCCGAGACCGCGCAGGTCGTCGGGGCAGGTGATCTCGTCGAGCAGCATCTCCGCCTCAGTGTATTCGCTCCGGTCGCCCCTCCCCGCGGTGTCGGGTGCCCGGCCGGGCATCATACCCGGCGATGGCCGCCGCCGATCCCCGCAGCCTGCTGCTCGCCGCCGCCGCCGACCCCTCCGCGGACGTCGCCGAGGCCGCCCTCTGGATGGCCGCCGAGGACTCTCCGGCCGTCCAGCCGGACCGATGGCTCGGCCTGCTCGACGAGCTGGCCCGGGGGCTGGACGGGCGCGCCGGGGAGGGGCCGGCGGCCGCCCTCGCCGCCCTCCTCCGTGCCCGCCTCAATCTGCGGGGGGCGGGCGGGGGCGACCCGCGCACCCACTACCTGAACTCGGTGCTGGAGCGGGGGGCGGGTACCCCGATCGCCTGTGGAGCGATCTGGATGGGGGTGGGCCGGCGGGCGGGCATCCGGGTGGAGGGCATCGCCATCCCCGGCCACTTCGCGGTGCGGGTCGAGGGCATGGTCGTCGACTCCTGCTCGGGGGAGCCGCTCGATGACGACGATCTCCGCCGCACCGCGGGACGCCACCTGGGGCGGGAGCCGGAGCGGGTCGAGCCGCGCTGGCTGGAGCCGGCCTCGCCGCGCCGGATCCTGGCCCGGATGTCCCGCAACCTCCGCGGCTGCTACGCCAGCCTGGAGAGCTGGCCGCTCGCCCTCCAGGCGGCCGACCGCTGCGTCGACCTGCTCCCCGACGAGCCCACCGAGCGCCGCGACCGGGGTCTCCTGCTCTGGCAGATGGGGCGGCCCCAGGGCGCGCTCCGGGACCTCAGCGAGTACCTCGCCGCGGCGCCGGCCGACGCCCCCGACCGGGCCCACGTCACCGAGGTGGTGGGCCGGCTTCGCTCGCTCCTCAACTGACGCTCCGGACCCGGTGACGTGGCTCGTAGAGTCGCTCTCACGGACCCCTGCCCTGGAGAGCTCGCGGATGGGTGAGACGCACCAGCTGCCCGACTTCGACCTGGCCCTGAGCGGGGGCGGACGGCTGCGCCGATCCGACCTCGCCGGGCGCCGGACCGTTCTCTACTTCTACCCCAAGGACGACACCCCCGGCTGCACCATGGAGGGGCAGGAGTTCACCCGGCTGCGCGCCGACTTCGAGGACGCCGGGGTGAGCGTGTACGGCGTGTCGCCGGACACGGCCGAGAGCCATGATCGCTTCGCCGCCAAGTGCGAGCTGGGGGTGCCGCTGATCAGCGACCCGGATCGCGTCCTCATCGACGGGCTCCAGCTCTGGGTCACCAAGTCGATGTACGGTCGCACTTACATGGGTGTCGAACGTTCGACCTTCCTGATCGGACCCGACGGGGACGTCGTGCGCGAGTGGCGAGCGGTGAAGCCGCAGGGGCACGCGGGCGAGGTCCTCGCCGCCCTCCAGGACGGCCCGGACCGGGCCTGAGCCACCCTGGCGCCGCCCCCGCCTGCGGGTGGACGCACCCGCCTCGACGACCTCCTCCGCAAACGGGTCGTCTTCGTCGCCGGCAAGGGGGGTACCGGCAAGACCACGATCGCGGCCGCGCTGGCGCTGGTCGCCGCCCGTCGCGGCATCCGGGTGCTCGCCGTCGAGGTCGACGCCAAGGGTGACCTGGCCGAGGCGCTCGGCCATCCCCCGGTGGGATTCAGCCCGGTGGTGGTGCAGCGCAACCTCTCCGTCCTCGCGCTCCATCCCGAGGATTCCTTCCAGGAGTACCTGGCGATCTTCTTCAAGGTGCCCCGCTTCACCCGCCTCACCCCGCTGGCCGGCGTCTTCGACTTCGTCGCCACCGGGGTGCCGGGTCCGCGGGACATGCTGATGATCGGCAAGATCGCCCACGAGGAGCGCCGCCGCGAGGCTGACGGCCGTTCCGTCTGGGACCTGATCGTCGTCGACGCGACCTCGAGCGGTGAGGTCCTGCCCCAGCTCACCGCCGCGCGCTCGATGCGCCGTCTGGTGCGCGGCGGGATGCTGCGCTCCCAGCTGGACTTCGTTGACGCCATGGTCACCGACCACCGCAAGACCGCCCTCTGCATCACCGCGCTGCCCGAGGAGATGCCGGTCGTCGAGGCGCTCCAGCTCCACGACGAGGTGGTTGCGGGCACCGACATCGGTCTCGGCCCCTGCTTCCTCAACCGCAGCATGGCCGCGGTCTGGTCCCCCCGCCAGCGGCAGCTGGTGGAGCTGCTGGCGGAGCCGGCCCCGGCCCGGGCGGCGGCCCAGGTGCTCGGCGACGGGGTGGAGGGGCTGCTGGCCGGGGTGCGGCTGGCGGACGCCCTCAGCCGGCTCGCCCAGCCGTTTGCACGCCGGCTCGTCGCCGGTCTCTCGGTCCCGGTTCTCGCCGTCCCGCTCACCGCCGCCCGCCCGGGACTGGCCACCACCCGGGTGGTGGCCGCCGCTCTGGAGGCGGCGGGGTGACCCGCGAGCTCGCGGATCGGGGGCCGCGCGAGGCGGTGGGCGCGCCCCCCCCGGCCCGGCTGGCCGACCGGCTGGGCGGTCTGGAGGTAATCGTCTGCTGCGGCAGCGGGGGCGTCGGGAAGACCACCGTCAGCGCCGCCCTGGCGGCGGCCATCGCCTCCAGCTCGGACCGTCGGGTGATGGTGCTCACCATCGACCCGGCCCGGCGCCTCGCCAGCGCGCTGGGGATGACCGGCATCGGCGCCGACCCGGTCGCCGTCTCGGCCTCCCGCCTCCGGGAGGCGGGGCTGCCGCTCCGTGGCCAGCTGGTCGCAGCCATGCTCGATCAGAAGTCGGTCTGGGACCGGATGGTGGAGCGCTACTCCCCCGACCGCCAGGTCGCCCGCCGGATCCTGAGGAACCGCTTCTACCAGGGGATCAGCGACGCCTTCGTGGGCAGCCACGAGTACGCGGCCATGGAGGCCCTCTACGAGCTGCACGAGGAGGGCGAGTACGACTGCCTGGTCGTCGACACCCCGCCCTCGCGCAGCGCCCTGGACTTCCTGGAGGCGCCCGAGCGGGTCTCCGACTTCGTGGGCGCGCGCCTGCTCTCCTGGCTCGCTCATCCCTCGCGCCTCGGCTTCCATGCCATGAACCTCGCCGCCGCCCCGCTCCTGCACATCGCCGACCGGCTGCTGGGCAGCGAGGTGCTGGGCGAGCTGGGGGACTTCGTCGGCGACCTCCAGACCCTGTACGGGGGCGTCCAGCAGCGAGCCCGCGCGGTCGGGCGGCGGCGCCCCAGCCCGCGGGTCGGCTTCGTCGTCGTGACCACCCTCGAGGCGCCGGCCTTTGTCGAGGCGCAGCATTTCGCGACCAAGCTCCGCGAGCTCTCGATGCCCCTCCGGGCGGTGGTGGTCAACCGGGTGCTGCCCGGCTTCCTCACCGGCGAGGCCGCTCTCCAGGCCGCCGACACGCTGGCCGACCGTCGCGGCGCCCGGGCGCTGTCGCGGGCCCTCGACACCCCCGTGGACGCCGTCTCGGCCGCGGCCCTGGGTCGCGCCTACCGGCTGCTCGCCGAGCTCGCCCTCCGGGATGGCCGGCAGCTCGGCCGGCTGGGACGCCTGGGCGACGTCGCGTCGGTCCAGGTGCCGCTGATCACTGCTCCGATCAGCGACCTCGAAGGCCTGGTGCGGGTGGCCGCGGCGCTCTGACCGGCTCCTCGGCAAGCGGGCTCGTGATCCCCGCCATGGCCTCGTCGCTCCCCAGGTCGATGACCGCGGTCGTCTCCGGGTCGCCCAACCCGACCAGGGTGGCGGCGATGCCGGGCTCGCTGGTGGTGACCACCAGCTGGTTTGTTGCTGACAGCTGTGCCAAAAACTCGAGGAGGCCGCGACGGCGGGCCGGATCCGCAGAGGCGAGCGGCTCGTCGAGGAGCAGCGGGATCGACTCGCCAGCGTCGCCGAGCACCTCGCAGAGAGCGAGCCGGAGCAGCAGGGCGACCTGGTCGCGGGTCCCGTGCGAGACCAGGTCCAGGGCCACCAGCTGGTCGCGGTCCGCGCTGGCGAGGGCGACCGCGAAGTGGTCCATGTCGACGTTGGCCTCGACGTAGCGGTCGCCGGTCAGGAGAGCGAGGCGTCCCGACACCGACGCCGCCAGGCGCGGGGCCAGCCGCTCGTGGACGTCGCGCCCGGCGGCCTCGATCATGGCCACGGCCCGCTGCAGCGCCTCCTGCTGGTGGAGCGCCCGGTCCCGGGCGCCGGTCACCGCCAGCCGCTCATCCTCGAGGTCGGGGAGTGAGGGGAGGCTGCCGGTCAGTCCCTCGAGCCGGGCCCCCAGCCTCTCGACCTCGGACGTGGCCGTGGCGGCGCGCTCGCGGGCGGCGGTGGCGGCCCGCTCCAGCGCCGCCACGCCGGCGGCGTCGGTGGGAGGTCCCGCCACCGCATCGGGATCGCCACCTCGGCGGCGCAGCTCATCGGCCAGCTCGGCCCGCTGCCGGCGAAGGGTCTCCACGTCCGAGCCGCCCATGCGCTGGCGGCGCCGGGCCTCGGCCAGCTGGCCGGCGAGCCGGTCGTGCTCCCGGCGGTGGGCACAGGCGTCGCGGAACGCGGCCACCGCCGCGAGCGGGGAGAGCCCGGGGTCGATGCCGGCAGCCGAGGTGACCGCCCGGATCCGGGACTCGACCCTCCCGGCCGCGGCGCGGCTCCGCTCCGCTTCCGCGCCGAGCTCGGCCAGTCCCACCTCCCGATCGGCGAGGGCCGCATCCTCCGCCGTCAGCTCGCGCCGCCGCGCCGTCACCCGGGCCGCCTCGTCCACCGTCCCCAGCGCCGCGGCGGCGGTCTCCAGGAGCATCTCGGGACGGCATCCGGCGGGTGGCCGCGGGGGCGCGCTCAACCCCGCCTCGCGAGCGAGGGCCAGGCAGCTGTCCACCGCCGCCTCCAGCTCCGCACGGGTCCGGGCCAGCTCGGTGCGATGGACCTCCACGACCGCCGCCTGCTGCTCGCGCTCCCGGTGGAGGCTGTGAGCCGCCGGCAGGGCGGCCCCCAGCCGGGCCAGGCCGCCGGAGCTGAGGTCCAGCCCGGGCACGCGCACCGCGAGCTCGTGGCGTGCCCGCGTGCTCCGGCGCGTGCCGAGCAGGCCCGCGACCAGGGCAACGGCGAGCGCCAGGCCACATCCGAGCAGCACACCGCGGGCGGCCCCGTGCTGGCCCGCCGCGGTCAGCCCGCCGAAGGCCGCTGCCCCCGCCACGGCCAGGGCGGCGAAGAGCCCGAGAGCGACCCGGGAGCGCGCCTCCCATGTGCGCGCCGCGCCGACCAGGTTCGCCACCCCCTGCAGCTCATCCGGCTCGATGCCACCCAGGCCCGTGACCGCGATCTCCCGGCGCAACGCCTCCTCCCGGGCGCTGGCGGCCAGCCCCTCGTCGCGATGGGCGATCGCGGCCGAGACCTCGACCCGGCGCCGCAGGCCCTCCGCCGCGGCCGTCGCGGACGGCCCCACCGGGGGCGTGTCCGGCATGGCCCGGAGGCCGGCGGCGATCTCGGCGCGGCGGCGGCGCAGGAGGTCGAGGGGCTCCCGGGCGGTCTCCCATCGGGCCTCCGCCTCGGCGGCGGAGAGGCCCACCTGGTGCAGCTCTCCCCCGAGCGCGATGATCGCCGCCTCCTGCTCCTCCGGGAAGCCGGCATGGTCGCTCTCGGCCTCGAGCGCCTCCACCAGGCCGGCCGCCTCCTCGGCGGCCATGGTGATCTCGGCTTCCCGGGCGGCGAGCTGCGCGATCCGGGCGGCCGTCCAGGCGCGCCAGGTGGAGAGCGCGGTCTCGCCGGCCACCTCCGCCTCGGCCTCGAGAACCCGCAGCCGCTCCTCCTCCCCGGCGAAGGCGTCGAGCCGGCGCTGCGCCGCCTCGATCTCGCCTTCCAGCCGCCGGGCCTGGGCGGTGGCGACACCCAGGGGACTGGTGCTGCGCCGCTCGGTGCCGACGCGCTCCAGCGCCTCGCCGAGGCGCTTCACCGCGTCGGCGGCGGTGGTCCCCTCGGCCCCGGCGTCGACCAGCTTCTCGAGCGCCTCGCGCAGCCGTCCCGCCTGCTGGGGCGCCGCTTCGGGCGCGGAAAGGAGCAGGCCCTCCTCCCCCAGCCAGGCGGCGGCGCAGAAGACGGCCTCGTCGATCCCGAGGTGGAATCGTCCCGGGCACACCGTCCTCCCCATCCGGAACTGCTGGGTCACGTCACCCCCGCCCAGCTCCTGGACCTGGGCCTGCACCCGGTCGCGCTCGAACGTCTGGGCCACCCGAAGGCGGCGGCCGCCATCCAGCCGGTAGGTGAGGGTCAGGCCGAATCGCCCCGGCGCCCAGGGGAGCCAGCGAGCCCAGTCGCTGCGCTCGCGAGGCCGTCCCGGCCCTCCCGCCTCGAGGCCGTAGAGGGCAGCCCGGATGGCCCGCTGCAGGGTCGACTTGCCGGACTCGTTGGGGCCGAGGATGACGGTGATCCGCTCCCCGAAGTCGAAGCGCCGCTGCCGCAGCCGCCCGAAACCGGTGACCTCCAGCCGCTCCAGCCTCACCGCAATCCCACCTCGCTGCCGGCGAACGCTTCCAGGCCGTAGCGAAGCGCGTCGTTGATCACCGCCGCCGCCTCGGGGCTGGCGGCCGCCGCCAGCGCCTCCATCGCCACCCGGACGAAGGCACCCCGGGTGGTCCCCTCCTGGGCGAGCGCCTCCAGGTCGGCCGCCGGCGCGGTCAGGTCGCGGATCCGGACCGCGGCCACGCCGGTGGCGTCACGGACCGCGCTCTCGCAGTCGAAGAGATCGACCCCGAAGCTGGGAGGCACCGCTCCGACCAGGTCGACACGCAGCGTGGTCCGCTCCAGGGGACGGCCGGCGGTCGCGGTCAGCACCTCGGCGCTCACCCGGTCCACGGTAGAGGTCAGGCTGGTGACGCCGTCCAGCCGGCACTCGATGATGCCGGCATGCCACCGGTTCGTCTCCAGGCCGGTGCAGCGGATCTCGCCGCGGCTGCCGATCTCCACCACGACCGGGCCGCGCGGCTCGCTCTCGTCGAAGGCCAGCGGCTCCGGGCTGCCCGGGTAGACGAGCCCGCTGCCCAGGTCGATCCGGCGGGCGTGGTAGTGGCCGCAGAGCGCGAGGGCGTAGCCGCGCTCCCGGATCTCGGCGGCGGCAAACGGCCCGTGGACCGCCTTGCCGGGAGGGGCGCTGCCGGTCTCGGCGCCGTGGAAGAGGGCGAGGTGAACGCCGTCTCCGGCCCGGGCGCCACGCCGGCCGCCGTCGGGCCCCAGCCCACCCTGGAGCGGGTTGCCGGTCCAGGCCGGCTCGAGGTGGCCCAGCCCCCAGACGGTCACCCCCTCGGTCAGCTCGAAGGGCTCCAGCGTCGAGCCCCGGAAGAGGTGGACGTTGGCCGGCCAGCGGGTGCGCAGGTAGAGGCTTCCCGGGACCAGCGGGTCGTGGTTGCCGGGGGCGAGCAGCACCTGGATCGGCGCCCAGGCGGCGAACGTCTCGGTCAGGAACTGGGCGGTCTCGACGCCCGCCCGCTCGTGCTCGAAGAGGTCGCCGGCGATGGACACCGCTCCGCAGGCGCGCTCCTGGGCGGCCTCGCCGGCCCGGCGCAGGGCTTCCCGCAGTCCCTGGCGGCGGCGTCGCGCCAGCTCCCCGTGGCAGCCCATCTGGGCAAAGGGGCGGTCGAGGTGCAGGTCGGCCAGATGCAGGAGCCGGTACGTCATCGTGGGTGCGAACGTCGGTTCGCGACTGACCCTACCAGGGGCGGTCGCGCCGGTCAACTCGCCGCGGAGAGCCCGCGGCGGCCTCAGGCCCGGAAGGCCGGAAGCCGCTCGGGGCTGGCCTGACCCAGGGCCTCCCGCACCCCGGCCGCATCGAGGTTGGTGACGTAGACCGGGGTGCCCGGCTGCTGCCGCCAGGACGAGTCGATGTCGCCGGCGTCGACGGGGTCGAAGCCCAGCTCGTCGACGAGGCGCATCACCACCGCCTTCGCCTCGGGCTCGTCGCCGGCGACCGGCAGGGCGATCCGGCCCGGCGTGCCCGCCGGCCGGCCCCCCTCCAGCAGATCCCGGGACCGGATGTTGTTGAACGCCTTGACCACCGGCCGGCCCAGCTGCCCGCTGACCCAGCGGCTTTCGGTGATACCTGTCTCGATCTCGTCGATCCGCCCGTCGCGCCGCGGGTAGTAGTTGCCGGTGTCGACGATCGGCGCGCCCGGGGCGGCGCCGTCGAGGACGCCGGCGGGGAGCAGGGGGACCGCCCGCTCCGGGATGGTCACGACCACCAGCTCCGCACCCCGGGCGGCGTCGGACACCAGCGATGCGGTGGCGCCCGTCTCCTCGCACAGCTCCTCGAGGGTCTGGGGGCCGCGCGAGTTGGCGACCACCACCTCATGGCCGAGCGCGCTCAGCCGCCGCGTGAGCGTGCCGCCGATGTTGCCGGCGCCGATGATCCCGATCCTCATGACTGCCTCAGCACCTCCAGGGCGCGATCCGCGTGAACCTTCATGTTGGTCCCGCTCTTGATCACCTCGCGCACCCGCCCGTCGCCGCCGATGACGAAGGTCCAGCGCTTGACCGGGATGATGCCGAAGCGGGTGTTGACCCCGAACTGCCGGGCGACCGTCCCGTCCGGGTCGGAGAGGAGCGGATACCCCAGCGAGTGACGCTCGGCGAACTGGCGCTGCTTGGCCACGCTGTCGTGGCTGATCCCGATCCGCTGTCCCCCGGCAGCGGCGAACTCGCCGGCCAGGTCACGGAAGTGGCAGCTCTCCCGCGTGCAGCCTGCGCTCATCGCCGCCGGGTAGAAGAAGAGCACCACCGGCCCCCTGGCCAGGAACTCGGAGAGGCGGCGTGGCGTGCCGGTCTCGTCCGGTAGCTCGAAATCCGCGACCAGGTCGCCCTTCTCCATCCGGCTCAATCTACCAGCGCCGTCCCGTCGGACGAGTGTTGGCGAGCGAGGTGGCCGAAGGCCGCATCGGTTGGGCGGGCGCTCCTTCCTCCCATCCTCGTACCCCGTCCGACCGAGACTTCGTCACGAAATGTTCGTGACGAAATGCCGGCCATCTCACCCCGAATCGCCTCCCCTCCGCGGCTCGGCTCAGCCGGCCGGCGGGAGCAGCAGCGCCATCGCCTCGGCGAGGGTCGCGACCACCGGCACCCCCGCGCCGGCCAGGGCATCGGAGGAGTGGAGGCCGCCCCCGCCGTCGAGGAGCACGCAGTCGACGCCGGCGCCACCCGCGGCGACGGCGTCGTCGACGGTGTCACCGATCATCACGGTGCGCGCCGCGGCCACCCCGAGGCGCTCCAGGTGGGCAACCAGGTGGCCCAGCTTGGTGCCGCCGCGCTCCCCGCCTCTCAGGCCGTCGACGCGGACGAAGTACCCGCCCACGCCGTGCCCCTCCACCGCCGGGAGCAGGAGCTGCTCCGGCAGCATCGAGCAGAGCGACTGCGTCCAGCCCCACCCCCGCACCAGCTCAAGCGCCTCCATGGCACCGGCGGTGAGGCGGCACCCCTCGGAGAGCAACCGGTAGCGGTCGTGGAAGGCGTGGTCGAGCCGCACCCACTCCTCCGGGGAGATCGGCCTCCCCAGCAGCCGCTCGTAGAAGAGCCGGATCGGACGGGTGAAGTTGCGGCGGTAGCTCTCCCCGGAGACCGTGAGCGAGATTCCGGCCTCGCTGAAGGCGGCGGTGGTCGCCGCGATCACCGCCGCCGCGTCGTCCAGGAGGGTGCCGTTCCAGTCCCAGACGAGGTGGCCCCCGCTCCGGGGGAGCGTCCCTTCGCTGCCCGCCGTGCTCACCCCGGCGATGCTACCCGGGGACGGCGGCCGGCGCGCTGGGGGCCAGCCGCTCAGTCGCCGACGCGGCGGTAGCGCTCGGCGCGGCGCTCCAGCAGCTCGTCGACCGGGACCGGCCGCAGGGCGGCCAGGTGGCGGAGCAGTGCGCCGCGCAGGGCACCGGCCATCACCTGCGGGTGGGCGTGGGCACCGGGGGCGGGCTCGGGGATCAGCTCGTCGACCAGCCCCAGCTTGTAGGCGGTGCCCACCCACGGCCGCTGCGCGGCGGCGGCGCGTGCCTTCTGGCCGGCGTCGCGGTAGAGGATGGCCGCCACCGTCTCGGGGGGCGCGACGCAGTAGACGGCGTTCTCCAGGGCGAGGACGGCGTCGGCGATGCCCAGCGCGAGAGCCCCACCGGATCCGCCCTCGGAGAGCACGCAGGAGATGACCGGGGTGCGGAGGCGGAGCATGGTCAGCAGCGAATCCGCGATGGCCCAGGCCTGGCCCCGCTCCTCGGCGCCGACCCCGGGGGCGGCCGCCGGGGTGTCGATGAGGCAGATGACCGGGAGCTCGAACTTCTCCGCCAGGCGCATCAGCCGGATGGCCTTGCGGTAGCCCTCGGGGTGAGGCATGCCGAAGTTGTGGATGGCCCGGGAGGCGGCGTCGTTGCCCTTCTCCTGGCCGATCACCATGACCCACACGTCCTCCTCGGCAGTGGCACCGGAGCCGCCCAGCTGGGCGGGCCCCCCGATGACGGCCCGGTCGTCGCCGAAGAGGCGGTCTCCGCGCAGCTCGGTGAAGTCGTGGAAGAGGCTCCGGATCAGGTGCAGGGCGCGCGGGCGGCCGGGATGACGGGCCAATTCGACTGCCGCGAAAGCCTCGCGCTCCCGCTCCGAGGTGGAGAGCGGGTCGGCCACCGAGGGTCCGGGCTGGGCGGAGGGGCGTTGGCCGGAGGCCGTGCCCGTGTCGCCGGGGGCGTGCCGCGGCGCCCCCGGCGGCTGGGCGCGCGGGTCGGTGCCGTCCGATCCGGCCGCGATCAGGCCGAGGTCGCTCTCGCCGCGCCCGGCGGAGGTCATGGCGAGGAGCAGGCGCGCCACCAGCTCGCGCAGCTCGCGGCGGTCGACCACCTGGTCCACCATGCCGTGGCTGAGCAGGAACTCGGCGGTCTGGAAGCCCTCGGGGAGGGCTTCGTGGGCCGCCTGCTCGATGACCCGCCCGCCCGCGAACCCGATCCGGGCCCCGGGTTCGGCGAGGATCACGTCCGCCTGCACGGCGAAGGAGGCGGTGACGCCCCCGAAGCAGGGGTCGGCGAGCACCGAGATGTAGGGAAGGCCGGCACCGGCGACCATGCTCACCCCCGCGGTACAGCGGGCCATCTGGGCGAGCGAGGCGATCCCCTCCTGCATCCGGGCACCGCCGCTGCTCGCGACCGCGATCAGAGCCCGCCGCTCGGCGACGGCCAGCTCGCAGCCGCGGGCGAAGAGCTCGCCGGCGGCCGACCCCAGCGAACCACCCAGGAACCCGAAGTCCATGCAGGCGAGCACCACCGGGGTCCCGCCGACGCTGGCCCTGGCGATCAGGAAGGCCTCGCTGAGGCCGGTCCGCTCGCGCGCCTCGGCGACCCGGGCAGGGTAGGGGCGCCCGTCGTCGAAACCGAGGGGATCGCGGTCGGGGAGGTGGATCTCGACGGGATCGAGGGTCTCGGGGTCGGCGAGCTGGGCCGCGCGGGCCGCCGCCGGGACCCGCCCGTGGTGCCCGCACCAGGGACAGACCCGGAGCGCCCCCTCGTACCTCTCCAGCACGAAGCGGCGGCCGCACCCTTTGCAGGCGACGCTGCCGGAGCGGGCGACCGGGCGCAGCCTGGGCCCGGGTGCCTGCAACGGCCGCTCCCGGGGCGGTCCCGGAGCGGTGAAGCGTCCCAGCATCACTTCCCGTCCCACTCCCAGGCGACCGCGCCCCAGGTGGCACCGGCGCCGAAAGCGGCCGCCACCATCTTGTCGCCCGGCTTGAACCGCCCCTGGGCGGCGGCTCCCGCCAGGGCAAGGGGAATCGAGGCAGAGCTGGTGTTGCCGGTTTCCGAGACGTTGACCACTACCCGCTCCATCGGAAGGCCCAGCCGTTTTGCGGCGGCCTCGATGATGCGCTGATTGGCCTGGTGAGGGACGAAGTGGTCGACCTGGGCCGGCTCCCAGCCCGCGTCGGAGCAGACCTCGGCGGTGACCTCGCAGAAGCGCTCGACCGCCATGCGGAAGGTCCCCTTGCCGACCATCCGGGTGCGATCGGGGCTCGAGGGGTCGTCGGGCTTGGGGCCGTAGTAGATGAGGTGGCCCTTGCTGCCGTCGGCGCCCCAGCGCCGGGCCACGATCCCCCCCTCGGCCACCGCCCCGATCACCGCCGCCCCGGCGCCGTCCCCGAAGAGGACGCAGGTGCCCCGGTCCTCGAAGTCGACCAGCGAGGTCATGGACTCGGCGGCGACCAGCAGGACGCGATCGGCAACCCCGCTCCGGATCAGCCCCTCAGAGACGATCAGCCCGTAGGTGAAGCCGCTGCAGGCCGCATTCAGGTCGAACGCCGGGATCTCTCCCAGCCCCAGCTTCCTTTGGATGAGGCACGCGGTCGAGGGGAAGAGGGTGTCGGGGGTGACCGTCGTCACCACCAGGGCATCGACCTGGGGCCAGCCCGCCTTCTCGAGGGCGCGGCGGGCCGCCTTCGCGCCCATCTCGGAGGTGGTCTCCCCGGCCACGGCTCGGTGGCGGAGCCGGATCCCCGTCCGCTCCATGATCCAGGCGTCGGAGGTGTCGACCATTGCCTCCAGGTCGGCGTTGGTCAGGAGGCCGTCGGGCAGGTGGGCGGCGACCGACAGGATGCCGGCTCGGCGCACCCGCGTGGCGGCATCGGTCGCAGCCACGGCGGCGGGCAGGGTGGCCATCTCCTGCCCAGAAGCGCGGGCCGGACGCCCTGGTTACGGGCTCGGGCCTGGCCGGATGCGGGGTGGTCCCGCGCCGAGTGGGCCCCGGGGGAGGGGTGACCCTCGCCGACGGTCAAGGACTTGCCCGTCGTTGACGGGCCGACGGGGGGTGGGGAGGCAGAGGATGAAGCGTCTGGTGCGTCCTAGCCACGGAATGGGCCGACGGATCCATCCGATCCGGCCACCTGCTAGCCTTCCATCCAGACAACTGCGCCTGACCCGATTGGAGCGAGCCTTCAGTTGCACGCCGCTCGCTCCCGGCGGGGTGGACGCGGGCACCATCGCGTGGCCCGGGACACCACCGGGCGGAGGGCACGGCCGTCAGCACCTGGACCGAGGTCGAGGTCTACGCCACCTTCATGAAGCTCACCGGCGAGGTGGAGGTGCCCGGTGCCGACCGTCTCAGTGACGTCGTGAACCGCGCCGACCGGTACCTCACCCTGCGTGACACGCGGTCGGAGCCGCTCTCCGTCAACTACCCGGTGCTGAGCCGCGTCGAGCCCCACACCGTCATCGCCAAGTCGGCGGTGATCCTCCTCTGCCCCCTGGACGGAGAGCCGGAGGGCGACCACCCTCCGGGATCGCGCCGCCGCAAGATCGCTCACCAGGCGGTGTTCAACAGCATCGCCTTCTCCCTGGTCGGAGACATCCACCTGGAGCCCGGGCAGACCCTCCGGCAGCACCTCGAGGCCCATCCCGACGACTTCCTCCCGATCACCAACGTGTCGGCGCTCTGGGTCACCGCCATCTCCAGCGAGACCAGCACCGTGCAGCACCGCTTCGCGCTGCTCAACCCCGCCGCCATCCTCAGCTTCTCGGAACGCTGACGCGGCGTCCAGAGCCCCCAGCTCAGCGCGGGCGCACGCCGATGACCCGATCGCGTCCGGGCATGTAGTCGGGCTCGACCTCCGCCGCCAGTCCGGCCGCCTCGACCGCGGCGACGTACTCGGCGGGGGGCACGAGGGCCAGGACGTGACGCTCCGCGAAGTGGCGGATGTCGCCGCGTCTGCGCACCAGGTAGTGCTCCTCCAGCGTGGTGCGGTGACCCTCGCGCCAGGAGTGGACCAGCCGCACCACCAGCGTCTCACCGTCATCCGCCTGCTCGACGGGCGAGCGGTAGCTGTCCGCCCACGCGTCCGGCCGTACCCAGCCGTCGAGGATCAGGACGCCGCCCGGAGCCAGATGGTGTGCCAGGCTGGCGATGCACGGGCGCAGCTCCTCCGGGTCGGTCACGTAGCCGATGGCGCTGAACATGCAGATGACGGCGTCGAACTCGCGTCCCAGGTCGAGGTGGCGCATGTCGCCGGTGTGGAGCGGCACGCCGGGCAGGCGCGCTGCGGCCACGGCGAGCATCTCCGGACTGGCGTCCACCCCCTCCACGGTGTAGCTGCTGCGCAGATGGGCGAGGTGCAGGCCGGTGCCACAGGCGACGTCGAGGAGCGTGGTGGCATCCGGGTTCCGGGAGCGGATCAGCCGGTCGACGTGGGCCGCCTCGGCCGCGTAGTCCTTGCGTCCGGCGGCCGTGTAGAAGAGGTCGTAGACGGTGGCGCTCTCCGCATACGGCGGCGGAACCGTGGCGTCGTTGCTCACGGCCGCGATCCCGCCGAGGCGTCGGACCGCGGCAGGAGGTGCACCTCGCCGGCGATGAGGCGGATCCGGCCCCGGGCGGTGGCCACCAGCAGCGCGCCATCGTCGTCGATGCCGAGCGCCGTCCCCTCCACGACCGCCGCCCCCACCTCGGCGCGGATCGCATCGCCGATGCCCGCGGCGAGGGCGGTCCAATCGCCTCGGACGCTCGCGAGCCCGCCCTCCTCGACCTGGCCCAGGCGGCGACCCAGCTCGGGGAGGAGGGCGGCAAGGACCGCCTCCCAGCCGAACCGCGCTCCGGCGACCTGGTCCAGGCTCACGCCGGGCACGTCCTCGGGAAAGGCTCCGACGGAGAGGTTCACGCCCAACCCCAGGATGATCCCTCCGCCCGGCTCGACCTCGGTCAGGATGCCCGCGAGCTTGCCGGGCCCGGCCAGCACGTCGTTGGGCCATTTGAGCCGGCAGGCGACGCCGGCCAGGCCGGCCAGAGCGTCGGCCAGCGCCAGTCCGGCGACCAGGGGCACCGCGGCGGCCACCGCACCCTGACGGCGGAGCAGCAGGCTCATCAGCAGGGCGGTGTCCGGCGGAGCCAGCCAGCGGCGCCCCGAGCGGCCCCGGCCGGCCGTCTGCTCCCCCGCCACGCAGCAGAAGCCCTCGGGGGCACCCGCCGCCGCGGCCGCGCGGACCACGTCCTGGGTGCTGGCGGTCCGGGCCAGCCGGCGCAGCTCGAATCCGGGGAAGGCGGCCGCTCCCGCCCTCCGCACCAGAGCCTCGGACCCCTCCGCGGGAGCGCCTCTCATCGCGGCCGCCGCGGGCTCGCCGGATGGCCCTTGGACCCTTGACCGATGCGGGATTTCATGCTTAGGATTCTGCGGGCTCTCAGGGACAGAGATCGCGCCCACGCACCCTTCAGGAGGGGGAGCGCTTGCTGATACAGGACACCTGCCTGACCATCAGCGCACTCAAGGAGCGCGCCGAGGCCGAACGTGACGCGAGGTATGCACGCCGCAAGAAGATCCGGGCCATCGACCAGCTGATCGATGAGTTCGAGATGCTCAACCTCGCCGAGGAGGTCGACATTCCCGGGGAGCTGAGGCACCGGGCCAGCCGGTTCATCGTCGACGCCTCCCATCCCCTGGTGAAGCGTCCCAGTCACGAGATCCCGATCGCCGACTGGATGGAGGCCCTGTACGACCTGCAGGACACGCTCATGCTCCCCAGCGAGGACGAGGTCGACTAGCGAGGGGCCCTCGTCAGCGGCGCTCCCCTCACGCCGCCGCCGCCGGGGCGGTGAACCGGTCGAGGGCGAAGGGGGCCGCGATCGGGTCGACCTCGTCGCCGGCGAGCAGGGCGGCGATCACCTGGGCGGTGATCGGGGTGAGCAGGACCCCGTTGCCGTGGTGGCCGGTCGCCACCAGCAGGCCCTCCACCCCGGTCCGGCCCAGCATCGGCGCGCTGTCCGGGCTGCCCGGCCGGAGCCCCGCCCGGCTCTCGGTGAGCACCGCCTCGGTGACGCCCGGAACTACCTGGTAGGCGTCGCGGAGGAGCTGGAAGACGCCGCCCGCGGTGACCTCGGTGTCGAACCCGCGCTCCTCCGATGTGGCGCCGAGGACGACCTCGCCATCGGCACGGGGAACCAGGTAGCCGGGTGAGCCCTGAACCAGCCAGCGGATGGTGCCGCCGAGGAGCGGGGGTTCGAGCGGGACGCGGAGCCGCAGCACCTGGCCCTTGACCGGCCGCACCGGAGGGCGGGCGCAGCGGGGGATCCCCGCGACCCCAGCGGACCAGCAGCCGGCCGCCAGCACCACGGCCGGGGCGGGGAGCGGGCGGCCGTCATCCAGGATCACCCCCTCGACCCGGTCGCCGGTGAGGAGCAGCTCGATCACCCGCTGCCGGCGCAGCGTCGCCCGCCGCTCCACCGCCACCGTCAGGGCGTGGAGCAGGCGCCGGTTGTCGACCTGGTGATCCCCGGGGACGTGGATGCCGCCGCTCACCGCCGGGCTGAGCATCGGCTCCAGCTCCCGGCAGGCGCGCGCGCCCAGCCGGTCGACCTGCAGCCCGAGGCCGCGCTGCAGCTCGGCGACGTCGTCGAGCACGCGCATGTCGTCGGCGTCGAAGCCGACCGTCAGTGTTCCACAGCGGCGGTAGCCGCAGGCGACCTCGGTCTCGGCCTCCAGCTCGGCCACGAAGGCGGGGTAGGTGGCGGCCGCGGCGACGTTGAGTCGGGTCAGGCGGTCCTCGCCGGGATGGGCCCCGGTGACCGGTGCCAGCATCCCCGCCGCGGCGAAGGACGCCCCCTCCCCCGGATGCGGGTCGAGGACGACGACGCGCAGGCCGAGGGCGGACGCCCGCCAGGCGACGGCGAGGCCGATCAGGCCGCCGCCGATGACGACGGCGTCGGGGCTCTCCTTCATCGGGCCATTATCCCGGCGCCGCGGGGCGGAACGTTCCGGCCGGCCTCAGCGGATGACGGCCTTGGTCCGCCAGAGTTCGAGCACGCCGCGCTCGCCCTCCACGTCGATTCCTCGATCGACCGTCCACCGGTTCCAGAGCAGCAGATAGAGGTCGCTCGCCGGGCCGCTCACCCGGCAGTCCGCGTCCGCGGTGCCGGCGGTGACGACGCGCCGGTCCGGCTCGATGCGGATCGTCCACGCGTCCCCGGTGTCGGTGGTCCGGACGGCGAGCGCCACCGCCGGGTCGGCGACCAGCCGTCCCCGCGCGCGGCTGAAGAAGCCCTTGAGCAACTCGTCGATGCCGTCGGCGGCGAATTCCGGCGCGCACCTCGCGTCCCGGCCGGCGGCGAGCTCGGCGTCGACGCGATGGATGGTGGTCTCGTGGGCCTGCCGCCGCGCCCAGAACGCGAGCGGCGACGGCGCGGCGAGGAAGCTCCAGCAGTCGAGGTCGGGGCTCGCCGCCGAGAGCGCCGCCACCAGCGCGGCGAGGCCCGCGCGGAACCCGGGGAGGAGGTCGGCGTCGTCGAGGCCGGCGAAGAGCTTCGCGTCCTCCTTCTCGCTGCTCGGGCGCGGGTTGCCGCTCAGGACGTAGGAGGTGGCCCAGTGGTGGACGCCACCCAGGTGCCGCACCAGGTCGCGGACCTTCCACTCCGGGCACGTCGGCACCGGTGCGTCCAGCCCCGCGGCGCCGGCCGCCTCCGCGAACCGCTCCCCCTCGTCTCTGACATGGGCGATGTGCTCAGCGATCTCCACGACGTCGCCCTCCCGTCCTCATCCCACCGCGCGGGTGGCGCGCCGTCCCTCCGGGCCAATGCCCCAGGTGATGATCCGGCGCGGGTGGATGCGGATCACCTCCCGGCTCCAGTACCCCCCGCTCGGCGGGGCCTGATCGGTCAGGGCTTCCGCGGTTCCGCGGATCTCGATGCCGCGCACGTTCCAGGGGCTCTCCGAGACGAGGTCGTCGACCACGAAGGCCACCTCGCCGTTGGCGGCCACGTTGTGGAACTTGCGGGTGTTGCCCATGTCCCGCCCCCAGATGTCGAGGACGCCGGCCGCCGCGTCGATGAAGAAGCTGACCGGGGTGTTCTGGAGTGTTCCACGTGGTGAGAGCGTGGCCAGCCGGCCGAGCCGCTGGCTGCGCAGGTACTCGAGCTCGAATTCGGTGAACGCCATGGGTCGTGCCGCCTCCATTCGGGGCTCCGTCAGCAGGCTCGATGCCGGGATTGGCTCCATCCTATCCCGGCCCCCTCCGCCGCCGGGGTGGCCCGGACTGCCCCGTTCGCACCACGCCGTTCGAGCGTGGACGCCCGCCGCCCCGGGAGCGTTCGTATACTCGAACCCTCGATGAGCGACGTCAGCCCGCCGAACCCGGACCTCGACTCCATCACCGCGTCGCTCCACCTGGACGCCGCCGACATCGCCATCTTCTTCCAGGTGTTCTGCTCCAAGCTGCTGGACGCCGTCCCCGGCTCGGTCGAGGTCCAGCGCGAGGGCGGCCTCTTCAAGAAGGACCACCCCATCAGGAAGATCACGGTGCGGGTGGGCGAGGACCTCTTCGAGGCCGAATTGAACCGTGGTGCGGTGGCGTGCCGACACGCTCATTCGGTCCGGGGTATCGTTCTCCGCTCCGAGGACCTGGCCTTCGAGCCCTGGCGACGGGCACTGGTCCAGGTCCTGGGCACGCAGGCCCAGGTCAGCGCGGAGGCCCTCGCCGGGCTGCGCGCGGAGGTCACCTGACCTCTCCCCACCGCCGGTCCATCCCACAGGAGGCGCGCCCGTCATGACTCAGATGGAGGATCCCCCTCAGCCGGCCGCGGCTCCCCCGGCACCGCTGGAAGGCCTGCCCAAGGACGCGCTGCGCCGCCTCGCCGAGCTGCAGGGCAAGGGCGCCCTCTTCACCAGCGACCTCTCGGTCAACGAGTTCCTGCTGGTCAAGGAGGCCGGCTTCCATCCCCGCGGCCTGGTGGTGGGCAGCAGCATCTACCACATCGGCCTCACCGTGAAGAACTGGTCCTCGAGCAGTGAGATCCAGACCCTCACCCAGGCGATGTACGCCGCCCGCGAGCTGGCCATGAGCCGGATGGAGGAGGAGGCCGCGGTGCTGGGCGCCGACGGCGTCGTCGGGGTCCGCCTCGACGTCGGCTTCTACGAGTGGGGCCGGGGCACGGCCGAGTTCCTGGCCCTGGGCACCGCGGTGAGCGCCGAGGACGGCGGCAACTGGAAGACGCCCGAGGGCAAGCCGTTCACCAGTGACCTCTCCGGCCAGGACTTCTGGACCCTGCTCCAGGCCGGGCACGCCCCGCTGGGGCTGGTCATGGGCACCTGCGTCTACCACGTCGCCCACCAGGGCATGTTCCAGGCGATGGGCAACATCGGGCAGAACAAGGAGATGCCCAATTTCACCCAGGCCCTCTACGAGGCCCGCGAGCTGGCCATGGAGCGGATGCAGGACGAGGCCAAGAAGGTCGGCGCCGAGGGCATCGTCGGCGTGCAGATCCAGGAGAAGTCCCACGTCTGGGGCAGCCACACCATCGAGTTCTTCGCCATGGGGACGGCGGTGCGCAAGCTGCCTGACCGCGAGATCGCCACGCCGAAGATGGTCCTCTCCCTGGACCGCTGATGAGCGACCAGGCCGACGCCCAGCAGCGACAGCAGGCGAGCATCGCTGCCCTCGAACGCGGCCAGCTGCCGATCGCCGCCCAGGAACGCATCGAGGAGCTGCGCGAGGGCAGGTCGGCGTGGACCAGCGACCTCTCGGTCTCCGAGATGGCGGCGATCGCGCACGCCGGCTTCGAGCCGGTGGGCATGGTGATGGGCTCCAGCGTCTGCCGGATCGCCGCCCAGTGGGGCTACACCACCGTCTACGGCATGAGCGGCACGGCGGGCAGTGGAAGGGTGCGCACCTACCCGTGCCCGCACGGCTTCTACGGCTACGGCGTGGGCAGCGAGCACCGCACCGGCTTCAACTGGGAGCACCGGTACTACGAGGCCGGGATCACCGAGACCCGCAACCTCGCCCTGCGCCGCATCCTCGAGGAGGCGCAGGGCGTGGGCGCGCACGGCGTGGTCGGGGTCCGGATCATGAAGCGCCACCTGGAGGGCGTGGGCAACTCGCTGGAGTTCACCTGCATCGGCACCGCGATCCGCCGCCGGGGCGGGCCCCAGCTGCGCACCCCCTTCATGTCCCACCTTGACGGGGTCGCCTTCAGCAAGCTGCTCCACGGCGGCTACGTCCCGGTCGCTCTGGTGATGGGGATCGGGGCCATGGAGATCGACCCCGGGTGTGGCACCGAGTGGCAGCTGCGCTCGTGGTCGAACTCGCGCATCCAGCAGATCAGCGACGGCATCGAGGAGGCGCGGATGCTCGGCATCAACCACCTCGAGAGCGAGGTCGCGACCGTCGACGCCGATGGGGCGGTCGGCGTGGAGACCGATCTGGCCGCCTACGAGCTGGGCGGCGAGTCGCAGCTGATCGAGCTCTTCCTGCTGGGCACGGCGGTGCGGCGCTACGCCAAGGAGCCGCTCGACGAGCCGCCGCTTCCGATCATGAGGCTGCGCTGATGACGGTCGCTCCCCACCCGCGCGCCGACGCCGCGCTGGCCTGCCTCGCCGGGCATGGCGGCGACCGCCACCAGGGCCGCGGCTTCAGCAGCGATCTCTCCGTCGACGAGGCGGTGCTGCTCAAGGAGATCGGCTACGAGCCGCGCGGGCTGGTGGTGGGCAGCGCCGTCTACCACCTCGGCATCCAGTACTCCAACTGGAACACCAACCAGGAGATGACCGACCTGACCCGGGCCATGTACCAGGCCCGCCAGGAGGCGCTCACCGCCATGGAGCGGCACGCCGAGCAGGTCGGCGGCCAGGGGGTGGTTGGGCTCAAGCTGGAGGTTCAGATGCACTCCGGCGGGCACCCGCTGGCCGAGTTCGTGGCCATGGGCACCGCGGTCGCCCAGCCCGGCGTGCGCTCCAGCGGGGTGTGGGTCAGCGACCTCTCCGGTCAGGACCTCTACCTCCTGATCCGGGCCGGTTACCAGCCGGTCGGGCTCGCCTTCGGGGCCTGCGTGTACCACGTCGCCCACCAGGGCATCAGCCAGTGGATGGGCCAGCAGACCCAGAACATCGAGCTCGGCAACTACACCTCCGCCCTCTACGAGGCGCGTGAGCTGGCCATGACCCGGATGCAGGAGGAGGCGGAGCGGGTGAGGGCCCACGGGATCGTGGCGATGCGCATCGAGCAGAAGTCGCACATGTGGGGCAGCCATGTCATCGAGTTCCTGGCGATCGGGACCTCGGTGCGGCTGGCCGCCGCCGAGCACCAGCGGCTCGACCCCGAGATGGTGGTCAGCCTCGACGACGAGCAGGAGCCGGCGGCCGCGCCCGCGCCCGCCTCCGGGGACGCGGCCGAGGGCTGAGCCCCGGCGGCGACCGGTCAGCCGGCGTCCGGCGCGCGGGTCAGGCCGGGCTGCCGGCGGCGGGCAGGAGCCCCTCCGGGTTGAGGATCCCGGCCACCTCCTCGAGGGGCATGTCGTCGCTGGGCAGGATGATGTCGCTCTTGGTCACATCCCCGCCGCCGAGGACGACGCCCTTGGCCTTGACGAAGTCGATGGTGTCGCGCAGCACCTGGTGGTAGTCGCCGTCGTCGTGCTCCTGGACAGCGGCCACCAGGCGGCGGTCGAAGGCGTCCAGGTCGGGACGCAGCGAGGCGTCCAACCGGTACTGGTCCTCGCCGTGGATGCGCACGACGATCCCCTGGGCGGTGATCGCCGGGGTGGCCGCGGACGCCGGTGCGGGCAGGGCCGCCTGCTGCTTCAACGCCGCCAGCTTGGCCTGCACGCTGCTGTCGACCACGGTGGCGCTGATCTGGTCCTCCAGGGTGCTGGTCCCGCCGGTGAGCAGCGGCGTGTCCAGGGTGCCGCTGTCCAACAGGGCGTCGACGGCGTCGGCGTGGGCCTGGGTGCGGGCGATCTTGTCCTGCGCCCGCTGCATCATCATGGCCGCGTCGCTGGTGTGCTCGCCGATGCCGGCGAGGGTGTCGCCGGCGGTGCTGGTCGCCTTGGCGGCCTCGTACGAGGCCTTGAGCGACTCCCGCTGGGTGGCGAACGACTGCACCTTGGCCTGGTACTTCTGGAGCGCCAGCTGCAGCTTGTCGACCTGGGCCTTGAGGGTCGCGATCTGGGGGTCGAGGGCCTGGCGCTGCTGGGTCAGCACCTCGGCCTGGGTGAGGGCCTGGGTGGCCAGGTCGTCCTTGCCGCCGGCCACCGCCTGGCGGGCGGCGTCGTTCAGCTTGGCGATCCGGTCGTCCATGGTCTTGGCCTGGTTCTCCACCCGCTTCTGCCCGGTGGTGGCCTCGACCAGGGCGGTCCGGAGCTTCTGCTGCTGCTCCAGCAGCTGCTGGTAGGAGAGGTCGATCGCCTGGGACGGGTCCTCCATCTTGTCCAGGGCGGCGTTCGACTTCTGCTGGACGATGTTGCTGAAGCGCCGGAACACGCTCATGGGGGTCTCCTTCGCGGTGTCAGCCGGAATGCGGGGCCGGTCCGAATTCTATGCACTCGATGACGGCAGCCGGACCAGGCCACGGGGTTTGCGCCGCCCCACCCCGGTCGCGGGTGGGTCAGCGCAGGCCCAGGGGCTGGACGGCGGCGGCATCCGCCAGGGCGCGGGTCAGGACCCCGGTCGCGACCAGACGGTCGAGGACATAGGACTGGCGCGCCCGGGCTGCCGCCAGGTGGTCGAGGGGGTCGAGCAGGGTCGGTGCCTGAGGGAGCCCGGCGAGCATTGACGCCTGGCCCCAGCTCAACCCGCCGGGCGGGAGCCCGAAGTACCCCTCGCTGGCGGCCAGGACGCCGAAGTAGCCGTTGCCGAAGTAGATCGCGCTCAGGTACATGCTGAGGACGGCTGTCTTGGTGTAGTGGCCGTTCAGCTTGAGGGCGAGCGCGACCTGGGTGACCCGGTCAGCGATCCCCGTCCCGCCGCGGCTGTAGATCACCTTGGCCAGCTGCTCGGTGATGGTGCTGCCGCCCTCGTCCACCCCCGTGGCCCACCCCCAGAGGGCACGGACCAGTCCGCCGCCGTCCACCCCGTCGTTGCCGTAGAAGCCGGAGTCCTCGGCCGCGACGATGGCCTGGGAGACCCGCCACGACGGGCTGGCCTCGACCGGCATGGTGCCGTGGTCCCGATCGATGGCGACCACCAGGGCGGGGGCTCCGCCCACCCCCGGAGTGGCCAGCTCGACTCCGGCCACGAGGGTTGCGCCAGCGACGAGGAGGCCGAGGACGGCGCGGAGAAGGTGTCGCGGAGGGCGCGGCCGGGGCGTGCCCCGGGAGGCCGGACCCGTGTCCGCCCCTGCGGGAACCGCCGGCGGCGCCGCCGCGGGCACCCCCCCGCCCACCAGGTCCCGGTGGGTGGACGGGGGCTCCGGAGTGACGGGCGGTGACAGTGTCGGTGTGTCGATCACTCTGCTGAGGGAACGGCTGGGGGGAGTGACCGGCTACGCGGCGGCACCGCTGCCGGCCGTCAGCCACCCCGCTCGGATTGTCAGCCGTCGACCCTTGCGACTCGCTGCCGGAGCCCAGCGCCGTCCGAGGGCGAGCTCGGCCGTCCCGGGCGGCTCGCGGCGCTACAGTGCCAGCCGACCCCCGCCGCACTGTCAGGAGCAGTCCCATGGAGCTGATCACGGAAGTCATCCACAAGCCGGACGAGATCAACCTCATCCTCGGCCAGAGTCACTTCGTCAAGACCGTGGAGGACATCCACGAGGCCCTGGTCGGGAGCGTTCCCGACATCAAGTTCGGGCTCGCCTTCTGCGAGGCCTCGGGGCCGGCGCTGGTCCGCTGGAGCGGCACCGACGACCTGCTCACCGACCTGGCCCGGCGGACCATGATGGAGCTGGGCACTGGCCATGCCTTCCTGATCCTGCTCCGCAACGCCTTCCCCATCAACGTGCTCCCGGCGGTGCGTGCGGTCCCCGAGGTCTGCGCCATCTACTGCGCCACCGCCAACCCCGTGGAGGTCGTCATCGCCGCCACCGACCACGGCCGCGCCATCCTGGGCGTGGTCGACGGGGCGCGCAGCCGTGGTATCGAGAGCGACGAGGACGTCACCGAGCGCAAGGCGATGCTCCGCCGCTTCGGGTACAAGGCCGGCTGAGCGGCGCCGGCGGTCAGCCCTGGGGAGCGGCGACCCAGTCCTGGGCGACCCAGCCGTTGAGCGAGGGGATGTGCCACCAGAGCGTGCCCATCGGGAGGTGGCTGGTGGGGTCGGTCTCGGCGACGTAGGTGGGGGCCCCGCTGATCGTGTAGACGGTCTGGGTGCTCGGGCTGTCACAGGAGACGACGCTCGAGGCATGGCCCGGTGCCGAGTAGATGGAGGCGCACCCACCCCCGGGTACCGTGATCACCACCGTGCCCCCACTGGAGGGCGCCGTGTCCTGGGTGCAGTTGACGTTGAGCGGGTGCCATCCTGCGGAGTCCTGGTAGACGTAGGCGAAGCAGACCGCGCCTCCGCCGGTGAAGCCCTGGTCGTACTGACCGTAGCCGGCGTTGGCGCCCGCGGTGGAGCCCACCCGCGTGAGGCAGCTCTGCTCGGGTGTCGGGGTGCAGCTGCCGGGCGAGACCGTCACCTGCGTCGATGCCTCGACCTCGGCGTCGGCCGCCAGTGAGAGGCTGGGGTAGCTCTGGATGGACGAGACCTGGGTGATCGCGCCGACCTGGACCACCCCCTTGCACGGGGCCATCCCCTGGGCGAGGAGCGGCGTGGGATCGACGGGAGCGGTGACGCTGCCGCCGCCGGGGACAGTCAGGCTCAGCTTGTCAACCGTGGGAGCCGAGCCGGAGCAGACCCCGGGTGCGGTGTCCCCGGTGTGCCAGCTGACGAGCACGGTGGCCTCGCCCGGCTGGGGCTCCCAGGGGTCGAGCGCGACCCGGTCCGGCACCAGCCACGCTTGCCCCGTCGGCGTCGAGCCCTGCGACGTGGTGAGCGAGGACCCGGTGCTGCTGAGGAGCTGGAGCTGGACCGCCCCGTCGAGCTCGCAGGCGGATGCGGAGTGGTTGCCGATGAGAGCGGTCACCCCCTCCTGGCCGCCGGAGGCGTTGCTGCCGGCTCCGACCACCAGGTCCAGCTCGCTCCCCGTGCACTGCGCGGCGGCGATGGCGGTGGCGGTGGGGGTGGTGGCCGGGGTCGGCGTCGCCGTGGCAGTCGCAGCGGGCGAGGCGGTGGCGGTTCCGGTGGCCGGCGCGCTGCTCGACCCGCACCCGGCCACCAGAACGCCGGCGGCGCCGGCAAGGAGCAGTCGCGCGAACTCACGACTCATTGGGTCCATCAAACCACTGCACCGGGCCGTTGGACCTGAGTACCGCGGTACCCAGGCTCAGGGGAGCAGCCGGTGAATTACTCAGTCGGTGACGGCGCCAGCCGTTCGGCGAGGTAGCGGAGGGCTACTGGGTACCGGTACTCGATGCCCATGTGGCCCCCCTCGAAGAGCTCGAACCTGACGTCGGTGACCCCTATCTTCTCCAGGGCTCGGCGGAAGGCCTCCCCGCCCAGCTCGAGGTACCACTCGTCGCTCCTGCCCCCGTCGATGTAGATGGCCCGGAGCGAGCGCAGCGCCTCGGCGTGGCCCGGCACCATGCGCACCGGGTCCCAGGCCAGCCAGCGCTCCCAGACCTCGGGGATCAGCATGCCGGTGGCGGGGTCGAAGGGGAGATGGACGGTTCCGTCGGGATCGGCGGAGTAGGCGGCGGCCATTGCCCAGGCGTTGACCAGCTCGCCGTCGCCGTCGCGGGTCATCGCCGTCCGGGAGCGGAAGTCCTCCCAGAAGCGGGCATAGGAGCCCTCGTAGTGGTCGCGGAGGACCCGGGCGCACCTCCGGAAGTCGGGCAGGTAGCAGCTCTCGAAGACGGCGTCCCCGGCGTGGTCGGCCATCCCCGAGAAGAGGTCGGGCCGGAGCATGCAGGTGACCATCGCGCCGTAGCCTCCGCTCGACTTGCCGGCGATGCCGCGGTGGGCGCCGGCGGCGAGGGTCCGGTAGCGGGTGTCGACCCAGGGCACCACCTCCTCGCAGAGGTGGGTGTGATAGCGGCCGACGGCGGGGGAGTCCAGGAACTGGCTCCCTCCCAGCGAGGTCCAGCAGTCCACGAAGACGACGATCGCCGGGGGCGGGGGATCGTCGCCGCTGAAGAGAGCGTCGCACAGCTCCGGGAAGTTGGGCCGGAAGGCGCTCCGGCCGTGCCACATGTCGACCTGGCCGGTGAATCCCTGGATGACGTAGATCGACGGGTAGCGGCGGGCGGGCTCCTCGTCGTAGCTGGGGGGCAGGTAGACCTCGATCGGGCGCACCCAGGGATCGCCCAGCGGGTTGTCGCGGAGGACCTCGCTCTCGACGGCGGAGTGCTCGAAGCGGCCCCGGAAGGTGATGCGCCAGGGCGGCCCCACGGTGGGCGTCTCGTCAGGGCCGGATTCGCGATCGGACATGGTCATCCCTCGAGGAGCGTGGGCCGCGGATGGATCACGTGATCCTACCCGGGGTGCCTCGCCGCCAGCGCGAGTGGCGGTCCGCGCTCAGGCGGCGGTGCGACGGGGGGCCGGGCGCCGGCGCCGGGAGCCCGAGGGCCGGCGCGACGGGTGCCGCACCGGGTCGAGCCGAGGGAAGGCGGGTGCGGGGGTCGCGGTCGGCGCCAGGTACAGCCACTCGCCACGCTGCAGCAATGGCTCGGCGTGGAGCCGGGGCAGGCGTGGCGCGCCACCGCGCTGCAGCTTCTGCCACTGATCGGCGTCGGCGGCCGAGAGCAGCGTGACCGCGCGGCCGGCGGCGCCGTTGCGCGCGGTGCGGCCGATCCGGTGGGTGAGCCAGAGTGCGGTCTCGGGCAGCTCGTAGTTGACGACCAGCCCGACGTGGGGGACGTCCAGGCCACGCGCCGCGACGTTGGTCGCCACCAGGACGTCGACGTCGCCGTCGCGGAAGCTGGCGATGGAGCGCTCCCGGGCGTTCTGGGAGAGGTTGCCCTGCAGCTCGGCGACGCGCAGGTGGAGCGTCTCCAGCTTGCGGCTGAGCTTCTTGGCACCGTGCTTGGTGCGGGTGAAGACGATCGTCCCCGAGCTTGCCGGCTGGAGCTTGAGCAGGGTGACCAGAGTCTCGACGCGCTGCTCGTCGGCGATGTCGAGGATGCCGTGCTCGAGGGTGGGCTCGGCATCGGCGGCGACACGGACCCGCCGTGGCTCGCGCAGGTGGCGGTCGATCATCCGCTGCACCCAGTCCGGCATGGTCGCCGAGGCGAGCACGGTCTGGCGTGCGGAGCCGCCGGCGCACATGTCGATGATCCGCTCCACCTCACGGGCGAAGCCGGCATCGAGCATCTCGTCGGCCTCGTCGAGCACCAGGTACTCGACCGCGGCGAAGGATACTCGGCCCTGTCCCACCAGGTCGAGGATCCGCCCCGGGCAGCCGACCACGATGTCGGCGCCCCCGGAGAGGGCCTGGTACTGGGCCCCGTAACCCACGCCGCCATAGAGGACGGCGACACGCAGCGCGCGATCGAGGCCCGCGATCACGGAGGCGACCTGCAGGCTGAGCTCCCGGGTGGGGCCGACCACCAGGGCCCGGGGTCCCCCCGGACGGTGGCCGCGCAGGCGGTCGATCAGGGGGATGGCGAAGGCCAGGGTCTTGCCCGAGCCGGTCGGGGCCTCGACGACGGTGTCATGGCCGGCGAGGAGGTTGGGAAGGGCCTGGTCCTGCACCTCGGTGGGGGCATCGATCCCCTGCCGGGTGAGGGATTCGAGGGTGCGCGGACGCACTCCGAGTTCGGCAAACGACGTCATGGGTTCTCCGGGCGCATACCAGCCTTGCGAATGTGGTGCGGCTGGACCGCGCTGGCCCCTCTCGGGGGTGGGAAGCGTTCTTGATGACCCCGCCGGAAGCGGGGGAGAGGGTTCGCCAAGATGCCGTCGACGTGGTCGACTGTCCTCACGGTACCAGAAGCCCGCCGCCGGCCGCCTTTCGTCACGCATCCGGCGCCGGATGGGGACAGCCGCTGCCCCCCTCCGGAGGTCACCTCGAGGGCGCGGGGGCCCCCTGAGCGGCATGCGTGGGGCCGCCCGGCTGGCAGGCGGTGGGCGGCACCGAGCCGGCGTCCAGCGGGGCCCGGGCAAGCGCCGAGCCGGCATGCCCCGCCTCGGTCGCCCCATGGCGGCCGCCGTGCCCCGGAACACCCAGGTGAGGCGCCTGGCGTGGGTCGATCTTGATCCGCGGCTCCCAGGCGTCCCGTCGCACCGTCTGGCTGGTCACCACTGGGGGCAGGTCACGTTCCACCACCTGGGCCAGGGTGACCTCGTCGAGCACGTCGCGGATGTAGGACCTCACCGCCACCCAGACGTCGCGCAATGCCTCCGTGTGCCCGGTGTAGGCGAGCTGGTCGGGGCGGTAGTCGCCCACCCGGGCCAGAGGGCCGTCGATGACCCGGATCACGTCGCCCAGGGTGATGGCGTGGGGGTCCCGGGCCAGCTCGAATCCGCCTCCCACCCCCCGGTGGCTGACCACCAGACCCTCCTCCTTGAGCTCGGCGAGGATGTTCTGGAGGAACTTGAGGGGGATGTTCTGGAACTCGCCGATGTGCTCGGCGCTGACCGGGCCCGGCCCGTGGGCCGCGAGCTCGATGGCCGCCCGCACGGCGTAGTCCGCCTTCACCGAGACGCGCATGTCGCAATTGTGACCACTGACCGCACCTCTGGAGGTGAGCCCTCGCTGGCGCGCCGCCGCTCCGGCGACCTCGCGAAGGATCTCCTCCAGCTCCCCGCCTCCGCGGCGTCTGGAGGCCCGCCAGGACGCCCCGGGGACGAGGTCGAGCTGCGGAGTGCGGGGCCTAGCTACAGGTCCAGGTCTCGGTGCCGCTCTCGTTGAGCCCGTCGTTGTCCTGCAGGTTGGTGAACTTCGCGGAGCCGGAGCCGTCGCTGTTCACCGTGATCGAGAGCGAGGTGCCCGATACCTGGTCGAACGCGTCGCTGCTCCCCTGGTACGGGGCGTCGAGCTCCACGGAGTCCTGGAACGCCTTCGGGTCGGTGTAGGTGCCCGGCCCCGTGTAGGGCGTCACGTTCCAGTTGAGGGTGAACGAGGTGTTGGTGAGGGACTGCGGGATGCTCCAGGTCCCCGACTCGCCGCTCTTGGCCAGCGTCGAGCACGACGGCAGGAACTCCAGGGTCTCGGTGAAGGTCGTGGACTGGGTGACCGTCCCCGTAGCCGAGAGGGAGGCGCTGAACTCGTGGGTGCCGCTCGACGCGGCGCTCGAGAGGGCGCTCGAGAGAGAGCTCGGGCCCGACAGCGAGCCCGCGCTCGAGGATCCGCAGGCTGCCGCGCCGACGATGAACAGGGCAGCGGCCGCCCCGAGCAATACCCGGCGCACCCGCGTGGCGTTATGGACGCGAAGCACTGGACGGATTGTCATTGGGTGGGCTCCCCATGATCTGGACGTCAGGTGATGAGCATACAGGCCCGGCGCATCCCCGTCCACCTGCTCGTGATCCAGGGTGACCGGCGCTATTCCCCCGCGGCATCCGCATCTGCGCGCACGCCACGGCGGCGCGCGACACGCGAACCTTCGCCAACGGCGCGCGACCAAGTATCAGAGCCGCCGATTCTGAGGTCGGCGATTCGTTACCAATCCGCGTCGCCGATGACCGGAAACGGAAGAGCGGCAGCCGATATCACTGGGGCGTGGACCTCAAGACGCTCCGGATCGGAGTCGCCGTCATCGCCAGCCTGATGGCGGCCGCATTGACGGTGAGCAGCACCAGCATCGCTGCTGAACAGCATCCTTCAGTGCTCGCGTCCGCCGGCGGAGCAGCCTCCTCAGCGCCAGCGTCCAGCCCTGCGTCTGCGCTCAGCTCTGCGTCCGCGCTCAGCTCTCCATCCGCGCTCAGCTCTGCGTCCACGTCCAGCCCTGCGTCCGCCGCCGGCTCGGAGTCCGTTTCCAGTTCGACTCCGCTCCCGAGCGTGAGCGCATCGACCTCGGCAACGCCGAGTGCCGCCACGGTGTCGAGCACCATCGCGACCGGTGCCGCGTCGCCAACGGCGGCGCCGGTGACGCACCTGCCGCTCATCTCGGCGTCCTCCCCCAGTCCCACGGCTTCTCCGGCCGCCACACCGTCGCCGACGGTCGCTCCCACCCCCACCCCTGAGGGTCAGCCGGTGGTCGCTGCAGCGCCCTCGTGGCAGCAGTCCAGCAGCCTGCTCGCGGGCTATGCGCTGGGCGGCGGGCCGTTCAGCTACATCACCTCGACCTTCAACGTCCCCTCGATCACGGCGAGCACCTCCCAGACCACGGACATCGCCATCTGGGACGGATTCCAGAACAGCACCGGCTCCCAGATACTGCAGGCGGGGGTCGGGGCGGGCAGCTACTACCTCGTCAACGGCGCCTACTACTGGTACGCGTGGTGGTACGACTCGACGAGCGGCGACCCGGTCGAGATGTTCCCGGTCAGCGTGAGCGCCGGCGATAGCGTGACGGTCACTGTCTACCAGGCCTCGGACCAGACCTGGGCGCTGCAGGTCACCGACGACACCACCGGCCAGTCGAGCACGACCGATCAGACCTGGACGCAGACCAGCAGCACCGCCGAATGGATCGTCGAGTCGCCGCCCACCTCGCCCACGGCGTCCGGGCTGACCAGCTACGCCGGGGCCGTCACGTTCCATGACATGGCCCTCATCGGCAGCCAGGGCGGCAACGGCGAGTGGACCCTGAGCCAATCCGACGGGCAGACTGCGACTCCATCCTCCCTGACCTGGGCCGGCTTCAGCGTCACGGACTCGTAGGGTCGGGCGGCCGCGGTCCCGGGTCGGGAACGGTGGGAGCGCTGGCTCGGTCGCCTCTGATCTAATCCTTGCGTGCAGGACCTGGGCCCGGCCATCCCAGCCGAAGGGCGCGTCCCCCTCTCCGTCATCGCCCGGGAGTGGACCCGGATCGGCTGCATCGGCTTCGGCGGCCCGCCCACCCACATCGCCCTGCTGCGCCGGCTCTGCGTCACCGATCGGCATTGGCTCTCGGCGAGCGAGTTCGAGGACGGGATAGCGGCCACCAACCTCCTTCCCGGACCGGCCTCCACCCAGCTCTCCATCTTCTGCGCCTGGCGCCTTCGTGGGTCCCTGGGGGGACTTGTCGGAGGCGTGTGCTTCATCGTTCCCGGCCTCGTTCTCATCCTCGCCCTCGCGGCCCTCTTTCTGGCCAGCCATCCGCCCCGCGAGGTCCAGGGAGCGGCAGCCGGCGCGGGGGCGGCCGTCGCCGCGGTCGCCCTCAACGCCGCCCTCGGCCTCATGCCGGCGAGCTGGCGGCGGATGGGAGGACGGCGCAGCGAGCGCGGCCGCTGGGCTCTCTACGCGCTCTGCGGCGCAGCGGCCGCGGCCACCGTGGGTCCCTTCCTGGTGCTCGTCCTGCTCGCCGCGGGGCTTGCCGAGGTGACCGCGCGGGGTGGCTGGGCACGGTCGCCCCGAGCCCTTCACAGTCTGGCCGTCCTCCCCGTGCTCGGCGTGGTCGCTGTGGGCGGGCTGGGCGCCCTGGTGTGGGAGTCCTTCAAGGTCGGCGCCCTCTCCTACGGCGGCGGCTTCGTGATCATCCCGCTGATGCAGACCGACGTCGTTCACGTCTACCACTGGATGACCGGCGCCCAGTTCCTCAACGCGGTGGCCCTCGGCCAGGTCACCCCGGGGCCGGTCGTCCAGACCGTGGCCGTGGTTGGCTTTGCGGCGGCGGGACTCGGCGGCGGGCTGCTGGCGGCGCTGGTCGCCTTCGCCCCCTCCTTCGGATTCGTCCTCCTCGGGGGACGTTACTTCGACCGGCTGCGGACCAATGGCGCCGTGCAGGCGTTCCTGAGCGGGGCGGGCCCCGCGGCGATCGGGGCGATCGCGGGCTCGGCGATCCCACTCGGGCTCGCCCTCACCCACCTCTGGCAGGTGGGGGTGCTGGCGGCGGCGCTCATCTGGATGCTCGCCCTGCGCCGCAACGTGGTGATCGGACTGGTCACCGCCGCCGCGGTCGGCGTCGTCGTCTCACTCTTCGGTCTGCCGGTCGGAGCGTGACCTGGCCCGGTTGTCAGGCCACGGTCGTGAGCTGGGCGCCTCGTCGGCCGCCTCGGTCGACCGGATCGCGCAGCGCGTCACCAACCGCTTCCTCATGAGCATGCTCCCTCCGCGATCCCGTCCCCATAAACTGCGTGGCATCGAGCCCATGCGGTCGCTCCGATCCTGGGCTCGCAGTCGGGGAGGCCGCCAGGAGGGGGATGCCATGTCCACAGCCATTGGCTCCGGCACCAGGGACGATCCCTGGATCCTGAAGACCCCGCCGGGCACCTCCGAATACCAGATGCACCGGGACAGCTCCGTCGATCCCCCGGAGCTCGTCTGCCAGGTAGGCGGAACTCAACTCCGCTACCTGCTCTCGGCCATCGACGACCTCCACGCGATGCTCGTGGCCCACGGTGACTGGATGCCGCTCGGCGGCACCGACGAGCAGAAGCCGGCCCCCGAAGGAAGCGTGGAAGCCTGGGGGCGCTCGCCCTCCAACCCCGTCGGCGGCTGGTACGGGCTCAAGAAGGGTCTGCGCGGCCGCTTCGGCGTGTACCTGCCGCCCCTTCTGGAGGCCCTTGGGATGGCGGAGGTGGAGCACAACCCCCGCAACAATCGGATGCGCGCGCTCGAGAAGTCTGCGCGGGGGCAAGGAATCGACGCCGATTGACGCGGTGGCCACGCCGGTCATGGCGCGGCCAGCCGTTGATCACGCTTCACTCACCAGCATCAGAACGTTGATCGCTCCCGCCCACTTCAGTCGTTTGCATCCGAGGGCTTTACAGTCGCGGCTGTCCCGGATACTATCCTCGACGCCCACACGCGCAGTTCATGCGTGCCATCACGCAGGGGGAGTCCTCCATGCCTACTGTGATCGTCTACCACGAGATCGACGACAAAGATCACTGGCTCAGCTCCCCGAAGCGAGACCAGCTTCTCACCCCGATGGGGATCAAGCACCGGGCGTTCGTCGACCCCCAGAACGAGCACCGCGTGGCCGTGCTGTTCGAGGTTCCCGACATGGGTACGTTCCAGGACATGATGACGGCCCCGAGTACCGCTGACGCCATGGCGAGTGACGGCGTTCGGGCCGACACGGTGGTCGTGCTCGTCGAGCACGGCGCGTCCGCCTAAGAATCGTTGCGGCCCTCGCTGGGGGCCAGGGAGGCTGTGCATGTACGGCAGTGTTTCGCGCTGGCGGGTCAGGGACGGCCGGCAGCAGGAGCTCGAGGGGCTCTTCACGGAGATGATGAACGACCTCCCGCCCGGCTCGCGGGGGGTGAGCGTCTATCGGTCTGACACCGATCCGCAGGAGTACTGGATCGCGGGCCGTTGGGAGAGCAAGGACATCTACAGGGCCAATGCCGACAGGCCGGAGACAGATGCGAACTACCGGCGGTTTCGGGCACTCCTGGAGAGCGATCCCGAGTGGCACGATGGGGAGATCGTCTTCACCCAATCCTGATCCCTGGGGCGGGGGCGGCACCGCCGCCTCCGCCCGCCAGCGGCAACTAACCCCGGAGCTCAGGCGGGAACGGCTTGGTCGGTGGGCCCGGGCGCGGCGGCCGGGGACGCGAACCCCACCACGATCAGCCACACCGCCAGGACCATCTCCTGCACTGCGATTGGGAGATTCAGGACGACCTGAGTCGTCGACAGCGAACCGGTGACACGGAACATGACCAGCATGGCTGCCAGCATGCCCAGGGTGACCCCGGCGAGACCCCACCCCGACAGCCACCGGGGGATGAGTCCCGATCGGTAGAAGATGGAGTAGTACAGCGACGCACCCAGGTAGAAGGCGAGGATCGCGGTCAGGTTGGCCCCGTCCCGAGCCTGGAGGAGCAGGGAGCCCAGGGTCGGGAAGAACGACGAAGCCGGAGCTCCGGCCGCCACGAACTGCTGGCTCAAGGTCAGTAGGGTGAGGACGCTGATCACCCCGACGAGGTAGAGCGTGGCCTCCATCAGGCGGAGACCCACAGCCCCAAGAGCCAGACCCTGATGGTGCTTCCTGAGGACCGGATACAGGCAAACGGCGATACTCGCCGACGCCAACGCGGCGATCACCGAGCAGAGGGCGCCGGCTATGACCTGGTCCTGGTTGGCGGCCACGGCGCTGAGATACGCGGACTTGCCCAGGATGGGATTGAGAAGGGCAGTGCTCACGAGGCTGGCAACGGTCGCCGTGATGAACAGGATCCCCGCCATCCTCGCGGTCAGCCTGTTCGAGTTCACCATTCCCTCATGATCTCGCCCGACGCCTCGGTCCCCTCCACTGATCCCATCGCCGGCCGGTGCACCAGCAATCATGCGTTCGCGGGAGGTGCAGCTGCCAGACGCGGACCGATCGTACCGAATGCAGAACCGGTGCCGACGCAGCCGGGGACAGCAGCCGCCGGCGGTGGTACGGTTCGGGGAACGGTGAGAGCCCAACTCGTCCGGCAGCCGGTCATGCTCGCCCTCCTCGTTCTGGCGGCGGGGGCGTGCGGCTCGGCCTCGACACACGGCTCCGCTGGCACCGCCGCGCCCAGCGCCTCGACCACGCCGACGGAGGGCCCGGCCCCCACCACGGGCGTGACCGACGCGTACCCGGCCGTCGCCGCGCTCCAGGGCACCCTGACCGGCGCCTGGACCAACTCCACCTTCGGGACCACCGGCTCGATGACCTGGGTGGTCACCGCCGACCCCACTGCCCGGACCGTGACGATTACTGTCAACGTCACCGGCAACGCCTTCGGTATGCCGGCGCCGGCACCGGAGCAGATCGAGCTGACCCACCTTGCTCAGGGCGAGATCATGGGCACGTCGTCTGCCTTCGGGGCGGTCAGCGGCACCGTCTCGGCTTCCGGAGCCGTGAACCTCACCCTGAGCGCTCCTAACTCGTCGGTCACCTCGGTCGCGGTGACCGGTTCGTTCGCCGCCTCCAGCGTGTCGCTCAACTACACCGTCAACCTGGCTGGCGGGGGCTCCGCCACCGGCACCGTCAGCCTCACCAAGCAGTAGCCACCCCGGGAACGTGCCTGACGCCACCCCGGCACCGGCGTGGCGGCTGAGATGCGAACTCCCGCTCACTCCATCCTCCGAGACATCGATGGGTGTTCGAATCGGGAGCCGACCCATGAACGCATTTGGTGGGGTGTGGCTGACGGGCCTTTTGCGCGGGACCAGCACCTCAGAGATCCTCACCGGCGTGTCGTGTGCGAATGGCCAGTTCCGCGCTGCAGTGACGCAGTGCAGCTGCGCGATCGCCTTCAACGGGATCGGGTGGTCGAAGGCGGTGGAGTTCGAACCCGGTGCATTCAGCGTTGACGTTGAAGCCGCCGTGTCGTGTGCGATCAGCAGCTTCTGCATCGCCGTGGACGAGGACGGCGGGCCGTGGTGGGCGAGGGCTCAGGGTGCCCGGTTATGGGCTCTGGGTCTGTGACACATCCGTCACGCTCCCGCCGCCGCCTGGAGGAGTTGAGGGGTACCCTGACCCCATGCGTGCTGACAGGAAGAGACTTCACTGTCGGCTGCTGCTGGCGCTGGCCCTGGTCTTGGTGCTGGCGCCCCCGGCTGTCAGCGGGGCGGTTCACGCCCTCGCCCAGAGCTACCCTCCCCTCGCCTGCGCCGACGACACCTTCGTCGACTCCAACTCCTCGGCTCAGGCGCAGCAGCTCCTGCCCGAGGCGCTGGAGTACTGCTCCGAATACAACCAGGTGATGGGCCTCCTGAATCAGGCCGACACCAACGGCTGTCTGAGCTCTGGCGATCTTTCCCAGCTGGACAGTCTCGTCGCCAAGACATCCGCCTTCGAACGCAGCTACGGGACCATATTCGTCACGGAGCTGGACTCCTGGTACGAGTCCCAAGCCGAGGCGGTGACCGCCTGCAGCGCCGGGGGCGGCGCGGCGGGCAGCGCCGGTTCGGGCGGCCCGACGCCTCTTTCGCTCTCCCTTGCGGCCGCCGCGGCCGTGGTGGTCTTGGGGGGCATGGCGCTGGCTCTGCGGGCGAACGTGCGGCGGACCGCTGGCGCGCGAGGGGGTCAGGGCACCGGCTGGACCTCTGCGGCGGCGGCGCCAGGCAGGCTCCAGGGGCCCGGCATTCCGGTCGCGCCACCTCCCACAGCCGGACTGCAGGGCCCTGGCATTCCCCAACCAGGTCTTCCCCCGTTCATCGGCGCCCTCCCGGGTGGTGCGCCGCTGGGCGGAGCGGGTGCCTCGGTGGCGCCTCCGGAGATGCCGGCGGTGAGCGCCCTGCGAGTTGGATGGGGGCTGGATGGGCGACCCATCCTCAGCTGGCTGCCGCCGCAGCTCGACCCCGCCCAGTGGCAGCTGAGCGGCTACACGCTCTACCAGTATCAGTTCTCTGGAGCAAGCACTGTGCCGCAGCCCACGGCCCTCGCCACCCTCCCCCCAGGCAGCACATCCGTGGGGATCAACTGGACCGCCGCCAGCCAGACTTTCACGTTCTCGACCGGCGGCGACGTCGCGGGTTGGGGGGTGCAACCGGTGTTCCACGTGATCGGGGGCCAGTTCGCCGGGACTGTCGTCAACGGACCTCTCAGCTGGGTCGCCACCGGGCTCTGAGTTGCGGGCGATCCGCCCTGGCCTTCGCCTCGACGAACCCGAGTGGCGGGACGGCGGACAACTCCGTACCATCGGCCTCGTATGTCGAGGGGGAGTGTGGGAGGTCTGCCGTGATCCATCTCTACGACCGTGACGCCAAGGAAGCGGCTGAAGTCCTGGGTCGAGCCGCGGCGATCATCGAAGCCTCTGTTGGTACCCGCATCGACGAAGCCGTCACCCACTTGATGGGATGGGCGGGGGATACGGTCGAGGCTCGAGCCCTGACCGCGGGGAAGCTCTGGGCCATCGTCAAGGAGATCGAAGCACAGGAGATCCGGCACGCCGGAACCTAGGGTTACAGGGCGGCTGCCGCGTCCCACTCCCAGGGTGTGGGTCGCCGAGCCGCCCTGAGGTGCACGTCTGGGCGCGTGCGGGGGGGCGGCTGGCCGCCGGCCAGTGCAGAGCGTTTCAGGTCGAAGTGGCTAGCTCTTGAAGGCTTCGGCCAGCTCGCTCGCCAGCTCCTCCGCCGTGCTGTCGAAGGTGTGCTCGAGGGTCTTGATGGCCCTGGTCGCCGCCTTGGCGAACGCTTTACCGACGGTGGGTTCGCCGATGACGATCAACGCGGCTTCGTTGCCGCGCAAGTCCTCGGCGGCCTCCTTCAGCTCCTTGCGCGGCAGCGCCCCGGTTCCTACCAGCTCCGGGATGAGCCGGATCGCCGGCCTATCCATCCGCTTGGCGATGTGGGGCTTTCCGTCCTTCCTGTCGATCACGGCTGCGTCGTACTTGCCGAGAAGCTCCTTCTCGTGCAGAGCCTGGAACGCATCCAGGTCAGCCAGGGCGGACTCCACCTTGTCATACACAGCGGCGTACAGCGCGGTGTCTGCCATCTGTTCCCCTCCGCTTGAGTGCGAGCTGAGTGGTGCCGGACACCCCACATGGCCAGCCCGCGAAGCTGTTGAGCCGATGATGTGCGACGGCCCTCCGGCCGGCCAGGGCCGGAAGTCACCGGTGGTCATGAGCCCGTCGCTCTAGCGGCGCCCCGACACCGGGTGGGAATGCGACGAAGTTTCAAGCCTCAACCGAAGTAGCCATCAGGCATCACCCGAAGGCCCGTCAAGGGTCAGCCGGATCCATGCACGAACCTGGAGCCGACGGGGAGATTCGAACTCCCGGCCAGCGGTTTACGAATTGGCGGGATCGGTGCTATTGAGTGCCTCGTCGTATTGAGGAGTGCCTTTCCGGGGCGTCCTCTGACGCCGCGTTGTTGGTCACTCTGTTGGTCAGAGCCGACCGTTCCCCCGGGAGTCGTGCCGGCTCAGCTGCCATCTCCCCGAACGTTTGTGCCGTGTTACCATCCGTCTATGGACGACGAGACCACCAGCGGAACGCCGCCCGAACTTCCGGCGACTGGAAGTGCAATGGCGGCGT
>Ga0326727_10002709_pt1 | contig 59224 bp, 48 predicted proteins | sample MB2enrmetagenome_FD_207643 | JGI IMG/M metagenome (GOLD analysis project Ga0326727, IMG submission 207643) | Lab enriched peat soil microbial communities from McLean, Ithaca, NY, United States - MB29MY | ecosystem: Environmental > Terrestrial > Soil > Wetlands > Peat | place: USA: New York... | reverse complement strand
GCGCCGTGCGCTGCGGACCTCCAGCACCTCAATGCCCCGCGCCTGCGCCAGGGTGCCGGCGTTGACGATGTTCACGCTGTCGGAGAGGGCTTTCTTGAGAATGCCTTTCAGGACCGCGTTCTTCACCAGGTGCGTATTCAGCTCCGCCAGCCCGCCGTCGTAGCTGATCCTCGCTTCGCTGATCCGCCCGCCCGCAACTTGGGCCAGGAAAGTGCCGAGATTTTCGCCAAGCTGCAAATAAGGCGCGAGCTTCTGATACTCCTCGGGCGAGATGGTGGGCATGTTGACGGCGTTGCGCGGCACGCCCTGGAGGAGATAATCGCGTACCTGCTCGGCGATCCGGATGCCCACGATCTCCTGCGCCTCTTCCGTGGAGCCCGCGATGTGCGGGGTGGCGATGACGCGCGGGTGGTTCAGCAGGCGCGCGTCTTTGGGCGGTTCGGATTCAAAGACGTCCAGCCCCGCCCCGCCCACCTGGCCGCTCTCCAGGGCGGCCAGCAAGTCCGCCTGGTTGATCAACTCGCCGCGCGCGCAGTTCACGACGCGCAAGCCGGGCTTGGCAAGGGCCAGCGTCCTGGCATTGAGCATGTGATGGTTCTCCGCCGTCGCCGCCGCATGCAAGCTCAGGAAATCGCTTTCCTTCAGCAGTTCTTCGAGTGAAACCAGCTTGACGCCCTGTTCCTCTGCCAGCCGGGATGAAACAAAGGGGTCTGAGGCGAGAACCGACATGCCGAAAGCCTGCGCGAGGCGCGCCACTTCTCGTCCGATGCTGCCGAAGCCCACCAGGCCCAGCGTTTTCGAGCGCAACTCGATGCCGGTGAGCTTCTTTTTCTCCCACTGGCCGCGCTTGAGCAGGCTGTCGGCCTCCGGGATATGCCTCGCCAGGGCAAGGATCAAGCCCAGGGTGTGCTCGGCCACGCTCACCGCGTTGCCGCCCGGCGTGTTCATCACCACAATGCCCTTTTTGGTTGCGGCGTCCAGGTCGACGTTGTCCACACCGCTGCCCGCGCGCCCGATGACGCGCAAACGCCTGGCCCGCTCAAGCAGTGCTGCCGTCGCCTTCGTGGCGCTGCGCACCACCAGGGCGTCGGCGTCCTGGATTTCTTCCTCGACGGTGGCATTCGGCTTCTTGGGAAGGAAGACTACTTCCCAGGATTTTTCCGCCCTTAGAAGTTTGACGGCGCGTTCTGAAACGTTGTCTGCAATGAGGATTTTCATGTTTATGTCGATAGTCGAAAGTCGAAAGAAAGAGCAACCTCCGCTTATCTGCCCTCTCCCCGGGGAGAGGGTGTCCCGCTGCCGGCGTTTTCGTCAGCCGGAGCGGGACGGGTGAGGGGTTCCTTGCACCGCGGTGTCACGCAGGAGCGACCCTAGTGGTTGCCGGCGGGCGGCCACAAGGGCCGCCCCCAACGTCCTAGCCACACCGCCGCAGGTACACTTCCTGGGCGGCGCGGACGCCGCTGCCCAATTCAACCTTGTGTCCCAGCTTCAAGAGAACCAACTCCAGGGTCGCCGTCGCCGCAAACAGTTCAGGAACGTCGTAATAGCCGAGGTGGGCGAGGCGAAAGATTTTGCCCTTCATGCTCCCCTGGCCGTTGGCAATGACGGCCCCGAATCGGCTGCGCATTTCTTTGACGATAGCGCCTGAATCCATTCCTTCCGGCGCGCAGACCGCGGTGGCGGCGTTGGCCGGCGAGGAGACCGCAAATAACTTGAGCCCCAGCGCTTTGGCGGCTTCGCGCGTGGCCTCCGCCAGCAGCGCGGCGTTGGCGATCAGGTTCTCCCGGCCGATCTGTTGAATGTACTCGAGCGCCGCATGCAAGCTGATGACGAGCGTTGTCGCAGGAGTGTAACTCGTCTCACCTTTGGCCTGGTTCTTCCGCTCCTTCGCAAAATCAAAATAGTAGCGGGGAAGCTTGGCCTTGGCCATCATTTTCCAGGCTTTCTCGCTGGCGCTGACGAAGGCTAGGCCGGGAGCGATCATCACGGCCTTTTGCGATCCCCCGATCACAATGTCCAGGCCCCACTCATCCGGACGAAGGTCGGTGGTGCCGAGGCCGGTAATGGCGTCAACCACCAGGCAGGTCTCGGGATAGTTCCTGACGATCTCGCCCAGCGCCTTCACGTCATGGCTGACGGCGGTCGAGGTCTCTGTGGCTTGAACGTACACCGAGCGGAACGGGCCATCCTGCTCCAACCTTGCTTTGATCTCATTGACGTTCAACGGATGACCGTAGGGAGATTCGACTTTAACGGCCTCGATGCCGTACGCTTCCGCCAGACCCAGCCAGCGCTCGCCGAACTTCCCCGCCGTGCCCACCAGTATGCGTTCGCCGGGCGATACCAGGTTCGAGACGGAGCCTTCCATCGCTCCCGAACCGGAGCTGGCCAGTATCAGGACATCGTTTTGGGTATTGAAATAGTATTTGAGAAGATCCAAGGTTTCGCGCATGATTCGGCGAAACGCCTCGGTGCGGTGGTGAACGTTCGCAACCATGGCGCGCGCCTGGGCTTCCATGAGCAAGGGCGTCGGCCCGGGGGTAAAGAGTCGTTCTTTGATAATTCCTGGCATAGCTTTGGTTCCTTATAGGGTTTGAGTTGACTTCGCACTTACGACGACTACAGTAGGCTATTAAGGCTTGAGGCCCCCGTCAGGAGGAAAATACCAGCCCCTGATTCGTCGATCAGGCGCCACGACCCGACCGGGGACACGCTCGGGGCCGACGCAAGTCCCGCGGTTGTCTAGCCGACTACCTGTCGCTGCCGTGGCATCGCACACGGAGTCGCAGGCCCTGACTTAGCATTGGCAAAATGTGGCGTTCTTTGCTCCTTTTGGCGTCAGATTGCTGCTCATTGGCGCGCTAAACGCGCATAATTTGCAGCATCAAAAGGTGCGACTTTCTTTGTTTTCAAGTACTTCTTAGCTTCGTTCCCACTGTTTTACATTTCTTGTGGTGCCCTGCGTTCCCCTTTCTGCCCCGGACCATCGGGTTTCACTTTGCACTCCGGTAACCCCGGGCCATGCCTACGACAAGTTGTCCCAAATACGAGCACACTAATAGGCTATCACACCAAACTCGGCTTGTCAAGCGAAAAATCGGCGGTACCCTGTAGGGGGACGGCTTGCCGTCCCCTGACGGGCGGGCAGGGCAAGCCCTGCCCCTACACGTTTTCGAAGGACTGCGAGATTCCCCCAAACTGGGACACCACCTCGGCATGGTTTATTTCACAACTCCCAAAAGAGATGTTACATTGGAGTGTCTATTAACCCCGATCATGGCAGACCAAGAACGCCTCACTTTCGCCTGGACGGATATCCTCTGGCTGGTCTTTTTGGGCGCCCTTGCGTTGATGGACCCCATCGACGAGATTCACAAGCAAGAAATTCTGCTGGCCATTGGCGTGTTTCAGGTCTTCGAGCGTCGCTTTCTAACCTGGAATCCGTCGGGCAGCAGGTTTTATGACGCCCTCCGCAAGGCCCTCACCGCCGCTCACCTGCGGTTTTTGATCGATCTTCCAAGTCGAAGGTATTACAGCGTCATCATCAAGATTCTCTTGTCTACCCTGCTCATGAAGCACACTGGCGACCCGGCTGGCGGCATAAACAGCAGCTACTATCTTATTTATTTCTTGCCCGTCATGACGGCAGCCCTGTTCTTTGAGGGGACTGGCACGCTGATCTGGACTGCCGTCACTTCGGCAGCCTACTGTTCACTGCTGATCCCTGCTTTAGAACGTTACGTAATCCCGCCGGAGGCGGTCAAGGAACTCGCGCTCCGAAATATTTTCTTTTTCCTGGCGGCCGTGCTGGTGAATCCATTCGTGAGCGAGAACCGCCGCCAGGCGAAGCGCTACCGGCTGTTGGCGGAAGAGTTGGCGGAGACCAACCGGCGCCTCGAACAGGCGCAGGAAGAAGCTCGCCGGTCGGAGCGGTTGGCGGCGTTGGGACAGCTCACGGCTGGGCTGGCCCACGAGATTCGCAATCCCTTGGCGGTCATTAGAGGCTCGGCGGAGACGCTTACACGCCGTCTCCAGTCGGCCGACCCGCTGACCACGGAAGTTGCCGGGTTTATCACCAGCGAGGTGAATCGCCTCAACACGGTGGTGACCCGCTTCCTCAACTTCGCGCGCCCGCTCACTTTGGAGAGAAGGCCTACGCAGATTCCGCCTCTCCTCGACCGGGCGGTCATGGTGGCGGGCGAGCGCTGGCCGGAGGCGAAGGTGGAGGTGGTCCGGCGCTACGCGGACGGTTTGCCGGAAATGAATGTGGACCCGGACCTCTCCGAACAGGCGTTCACCAACCTGGTGTTGAATGCCTTTGAAGCGATGAAAGAAACCGGCGGCAAGCTGACCCTGAGTATTGTGACCGCGAGATTTGATGGAAAGAACGGCGTAGAGGTCGCCATCGAAGACACCGGGCCGGGCATCCCTCCCGAGCTCCGCGAGCAGATCTTCAATCCCTTTTTCACGACAAAGAAAGAAGGCGTGGGATTGGGACTCTCCCTCGTCTCGAAAATCCTGGATGATCATCGCGGCTGGATCCGTCTTTCGAGCGAACCGGGGAAGGGGGCTTGCTTTCGCGTGTTCTTGCCAGCGGAGTGATGAAATAGGAAACTGGAAAATGGAAAATGGAAACTGGAAAATGGAAATTGGAAAATGGAAACTGGAAATTGGAAAATGGAAACTAACCTGAATACGGGAACGACTGTAAAGACCGTCAGGGACTTCAAGGACTTGGAGGTATGGAGGACCGCACGCGGACCGCGGCACGAGCTATACAAAATGGCAAAGGGTCTGCCTGAGATCGAGAAATTCGGCTTAGCGAGCCAGATTCGACGTGCCGCGGTTTCAGTTACGGCAAACATTGCCGAAGGGTTCGGGCGGTTTGGCTACCAGGAGAACATGCAAATGTGCCGTCAGGCACGTGGCTCTTTGTACGAGCTAAGGGACCATCTCACCACCTGTGTGGATGAAGGTTATTTTGGCCCTGCGGAGGGTGAGCGACTCGATGCGTTGATCCAGTCAGTTACGCGGCTGGTTAACGGGTACCTTCGGTCAACACTAGCACGGAAGCAGCAGTCGGGTAATGGAAAATAGAAACTGGAAACTGGAAAATGGAAGTTGGAAACTTGAAGATGGAAGACGGGAACAGTGAGCCTTTAAAGCCCATTCAAGAGGTTGGAATTGATATGGCGGTCACGCAAATAAAACGCTGGGCTGTAACATTTTCCATTTTCTCTATCCCAGTTTCCAATTTCCAGTTTCCATTTTCCAGTTTCCAGTTTCCATTTTCCAGTTTCCAGTTTCCAGTTTCTTCTCGTCCTTAAAACAATGGCTACCATACTAATCGTCGAAGACGAAGCGAAAATGTTGCGGCTGCTGGAATTGAATCTGGCGGACGAGGGCTACACGACCCTCGCCGCCCCGGATGCCGAGACGGGGCTCAAGCTTCTGCGGCAGGAGAAAGTCGACCTGGTGCTTACCGACCTTAAGCTTCCGCGCATGGACGGCCTGGAATTCCTGCAAAACGTGAAGCGCTCCAACGCTACCCTGCCGGTGATTCTGATGACGGCTTACGGCACGGTAGAGACCGCCATTAATGCCATGAAAGCCGGGGCAAGCGATTATGTGCTGAAGCCTTTCTCGATGGAGGAGATCAAGCTCCTCATCGGCAAGGAGCTTGACGTTCGCCGCCTGCGCGAGGAGAATCGCGACCTGCGCGAAGCGCTGGGCGAGCGCTACCGGTTTGAGAACATCGTCGCCAAGAGCGCCAAGCTCCAGGAAGTGCTTGCCCTCGTGGAGCGCGTGGCGCCTACGAATTCCACCGTGCTGCTGGGCGGTGAAAGCGGCGTGGGAAAGGACATGATCGCGCGCGCCATCCATCAGCACTCGCGCCGCGCTTCCGGACCCTTCATCAAGATCAATTGCACCGCCATCCCCGAAAACCTGCTGGAGAGTGAGCTGTTCGGATACGAGAGAGGAGCTTTTACCGGGGCGGTGACGTCGAAGCCCGGCAAGTTCGAACTGGCCGACAAAGGCACGATTCTTCTGGACGAAATCGGCGACGTGCCTGGGGCCATCCAGGTGAAGCTCTTGCGAGTGCTCCAGGAGCGCGAGTTTGAGCGCCTGGGCGGCACCAAAACGCTGAAAGTGGATGTGCGCGTGCTTGCCGCTACGAACCAAGACTTGCGCGCCGCCCTCGAACAGGGCACCTTCCGCGAGGATCTTTACTATCGCCTGAACGTCGTGCCGATCAGCATTCCTCCTCTGCGCGAGCATAAGGAAGATATCCCCTACCTTGCGGACCATTTCCTGGCGCGGTTTGCGCGCGAATCCGCAAAGCCCATCAAGGGCATCACCCCTGCCGCCATGCGCATGCTGATGGATTTCCATTGGCCCGGCAACATCCGGGAACTCGAGAACATTATCGAGCGCGCCGTGGCCCTCTCGACCGGCACGATGCTTGACGTCGGCGACATCCGCCTGGACTTCGACCGGGGCGTACCGGTGGCGGCCGGGCCCGGAGTGTCTTCCGGCGACGCGGCCGGACCCTTCTTGCCGCAGGGCATGACGCTGGAGCAGTACGAGGACGAGATCATCAAAGAAGCGCTGCGCCGAGCCAACGGAAACAAGAGCCAGGCCGCGCGTTTGCTCGGCCTCTCCCGCAATGCCTTTCGCTATCGTTTGTCGAAGCTGGGAGTGCCCGACGAGCCTGATGCGTAGGGGCACGCCATGGCGTACCCGTACCTGCACGTCGCAAGCAATGTGCCGCACCGGCTATTCCTTTGAAAATGAAGGGACTGCAGGTTGGCTCAAATCGGCCACCCTCGGCTGAATTCAGCCAAGAGCAGGGTTCATTACCCCTCGCCTACGAGTTCGGTAATCACTAATAACTGTTTTAGCCTCAATGACATGTGGTGTTTCGCTTGGTTCCTGATCTTTGGCCACCCACTTGCCCTGAACAGGGTGGCAGACGAGGAGGGTCAGATGGGTGAGAGGTGGGCCATGAAAAACCGAAAACTCTGGTACGCGATTGCGCTCGGCATGTTATGCCTCGTGGCGGCGAGGATGACCATGGCTCAGGAGCAGGCGCCTCCGCCCGAGGCTCAAGGGCAAGCTCCCCTGCCGGATACAGGGAACCCGGACCAGGGACCACCGCCCTACGGTCCTGACCAGCAGCAAGGACAATACGGCACAGGCCAAGAGCAGGGACCCGCGCCGGGCGCCGCCCGCGTGGGCATCATCAACGGCCAAGTTTCCTTGATGCGGGGGGATAGCGGGGAATGGGTGGCGGCTATCGTGAACGCGCCGGTGATGCAGGGCGATACGGTAGCGACCGCGGCGAACTCGCGCACGGAAGTTCAGCTTGACTTCGCAAATATGATGCGCCTGGACCAGAATGCCCAAGTGAAGATTGCCGCTCTCGTGCAAGGCAGGATTCAGATTCAGGTGGCAAGCGGGACCGTCGACTTCACGGTTTTCAAGGGCTCGGAAGCGAATGTGGAAATCGACACGCCCAACATGGCGGTGATTCCACAAGGCCCGGGCGTTTACCGCATTCAGATTGACGGCGACTCGCAGACGGAAGTGACCGTGCGAAAAGGCAGGGTTCAGGTATCGACCCCACAGGGCAGCACAAACGTTGAGGCTGGCCAGGTGATTTACGTGCGGGGCATGGAGAATCCCGAATACCAGGTTGCTAACGCCCGGTCCTTCGATGAATTCGACCGGTGGAACGAGCAGCGCGACCGCGTGATCGACCAAGCGCAAAGCTGGCAATACGCGAACCGGTACTACGCCGGCGCGCAGGACCTCGACCAGTACGGGACATGGCAAAATAACCCTGACTACGGCAACGTCTGGTCGCCGAATGTGGGGCCGGACTGGTCACCCTATTCCGATGGTAACTGGACTTGGGAGCCCTATTGGGGATGGACTTGGGTGGGCTATGAACCGTGGGGCTGGGCGCCTTACCATTACGGGCGCTGGTTCTGGGGTGGCGGCCGTTGGTGCTGGTGGCCGGGCATCGGACACTGGGGAGCACGGCCGCTTTGGGCGCCGGCTTATGTCTCTTTCCTCGGCCTCGGGCGGGGAATCGGAATAGGTCTTGGTTTGGGTTTCCGTTCGATTGGCTGGCTGGCCCTGGGGCCTTTTGACGCCGCCTTCGGGTGGTGGGGACATCATAATGGCTACAGTGCTGTAGGTATTGGCAGCATAGCCCACATCAACAACTACGGCCGCGGCTTTCCGCGCTCGATGAATGGACGCTACACGTCCAACCTGCAAGCGGCGCTCACCAACCCCAATGTCCGGCGAGGCATAACTACCATGCCTTCCAGTCAGTTTGGGAGGGGAATGCCCTCAAGGGAGTTCGGGCGGGGTGTGGATGCTGCGACGCTGCATTCAGCCCAGATGGTGCGCGGAACTCTGCCGGTGACTCCCACGCGCGTTAGCTTGATGCCGGGTAATCGTATGGCCAGCCGTTCCGCCATACCGTCACGGTCGATCAATAGCACTCACTTCTTCTCGCGGAATCCTGTTAGCACCCGCGCGGAGTCATTCAATCAGCGGGCCGGACAGATTCAGCAGATGGTCCGGCAGGGTCCCACGGGCGCCGCGAACTATGGCGCGCGGGGCGCAAACTCCACGGAGAGATCTGGGAATGCGGCAGGCGGTGGCTATGGCAACACGAACCGATCCGGCTTTGCGAACCCTCGGGCCGCGAACCCTCAGGGCCAGTCGGGCAACCCAGGCTGGCAGCAGTTCTCTTCGCGCGCGCCGAATTCGCAGGGCGGGCAGACTCGGGGCTACAACAATGGCGGCTACGGCGCGATGCGGTCTCAGCCGGCCCCGAATTACCAGTCCCGGCCGGGCGCTGCGCAGCAGGGCGGCTGGCAGAGTTCCCCGAGGACGAACCAGGCCGCGCCATCGAACCGAAGCGGAGGGTGGAATGCTCCGGCCCCGCGCTCTGCCGCACCGGGCTGGGGCCAATGGTCGGGAGCGCGGTCCTATGGCGGTTACAGTGGCCGTCCTACGTTGAACATGAATAGGCCCATTGTGGTCCCACGGTCCAACGCGCCGCGTTCTTACAGTGGCGGCAGTCGAAGCGAAAAGGGTAGCGGTGGAGGCCATAGTACCGGCGGTGGTGGCGGCCACGTTTCCGGAGGTGGCGGGGGCCATAGCGGTGGCGGAGGCGGGCATGGTGGCGGGGGCCACGGCAGACGGTGAAAACTGGAGTCAGGTGCCGGGTGTCAGGTGTCAGGAACCCGGCGCCTCAAAACCTTCCAGGGAGTTCGGACCTGTCATCCTGAGCGGAGCGAAGGATCCCTGCAGTTGATCGCAAGTCAGTGAGAGCAAAACCAACTGCAGAGATCCTTCGCTTCGCTCAGGATGACACACTGCGATTTCGCTGTGTGGTCAGCCGTCCGTGCGTCCGGCACTTGATTCCTCCCTCCGACCTGCAATCCCCTAAGTTCTCATATACAATAGTAAGATATGCCGGGACCAATCGACTTGTTGACTGAGACCACCGCGCCGCTGGATGAACTCGAGTTGATTTTGAACGCGGAACACTCCGACCCGTTCCACATTTTGGGCGCGCACATCGTGCAGGTGGAAGAGAAACCGGCTATTGCCATTCGCGCCTACCTGCCGGGAGCCAAAGAAGTTTGGGTTTTACGCGAGTCGGAAGTCATTCCGGCTCAACTCATCCACGCCGACGGCTTTTTCGAGGCCGTGTTTCCTAACGAAGCGCAAGCCTTCCGATATCGGCTTCGTGCCAATTACGGGGACGGCAATGAGGTTGAGTTTGAAGACCCCTACCGCTTTCCCTCCACTCTTTCTGAGTTCGACCTCTACCTTCTCGGTGAAGGGACCCACCACAAATCCTACGAAAAACTCGGTGCCCACCTCACGGAGGTCGAAGGAGTTCCAGGCGTGGCGTTCGCGGTGTGGGCTCCGAACGCGCAACGAGTCAGCGTCGTAGGGAATTTCAACAACTGGAACGGCCGCCGTCATCCGATGCGGGTGCGCGGGGGCAGCGGTATTTGGGAACTGTTTATTCCGGGGCTCGTGGAGGGCGAAGTCTACAAGTATGAGATCAAGGGCCACAACGATTACGTTGGCCTCAAGGCCGATCCCTTCGCCTTCTTTGCCGAACTCCGGCCCAACAACGCTTCCGTGGTGCGAGACATCAACAACTACACCTGGCACGACCAGGCCTGGATGGAGGCGCGCTCCCAACGCCAATCCCTGAAGTCGCCCCTGGCCATCTACGAAGTTCACCTCGGCTCCTGGCGCCGCGGTGACGGCAATCGCATGCTCAGCTACCGAGAACTCGCCGAACAACTGGTGGACTATGTCAGGGAAATGGGATTCACCCACATCGAACTGCTGCCTGTCATGGAGTACCCGTTGGATGAATCCTGGGGATATCAGACCGTGGGTTACTTCGCGCCCACCAGCCGCCACGGCACCCCGCAGGACTTCATGTATTTTGTTGATTACTGCCACCAACACGGGATCGGCGTCATCCTCGACTGGGTGCCGGCGCACTTTCCTTCCGACGCTCACGGCCTGGCGTACTTCGACGGCACGCACCTTTACGAGCACGACGACCCGCGTCTGCGGGAGCACCCTGATTGGGGCACCCGGATTTTCAATTACGGCCGGTCGGAAGTGCGAAACTTCCTGCTGAATAGCGCGCTTTTCTGGCTCGAGAAGTATCACGCTGACGGGCTGCGAGTGGATGCGGTGGCGTCCATGCTCTACCTGGACTATTCACGCAAGCCTGGACAGTGGATCCCCAACCGCTACGGCGGCAACGAAAACCTCGAGGCCATCGATTTGATTAAGCGGTTCAATGAACTCGCGCATCAGGAGCATCCCGGCGTGCTCACCATCGCGGAGGAGTCCACCGCCTGGCCGGCGGTTTCGCGCCCCACTCACCTGGGTGGCCTGGGGTTCAGCCTGAAGTGGAATATGGGTTGGATGCACGACATCCTGGTTTACTTTTCCAAGGAGGCCATCCATCGCAAGTATCACCACCACAACCTCACCTTCTCGCTTCTCTATGCCTTCACTGAGAATTTTGTGCTGGTGCTCTCCCATGATGAAGTGGTGCACGGAAAACGTGCGCTGCTGGCGAAAATGCCCGGAGACGTTTGGCAGCAGTTTGCCAACCTGCGCTCGCTTTACGCTTTCCAAATGACGCACCCGGGCAAAAAAATGCTCTTCATGGGCGGGGAGATCGGCCAATGGAACGAGTGGAATTCCCAGCAGTCCCTGGATTGGAACCTGCTGGACTATATCCCGCACCAGCAGGTCCGGAGGCTGGTGGCTGACCTGAATCACCTTTACCAGGCGGAGCCTTCACTGTACGAAGTGGATTTTGAATGGCAGGGGTTTGAGTGGATTGACTTTCACGATACGGATAACTCGGTGGTCGCTTATCAGCGACGCGCGCGCGACCCCAATAATCACGTGGTGGTAGTTTGCAACTTCACACCCGTCCCTCGCGAGCGCTACCACATCGGCGTGCCTGCGTCGTGTTTCTATCGCGAAGTTCTTAATACGGATGCCGCGCAATACGGCGGCAGCGGAACTACGAACTCGCCCGGGCGGCAGGCGACGCCCATGCCTTGGCAGAACCAACCGTGCCATATCGACGTGACCCTGCCGCCGCTGGGCATAGCGATCTTCAAGCCGGAACGCTAGGACATCCCCAGCACCAGCCGGTCCACCCGCTTGCCCACATCGCGCAAGTAAGCCTCATCGCCGCCTTCGAGCTCAGTGGTCGCGTAGCCCGTGTAGCCAACGTCTGCGAAGGCTTTGCGGACCGCCGGCCAATCGATGTCGCCTTCACCCAAATTGACCCAACGGTAGCCGTCTTCGAGGCGCTTAAAGTCCTTCAGGTGGACTTTCCCGATGCGCTTGCCCAGGTTGTGAATCCAATCCTGGGGAAAACCGTAAAGCACGACGTTGCCCACGTCGAAATACGCTTTGACCCAGGGGCTCTGAAACTCATCCACGTACTTTGGCATCTCGAGCGGGCTGAGAAGGAACTTGTTCCAGACTTCCTCGATAGCGATAACGACCTTCAATTCCTCAGCCAGCGGGAGCAGTTTCTTGATCTGCTTCTGGGAGCGCGTCCATGCGTCGTGGTAGCTCACCTGCGGGTTAACGACGGCGGGCACCAACAACACCGCCTCGGCGCCCCAGAGCTTGGCATTGTGAAGTGAAGTTCGCATTCCCTCGAGGCTCTTCTCCACGACCGCGGGATCGGGCGAGGAAAGCGGATTCTCCCAATGCGCCATGTTCATCACGGAGTGGATTCTGACTTTGGCGTCGTCCGCTGCCTTCTTGATTTCCTCGGCTTCGTGCTGGTCGGTCACCGTCTGGCCCTCGATCGCGTCGAAGCCCACGTTCTTCACCAACTTCATCCGGTCGGCGTAACTCAGGTTCTTGGGCAGCATCTCGATCTGGAGAGCCTTCTTGATGTGGCCTGCCTCCGGTGCGGGAGAAGCTGCAGAAGCCACCGCATTGCTGCTCAGCGCTGCTGCGCCAACTGCAATTGATGTTTTTAAGAAATCCCGTCGTGAACTCTCGTTCATTTCAACCCCCCTCTTCCTGATCTCATTTTGTTGTCTGTTGCAAAACAAAAGACCAGTGCACATTACCATAGAAACTGGACGTGGTGATCCCTTGATAACAGTACTTCCACAGAACTGGAAAGGTCAGAGCACACCGCGATCGGAGGCGGCAAGCAGAGAAGAATCACCACAGAGGACACGGAGTTCGCAGAGAAGAGCCAAAGCGTTTTCTCTGGGAACTCTGTGCGCTCTGTGGTGAATTCGGCACTCTGGCATGTTCGCTTTAGGTTGCGGCGAACTTGGAGATATCGATATGGGGATCGAATACCTCGCTGGATTTCAGCAATTCATCCCAGGTAATCAACTTGCCTGTGTAGGCGGCCGTGCGCCCCAACATGGCGCTGAGCGCGGACTCGGCGCCCTGTGCCGCCTGGTTGTGGAACTGACCGCCGGTGATGCTCTCAATAAACGCCTTCTGTTTCTCCGCCTCGGCTTCGTCCAGGGAGCCTTTGAACGTCCCCGCCACCGAGAACTGGTTACCGCCTTGCGCCGGGCCAAGTCCCGCGTCCCACGGCTCTGCTCCGGCAATGCTGACCCGGTGGTCGTAGTGCGCCTGCGAACTGCCCTTCTCACCGTAAAACTGGGTTGCGGCGTCAAAAGTCGGGTTGTCAAACTGCGTAGATCCGAAACTGATCTGCACATGGTTGGGATAAGTGAACACGAGGTTGAAATTATCCCAGCAGTCGCCGGCGTCCGTGCGCAGCTTGCGGCTGCCACTGCCAACAGCCATAACGGGATGCCCCTGGAGCGTCCAATTCACCATGTCAATCACGTGGATATTCTGCTCGACGATGATGTCCCCGGAAAGTGATTTGTACCAGACCCAGTTGCGGAGTTTCTTCTCCTCCGGCGAGGCATCCGGCCACTCGGGACGGTCGATGTGTCCGCAATAGTAGTAGGCCAGACCGCAGCCGATCTTGCCCAGAGCGCCTTCCTGAATCCGCTTCACCAACTCGGCGTGGGGCGGAGCCTTGCGGATTTGAAATCCTACCTCGAGGCTCAATTTCCCGTTGGCCTTTTCACCAATGTGCATCACGTGCTTGGCCCCCGGTACGTCCACCGCCACGGGCTTCTCGCAATAGACGTGCTTCCCTGCCTCCACGACGGTTTCGAGGTGATGAGGGTGGAAGTAGGGAGGAGTAGTGATGAGGATGAAGTCCAGTTCTTTCGAGGCCGCAATCTCTTTGTAAGCATTGGGGCCTTGGAAGAGTTGCGCGGGATCAATCGCCGCGTATCCCTTCGCCTGCTGGTGCTCATCGAAGTGTTTTCGGCCCGCCGCAAGTTGATCGGGGAAGAGATCCGCCAGGGCCACCACGCGCGTATTGGTGTTGTCAATGAAACCCGTCCCCACCGCCGTGCCGCGTCCCCCAACGCCCAAGATTCCCAGGCGCAAAGCCGAGTTCGCATCCGCACCTCGCACGGCCCCGGGTTTAAGGATCATGGCGCCCGTCGCCGTTGCAGCGGCCGCGCCCAGAAACGTTCTCCGACTCATTACTCCATCGACCATGAATATGCCTCCTTAGTGTTTTTTCAGCCGCACCTGCTTCCGTAACCGCTCCGGGACCGACCGGCTGATTATTCCTTGCCGCCCCTCTGAACGCTGGCATGATACTCCCACCAAAGGCCTGAAATCCAGCAAAACATGTCTCGTAGGGGTGGCCCTAGTGGCAGCCCTGGGCAACCACAAGGGTTGCCCCTACGTTGCCTATGCGACGCGCTTGCTGCGGCTACCGGGCTTGACGGCGGGAATGCCCGACAGGCAGAGAGGGCAGTCGGCAGGGTTGTAGTTCTGAATGGTTAGAGTCAGCAGTGCCGACCGGGGGACGCCAAGATCGGTCGTGCCGCCGCTGCGGTCGATCAGGGAACCCGCACCCACTACCTTCCCTCCCGCTTCTTCGACGCATCTTATCGTTTCGCGCGTCGAGAGGCCGGTGGTCAGCACATCCTCCACCACCAGCACCGGCTCGCCGGAAGCTATCGTGAATCCGCGGCGCAGAGTCATGAGGCCGTCCTGCCGCTCGGTGAAGAGCGCCCGGATGCCAAGTGCGCGGCCCACTTCGTGCGCCACCAGAATTCCGCCCAGCGCCGGCGCCGCCACCAATGTCGCGCCCAGGTGCCGCAGTTTCGCCGCGAGTTCGGAACAGAGTTGTTCAGCAATTTTGGGATGCTGCAAGACCTGCGCGCATTGTACGTAACGATCGCTGTGCAGCCCGGAAGAGAGAATGAAGTGGCCCTCGAGCAGGGCCGAGTTGTCACGAAAGATCTGGAGGATTTCGCTGTCGGTCATGGAATTTTCCCTTTGAAATAAGACTCACCACCGAGGCGCTGAGGCACTGCGTGATAAAGCCGCAACCAAATGCAGATTCTTCGCTTCGCTCAGAATGACATGTCATCCTGAGCGAAGCGAAAGATCTGCTTTTCTTGCCGTCTCCATCTCCGCCACAATCGCGTCCGCCGCCGCAACCGGATCAGGCGCGCCGGTAACCGGCCGTCCCACCACCAGATAGTCCGCGCCCGCTGCCATGGCGCTGGCGGGGGTCGCAATCCGAGCCTGGTCGTTGGTGGCGGAGAAAGCGGGCCGAATCCCCGGCGTGACGATCAGAAAGTTCGCCCCGCACGCCCGCCGAATCGCCCCGATTTCGCGCGCCGAGGCCACCACGCCGTCCAGACCCGCGCTTTGCGCCAAGCACGCCAAGCGGACAACAGCCTCCATCGGCGTTCCCGAAATGCCCAACTCCGCAAGCTCCTGGGCTTCCAGACTGGTCAGGATGGTCACCGCCAGCACTTTTGGGCTTGCCTGTTGGGCCGCCCCTGCTGAGCGTGCTCCTTCGAGCGCAGCTTCCATCATCTTACGCCCGCCGGAGGCGTGCACGTTCACCAGGCTGACCCCGAGTTCCGCAGCCTCGCGGGCCGCCGCGCGCACCGTATTCGGGATGTCGTGGAATTTAAGGTCGAGGAAAACCTTGTGGCCCGTGGTGATGAGATAGCGTACCGGCACCGGCCCTTCGGCCGTGAAAAGCTCTGAGCCAACTTTGAATAGCCCCACGTGGCCTTGCAGGCGTTCCGCCATTTGCGTGGCAGCGCTGCCACTGGGCAGATCCAGCGCTACGATCAGTTTGTCTCGTGTAGTCATTCCGACCATTGTAAACCGGAATTGACAAATCGAGCGAGGGTCATAGTCCCAAAGGGGGCGACGGAGCGAAGCCTCGCGCCTTGGAGTGCGGCAGCGAAGCTGCCGCCCTGGAATTAGAGCCAATCGCGGTAGCTGGCGCTACCGCACTCCAAGGTGCCTTCGGCACAAGCATTTTCAGAGTGGCGGTACGGAGCGGAGCGGTTGAATGAGGCCGAAAGCATCGTCAACTTAATGTCCGGCCGCTGCGCCACGGTTTGCGGCGGCCAAACCCTGGGCCTTCCTCTTTTTCAATTGGGCGATCTGCTCACTCGCGTAAGCCTTAATCGCTGTGTCCTGCCCAAGCTTGCCGGCCTTCGTGAAAGCTTGAATGGCATCGTCCAACTTGCCCTCCACGCCACAGGCCTCACCCAGTCGATAGTAATCACGAGGATCGGGATAGCGCGTCGTGGACACGGCGATCTGAAACTCCTGCTCGGCTTTCGCCAACTCAGCTTTGTCGAGGCCGCTTGGCCCGCCGGACGCGAGTTCCATGTGGACCGTGCCCAGAGCTCCGTGAACTTCACTAGCCACCGCAGCCAGGCGCTTCTGGTAATCCGCATCAGACTCTTGGGATAGCTTCAGAATCTGCGGGATAAGCTCGAGCGCGCGCTCGGCCTCGTTCTGTGCCTGCCGCAGAATATTGGCGCGGTCAGACGGGTGTTTCTTGATATATTGTGGCTGGGGCAGCACCTCAACGCTCAGAATCAAGCTCATGAGATTATCAGGGTCCAACTTCAGGCTTTTACCGGCATACTCGGCGATTTGCTCGATGTTGCCCTTTTGTTGATAGGCGCTTGCCGCGAAAAAGTAAGCGTAGCTGAGCAAGCTGCTGCTCGGATACCTTCCGACAAAATCATCGACAAGCCGGATGGCCTTGTCCGGGTCCGACTCGCCCATGATGGCGTCGAATCGATGGGCTTGTGTCTGGTCCTCCCTGGCGAGCTGCGCCATGGAGCACATTTGGGCTTGCGTTGCGGAGTGGCACTGTGCAAAATTCGTGTAACCCTCTCGCAACATGCTGCAAAGCGCCGCAGGCGTCTCTCCCAGCTGGACTGGTGCCTGGCGAACTTGCCCGAATAGAACGCCGGTGCAGATGATCGAGACCGCAATCTGCAATAATCGGTGCAGCCCGTGAATTCGAATCGATTTCATGACTTGACTCCTGTCCGTCTTGCGATCGGCAGAATCGGCGGCCGGCAGAACTTGCGATTCAATCAGTTTCTCTCGAGAAGCCCTCGCGAGCATTGTAAACCGGGAATCATAGACGGGGCAAGGCCTCTGTTCGGCTAGTAGTGACTCACTTTGATGTGGCACGGCCATCTTGGCCGTGACCTTGCACGGGCAGGATGCCCGTGCCACCGGAAACCGAGTCACTACCGTTCGGCTGGCTACTGATTGGCTTATTGCGGGGTCGTTTGGGAGACACGGGTGCCATTCGCGGTTCTATACTGGTTGACATTTAACGCCAAACGTTATGGCTTTGGGGGGTGATCAAATCCTTCCGGTGCGATGAGACTGAGCGGCTCTTCCATCGCCAGCCCAGCCGCAGAGTGGCATGCGTAGCTGCCATGGCAGTTTTGCGTACCCGGCACGTGCGCCGTGCGGCACCGCTCTTTGCCGGCGTCTTTGTCTTTGCGGTTCTAACGCAGCACCGGATTATATCTACGGTTAGTTACACATCCAAGTGACCGCAAGCAGGCACCATACTTCCCCGAAGCGGACTTCTGGGGAGTCAGGGGACGCAGTTCTACGGGTAAGCCGTTTAACCGGCAAAGTGCCCAGCGTCCGTTTACTTTTGGGGGTCAGTAAAATGGCTAAGGGCGGGACCTGTTTTCTAACCGAAGTCCGTATGCCCTGTGGAGCTCGGCCTCCGAAGATGTCCACTTTTCGGCCGGTGACCCGTGCTACGCAACGCATGCAAGATCGAATTTCCAATCTCAGCAACGCGAGTGGCTGTATAATTGTGTGTTTTCATGAGGCCAGATCGAAGGCAAGGTTAAGAACGGGAATTCCCGTTTATGCATCTCCACCCAGATAGTGACGGCAATGGAGTCAGTCAACGGGCGCGTGAAATTCTGCGGAGTGGGTTCACTGAATGCCTGCGAATGACTGAAGACATGGTGTTCCGGGCGATAGTTTCGGAACGGTACCCACTGCCTTTGGCCCAGGCCGTCTACGGGGAGGTGCCTGATCCTGAACTTGTGCGCCGTGATGTGCGTGAGGGGATCGAGGCCGACCCCCTCTGCCAGCTCGAGTCGGCTCTCGTGTTGCTTGAGCTCTACGCTTGCAACCAGCCTGCCTTGTTCGAATCGGTACCCGATGACGACGCTCTCCTGACCCAAGTCTTCGCGAGCAAGCGAATGAACGGGTGGATGGTCCTACTAGGCGATACGAAGCAGGAAGAAATCCAGCGTGCGGTAAACGCCCGTTGGCAGTTTAGGTTCGTTGGAGGGGGGGACGGGTGTAGCAGCCTTTATGTTTTGCTGAATATGCTGGCGCGATACGCATTCGTGTATGGACGCGTACCGCATGGCGATACGCACCTGCTCGGACACTTCATCGAAGATTACACCTCGGGTCTGGTGGTCGGGTACGGAAGATTGAATGACCTGGAGTTGGCTTTGTCTCTTGCCGCCATGCGGATTGGCGTGCCGGCAGTCATACCTCGAGATTACCCCTTTCCTCTGGGCCGCCACGTGCGCGCCGACTCTCTCGACGAAATCGTAAATGCGGTCGCGAGTTTCCCAAGCATTCGGCGCTTACTGGATCATCCCGACATCCCACCTCTACCTGACTACTTGAAGCCCGAGCAGACCCAGCCGCGCTTCGAAATCGGTAAAACATGGGGAAACACGCCTGAGAGCTTCTATCTCCTCCGCAAAGGGCGGGTCGAAGCCTCCGGCGTCAGCATCACGGGAGCGCCTGAAAGTGCCATGGGTATTCTGCTGACGGTCGATGCCCAACCGCTTGATGCGTTTGACCGCCGCTATATCGAGTCACGCGCGGCGCGCGTCTTTTCGCGAATGCCCGGGGTCTCAGCCAGCCATGCCTCAGGCAGGCTGGTGCTGGGCATGGCGCGCGACTTCGGCCTGCCTCCGGAGCGGATCGGCGAGTCGCTGATTGCCGCAGTGCGGAACGAATTCCCGCGCATCGTCAAGCTGTATGCGGAAATCATTTTCGACCCTGAGCGCCTGAAGGCCCTGGCGGTGGAGGTCGCAAAGGAAAGGAGCGAGCGCAGGCAGGAGATCGCGGCCGCTACGGAGGAAAGCATCTCTGCGTTCGTCACCTGCGTGGGCTGCTCGGCTTTTGCGCCCGACCATGTATGCATTCTCACCCCTGAGCGGCCACCCCAGTGCGGCCGGGCCTATGAATTCATCAAGACGGGCGCGCTCTACGGCTATGATGACATGACCAACATTCATCATCGGGGATTGCACTCCGGGGTTAATTCCTTCGGGACCTGCTCGAAGCAAGAACTGGTCGATCGCTCCGCCGGTGAGTGGTCAGGCGTGAACCAGGCGGCCGCGCGTCTGACGGGGGGAAGGATCACGCGGGTCCAACTGCATTCACTCCACGAGGCGCCACACACTGGCTGCGGTTGCTTTCAGTTGATTCTTTTCAAGACGGAGGTGCCCGAGCCTGGAATCGGAATCATGGAGCGGGGCTACCAAGGACAAGCACCGGATGGTCGCACGTGGCGCGACCTTCACTACGCTCTGGGTGGGAAGCAAGCGCCAGGGCTTGCTGGGGCGGCATGGTCATATCTGAATTCACCGAAGTTTCTGGTGGCTCATGGCGGGCGCAGGAGCGTGGTATGGGCCAGTCCAAAGGTTGCCGCCCTCCTGCGGCCTGTGGGCGCAGGCAGGTGAGACCCATTCGCACAATTCAGGAGGCTTTACATGATAAGTATACCCAAATATGTGCAGGACTTTTTTCCAGGTAAGATGGGCTGGGTAGCCACCGCTACGCGGGAAGGCGTGCCCAACGTCACGCCCAAAGGCACCGTAAAGGTTCTCGACGATCAGCACGTGATTTTCGCCGATCTCTTTTCTCTGAAAACCCGTCAGAACCTTGAGCAGAACCCGAAAGTGGCTGTTACAGTAATCGATCCTTCCACTCACAAGGGTTACCAGATCAAAGGAACGGCCGAGTTGATCTCCTCAGGACCGCTCTACGACCAGATGGCTACCGAACTTAAGGCGGCATCGCCAACGCTGCCGGTGCCGAAGTATGCTGTTAAGATCAGCGTCGAGTCCGTTTACGATCAGTCGGTGGGACCAGATGCCGGTAAACAGATCGCCTGACCCATAGGCGGCTGAGCGTGATCAGGTGTTTGCCGGCTACGCTCGGAGTATCTCCCCGTGAGGACCTGCGGCATGATTGCTCCCGAGCAGGCCCTTCGGATAAGGCGGGGCGACTGCGCTGCGACACCTAGCCTCGCATTGGCCTTCCCTGGACACCGGGTAGTTACCACAGGTTTTGTAATCGCGGAGCGCCCTGGGGCGCCGTCACCGGAACGAGAACGCGGCCCACACGAGAAGTACCGATAGTGCGAATACTCGCAATCAACGGCCTAGTGTTTTCGAATCCACCTGGCTTGTCGGCTAACCGGAGAGGTAACCTTCACGGTCCAGAAACGGGGTTCTAGGATGTGTTGATCTGCGCTCCTCTCCACTTGGACCTATAACGGCCTACCGGTGGAAGTGGCCCCGCGGCCCCGCTGGCCATTCGGATATCCTGTCAGGCTGGTTCTATCCGGATTACCGCGGGTGGCACACATTGGTTTGTATGTACCCGCCGAATGAGGATGCCGCACCCTCGTTACCGCAGCGGCTTCGGGGGCGGGCCCGGGCCGCCGAGCGAGAACCAATATCGGCTCCACCTCGATAACAACAAATCTGTTGCTTGCCGTCACGAAGCCTTTGAGCGGCATGAATTCTGGAGGGCACTCGCGCCGGCTCGGGGGAGCGAAGCGCTGGGTTTTTCCTCGGCGGTGACTTTAAACCCGGCCCGTGGTGGACGAGCCAAAGACGTGGCCCAAATTGCGTCGTGAACCCAAGTGAGCGCGAGCAAGCTCGCGACAAGAAAGCGGCAGCAAGCTGCCGCACTCCAAAGCCGCCGCACTCCAAAACCGCGACAAGCGACCCTTGACCGTGCAATGATTCGCCAGGAGGGGAGATTGCCGAAGTGAGCGAGCGGTTGCAAAGCCTGATAGCAGAGTTGCGGAGACGGTTCGAGGCCCTCTACGGGCCGCGCCTTGTCCGCTTGGTGCTCTTCGGCTCGCAAGCTCGGGGAGATGCGGAGCCCGGCTCCGACATCGATGTGCTTGTGGTACTGGAGGGACCGGTGCGGCCGGGCGAAGAGATTCGTCGTACGCTTGACCCGGTTGCCGAGCTGTCCCTCGAAAACAACACCGTGTTTTCCTGTGCTTTTGTTTCGCGCGAGCGCTTCGAGAACGAACTGAGCCCGCTGCTCATCAATGTGCGGCGGGAAGGGGTGCCCGTATGACCCTCGAGCAGGCAAATCTCCTTCGAACGGAACAATTCATGGAGGTGGCCCGCCAGCGTCTAGGCAACCTTTCGCCGACCCAGAAAGAGTCTTAGGCCCACCGACGATCCCACGGATAACCGCGCACGGGCGGCCACAAGGGCCGCCGCCGCTTGGATGACCTCTTCCAATCGATGCTCCGCCGTGCTTTTCAAGGTGAGCTATGACCGGTTGCCTGCCGGACTACACGTTCCTGCATCACATACACAAACGGCGCTGCTGGCTCCGTGTATGGAAGGGACTACTTATCCCTACGCATTTTTCTCTTGACAAACGAGACGACATAGGCTAGAGTTGTTTCGTGGGGTTGGGCAGGGGTAGTCCCTGTCCGCTAGGTTATGCCAGAAAGTCCTCTTTTGTTTTCGTCTGTGGTTCCTGCCGGTGGTTCGTATCTCCTGCTCAGTCAAGAAATCGAGGAGTCAAAGAGTCCAGGAGTGGGAGAGCAAAAGCGGAGTGCCGCCTCGGGCCACAGTCTGGAAGGCCGTGGGTCGCTCCTCGACGCCTCGACTGCTCAACTTTTCCACTCGGGATTTCACCGGAACAAAGCGAGAATGTCTATGAAAACAAATGACAAGGACAAAAAGTCGAGGAGTCCTAGAGTGTCAGACCTGACTCCGACTACAGGCCTCTGGCCGCAGACCCCGGAACGCAGCGGCCGACTCCTCCACTTCTCGGTTCCTCAACAACTCGGCCGCAAAATCGAGGGAACAAAGCGAGAATGTCTATGAAAACAAAGGACAAGGACAAAAAGTCGTGGAGGTAAGGAGTCGAGCAGTTGAGGAGGAGAAGGCCAGGAGCCGACCACGAATCCCCTCACCCGACCCGCGTCGGCTGATGAAAGCACCGGCTACGGGCCACCCTCTTAGCTAAGGGGGGAGAGGGCTGGTGTCGCGCGGGTCGGTCTTAAATGCTTGCCGCTGAGGCGAACTCACTCAAGCGTTCTGCGACGCTCTTGACGTGCCGAGGAAGAGGCAGCTTGGCTCCAGCCTCGAATATGGGAATCAGCTTCTCGAGTTCCGGGCCGGAGGTTGCGCCGGTCAGGGCGACGCGGATGGGATGGAACAAGTCCTTTCCTTTGTTCCCTGTTTCCTTCTGCACTTCCTTGGTGAGGGCGCGGAACTGCTCGTAGTTCAATTCCGGTTGGGCCAGGGCCTTGGGGATGAAGGCGCCAAGCACCGCGCGGGCGCTCGGCGTCGCCGCGAGGTCTAATTCCTCGACTGCCTTCCTCGCGTCGTACTCGAATATGATCCGAACCGCATCGGGCAGTTGCTCGAACGTGCTGAGGTTCTTGAGAACGGCGTTCAGCACCCCTTCGAGCCAAGCCGTAACTTCCGCATTTGGTTGGGCCTCCAGGTACCCCGCCGAACGAAGGAACGGCATCGCCAGTTCCACCAAACGCCGGGGTTGACACTCCTTCAAGTAGTGCCGATTCAGCCAATAGAGCTTTTCCTGGTCAAACACTGCCGGACTCTTGGTGATGTGCTCGAGCGAAAACTGCCCGACAAGTTGCTGTGGGCTGAGGATTTCCGTCTTTCCATCCGCCGGCGACCAACCTAACAGTGCCAGGTAATTCCGCAGTGCTTCAGGGAGGATTCCCATCTCACGAAAACTCTCGAGCGAGGTCGCTCCGTGGCGCTTGGAAAGGCGTGTCCGGTCGGAACCCAGAATGGTGGAGAGGTGGGCAAACTGCGGCGGTTCCCAGCCTAGTGCCCCGTAGACCGCGAGTTGTCGGGGAGTGTTGGAAATGTGGTCGTCGCCGCGAATCACGTGAGTGATCGCCATCAAGTGATCGTCAACGACCACCGCATAGTTGTAATTGGGACTCCCGCCGGAGCGCACCAGGACTGGGTCACCAATGACCTCCGCGGAAAAACTGGTTGGCCCGTGAACGAGGTCGTTCCAGGAAAACGCGCTGGCAATGATCTTCAGCCGGATTGCAGCCGGCTCGCCCGCCGCAACCTTGCGAGCTGCCTCCGCACGCGGACGCTTCCGGCAGCGCCCCGAATAAAGGGGTTGGAGGCCAGCCTTCAGTGCCTCCTGGCGTTCCTGCTCGAGCTGCTCCGGAGTACAGAAGCAGAAATAGGCCTGGGCCTGGTCAATCAACTGGGTAGCCAGCCGGGAGTAGATCTCCTTACGCTCCGACTGGCGGTAGGGAGCAAACTCACCCCCTTTGTCCGGTCCCTCGTCCCAATCGATGCCGAACCAACGCAGGTCCTCGACTAACTGTCGTTCGAACTCCTCCTTGGAGCGCTCGATGTCCGTGTCTTCGATCCGCAAAACGAAGTCGCCGCCGTAATGCCGGGCAAAAAGCCAGTTGAAAAGGGCCGTGCGGGCGTTCCCGACGTGGACGTAGCCTGTCGGGCTAGGGGCAAACCGAACTCTGATCTTAGACATATCTCCCGCCGCCTGTTAACGATAACACACCTCCGGCATTGCGGCATTACGCTTTCATCATGAAGGGGATTAATTCAACCTTGCAAAGGCGTGCAGTTCCGCATGAGCACACTTCCAAGTCCGCGCCACGATGCGGAACCGCCGCCTAGTTTCGTGAGCGAAGTTCCTGGCAGGTAAGGCAGTAGCGAGTCCAGGGGACAGCCTTGAGGCGAGGAGGGGCAATCTCCTCGTGGCACCCTTCACAGGCGCCGTAAGTGCCGCGGACACAACGACCAAGCGCATTGTCGACTTCCCTCAAAAGTTGACTGCGCAGACTCGCAGTTACCGCCGTCACATCCTGTTCGGCAGTTCGGACAGCAAACTCAACAACATCGGGCGACTGAACATTGGTCGCCAACGCCGCCGGCGCACCTTTTGCCGAGGCCAGCAATTCGGTTCGCTTCTTTAGCAACAATGTTCGATAAACGTTCTTCGCAGTTTTCAAAGCAGTTCCCATTCCTACCTCTCCTCCGATCATTTGGTGACAGCCCAAAGCCTGTTAACCTATATCGTCAGCGTTAATTGATGACCCTCGACCCTTCAAGGTTGCACATTTTCTCGGAAAATTTTGCTAATGATATACACAAATTCGACCTCGAGTGTCAAGCCTTTAGGGCAACTTCCCGTTTTGGACCTGGCGCCGGCCTTCAGATCCGCAAACCGTGGCATAAAGGTCGGCGGTACACCCCATCGCGATAGATTTCGAGATTCTGACAAATGACACCGCTACAGTGAGTTATGGTACAATTCTGCGCTTGCGGTGGCAGCTTTTGGCGGGTGATGGTAACCGCGGATAGTCTCGCCGGCTGATGGACAATATGGCGTTTTTGAGTCGCCGCCCCTTCAACTGTCCGGCTTCGGGAGGTGATTGGATTGGCGCAGCGCGATGATTTTATTTGGCGAATTCGGATGGCTTTGGGCCGTCCTTTGGACCACACTTTGTCTCGAGCGGGCGCCTTGGCGCCAACCTCGACGCTGGCCGAAGTCCTGCCTCCCGTCCCTCCTGCCGAGGTGCTAGCCACATTCGAGACAGAATTGGCAAAGGTTGCCGGTGTGGCCCATCGAGCGGCGAATCGACAGGAGTTGGAAGAAATCCTAAGGGTCATCCTCTTTCAGGCTCATGCCGAGAAGGTGGTCCTTTCCCGCAATCCGCTTTTGGCGGAGTTGAACCTCGAAGCCCTGCTGCGCTCGCTGGGGAAGAACGTTTCAGTTTGGCCAGCCTCTGCGGAGCGGGAGGTTTCCAAGGGTGAGTCTTCACTATCGACCTTTGCTGAGGCCAGCTTTGCGGCAAGCGTGGGGATTACCGGCGTGGAATATGCTCTGGCGGAAACTGGCAGCCTGGTGGCAGCCAGTTGGACGGAGGGCGCTCAACTGGCATCGCTGGCCCCGCCTGTGCACGTGGCATTGTACCGGCGCACCCAACTAGTGGCGTCACTCGACGAAGTCTTGGAAAGGCTTCGCGTGGCCTGCGCACCCAGGGAGGCCGCCTGGGGCCGATCGGTAGTTTTCATCACAGGGACCAGCCGTACTGCCGACATCGAACAAATCCTCATCCGTGGGGTTCATGGCCCTGGTGAGGTGCACGCAATTCTCGTGGAAGCCGAATGTCTTGCTTGACCTTCAGGCGAAAAGCGGGTCAAAACTCCTCAGCCAACGAAGTGCGTTCAGCAGGGGAGGCTGATAGGTGCGACGTATCGTTGAAGGTAATCAGCTCCCACCCATAGGGCCGGGAGCGGAGAATACTCAGGGCAGTATTATTCAGGACAAGCCGCCTTCGATATTCGTCCGGCGCCATGCCCAGAACATGGCAGATCGCCAGGCGGCAAACAGTCTTGTGGAAGGTCACCAGCACGCGACCCTGCTGATGTTTGCGCGGGAGGGAATCCAGAAACAAGACGACACGCTGCTGGGCTGCCAGGCCAGTTTCGCCGCCAGGCGGCGCGAGTTGCGCGGGCTTGGCGTCCCAAGCGCGAAAAGCCTGGGAGTCGTTCTCCATGATATCCGACAAGGTTCGCCCTTCCCATTGGCCATAATCGAGCTCCACAAGCCTCTGGTCGGGGACAGGTTCGAGGCCCACAACCTCGGCGATCAAGCGCGCGGTCTCGAAGGCGCGCCCGAGCGGACTCGTGTAGAACGCTTCGAAAGGAATGGTCTTCAGGCGCTGGGCGAGGCGCCTTGCCTGCCGGCGCCCCGCCTCGGAGAGGGGTATATCGGATCGGCCGCAAAGCCGGTTCTCGGCATTCCAGGCCGACTCACCATGACGCACTAGATAGAAAAGTCCCATAGGAACTGGATGTACTGCGTCATCATTCGAGCGGCAGGAATGTCACGCATACAGGCGAAGGCGCCTGAAGCACTTGGCCGGTCGGAGAGAGAAGCCCGGTGGTCGGGTTGATGCGGAACTGCACGACATTGTCGGAGTCCTGGTTGGCCACGAACAAATACGCCCCGGTTGGGTCAATCGTGAAGCTGCGAGGCGTCTTCCCAAGTGTAGGAACCTGTGCCAAAAGCGTGAGTGTCCCTTTCTTAGAGTTAATTGAGAACACGGCGATCGTGTCGAGCCCGCGGTTTGACGCATACAAGAACTTCCCCGAAGGATGCACGGCCACCTCGGCGCCAGTGCTCTCGCCTTTGAAATCTGGGGGGAGGGTCGAGACGGGTTGGAGCACATCCAGAGCTCCCCTGGCCGCCTCGTACCCGAACGGGGTGATGGTGGATTGCATTTCGTCGATCACATAGCCAAACTTCCCGTTGGGAGTAAAGGCAAAATGACGCGGCCCTGCCCCGGAGCTGACCGTGGCGGAAGGGGGAATATTCGGCGTGAGCATCCCTTTTCCTGGGTCGAAACGATAAACGAACACCTCATCGAGGCCCAAGTCCGCGCTGATGACGAAGCGGTTGTCCGGTGACATGTAAACCGAGTGCACGTGCGGCCCTTCCTGGCGTTGGGGGTTGACGCTGGCGCCTTTGTGCTGCACAAATGCTGTGGCCTTGGCCAGACTGCCGTCGCCGAGAATTGGGAACACCGCCAAGCTTCCGCCGCCGTAGTTGGCGACCACAACGAACTTTCCAGTCTTATCCACGGTGAGGTGGCAGGGACCCGCCCCGCCGGACGCCACTTCGTTCAAGAAAGTGAGCTTACCAGTCGCTGGAGCAATGGCAAAGGCGCTGACTCCACCGCTACTGTGGCCCTGGTACTCCGATACCTCGTTGACGGCGTAAAGGTGCTGGCGGCTAGGGTCTATGGTAAGAAAGGACGGGTCGGCAGTCTCGGCCGCCAGTCCCATCGAGTCCAAGTGGTCCGTCGCTGCGTTAAAGCGGCAAGCGTAAATGCCTTTGCTTCCCTTCTCGGTATAAGTGCCGATGTACACAAGATACTTGTTCGGGGCGGCACCCGGATCGGCGCCGCGAGCGCAAAGGGTTGGGAGAAACGGCGCCGTCAGCGCCGCAAGAATTAAAGCGAGGCAGGGATTGGTTTTCATGCTCCTATGAAACCTCATTCGACCCCCCGGGCGCAAGTGGTATAATTCCAGTGGCTAGTGCTTAGTGCCTAGTGACTAGTGCCGACAGTTCGCCTACAAGCTCTGTTCACTGGCCACTAGGCACTAAGCACTAGCCACTGACATTCCCATGACCAGCTTAATGGAAGAAATCGCGCAGCAGCCAGCGGTCCTTTCGGGCCTGCGGAAGTTCTATACCAGTCCCGGAGCCATTCCCTCCAGGGTGTTGCGAGGGATGGTGAACCGCTGGCCACCTACCGTGGTGTTCACTGGAATGGGATCGTCGATGTACGCAGCCTACCCGGCCCAGGCTTACTTGAATTCACTCGGCATTCGCGCCCTGATCTGGGAGACGGGCGAACTGGTGGATCACCTGCGGAAGTTCCACGGCGCAGACATACTGTTGGTGGTTGTCTCACAATCAGGTGAAACAGCAGAAGTGCTGCGGTTGCTTGACGCTTTGCCGAGGAAAGAGGGCCTGGTCGCGGTCTGCAACACGGAAGCAAGTTCCCTGGCCCGGCGAGCCAACCTGTTGCTGCCCATGATGGCCGGCCGTCCCGCCGCCGTGGGCACCAAGACTTACGCCTGCGCCGTGGCGGTTTTGATGTACTTGGCAGTAGCGATATCCCGAAAGCCGCCACAGGCGCTTACTCAGGCGTTGATGCAGGCGATCGAGGCGCAAGAGAAGATTCTCGAGGGCGGTGACGAACTGACCTTGCCCACCGTCGAGTATTTTAACAACCCGCACTACATTGCCCTGCTGTCCAGTGGAGCCGAACTGGCTTCGGCCTACCAGGGGGCGCTCTTGTTCAAAGAGGTGGCGAAAATGGGCGCGGAACCCATGAGCGCCGCGCAGTTCCGCCACGGGCCCATGGAAATCATCGACCCCGCCCACCGCTACATCATCTTCGCCCGGCAGAGAGAGATCGGCCCGAAGCGCCAGGCCGATGCTGGGCTCTTCAAGCTCGCGAAGGACATACGCAAGCACGGCGGGCGCGTGCTGCTCTACTCCGATCAGCCTTTTGCGGACACTACCAATGTTCGGCTTGTGCCCGTTGAGCCGGTCCGGCTTGGATTGGGGACGCTGATCGACTCCGTCTATATCCAGTTGCTGGTGCACGAACTCGCCCTGCGCGCCGGCTTGGAACCCGGCAGCTTCCGGTTTGCAGTGTCATGATCGACGAAGCCACAATCAAAGAAGCGGTGGGCCTGCTCCAACAAGCGGCTCCGGGATCAACCATCATCGTGTTCGGTTCCTGCGCGCGTGGCGAGATTACCGAAGACAGCGACCTCGACGTGCTTGTGATCGAACCGAATGTCACGTCACGCCTCGAAGAAATGGTTCGGCTGCGGAAAGTTTTGCGTCCTTTGGGCATCCCAGCCGATGTCTTGGTAGCGACCAAAGACACATTCGAGTACTGGGGCGACACCCCTAATACGATCTATTACGAGGTCGCCCGGGAAGGGCGCGTCTTCCATGCGGCACTCACGTGAACTCGCCGAACTGCTGCTGCGCAAGGCGGAGCAGGACGAGTTTGCTCTGGACAAGCTCATTCCTGACCCAAAATCGCCCGACGAAATCATCGGCTTTCACGCCCAGCAAGCAATTGAGAAAATGCTAAAAGCGGTGCTGGCTTCTGCTACGGTTCGCTATCGATACACCCATGATCTCGTCGAGTTGCTCGATCTGCTGCGCAAGAAAGGCATCGCTTACCCCGAGGAGTTCGAAGAAGTCACGGCGCTTACACCCTATGCTGCGATCCTGCGCTACGAGGACGACGTGGTGCAGACTGCGAGGCCCTTCGACCGCCTTTGGGTGCGCGCGTGCGTTCGGAAGGTTCGAACGTAGGCCGAATCTGCTCTGCCTGAAGAGGAAGCAGATTAGCCACTTTGCGGTAATGGGCAGGCCACAACTCCGCTGAACTCACGATCGACTTCTCTCCGCGCGATGGCCGCCGAAGGCGTGGATGGTTCGGGTGCCCGCCATCGGCTCACCCCCATGCCAAGTCCCCTTCGGAATGAAATACTCTTCGCCGGCTTTCACCGGTACGCGCTTATCGTCGAAAATGAGTGTGTAGCAGCCCTGAACAACGATCATGTATTCGTCGTAATCGTGCGCGTGCGGGGTTGATGCCGCCGATTCACGACAGGTCCAGAAAGCCATCTGACTTCCATCCACGCCATCAAAAACGTAGCCTTCGACTCCCGGTGTGGCTTGACTGTTGGTGGCAATCCTGTTGGCAGGACTCTTCATGAAATCCGGAAAATCCTCCACGGCTCCTCCTCTCGCTTGGACGCGAGTCAACTGACTCGAGGGTAATCGAATGGTCGCAACCAACGGGGCACGGCGCAACCCCGAAGGGACTGGGGCGCGTTGAAGCCCAACGAACTCGCAGGCGCGAGCTAACTGAGGTCGAACTGATGCGGCAGGGCAGGACTCAGTCTGTCTCTGGCAATGAGTCCTCGAATTCTTCTAGTGCCTCGAGGGCATGTTGGGTCTTCAATCTCAGAGTGTCAAGTTCGACATCGAGGTCGGGGAGAAGGTCCAAGTACGCCTCGCTTCCTCGGCGCAGCGGAACGAGCTTCTGGCGAATTCCCTGGACCCGACCATACCATTCATCGACTTCATCAAGAAGCCGCTCAACCGTGGAAAGACTGGGTGCGGTCTTAGTGGCCATAGACTTACCAATTCCTTTCCAGCCGCCGAGTCAAATCTGCGACTTTCTCCTTCACCGCCTCGATCTCACCGCGCCAGTGTGCGATCAGCGCTTCGTCAGGCTTGGCCTTGGCCAGTTCCGCACGAATCTTTCCCTCATGGCGCTCGATCATCCGGCGGCGTCCTGCGATCTTCTTTCGCAGGTCCTTGTTTCTTCCCATCTCAGATTGTCATTATAGCGGTTTTAGGCCGCTCCTGAAACGGCAGCCAGTAGGACCGAAATTACCTCCTGAACGGCTTCGCGCTGATGATCTTACCACCTTCTTCAATAGTGTAAGTTGAGTTGGCCTTGAGGCCACGAAGAGTGTCCGTCTGGCCGCTCGGCCAAGCGATTTCCACGCTGTCAGCGTGAGTGGCTTTTTCCAGGCCGAACGTCAAGGTGAGTTCACTCTGCGAGCAGTAGCTCGAGCCGGAGTGAACGGTCTGCCAGTTGGTGATTCCCCCCGAAGTGACGCGGACTTGCGCGCCGATGCCGTCGCGGTTCGAGCGCGTACCGACAGTCCTTATGCGAATGGCGTTGTTGCGGCTCCCGCCCACGTTGCGGAAGAGGTAAGCAGGCCCGCTGTTGGTCGTAATCAGGATATCCGGCGCGCCGTCGTTATCGATATCCGCGTAGGCGGCGCCCCGCGCTACCATACGGCGCGTGAAGCCAAGTTGCTTTCCGACTTCCTGAAACTTGTCGTGGCCCTCGTCGTGGAACACCATGGGAAGCTCGGCGTAAGCCACCTGTTGCTGGATAAGTCCGATGTCCGGCTCGATGTGGCCGTTGGCGACGAACATATCCTGAAGGCCATCGAGGTCGTAATCGAAAAAGAAGAGGCCGAAAGAAAGCGAGAGGAGGCTGGCGCGGCCTACGGAAGAGGAAGGCGCGATATCAATAAAGAAGCGGTTGCCCTCGTTGTGATAGAGGCCGAGCATCTGGTTAGAGAAATTGCCGATGGCCAGGCTGGGATAGCCGGAGTGATCGAAGTCGTCCTCGTCGATCCCCATGGCGCCGCGCGCCACGCCATCTTCGCTGAAGGCGATGCCGGCTTGCACGGCCTGTTCGGTGAACGTGCCGTCGTGGTTGTTGCGATAGAGCTTGTTTCGCTCAGTGTCGTTTGAGACCGCAAGGTCCGGCCAACCGTCCATGTCGTAGTCAATCACCGCCACGCCCAGAGATTTGCTGGTCGGATCGTAGATGCCGGCTTTCTCAGTGACGTCCTCGAAGCGGCCGTTGCCGAGATTATGAAAGAGCCGGGGAGTGTCGCCCTTGTACGCTTCCGGCGTGCAATAGGATTTGTGCTGGCCGTCGAGCGTGCAATAAAGGTCCTCCTTCTCGGACCACTTTACGTAGTTGGTCACGAAGAGATCCAGCTTGCCGTCCTTGTCGTAATCGAACCACGCGGCGCTGGCGCCAAAGCCAGTGTTATTCACGCCGGCGGTCTTCGTGACGTCTTTGAAAGTTCCGTTGCGCTCGTTGTGGAAGAGATGCGCCTCGCCGAGGCCGGTGATGTAAATATCGTCCCAGCCGTCGTTGTCGTAGTCGCCCACCGCCACGCCCATGCCATAGATCTCGACGTCCAGGCCTGCCTTGGCCGTTACGTCGGTGAACGTGCCGTTGCCGTTGTTGTGGTAGAGCCTCGGGGTCGAGCGCCGGATCTTGTGACTGGGAAAGTCTCTTCCGTTGATAAGCAAGATGTCCGGGTAGCCATCGTTGTCGTAGTCAATGAACGCGCAGCCCGGTCCCATGGTCTCGGGCAGGAACTTCTTGCCGAAGGCGCCGTTGTAATGGGTGAAATTGATTCCGGCATTTTGGGTGATGTCCTCGAAACGAATTGTCCCACTGCTTTCGTTGGGCGGAGCCTTGATAGCGCTTGCGGAACTCGCGGTCGGTCTTAAGCCTGCCGTAAGAAGAAGGCTCGCAATGCCGATGGCCAGGAGAATGCCTGCGATTTTGGATTTTGGATTTTGGATTTTAGATTTGCGAGCCATCGCTCCCTTTTCCTAGGAACCGACCCCTCACCCGTCACGCTCCGGCTGATGAAAGCGCCGGAGCGCGACACCCTCTCCCCAAGGGAGAGGGCCGCCCATCAACAGGAGGAGAGGGTTGCTTTTCGAACTGCCCACCTGCCCATCTGCCTACCTGCCGACTGCCAATCTGCCTACCACCTGCCCCAGCGCTACCGACACGTGTTCGTGAATGGGCTGCGCTTCGTTGTTATCTTCAGGATGCGCGAGCTTGTAGGGGCCAGTGATGGCGCGCGAGGATTCATCCGCCTTGAAGCGCAGGTAGAGCTTTTCTTCCCGCGCGGCCTGCGTGTCGTCTCGCAAGCCGCGATAGCAGAGCATCAGGTCGTAATGGGCCTCGAGGTCCTCCGGATCGACCGACAGGGTTTTAGCGAATTCCGCCACCGCATCCTGGTATTTGCGCTCCAGGAAAAGCATGCGGCCCATCTGGTTTCTCACCACCCGGTCGCGCGGGTACAAGGCGGAAGCTTTAGAGAATTCGTCGAAAGCGGCAGGGTAGTTGCCGTCGGCTTTGAAGGCAAGGCCGGCGAAGTAGTGCGCGCTGCCGAGCCGGGGATTAAGTTGGATGGCCTTTTCGAGCAGGGGCTTTGCCGCATCGGTGTTGCCCTCCTGCACGCGAGCGCGGGCCATGTTGACCCAGCCGTCCGCGTAACCGGGATCGAGCTTCGTTACGGTTTCAAAGGCTCGTTCCGCGCCAGTCAAATCGCCTTGCAGCAACAGCCCGATGCCGTAGTCGTTCCAACGCTCGCGGTCCGCCGCATCCAGGCTCAATGTTTCCGGGAAGGGTGCAGGGCTCTTGGCCAGAACCGGAATGGTGCAAGTATCCTGCGCGATCACCACGGTAGGCACATCCGGGATGGTCTTGAACTTCGCGGATACCTTGCTGAGGTCGCCTTGAAACACCCAACGGCCGTCGTCGTAGTTCTTGGTTATATCGGGATTCGGCTGGGAGGGATCACGGACACCGGCAAACGCCCACTGGGTATTCCACCAGGAGAATTTCCGGTAGTTGAGCTTCGCGGTGAGAGTAATCGAATCCCCGCAGTCCTCAGGAACCTTCATGCGGAAATGCACGGTGTCGGCGGCGCCGGGAGGTATCAAGTGGGCGTACATGGTGGCGCGCGTGGACCAGGCATTCCGCTTGTTGATTGGGTTGCCGTGCGCATCAAGCTGGAGAGAGCGGTAGAAGTGCGCTCCGGGATCCACGGGGCCGTGGCCGTTATCGGCCGCTTCACCGCTCCAGAAGATGATCCTCCCTTGGTCGTCGCGGGCCTGAAGCTCCAGCCAGCAATCAAAAGCATCTACGGTGCCGCCGAGGAAGAAATGGCCCAGCTTGCGGGTTCGCACCACCACCTCCACGCGCACCGTGTCGCCGCGCCTCACTTGAGCTGCCGCCCGTCCCAGCGGTGCCATCAGCCTGACAGGAGGAACGGCGCTCACCCCCGCCGCCGACAGGCCCGCCGAGGACTCTTCGCCCACTGCAAACGTGCTGGCCAGTTGAGGCGCCTCGCCCCCGGCTTTACTCGCCGGGCCAGTCGGTTCTGTGGACTCTTGGGCCAAAGCGAAAATATCGACGCTCAATGCACCCTTCAGGAAACTCTCGACTTGCTGGACCTGTTCCTGGTCGCCGTAAGAAGTGGGGACGGCCGTGTTCGCAGCCGCAAAGCGGTGCGAGTGCACGAAGCCGTTGATGTTTCCGAAATCCTTGGAAGGAACCAGCGGCATGTGGCAATCCGCGCATTGAGACGGCCGGGGCGGGTAATAGAACGACCTCGCGCCCTGCCCCGAAACCCCGCTGGCCTGCCAGTTGTCGTAATCGTTGAAGCCTCGAATCCAGCGGTAATTATTGACGGGCACATCCAGGTGGACCTTGTGGCAAGCGGAGCAGAACTCCGGAACCAGCGTGGGGTCCTTGTGGAAGGGCTTTAGAAAGGCATTGCGATGCGGTTTGGGATCGAGCTTCACGGCATAGTCGTGGATGAAATGGAGCAGGGGGTTCTTGCTGGACGCCAGGCGGTCGAGCGGCGGATAATCCATCACGAAACTGCCCTGGCCCATGGTGTCTTTCACCCGCGAGATGGAATGGCAGGACATGCACCCGAGGCCGTTCTGGCCTTCGCGCGTGTCCTCAACCTCGCGAATGGGGTGCGTTTGCATCTTGTTGGCAAAGACGAGCGCATGGTCGTGACAGCCGCCGCACCAGAGCGAAGGCTGGACGCCGACCGTGTCCTGCATGTACTCGATGGCCTTGCGGTACCACTGGTTATTGAACGAGGCCATGTGGTGCATCGAGCTTTGCCACTGATTGTAGATGTCCGTATGACAGGGGCGGCAGGATTCGGAATCCATGAAGAACTGCGAGGTGATGGTCTTGCCGTCGCTGGTGGTCGCAGAACTGGGGAAAAGCAGGCTGGATGCGCCTCCCCCTTCGTGATTCATGCTGAGCGGAGGGGTGGACGGGTTCTCGATCCTATAGCGCGGATCGGAGTGGGCGAAGTGGTAAATCGCTACGACGGCGTAAAACGCACCCGCCGCCACGGCGACTCGCAGGCTCCAGCGCCACACGGACGGAAGGCCTTCAGGTTCGGGGGCGACACCCGCCCAGATGCGGTCTCGAAAGCGAATCAGCAGAAAGGACAGGCCCGCGATTGCAAACCCTACGTGCGCGTATAGCGCCAGGCTGTGAGGCCGGGTCATGCCGACGAAAACAAGATAGAATCCGAAACCCGCTGCCAGCCCAAGCAGCCAGAGCCCGCCGCTTCCCCAAACCCCGGCGAAGGACCGCCGGTGCCGAACCACGAAGGAGACGAATAGAATGCTGACGCCCAGTCCCAAAAGCGGGTGCAGCAAGGCATTCGTCACATAGAATAGCGTGGGGGCGCCGAAGGCTGCGATGTAGGCGGCATTACAAATGAGGACCGCCGCAGATGCGGGGAGGAGCCATCCTCCCCGCGAGCGGCCAGGACGTTTGTTTTCCATTTCTCTTTCGATCTTGCCCTGATTTTGCCCAAGACCCGACGCAGCCTATAGTTTAGCAAGCCTTGCCCGCAGGATTCAACCGACCTCCGCGGGCCGGAACCCTTTTTCTGTATTAGTCATCCGCTTTCTTTGCATTACCGGCTCGCATCGCCAGCCCTCTCCCCAAGGGAGAGGGCTTTGCGTCTACATGAGGGCAGTACCTTGGTGCCAGTGACACTCGGGGCGCCTATATATAGGATTCGCATATATGAAGGAATGTGAATCCAACATTGGAAATCAAATCAAACGCGGCAGCGCGGAATTGGCCATACTTTCGGTGCTGGCGGAGCGGCCGCTGCACGGCTACGAAATTGCCAAGCGCATCGAGCGCCAGACGCAAGGAGCACTGCGCTTCAATCTCGCCTCGCTCTACCCATTGCTTTATCGCATGGAACGACGCGGATGGCTGAAAGCGGCCTGGGAAGAGCCTGCCGGGGGACGTCGCAGGCGCTATTACCGGCTGGAGGACGCAGGGAAACGCCGCCTGGTACCCCTTCGTGAAGAATGGCGACAGTTGTTTCAAGCCTTGGAAAGCTTGGCGGGGGTGACCCATGCCTGATTGGCAAAGGCTTGCGCGACGAAGGTTGACACCGCTGGCACTGGACTCCGCGCGCGAAGACGAGATCGTTGCTGAACTTGCCGGCCATCTGGAGGACCTCTACGCGGATTTGGTTCGGCAAGGGACGCCCGAAGAGGAAGCTGTCCAGTCAGCGTTGAGCGCCGCTGCGGACTGGGATGAGCTTCGCCGCGAGATTCAACGCGCTGCAAATGAGGAGATTATTATGAATTACCGTGTAAAGACCCTGTGGTTACCAGGAGCCTGCACGATCGCCCTTTCAGGAATCGTTCTTCGACTGCTCCAGATCCCGTCGGCGCCTGCGCCGCACGTTTTCTGGCTGCGGCAAGGCCCACCCCTCATCGTCTACTGGCAGTGGTTCGTGTGCCTTCCCTTGGTGGGTGCAGTCGGCGCGTATTGGTCCCGGCGGGCGGGAGGGAAACTCCTGGAGAGAGCCTTGGCGGTTTCGTTTCCTGTTTTGGGACCGATGGGCTTGCCAATGATCATTCTTCCTTTCATGTTAATTTTCCGCTGGCTAGTCCATCGTGACGTCCTGCTTGTGCCGTCCGCGCTTATCTTGCTGATTTGGGTTGTTCTTCCGGAGGCTGCGCTGCTGGTGGGAGGTTTGCCGTTCTTTGGGCGGGATGCCTCCGTTGAGCCCGTGCCCGCCGCACCCTCGCACTAACCTAGGCCTGTCATCCTGAGCGCAGCGAAGGATCCCCGCAGTTGCTTTTTGTTCTGGGTCCTCATGAAGTACCGCCGAGATCCTTCGCTGCGCTCAGGATGACAGGGGCGGTGCGCGGGCAACGTTGTTGCGGAGCGGCCAGGAGGGCCGTCCCTGCATGATCCAACCTTCTACAACCGCCGCTCGACGGCTTGCTGAGCGAGGGTGAGCGCGGAGCGGACGGCGCCGAAGGTCTGGGCCTTGTCCTCAAGTGAGCTGAATTTGATAGGCGGGGCGTTCTCCTTGTAAATGTGCTGAACGATCCTGTTGACAGTGGAAAGCATGAACTCCGGCGCACCCTTCGCGATGCCTCCCCCCAAGACGATCAAGTCGGTATCGAGAACGGAGATAATATTAACGATGCCGACGCCCAGCATAGTGAAGATTTTCTCCAGAACCGCGCGGGCGTTGGGGTCGCCGTTGCGGAACGCCTCAAACACAAAGTAGGCGTCGCGCTCCGCAGCGAGGCCGGATGCTGCTTGGACGGCCGCGGTGGGGAGAGCCTTCCGTCCCTCGGCGGCGATGCCCATGCCGGAAACGTAGATTTCAAAGTGGCCCGAATCGCCAAAGTCTTCCGCCCAGCGCGGCCACTCAAGAACCATGTGGTAGACCTCGCCGGCGGAGCCGGTGCGGCCGCGACAAAGCTTGCCGTCCACGAACACCCCAGAACCAGTTCCCGTCCCGATAGCGATAAACACAAAGTTGTCGACGCCTTGCGCGACGCCGCGCCAGTGCTCGCCGATGGCCGCCATGTTGGCGTCGTTTTCGAGGAAGACGGGCACCCGCAGCTTTTCCTCCAGCTCATGCCCCAGGTGGATGTCTTTCCACCCGGGCAGGTTGTAAGCAAAAGCCACCACGCCGCGCTCCGCGTCGACAGGGCTCGGCACGCCGATGGCCAGCGCGCGGAGGCGCCCACCGGACTTCGCCGTGAGCGAGCGCGCACCCTCGACGATCTCACCAATCAATTTGTTCGGGCCATCCTCAGGGCGAATCTTTACGTTGGAATCTTCGAGAATCTTTCCGCAGAAATCCGCCAGCGCGAAGTGCACGTGGCTGCCGCCCAAGTCGATGCCGATGACCTGGCCGTAGTCCGGATTGATCCCGACCTTCGCGCGGCCGTCGCTGAAGACCAAGAGCCCTTTCTTGACCAGCGGACGGAGCTTGGCCAGCACGGAGGCCGGACGAATGCCAACCTCGCGGGCTAGTTGGGCGACGGAAGCCGTCTCGCGGTTTGCTATTTCCTGGAAAATCCGCTGCTCAGTGCTTTGTGGTTTGAACATATCAAGCCTCTTTGTCCTCATCATTGCCGCGAAGATCGTTTTTCGTTGAGGCGATGGAGAGAGAATCCCGGATTTCAGATTCCAGATTCGAGATTCAAGACTTCAGATGCTTCGCGAGGATCAAGTCGGAATACGATTCTGCGACGATGTCCTTTGCTGTGATGCCGAACAGTTGCTGAAAGTGGCGCGCCTGGGATCTTATTTTCTTCACGTCACCCGTCCGCGAAATGGCTTCCACCTCAAGGAATTTGCCCAACTGACGCACCCGGTCCAGATGGATTTTCACATTCTTCACGAAGTAAATTTCGCGGCGCTTGTCCACCACGGCCAGCGTGGCGAGGGCGCGCGCCAAAATCGCCCGTAGCGAATTCCGCCGCGGAAGCAGCATCATCTCCACGGCAGACTGGCGGGCGCGGCGAGCGTTGGTCCGCCGGTAGAAAATCAGGGCGTTCTCGATGCGCCCCTCCCGAACCTTCAGCCGCCCGGCGGGGACGCGAAAATAAGTGTCAACCTGATGGTCCGTTCCGATAGAGCGCGCGTTCAGCGTCTTGAGCGCGTCGCGAACGCGCTGCTCGTCCTTGATTCGTGCTTTAAACTCGTAGTTAACTATTTTCATTGCGGGACGGAAGATTAACGGAATGTTACGCACGGATCAAGGCTTTTCAGCTCTGGGTCCTGTCCTGATTTGAACGTAGCGCTGGCCTATAGAACGGCAATAATTGGCCAGTCAGACCCCGTCATCTGTCATCCTGAGGAGCCGCAGGCGACGAAGGATCCCCGCAGTCGTTGACGCTGCAACTGCCGGGATTCTTCGCTCCGCTCAGAATGACAGGGCGCAAACGCTTCGCCGCCCGCACCGGAGCACCGCGGGGGGAAGCAAACCTCGTGCGTTGCGGCGCGAAGCCGCCATTACAGCCCGAGCTTGGCCAGGACCTCCGGCGGGCACCCCGCCCAGTCAGCCACCATGGTGTTCCCAAGGTAGGGCAGGTCTTTCACACCCATTTTGCTGGAGAAGAAACCGCTCACCACCAAGTCGCGCAGGTGGCTGAAGAAGGCCACCGCGTTTGCGTCCCGGGGGACTGCCTTGGCCGGGAAAGCGATCCGGTCGAGGATCTGCTTTTGCTGCGTCGCGGAACAGTTCGCGAAGGCGCGGTTGAAGAGGTGGTTGCACTCCATATCCAACCACATCAGGCCGCCCCGGATTTCCGCCAGAAGATCGCCGCGCCGCAGTTCGAGCCACGCGTCAATGAATTCGGGGACGCCCGCCTGAGTGGCGCTGCCCGTACGTTCGTCGGCGGGGATGATCAGATCGCTCAAAATGCAGACGGTCGTCCACTCGTGCTCGTCCAATACTTTGCGGGTGTAAGTTGCCTCCGCCGGCGGCGGTGAAGAGTCCGGCGCGGCGAACGGCGCGCGCTCCGCGCCCCCGGCGGATGAGAGGGGGACAAGGGCCGCGGCGGGGATGGCCGTCAAGGCCTTCAGCAGTGAACGCCGCCCAAGCGAACCTTCCGGACGATTGTTCTCTTCGTGATTCATGGTCTCCTCTACTGCTGCCGCAAGCCGGATCCCCTCGTGATTCCGACTGGGACCGGGCGGTAGCCGGACGCTCCGGATTTCAAATTTCAGATTCCAGATTTCAGATTCCAGACGAATCGACAATCGCCAAGCGGCAATCGACAGACCCCGATCGACGAACCGCAATCGACAATCAAAAGCCGACGACCCGCTGGCGACGATCGGCAATCGGCAAATCGCAAGCAACAGTCAACAATCGACCATCACAAGTTCCGCTTTTTGACCTGGTCCGCAATGTATTCGCTGGTGCGCCAGGCTAAGGCCAGGATCGTAAGTGTCGGGTTTTTGTCCGCATTGCTCACGAAGGGCGCGGCGTCCGCGACGAACAGGTTCTTGCAATCCCAGGCCTGACAATGCGGATTCAGGACGGAAGTGCCGGGGTCGTTGCCCATCCTGGTGGTCCCCACTTCGTGAATGACTTCGCCACCCTTGCTGATCCCCCACTGGGCCTCGGCGCCCGTGGATTCGATCACTTCGCCTCCCGCCTTACGAATGATTTCCTGAAAAGTCTCCTGCATGTGGCGCGCTTGGAGGATTTCGTCGTTGCTCCACTTGAAGTGGAATTTCAGGACAGGGATGCCCCATTGGTCGACCACCTGATCGTCAATTTCGCAGTAACTATCCTGGTTGGGGATCATTTCACCGCGACCTGAAAAGCCCACAAAGGCGCCGTATAACTTGCGGCATCCGCGCTTCAGCTCAAGGCCATAGCCGCCTCCTAGAAACCGCTCGGAATGAGCGAGGATGCCGGCCGAGGGCATCTCTCGCCCACCGCCGAACTCGATGTGGTAGCCGCGCGCGAAGGGGAGTTCGTGCTTGAGCTGTTTTTCATAATTCCACCAGGGCGTGTACAGATGCATGCCGCCGGTGCCGTCTTCGTTATGGGGTGGAAGGCCCATGAGAGCGGGGATGAAACCCGCGACATCAGAGCCCACAGTATCCATCAGGTATTTGCCGACCAGGCCGCTGGAGTTTGCCAGCCCCTGGGGGAATTGGCGAGGGTTCGAGTTCAGCAGCAGGCGAGCCGTCTCGCAGGCGCTGGCGGCGAGCACCACCATTCTGCCTCGCGCCTGCACCTCGCGCCGCGTTTTTTTGTCGATGAAGGAAACGCCGCTGGCCAGGCCTGCGGCGTCCACCAGCACCTCGCGCGCCATGGCGTCACAGCGAATCTCAAGATTCCCAGTCGCGAGGGCCGGAGGGAGGAGCACGGTCGGCGAGGAGAAATTCGAGAACGTGGCGCAGCTTCGGCCGCACTGCGCACAATAATGGCACGCGGGCCTGCCGTTTAGCGGCCGCGTCAGAATAGACAGCCGAGAAGGAACACAAGGGATGCCGAGCCCACGGCAGGCCTTCTGAATCAGAAGTTCGTAACAGCGCGGCTTGGGCGGGGGGAGAAACCTGCCATCCGGCGTGTTTTCGAGATTCTCCGCGGATCCGAAAACACCGATCAGTTCTTCCGTCTTGTCGTAGTAGGGCGCCAGATCGTCGTAGGTGATCGGCCAGTCGAACCCTTTGCCGTCCCGGCTGTAAGGCTTAAAGTCATAGGGTCCCATGCGCAGGGAAATGCGCCCCCAATGGTTCGTCCGGCCGCCCAACATCCTGGATCGCCACCACAGCCAGTCGCTGCCCGGTGCGTTCGTATAGGGTTCACCGTCAACCTGCCAGCCTCCGACTGAGGCCTGGTAAAAATCGAAAGGATGCGAAGGGGTAGAAGCGTTGTGATACGGGGCCTCGTAGTCCCAGGCGAACATCTTGGATTGCTTGGCGGTGTCATACCAGTTCCCCGCCTCGAGCAGTAAGCACTTGGCGCCTGCCTTGGAGAGGACATGGGCTGCCATCCCTCCCCCCGCTCCGGAACCCACAATGATGACGTCGTAGACTTTGGGACTGGCGATGGTCTGTGGCACTTTCGATGCAACCTCGAGTAGATAGCCCTAAGTAAGAATTTTAACACGGCGGGGCAGAGCCGCGATTACAAATTCCAGATTCAAAATTCAAAGGTGGGCTCGCGCCGTCCTTGCAAAATACTATAATCTTGGATTGACGATGGAACCCCGGCTCGAGACGTGCTGGAACCTGACACCTCGCGAAGCGATGCAGCTTCAGGAAAGCTTGCGCGCGCGGGTGGAGCTCGAGGACCACTTTGGCGAAATTCGTTACGTGGCGGGCGCGGATATGGCGTTCGATCCGGCGACGGATGTGGCATTCGGCGGGGTGATTGTTTATCGCCTGCCAGGATTGGAGGAAGTGGAGCGCCGCATGGCGCGTCGGAAGCTGAGCTTTCCGTACGTCCCGGGACTGCTTTCGTTCCGCGAGTGCCCTGTCCTCCTGGCAGCCTTTGCGAGGCTCAAGACCGAGCCGGACCTTATTCTTATCGATGGGCAGGGGTACGCTCACCCGCGGCGTCTGGGCATTGCATGCCACATCGGCATCCTCTTTGACAAACCGACGATTGGTTGCGCCAAATCGCGTCTGGTAGGCGAACACGATGAACCCGGTCTCGGTGCCGGCTCGACAGCTCCGTTGACGCTGGACGGCGAGCTTCTCGGCGTGGTGTTGCGGACGCGGGACGGCGTGCGACCCATTTACGTCAGCGCGGGACACCGGGTTTCGCTCGATTCCGCCGTAGGCCTGGTGAAACGGTGCATGGATGGATTCCGCATACCCAAGCCTACGCGGGAGGCGGACCACTACGTGGGCGATCTGCGCCGGGCGTATCAGAGGAGTCGAGAGTTGAAAGTCGAGAGTCTAAGGTCTAGGAGTACGGCCCCTGCGCCCGGTCGTCTTAAAAGGTATGAAAAAACCAGCCGCCTGTCATCCTGAGCGAAGCGAAGGATCTCGGCAGTTTCAAGGTCCGAGGACCTACGGACAACTGCAGAGATCCTTCGCTGCGCTCAGGATGACACCGTCCGCGTTTCTCCACACCTTGTCTGAGGAGGGGGGTTGGCGGGGAAGCATTTTCAAGTCGTGCGAAATGCGGTAAGGTTAAGCGAGAGGCGGCTTTACGCCGATATCGGGCAAGATGAGATCCGCCCCATCTGGCGAGGCGGACTCGCCGCCACCAAGGGCGTTCGGGAGCTTGAGATGGAAAATGGTGTGAGCGTTCAATCCAAAACGGCGGTAGTTCGCGAAAAGTCCCAATTGATGTCGGCCTCAGAGATCGACCGTACAGTGGTGCGCCTGGCGCACGAGATCCTGGAGCGCAACAACGGCTTGGACGGGCTGGTTCTGGTTGGAATCCGGCGCCGCGGAGTACCGATTGCTGAGCGATTGGCCCGGAAGATGACGGAGATTGAAAGGACCGTGCCGCCGGTCGAGACGCTGGACATCACTCTATACCGTGATGACCTCTCAAGCATCGATCAGAAGCCGGTCGTTCAGCCCGCCGCGCCGTTTTCCGTGGAGGCCAAGACCGCAATCCTCGTGGACGACGTCCTTTACACGGGCCGAACTACGCGCGCGGCGCTGGATGCCCTGCTGGAACACGGGCGGCCGCGCCGCGTGGAGCTTTGCGTCTTGATCGACCGGGGACACCGGGAACTGCCCATCCAGGCGAATTATGTAGGCCGGGTCGTGCAGACAACGGACGACGAAATCATTGAAGTCCGGCTTCGCGAAGTGGACAACCAGGACCGCGTCATGCTTTGCGAGCGCGCTTAACGGAGAATGCCGACCACAGAGGTCGCGGATTTCACAGAGGCAGAAAGGCAGTGGCTAGTGGTCCGTGCCTAGTGCCCAGGAAGCGGCTTAAGAACCCATGCCGACTGTCAACCTGAGCGCAGCGAAGGATCTCTGCAGTTCGCCTCGGCTGGTAATATCGTAGCGAGGGAGTGTTATGGAATATCCCGTTGGACCCGACGATGCGAAGCTGATTCAGGGACGCAGTAAGGGGCTGCAGGTCATGTGCGACTGCGGCTGCGTCAACTTCAACTATCTTGACCCGCAGGATCCCGTGTGGCGCTGCCGCAACTGCCAGCGCGTTTTGAGCTTCGACTTCCCCCGCCTGATGGAGAAAGTCCTGGCTTCTTCTACCTCTGCGAAATCTGCGTAATCTGCGGATCATCAAGGAGTCAATCATGCCCTATGCAAAGCCTTCCCGGCGCTCCTGGGCGGAGCCCTGGAAGATCAAGATGGTGGAGCCCATCCGCATGACGACTCGCCCGGAGCGCGAGAGGTTCATCGTTGCGGCCGGATACAACACTTTCCTGCTGCGCTCCGAGGATGTTTATATCGACCTGCTCACGGACAGCGGCACGAACGCCATGAGTGATATCCAGTGGGCGGGGCTGATGCGCGGCGATGAAGCCTACGCGGGCAGTCGCAATTTCTACCATCTCGCTGAGGCGGTAAGCAACTACTATGGATATAAGTACCTGGTCCCAACCCACCAGGGGCGCGGTGCTGAGCATATACTCTCCAAGATCATGATTGAGCCGGGCGACTCTATCCCCGGCAATATGTATTTCACCACCACGCGCCTCCACCAGGAGTTAGCCGGCGGAACGTTTGTGGACGTCATCATCGACGAAGCGCACGACCCGGCGAGCGAGCATCCCTTCAAGGGCAACGTCGACTTGGCGAAGCTCGAAAAGCTCATCCACGAGGTGGGGGCAGGGACAATTCCTTACGTCTCGGTGGCGGGAACCGTGAATATGGCCGGGGGCCAGCCGCAATCCATGGCGAATATGCGCGCGCTTAGGGAACTCTGCGACCGGCACGGCATTCCCGTCGTGCTCGATGCCACGCGCGCTGTCGAAAACGCCTACTTCATCCAGCAGCGCGAGCCGGGCTACAGCTCAAGGCCCGTCGCTGAGATCCTGAAAGAGTACTGCTCCTATACCCAAAGCTGTACTATGAGCGCCAAGAAAGATGCGCTGGTGAACATCGGGGGCTGGCTGGCCACGAATGAGGAGGGGCTATTCGAAGAAGCGCGCAACATGGTGGTGGTCTATGAAGGGCTACACACCTACGGCGGGCTGGCGGGCCGCGACATGGAAGCCATGGCCTGCGGTATCAAGGAAAGCGTTGAGGACGACCACATCCGCGCCCGGGTCGGCCAAGTCGAGTACCTGGGTCGGCACCTGCTGGATTGGAGCGTCCCCATCGTCAAGCCGATAGGCGGCCACGCGGTTTTCCTGGATGCCAGGGGCTTCTATCCGCAGATACCGCAAGAGCAATATCCAGCCCAGACGCTCGCCAGCAACATCTACGTCGATTCCGGCGTGCGCACTATGGAGCGCGGCATCGTATCCGCCGGGCGCGATACCAAGACGGGCCAGGAGCACCACCCCCGCCTGGAGCTTGTGCGCGTCACCCTTCCGCGCCGCGTCTACACGCAGGCACATATGGATGTGGTGGCGGAGTCGATCCTGGAAGTCTACGAGCAGCGGGAACAGGCGCGCGGCTTGAAGATGGTCTACGAGCCGAAGTATTTGCGCTTCTTCCAGGCACGGTTTGAGAAGCTGGAATAGAATTCGCCATAAACCACGAGCCATCAAAGAGATCCACCCCACTACTTTTCTCTAAAGTAATCGCAGGCCTCTGCCGATAGAAGATATGACCTATTTGTTGAGCAACATAGGCTGAGTGCGTTGTGTCGGAAGAGCGGCGAAGAGCCTGAATTCGAATCGGGAAAGGCTGAAGATCAAGTGCCCCAAGTAATAGTCTCAACAGCATGAGGTTGCGACTTTGAGTTACTTAATCTATTGCATCGTTCGCGGGCCCCTTCCGGCAGCCCTGGAAATCCCCGACGGCGTGGGGGGCCATCGTGTTTTCACTTCGAATTACAATGGCTTGGGCGCGGCGCTTTCCAAGCTCCCCGGGCCAGACCCGCCCTTCGATATGGCGAATCGTCTTGCCTATGAGCGCGTGGTCGAGTCATTTTACCGCCATCTGACCGTGGTTCCGCTCCGGTACGGGTGTCGGGTTGAGTGTCCCTACGACGCGGTGGTTCTGCTGCGGGAAAATGAGAACGCTTACCGCGCGCTTCTCCGCGAGCTGGACGGATTTGCGGAAGTTGGCATTCACGTTCAGCTCGGCGGCCCAGCCGCCGGGTCGGAAACGCCCTGGCGCCGGATTCTGCCGGATTGGTTTCCACTTCGTCCACGCCCCTCTGGGGCCGCAGGTCTGGATATAAAGCCGGGCTCTGAGCGTCTCGCCGTGGCTCCAAACGTTTTGATTGAGAACCTCTGTGATTCACTGCACGGCTCCTTCGTCCGTCATAAAGTCGAGTTCCCTTCCTCTCGAAAGAGTCGTCTTCTGTCCCTCCATTTCCTGGTGCCGCGCGATTCCGTGGAAACGTTTCGCTCTACAGCGCGACACCTGCCCACGAACCCCTCATTTCAGTTGCAATTGAGCGGTCCCTGGCCGCCCTACAACTTTGTCGATGCGTTGCAGCCATAAGGAAAACGAATAACGCAGACCCCAACGCGGCAAGTCTACGTTAGCCAGTGTTGCCTCACGCGAGAAGTGATAAACTGCAATCAGTGGGCTTCGATAGGGCGCTGACCGTCGAACTCCCGGAAAAAATGCACATCACTCTTAACAATGAGGTTGTTCTGGTTACGGGTGGGTCCCGCGGGATCGGCGCGGCAACCGTCAGGGCATTTGTCGCGGCGGGCGCGAAGGTTGTTTTCAACTATCGGAGAGATAACCGCGCGGCCAAGCGAGTCATCGAAAGCTGTAGGAGCATGGAGGGCGAGGCCATTGCAGTTCGGTCCGATGTGGCGAGCATGGCCGGCGCCAGAAGGCTGGTTTCGGCAGCTCTGCGCCGTTTTGAAAGAGTGGATACCCTGGTGGCGAATGCGGGGATTTGGAATTACCAACCCGCGCCCATCGAGAGAATGACGGAGAAGCAGTGGGATGAAATGCTTGCCGTGAACCTCAAAGGCGTCTATACGCTGGTGCACTGCGTGGTTCCCGGCATGATCAGCCGGAAGCGCGGGAAAATTATCGTGGTCTCCTCGACGGCGGGGCAGCGCGGAGAGGCTTTTCACACCCACTATGCAGCCAGCAAGGGCGGCCTGATCAGCTTTGTCAAAGGGCTTTCGACAGAACTGGCGCGGCACGACATCCTGGTCAACTGCGTCGCTCCCGGTTGGGTGGAAACAGATATGAGCGCTGAGGTGATGAAAAACAGGCGTGAGTATGAGCAGGTCCGATCGGTCATTCCGCTTCGCCGTTTTGCTTCGCCGGAGGAGATTGCTTTGCCGATTCTTTTCTTGGCCTCACCCATGGCTACTTTCATTACCGGCGAAGTGCTGAATGTAAACGGCGGGAGCGTATTGTGCGGGTAACAAGATGGTTTGCAGTGGGGCAGCTTGCTGCCGCTTACGCTCAGGTCAGAATAGTAGCGCCGACCTTCAGGCCGGCACAGAGCCTGCTGACCCAAGGGCCAGCGCTACGAGGAGAGGTGCTCCAAGGCGGCTTCGGCGCGGGGGCAGGGCGTTGTCATGACTAAACGATCGATCATCACTCTGACGACAGCAATGATTTTTCTGCTTATGGCCCCGGAGGGGATGGGACTGCGGGCCGGGCAAAATCCTGCCGCGGCTCCTTCGAATCCCGCGGCTTCGACTTCCACCCCACCTCCTTCCCGCATCAACCCGCAAGCCCAACAAATCCTCGATCGCGTCATACAGGTATTGGGCGGACCAGCCTTTCTAAAGGTAAAAAGACTGACCACTAAAGGCCGCATCTTTTCCATTCGAAACGAGGCCACTTCCGCCTACGCTCCTTTTGAGAGTTATGTCGAATATCCGGACAAGCGCCGCTTCAGCTACGGAAAGAGTAAGCCGGTTATCCTCATCAACAACGGCGACCAAGCTTGGGAATTGGACCAAATGGGCATGACTTCACAGTTGGAGGAGCAGGTGCGGCGCTGGAAAGTGTCCACTTACTATTCGCTGGAGAATCTTCTCCGCCTGCGCATTCACGAACCCGGGGTTCTCATTCAATTGGGCGGCGTCGACTTCCTGGATAACGTCGCCACTCAGTCCCTGGCAATGGTGGATGCGCAAGCAACTGAAGTGAAGCTGGATTTAAACCGTCAGACGCTGCTGCCGGTTAGCGTCACTTATCGCGTCCACGACCCGAAGACAGGAGACTGGAACGACTTCGCGGACGTTTACAGCGAATACAAGAACATCGACGGTGTCATGACCCCCATGCACATTGCAAGGTTCATAGATGGGGACCGAGTCTCTGAAGTCTTTCGCAGCTTCGCCCACTATGATGACGAATACCCTGCAACTTATTTCCAGCCCGTACGCTAGGGGTTACATCTGTTATAATGACTTGCTGGGGCAGGCGTGAAGAATCAAATCCGAATGCGGCACACAACGATACTCTGCGTCCGGCGCGACGGACGGCTCGCCATGGGAGGCGACGGCCAGGTGACCATGGGCGAGAACATCGTGAAGCAGAAGGCCCGCAAAATCCGCCGTCTCTATAATGAGAAAGTGGTGGCGGGTTTCGCCGGAAGCACCGCCGATGCCCTGTCGTTGTTCTCCAGGTTTGAGCAGAAGCTGGAGGAGTATCATGGCAACCTCAGCCGCGCCGTGGTGGAACTGGCCAAAGATTGGCGCACCGATCGCGCCCTGAGACATCTTGAGGCATTGCTCCTGGTTGCCGACGATAAGAACACTTACTTGTTAAGCGGCAACGGAGATGTGATCGAGCCTGACGACGGAATCGTGGCTATCGGCTCCGGCGGGCCTTTCGCGCTGGCTGCGGCGCGCGCCCTGGCGAAACACACCGGCATGACCGCCAAGGAGATCGTCGAGGAGGCCATGCGGCTGGCCGGGCAGATTTGTATCTTCACGAACGATCAGGTAACGATCGAAGAATTGTAGGAGCACGCCATGGCGTGCCCCTACGGTTGGGCGCTTTGACCACGGAATCTTATGGTTTTCTATTTGCCGGAGAGCATCGAGACCGCGACTTCACTCGACGAACTTACCCCCCGCCAGATCGTCACGGAATTGGATAAGTACGTGATCGGCCAGAATGAGGCCAAGCGATGCGTGGCCACGGCACTGCGCAATCGCATGCGACGGCAGAAGCTTCCCCCGGAGCAGGCGGAAGACATCCTTCCCAAGAACATCATCATGATTGGCCCCACCGGCGTGGGGAAGACCGAGATCGCGCGCCGCCTCGCTCGCCTGACGAATTCTCCTTTTCTTAAGGTGGAAGCCTCGCGTTTTACCGAAGTCGGTTACGTCGGCCGTGATGTCGAGTCGATGGTCCGCGACCTGGTGGAAATTGCCATTGACATGGTTCGGGAAGAGCGAGTCGACGAAGTCGCCGAAAAGGCCGAGCAAAACGCGGAGGAGCGCCTGCTGGACCTCCTGTTGCCTTCTCCGCCTTCCGTCAGGCCCCAGGAGAAGAACGGGAGCGAAGGGGAGGAACGCGCCGCCGCCCAGGAACAGTTCCGGCGCACGCGGGAGAAACTGCGTGCCCAGCTTCGGGAGGGAAAACTCGACGAACGGCAGGTGGATATTGAGGTGCGAGATCGTAGTTTCCCGGCGTTCGAAGTGATCTCTTCGCAGGGCATCGAAGAGATGGACATCAATATCAAAGACATTCTCCCGGGGCTCTTTGGTTCGCGGACCAAGAAGCGTCGCATGCGCGTCGTCGAAGCCATGGATTACCTGACCCAGGAGGAAGAGAACCGGTTGATCGACATGGATCAGGTCACTCGCGTGGCGGTGGAGCGCGCCGAACAATCGGGGATCATTTTTCTGGATGAAATCGACAAGATCGCCGGGCGCGAACGGGGCCACGGACCGGACGTGAGCCGGGAAGGAGTACAGCGCGATATCCTGCCCATCGTGGAGGGCACTACGGTCAACACCCGATACGGGATGGTGCGCACCGACCATATCCTCTTTGTTGCGGCCGGAGCCTTTCACGTGAGCAAGCCGTCCGATCTGATCCCTGAACTTCAAGGACGGTTTCCGATTCGCGTGGAGCTGCACTCACTCACAACGGACGATTTTATCCGCATTTTGAAAGAACCTAAGAGCGCCTTGGTTAAACAGTATGCGGCCCTGCTGGAGACGGAGGGCATCAAGCTCTCTTTCACTGACGACGCGCTGGAGGAAATTGCCAAATTTGCAGCCGCCGTCAACGAACAAACAGAGAACATCGGGGCCCGCCGCTTGCACACGATTATGGAAAAGCTCCTGGACGAAGTGTCCTTTGAAGGGCCGGACTTGAAAAAGAAGACCGTCCGCGTTGATGCGGCTTACGTCCAGAAGCAATTGGCGGATATCGTCAAGAATCAAGACCTCAGCCGGTACATACTGTAACGAGAGCGGGATTCCTCGCTTCGCTCGGAATGACAAAAATCACAACGGGATTTCAGAACCTTGGGAAGCCGCCACGCTTCCGTATCCCAATCTCGATCGTCCCCTCTTTTTTTGTCGCGCAAGTTGCCGGGGCGGTCTTCCTGCTGAGTTGCGGCGTGCAGGGGCCACCGCAACCGCCCCGGGTCGAGGTTCCGGAACGCATCGCCGATCTCTCCGTGCATCAGGTGGGGCAAAGACTCGAGATCCAGTTTACACTGCCTCAGCAGGCGCAGGACGGAGAACGGTTAACGAAACCTCTGGAGGTTGAGCTTCTCCGCGCCCAACTCACTCCAGGCGCGAACCTGCCGAAGTCCCCACCCTTGGCCCTCTGGATCAGCCTTGAACCGAACCAATGGGTTCGCTACGCCAACGAGCGAAGAATCACCTACCCCGCCGCACTTTCAGAAGTCGAATTCCAGAGCTGGCGAGGACACGATGCGATCATTGCTGTCCGCACGCTTACTCGCGGCATACGCCACCGCCCCGTGGAGAGCGAGGTCTCCAATCTCGCCCGGCTTCGAGTGCTCGACGTGTCCCGCCCCGTGGAGCATCTGGAAAGTAAGACCACGGAGAACGCGATTGTGCTGGGGTGGCAGCCGCCGGCCAAAACGCTGGAAGGCCTTGAGGTCAAGTTTCTTGACGGGTATCGCGTTTACAGAAGCACCACGGGAAAGCCGGGATCGTTCCAGTTGGTAGGCGAAAATAACGAGCCGTCCTATCTGGACAGTGACTTTGAATTCGGACGAGCCTACTCCTACGAGGTTGGAGCAGTGTTCAAGGATGGCGGGACCACCGCCGAGAGCGAGCCCTCGCAACCCCACCAAGTGGTCCCGCGCGATATCTTTCCTCCCGCGCGCCCCACGGGATTAACGGGTTTGTACACGAACGGCGCGGTGGAATTGGTTTGGGATGCCAATACAGAGAAGGATCTGGCCGGTTATTACGTCTACCGGCACGAAAACGGCGAGCAACCCAAGAGGCTGAATAAAGCACTGTTGCCAACTCCCATCCTCCGCGACACCAGCGTGCAGCCGGGCCGCAAGTACTTTTATCAAGTGACCGCAGCTGATCTTTCGAATAATGAGAGCCGGCCTTGCCCGGAAGTCGAAGTTGAAACTGGAAACTAGACGGCGGAAAGCAGAAAGCTGAAAGCAGAAGGCTGAAAGCAGGCGCTCATGTTCGCCAGCCGACGAACACCCAGAAACCATGAAAATCACCCGACGGTCGACGGATGTGGTGCGGGCGTCCCGCCCGCAGTGGCACGGGCATCCTGCCCGTGCGCGGGAGCGGGACGCTCCCGCGACCGCGGGCGAGACGCCCGCGCCACGATTTTCAGAGCAGAAGTCAGAAGGCTGAACAGAGTAGAAACCCGATATACGAGGGTTTTTTCGGATTCCTGTAGCTCCTTTGTTAGTCAGGCTCTGGAATTTGAAATTTGACATTCGGAATACCGCTGGTCTCCGCGCCGTGTCCACTGCAATGAAGAACGAAAGTCATAATCGTCGGCGTGCCGAGGAAGCAATCGGACTCGAGGCAAGTTCCCGGGTCCTTCCGGTCTTTGTTTGGCTAGCGGCTTTCGCCGTCCTTTTGCTTCTTCATTACCCGTTGCTCCGCTTGCCCTATTATTGGGACGAGGCGGGATATTACATCCCCGCGGCAACGGATTTCTTCCGTTCCTGGCGGCTCGTTCCCCAAAGCACCCTTCTCACGGGACACACCCCTCTGGTGATCATCTACCTGGCCTTTGCCTGGCGGGCGTTTGGGTTCTCGCCGCTGGTTACGCGCGCGGCGATGATGGCGGCGGCCGCGGGCACGCTAGCCTGCGTTTACGGGCTCGCGCGGCGTGTAGCCAACCGGGAAGCCGCGTTCTGGAGCGTGTTGCTGCTGGCGCTTTCTCCCCTGTTTTTCGCGCAGAGCACACTCGCGCATCTCGATCTTGCGGTGGGATTATTCACTCTACTGGCCCTCGCAGCCCTGCTTGACGATCGTCCCGCGAGGTTTGCGTTCGCCTGCACAGCGGCCGTTCTGAGCAAAGAAACCGCCGTGGTTCTGCTGCCTGCTGCCGGGATCTTCGTTTGGTGGCAGCGCAGGCGAGCGACCGGTTCCTCGGTCCGCGACTGGTGGATTGCCGCGCTTGTTCCCCTTGCCGCGCTGATGGCGTGGGCGGCCTTCTACCACCATGTCACCGGGGGCTGGACCGGTAACCGCGAATACCTACGCTATAACCTGTATGCTACCCTGAATCCAATCCGAGTGCTATTGACGTTGCTCCGTCGCCTTTATGAAACCTTCGTGGGCGGATTCAATTGGGTTCTGAGCGCCGGCGCCATGGCGGGAATTCTGTGGACCAGGAAGAGCAATCCTGCCATGGTCCGCGCGAGGGCGGGAATGGGTCCGACAGCGATCGAAACCTCTGTCATTCCCGCGAAAGCGGGAATCCATTCCTTCTTTTTTCTTGCCGGTTTGCTCAGCACGGTATATCTGCTGATGCTCAGCGCGGTGGGTGGCGCCGTCTTGCCTCGTTATCTGCTGCCCATCTTCCCCCCTCTGGTCTTGGCCGCTGTGTTCCTGATCTGGCGCCTGCCGAGGTGGATGGCCCGGTCGATTATGGTCTTCGCCGCCGGCTGCTTTGTCTGGGCCTGGTTTTTGAATCCACCTTACCCATTTCCCTTTGAGGATAATCTGGCCTACGCGGACTTCATTCATTTGCACCAGCAAGCCGCGCGGCTTCTCGAGGATCAAGCGTGTAACGGGCGGGTCCTGACCGCCTGGCCCGCAACTGACGAGCTGGTGCACCCGCTGCTGGGCTATGTTCTCCAGCCGATCACGGTGGTTCCTGTGCAGGATTTCACTCGCCATGATTTCGACAGCGTCTCCGCCGAGTCGTTCGATTGTGTATATCTTTACTCTCGCCACTGGGAGCCTCCGAACAACTGGTTGAATCACCCCATCTGGCTGCAAAGGCTTCAACAGAGCTACTTTGAATATCAACCCCAAATCCCCGAGAACGAACTTGCGACCAGGTATCACCTGCGCTTGCTGGCAGGCTTTGAAAGGCGGGGCCAATGGGTAAGGATTTACGCCAGAATTAACCCATGAAGTCCTACGCGTCTCAAGTCGTCGAACCAGGAGAACGGAGGCCACGAGCAGGCGTTGACACGCTGAAGTCGTGTGCTATACTGAAGTCTGCTAGGGTCGCGAGGGGCTCTAGAGCCTTCCAGTGTGGCTTCCCTGTTGCCGAGTCACTAACGCGGGTTCGAGTGAAGCTTCAAACTCGCCATCCTATAACTATCAAACTGACAATCATTGAGGCCTTGTGGAAGCAGCGAATTGCAAGAAAGAGCTAATGATCGAGATTCCGGTGGATGTAGTTCGGCGCGAGGCCGAATCCCTGATCGCACAGTATGCGCGCAAAGCGCGAGTCCCGGGTTTTCGCCCAGGCCATGCCCCGGCCTCAGTGGTCCGGGACCGCTTTCGGGACGAAATTCGCAGCGACGTGGTGCAAGCGCTGGTCCCCAAATACTTCGAGGACGCGGTGAAGGAGCAGAAATGGTCGGTCGTGGGGCGTCCTCGCTTCGACGACCTTCGCTTCGAGGACGACAAGCCTCTGGCGTGCAAAGCCACGTTCGAGATAATCCCGGAATTCGAACTCCAGCAGTACAAGGAGCTGGAAGTCGAGGAGGAAACGCCCCAGGTTACGGAGGCAGACGTCGATCGGGCGATCGAAGGAGTTCGCCAACAGGCGGCCACTTTCGAGGTGGTTTCCGACCGCCCTGCGGCAGAGGGGGATTATCTGACGCTGAGTCATAAGGCGTACGAAACCAAGAGCCCTGCGAGCCGTCCCATTGAGGTTCCCGAGGATTCGATTCAATTGGGCGCTGAACGGACTCCCCCCGAATTCAACGAGAACCTCCGGGGAGCCCGGCCAGGCGAAACTCGCGAGTTCGACGTCACCTACCCGGAAGATTACCGCCAAAAATTGCTGGCGGGGAAAAGGTACCGTTACCGTGTTGAGGTTCAAAGCATCAAACAGAAGGTGGTTCCCGCTGCGGACGAGGAACTGGCGAAGTCCGTAAGCGAGTTCTCCACCCTGGCGGAACTTCGGGCCAAGTTGGCCAGCGATCTCACGGAACGCGCCAAACACAAGTCTGAGATGGCGGCCAAACAGGCGCTGGTGGAGCAGCTTCTTCGGTTACACGAATTCGCGGTGCCGGAAATTATGGTCGAGGCCCAACTCGAGCACAAACTCGAACGCCTGCTGAGGCAGCTTTTCGCTCAAGGCATTGATCCCCGCCAGACTCAGGTAGACTGGCACAAGCTGCGCGAGGAGTCCCGGCCGGACGCCGAGAAGGAAGTCCGGGCTTCCCTGCTGCTGAGCAAGATTGCCGAGGCGGAAGGGTTGGAGGTTTCTGAGGAAGAGGTCGATGAAGTGATCCGGGGGATGGCTCAAGAGGCGCACGAACCGCCGGCCACTCTCAAGACCCGCTTGACACGCGAAGGCGAGTTGGATACTCTGAAATCTACTCGCCGCAACCAGAAGGCTATTGATTTCATCTACCGCAACGCCAAAATCACTCGCAAAAGTGACTAGGTTTTGGAAACAGTGGGGAGTTTCCCCAACGAAAAAGGCGATGACCAGCCAGCCAAACATGACTCTGATTCCAATGGTTGTCGAGCAGACTAACCGCGGGGAGCGCGCTTACGATATTTATTCCCGCCTGCTCAAGGACAATATTATTTTTATCGGGACGGCCATCGATGACAACGTGGCGAATCTGGTGACCGCCCAACTGCTCTTCCTGGAAGCCGAGGACCCGGAAAGAGACGTTTCCCTGTATATCAACTCGCCGGGGGGAGTGGTGACCGCCGGGATGGCGATCTATGACACGATCCAGTTCATCCGCCCCGACGTGGCCACCATTTGTATTGGCCAGGCGGCCAGCGTAGCGGCTCTGCTGCTGGCTTCGGGGACTCCCGGGAAACGCTTTGCCCTCCCCAATTCCCGCCTGCTCATTCACCAACCCACCATGGGCGGTCTCTCGGGACAAGCCACAGACATCGATATTCACGCTCGCGAAATCCTGCGCATTCGCGCCAGCCTCAATGAAATAATGGCAAAGCACACAGGACAGCCGATCGAGAAGATCGAGCGCGACGTGGAGCGCGATTTTTGGATGAGCGCCCAGCAAGCTCGCGAGTACGGCATCATCGATGAAATTATCTATAAGCACAAGTAGCCTGCTGCCATGACCACGAAACGCCCAAACTCCGAGGAAACGCTCCACTGTTCCTTCTGCCGGAAGAACCAGGACGCGGTGGGGAAACTGATTTCTTCGCCGGGTGATTTTCCGCGCGCCTACATCTGCGACGAGTGCGTGGCCGTGTGCAACTCGATTCTAGAAGAGAAGCGCAGCGAGGAGCTTCCCACCACTCAGGGCAAGCCTCCCAAGCCGCCGGATATCAAAGCTTTTCTCGACCAGTACGTGGTGGGGCAGGAGAAGGCCAAGAAAAAACTCGCCGTGGCCGTTTACAACCACTACAAGCGCAATATCCTGACCCGTGTACGCAGCGAGGTGGAGCTCACCAAGTCCAATATCTTGTTGATCGGCCCTACGGGGACCGGCAAGACCCTTCTCGCCCAGACCCTGGCCCGCGTTTTAGACGTCCCCTTCGCCATCGCGGATGCGACGACCTTGACGGAGGCCGGCTATGTGGGCGAAGACGTGGAGAACGTGATTCTGAAGCTCCTCCAGAATGCCGGGGGCGACGTTCAGCGGGCCCAGCAGGGCATCGTCTACATCGACGAAATCGACAAAATCTCGAAGAAGGACGAGAACCTCTCCATTACTCGGGACGTCTCCGGCGAGGGGGTGCAGCAAGCCTTATTGAAGATTCTGGAAGGGACGATCGCCAACGTGCCGCCTCAGGGGGGGCGCAAACATCCCCACCAGGAATGCACGCCGGTTGATACCACCAACATCCTATTCATTTGCGGAGGTGCTTTCGTAGGGCTGGAAAAGATCATCGAACATCGCATGGGAAAGAAAACGATGGGCTTTCGTGGGGATAACACGAGCGAATTCCCAACGCAGGAGCGACGAAATGTCGAGCTCCTCGAACAAATGCAGCCTTCCGACTTGATCCGCTACGGCTTAATTCCTGAATTTGTGGGACGCCTGGCGGTGGTCAGCGTGCTCAACGATCTAGATGTGCCGGCCTTGATCGAGATACTGGTACGGCCTAAGAACGCCCTAGTCCGTCAGTACCAGAGACTGTTCGAATTCGAGAATGTTAAGCTGCGATTTACAGAAGGCGCGTTGAAAGCGATCGCGACCCAGGCTATCGAAAGGAAGGTGGGCGCTCGCGGACTGAGAATGATCCTCGAGGATCTGATGTTAGACCTGATGTACCACCTGCCGAGCCAACGGAAGTTGCGTGAGTTTGTGGTGACCGAGGAGATGGTCCAAAACCACGAAATAAGCTTTACTTCGACGTTCCTCGAGAAGGCAGGTTAATGGAAAATCCTATGTTTTCAGGCCGCGAAAAGAGTGAAACTCGTTCATTGCCGATGATGCCCATCCGGGATGTGGTCATCTTTCCTCACATGATGACTCCGTTCGTGGTGGGGAGGGAAGCTTCAATCCGCGCTCTGGAAGAAGCGCTGGCGGGCGACAAGAGGATTTTTCTGGCCACTCAGCACGATCCCTCGATTGACGATCCCAAACCCAACGAGATTTACCAGGTTGGGACTGTGGCCAACATCGTGCAGAGCCTGAAACTGCCGGACGGCAATATCAAAGTGCTGGTGGAAGGAATTGACCGGGGTAGAATCCTGAAGATCTCGAACGAAGACGGTTACTTCCGGGTCAGCATCCAAACGAAGGCCTTCCGCACGGTAACGACGCCCAGCCTGGAGCAACTCGTCCAGAGGGTCACGTCGCTCTTCGAGCAGTACGTCAAGCTTTCCCAGAGCCTCAACTACGACACCATGATTGCCGCGATCAAGGTGGACGAGATCGGCAAGTTTACCGACACCATCGCTGCCAATCTGAACGTTAGCGTCGAGGAAAAGCAGGAACTTCTGGAAATCTTCGATCCCGTCGACCGTCTCACTCGCCTGGCGGATATCCTGGATGTGGAAATCGAAAAGCTCAACGTTGACCGCACCATTCAAGGGCGGGTCAAACGCCAGATGGAGCGAGCCCAGCGCGAGTATTACCTCAACGAAAAAATCAAGGCCATCCAAAAAGAGTTGGGGCGCAACGAAAAGAGCGAGCTCGACGAGCTTAAGAAGAAAATTGAAACCGCCGGCATGACCAAGGATGCCCTCGAGCACGCCATGGCCGAGCTCAAGCGCCTGGAAATGATGCCTCCCATGTCGGCGGAGTCAACGGTCTCGCGGAATTACCTCGACTGGCTGCTGGCTGTTCCCTGGAAGAAGAAATCCAAAGAAATCCGCGATATCAGCCGCGCGCAGAAAGTCCTCGAAGAAGATCACTACGGGCTCGAGAAGATCAAGGAGCGCATCCTGGAGTTCCTGGCGGTGCGACAGCTTGTAAAGAACCCGCGCGGCTCCATCCTGTGCTTTGTAGGACCTCCGGGAGTGGGCAAGACTTCCTTGGGGCGGTCCATCGCCCGCGCCACGGGACGGAAATTCGTTCGCTTGTCTCTGGGCGGAGTTCGTGACGAAGCGGAAATCCGCGGCCACCGCCGGACTTATATCGGCGCCCTCCCCGGCCAGATCATCCAGATGATGAAGAAGTCCGGCACGATCAATCCGGTTTTCCTTCTCGACGAAGTCGATAAGATGAGCATGGATTTCCGCGGCGATCCTTCCGCGGCCCTGCTCGAGGTGCTCGACCCGGAGCAGAACAACACGTTCATGGACCATTACCTGGACGTGGAATATGACCTCTCGAAGGTCTTCTTTATTACCACGGCCAACGTTGTTCACACCATTCCCCAGCCCCTGCAGGATCGGATGGAAATCCTGCGTCTGGAGGGATATACTGAGCCCGAAAAGCTGGAGATTGCCAAGCGTTTTCTGATTCGGAAGCAACGTGAGGCAACGGGCCTGAGCGCCGGGAATATGACCCTTCCCGACGAAGCTATTGTGCACATCATCCGGCACTATACGCGTGAGGCGGGGGTCCGGAACCTGGAGCGCGAAATTGCCAACGTCTGCCGCAAAGTGGCCCGTAAGGTCGTGAAAGAAGGCAAGCATCTCCAGATCACTCTGCGGCCGGAAGATGTGGCGGAGTATCTGGGAGTTATAAAGTTCCGCGACACCAAAGCCGAAGAGAACAACGAGATCGGACTGGCTACGGGACTGGCTTGGACGGAAGTGGGCGGCCAAATCCTCTACATCGAAGTCACGCTGATGCAAGGCAAGGGTAAACTCCTCTTGACCGGCAAGCTGGGCGACGTGATGCAGGAATCCGCTCAGGCCGCTATGAGCTACGTGCGCTCCCGCGCTAGCCAATTGGGACTTCGTCCCGATTTCTATCGCCACTTGGATATCCACGTTCACATCCCCGAGGGTGCAATTCCTAAGGACGGGCCTTCGGCCGGAATCACCCTTGCCACCGCCGTGGCCAGCGCCCTAACCAAGATCGCGGTGCGGCGTGACGTGGCCATGACCGGCGAAATCACCTTGCGCGGCAAGGTTCTACCCATCGGGGGCGTGAAAGAGAAGCTCCTCGCCGCACATCGCGCCGGCAGCCGCACCGTGATCCTGCCCCGCGACAACGAAAAGGATCTGGCGGACATTCCTGCGGCGATCCAACAGGAATTGAGCCTGCGGTTCGTGGAAAGCATGGATGAGGTCTTGGACCTGGCGTTGGAAAGGAAGATCGAGGTTCCGCCAGTCCTGGTTCCTGAGGCCGAAACTCCGGTTGTATTGGAGCCGCCGAACCTTGAAACGGATCGTGGATCGCTGACCAATTAGCGCCTTGGCGAGGATTACAGGGCGGTGACTTCGGTTCGCCGCCCCCCGATGGATAGCCGTGATGTAACGTCGCCGCGACAGCGCGGCGGCTCGAATAGTGAAAACTGAGAAACCTGTAGGAGGGAATGAGCATCTAACGTTTTGGTGTGCGTGCTCTTTCCAGCGAGCACAAATCCGGATGGGCTGCCCCTTACAGATCTAGCTTGCAAGACTCCGGCTCCACGTGAGTAGTTCTTCACCGCATCTCGTGCCGCTCCTGCAATTGCCGCCAATGACTATTCGTTCTCTTGGAACGGACTGGAAAATCAAAGAGCGGTCGAGCTCGAAATCACTGGCGTACAGATCCCAGGTCTAGAAATGATGTCCTATTCTGAGCGTAGCGCAGACCTCTGGGTCGGCAAGTGCCTCGATGGGTCGGGGCGCTACAACTCAAAACCGGACCGAACCGATTTAGAAATCCACTTAAAATAGAGAGAAAAGTCATGCCTGCAAAGAAACAAGAAGTGAAACCACCGGAAGAAACCCAGGAAGAAAAGATCACAGAACTGCAAGAAGGCGAAGTCCTCGACATCGCCAAACTGAAGGAAATGAACATCAGCACCTTGACTCAGGTGGCAAAAGACCTGAACGTGGTGGGGGCCACCGGGATGCGCAAGCAGGAGTTGATCTTCAAGATCCTGCAAGCGCAGACCGAAAAGAGCGGCCTCATCTTCTCCGAGGGCGTGCTCGAATGCCTTCCGGACGGAT
>Ga0326727_10002708_pt1 | contig 59226 bp, 56 predicted proteins | sample MB2enrmetagenome_FD_207643 | JGI IMG/M metagenome (GOLD analysis project Ga0326727, IMG submission 207643) | Lab enriched peat soil microbial communities from McLean, Ithaca, NY, United States - MB29MY | ecosystem: Environmental > Terrestrial > Soil > Wetlands > Peat | place: USA: New York... | reverse complement strand
GCTCATCACGTTCTTCCGGCGTCAGTGTCACTCGATACCGTGGCTTCATGGCAAATCCCTCCCCAAGGATTTACCATGCTTTTATCATATTTTATTTACGAAAGATATAATGTTACATGGTACTAGGGTATACGCTTGATGTCTGGCAATATCGGCTTGTTATGCAAGTGTTTCAATCGGTTGGGATGAAGCAAGCTAAATCAACAAGTTTCGCTATTCGCCAGCCTGGTTCAAACATGGAAGCGCTTGCTTGGCGGAGACTTGGAATTGACATCATTCAGATGGAACCGAATGAGTTCGCAGAAAAAGTCCTGGATGATCTTGCAAGACAAAAGGAGAATATGACCTATGGCCGATAATACCGGCAATGACAAACCAAGAACTTGTCCTTATGTCGGTGGTCGGCCCTATAACTCTGAAGATAGCATGTACTTCGTTGGTCGTGAAAAAGATGCGCGCATGCTTTGTGACAAGATATTTTCATCGCGTCTTACAATCCTATATGCCCCTTCAGGGGTTGGTAAGACATCACTCTTACGATGCCGTGTGATCCCTTTCCTTGCGAAAGAAGAAGCACGGGTCTTTTATTTTAAGAAATGGACAAGTGAAGACCCCTCTGCGTACCTCAGATCAGACCTTATGAACCTTGCACGCAGCGTGGGTGTGCACAATCCGGAAGAAGGCTCACCGACCTTGGCGGAATTAATCGGTCTCATTTCCATCGCCACAGGTAAAACAATTGTGCTGATTTTTGACCAATTCGAAGAGTTCCTCAACACGCATCCCCAACATCTCGATCTTATTAAAAAAGAGATCGGCGATCTTGTGCGGGCAGGAAATATCGATATACGCATCCTCATTTCATTACGGCAAGAATTCCTTGCTTCTTTGGAGCCCTTTCATCAAGAAATCCTGAATTTGTTTCAGTCAACCTACTTACTCCAAAACCTGGATGATGAGGCAATCAAAAAGGTGATTCAGGAGCCCGCATATCTTTTCAATAAGTATACGTATGAGGAAGAACTAGTTAAAGCCTTAATCGATGAGAATTTCCTCAGAAGCAAAACCAGTCTTGATGCTCCTGGCGCGCGGTTCACTGGGGTGGATTTGTTCATGTTACAAATTGTGCTTGTTACACTCTGGGAACAGGCATGGGAGAAGGAAAACCCGATAACATATGCGCTTTATGAAAACTTGGGGAAAGCGGAAAAAATCATCAAGACGTACGTGGAAACATTGATGCCCACGCAATGGAGTGATCAACTCCTGACCGCCAAGTTACTAAAACATCTGGCGCCGCCGAGCGGAATGAAGATGTCATATTCCGCAGAGGATCTGGCCTCTGTGACGAATGAAAGTGTGGATGATATCAGGACAGCGCTGCAACGCATGGCTGTGCCAGAGAAAACCGAGGAAGAAGATAAAAGAGGCGTGTTACGAAGATGGCCATATAGTACCGGGGAACGGTTTGAATTACTGCATGATGCCTATGCCAAGATCCTTATACCGTGGCGTGATAATATCTTGAGCCTTTATGCGGAAGAAAGAAGCAAGACATACCGCAGAAATTCTTTTTTAGTGGCAGCAACAATTTTTGTGCTGATCTGTCTCAGTGCAGGCATTGCATTATGGCAGTATAACCAATATGAACTGCGGATGAACACGAAAAATATTTGGGACAGACCGGAAACGGAAATGACTGTTACACAAAAATTTGATCATGTCGCCTCTTATCTTCTCTGGTCAAGAGGCGGCACGAATCGTTTTGATCTTTTAGAAAAGATCCTCAAGGGGAAAAAAACCAACTTGCCACAAGATTATGGGGTAGAAAGATCCGGGTCAGAGTTCATAACTCTGCCGGACCCGAAAGACGATAATTGGCCGCTCACCCTGAGGTATTCATCGGCACGGGAATTAAATGAATATATGTTCACGTTGACATGGCAAGAAGGAGCCAAATACTTGACTGAAGTTTGGGGAATACCGGTTCCCCTGAAAATTCGTTTGGTCCGTGATGATACATATCCCAAAGAGGTAATCAGATTGGAAGGGCATGGAATAGAGCCCTTGGTACTCGACAAAATCCCGGCCTATGAGCAGGATGCATTCATCAGTATGAAAGATATTTCTGTTCCGGGACGTTTATTTCTCGAGAGAATAAAAGATGCGTGCAAGCCGATTCCTCAGGTGAAACGTGGCGGACCATGGTGGATCGTACCTCGTTGGTCTCTTCCGGCATGGAAGGCCTCAGGTATTCATGCCATTGACGGCAGCGGATTGCCTGCTTTACTCCTCATGGTAGAACTCCAAGAAAAGAATGACCGATTGCTGACCCAGGATAGCGTTGAGATTTTACTTAATCGGATAGAAAAGGTTTATCCGGCAACAGTATCCGAGGCCCGTACTGTCCGAGGTGATCGACTTGTGCACGACTTGCAGGAAATCGTGAAACATGGCTACGCACTCACCGGTTTGCCGACTATGCTGGATGTCTTGGCGAGCTACCCGGAAGGATCCTCGACAGAGATTGAAGAAAATGTTGCCTCTGATATAGACTCCGCACAGGCTTCTCTGCCTTCTCGCTTTAGCGGGCCACATAAGACAGTCAATGCTGTTTCTAATGCTGGCAGGAAAGGGGCAAGTGACTCGCCGAAAGCAATCCAAGAGGCTTATAAGGAAACCGAGAACTGGCTACCTAATATTGAACCTGAAATACGGCTATATCTCGGAAAATATCTGGACCAGGCATGCATCGCGGAAGATTATAAGTTAAAGCCCGAATATCGAGAGTTGGTAGGGAGGACCTGCGACAACATTCAACATCGTTTTGGCATTACGATGCCACAGCCGGAGGTTCGAGGGATGGAGTGGGAACCTACTATTCCCAGCAATGCATTTCGGATAGAGATTCTAGACCAGAATGAAGACAACCCTGAAGCCGGACTGGTGATGGTCAGTGAAAAGGATGCCCTTGACCGGCTCAACACATCTTTACGGTGCCGATATGAATTGTATCGAACAAATTTTCTAAGTGCTGAACGTGTAGATGACCTTTTGAATAAAAATCTGGATAAAGGCCTACGGGATTGGATCTTAAAGCAATATTCACTTACTGATCTTAAGCTGCTGCTTCGATCAGTAATAAATCCATCGGTTGAAGAACTTAAGGATCGCCATAAAGCACTTAATGCGGGAGACACAAGAAAAACGTTCAAAATTCCTCCTGAGAATAGTATCCGCTATCCATCGTGGTTACTTGCATCGCTTGTCTTCTGGTCAAAAGTGCATGATGTAAAATCACTTCAAATCATGACTGCAGACCTGCTGATCACCCAATCTGGGCGCTTAAAGCAAAGCAAACCCGAGGCCCTCAAAAACCCCGAAGTCGCAAGGACTTTGGAAGAGGGTATCCGCTCTCTGTCTGCGGGGCATGTCGTGAAAGCGGATGAATTATTCACTCGTGCAATAAAATACGACAAAGCCTCCGCAGTTTCTTCTTTTCCCGTATTGTATGCTCGTGAGTTCCGAAACCGCCAAATTCAGAAATTGACTGCATCCTGCAAGGACTATGGACAACCTTTGTTGCATGTTGATTTGGAAGACGCCCTGGCTGAACAGAACTTTGACCAGAACACCAGTGTCGCAACTGCTCGGCAATTGCGCCTGTGCCTGCTTGCAAGCTATCCAGAATATTACCATCAAACGCGGAACACACTGGCTCAAGATATTATACGGCGCTACAGTAATCCAAAAGACTGGCCAGCAGACGAAGCAGCATGGTTTGGCAAGGAGTTACTCACATGTTTTAATCCACTTACAGATAACAAAATGGTCATGGATAAGGGATTGGCATTTCTTCAACGTGGCCTCAGTCAATTGGATGCACAAGAGGCGTCTGGAAGTCTCGAAGATATCATAAATATATGTGAAAAGCCCGGTCCCAATCGTTGGTGTTGGAACTTATTACCTAAGCTGGCAAACACACGGCAAGACGGGACGTTGGAGGCAATGGCGGCTGAAGCACTTGCACATTCCGAGGCCTATACCAATATTGAACGTGCCTTGGAATTGGCACAGCATGCGAAGAGCAACCTACGAAACGCTCTGCTGCCAAAGGAGCGTAAGACGTATTTCTTCGATCTAGCCAATTTTACGCGCGCTTTCTGCCTCTTGTCTCTGGCCATGTCTGGTATTGGTGAGCCTCCCAAGGAAGCGGAAACCATCCTTGTGAAACTTCAGGCCTCTCCAAAATTCGCCAGTTCAGCATATAATGAATTGGCAGCATTAAGGCTGCGGGAAAACCGCATCAAAGAGGCACAGGACATTCTGTCATCAGTAAAAAAACAATGGCCTGATGATCAGAACCTCTATTCTGGCTTGCTCATGTTGAACCTTGTTTTGGGGGATAGAAATGGTGTTTCCCAAATAGCACTGGACGCCCTCAAAAAAGTGAAAAAGGACGAAAAAGGAAATATAGAGGAAGAGAGTCAGGACTTCAGTTATGTAGCCACATTGGGTTTGTTGATAACTGAAACCGGACCGTGGGAGCAGACGGCGCGTGAATTTCTTAGAACGAAAAACAAGTATGTCCCCTATATTGCCATGATGCTCTCCTCCCGTTTGATAGGAAAGGACAGAGAAGATGCGCGAAAGGTCATAGAGAGTTATTGGATGCAGGCAAGGCCTGATACATGGCAGGCTCGACTGCGTGAAGGTGACGAAACGGTATGGCGCGAAATGCTTTTGGGGTATTACCTTGGTTCAGAGAAGGTCCGGCGGGATGATATTTTTTCTACCTTGGAAGACGAAAAGCGGTTTGCTCAATCTGATCTGCGGTTTGTGCCTCTTCCACGCCTTGGTATGCTGTGTGAAGCTTACTTCTACGATGCACTACTGGCCGAGTTTAAAGGGAATACAGCACAGATGCGCACTAGCTTGGAAAATGTGCTGAAGACTAATTATCGGGTCTACTATGAGTATGACATGGCTAAGTTTTTATTGCATTACAGCCTTCGCTGAACGAGGCTGCTTAGCATGGTAGTTAAATTCCATGCATCACTATAAACTTAGATATTTGCACCATCCGCGGCTTGTTCTCGTACTTGGACGGATAACGCAAGTCACTTCCAAAACTTCCACCACGGCTTGGGTTTCGGGAATTCCAGTTGATACTTTGCCTTGAGCGATTCGTAATCCGCTAACATTGTGTCCAGCTGCTGCTGAAGATTCGTAACATCGGGTTCCTTGCCCTGGCTGCGCTGTAGATATATGATGGTCTCAATGTCGTTCTTGAGCATATCGATCCTCGTTAGCAGGGTCTTGAGTTCGAGCTTCATTGAGGCAGCCTTCAGTCCCGATCCTTTTATATCAATAATTCTTGTAATGTCATCTTTGATTTTGGCATTGGTCTCATGGATTCTAGCCATCTGCGCCTCAATGTCTTTAATAAACGGGTCGCTATTTGGCATCATGTAACCCTCCTTCCTGTCACTCTCCTTCCCAACAATAATTGCATATAACCCTCTTATTTACCCACCGCTAACTCAACGATTCGGTCACCAGCGCCTAAGAATATTATGAGCGATTGTAGGATAAGTTCAGGAGTGCCTAGTAGGGCTGCGTCGTCTTCGCAAAGATCTTGTAACCCATGTCAACGACCATGACGCCGACAAAGATTGTCAATGTTGATTTCTTCATTTGTCCTCACTAAACGCCTCGCGCTCATTCGCCGCGGTCAAGCGCGTTATTTAGATTGACTCAAGCCAGTTTTGCTAAAAGCCCTCCAAGCTTGTCAATCGCATCGGCAATTTTCTTGATCGCGTCCGCGACATTGTCCAGATTTTTTTTGGCCGCCTCAGCAGCGGCGTTCGCTGCGTTCAGTGCTACTGTGGCCACATTGTATTCTGGTAGCGTCTGATCGACCACCTTGTCAACAAACACCTGAAGTTGGCCTGCAATTTGGGCCTGCTGCTGGGTTAGTTTCGTACGCTCATCCTCGGATCCCGTCTTGATGATTAGCGACGTGATGTTTGTGAGCGCAGCACTTAGTTCATTTCCAAGACTGTTAGCCATGGCATCACCCCTTTCATTTGGTTACGATAATTTTAATGGCCATTTGCAGCGACTGCGCCTTCTGGGCGAAGTCCTGAATATCTTGAACGGACCAGTCCGATTTTGCGACGGCGTTCGCAAGAGCATTGTTAGCCTTCTTCATAGCAGTAGCAGCATCGGTTACTCGCTTAAGAATTTGAGTACGGCTCATCTTGTTGTCATAGGCAACCTGGAACGCCTCCAGTGCAATCTTGCGGTCGTTGTAAGTTTTGCCGTCATACAGTACGTTTGTAGCTTCCGCCATGAGTGGGTCCTCGATAACCTGAAGTTGTAAGCCGACCCAACCATTTTTGGGGTCAAAATCTCGAACAAGTAGGTCACAGAGATGGTCGACTACATCCTTGGAGTTCTTGACGATCGTCGTAACGGCCTGCTTGCGCTTCCACTCAATCCAGAACCCGCCGACCTCCTGGACGACCGTGCCTATGGCTTGAAGTTGCTCGTCGCTGAGGTGCGCTTTCGCCGTGGGCACGCTACCGAGGCTCGCGACAAATTCATTGCTTGCTGTTTTAAGCTCGGCGGACTGCGTGTCATCAACGAGGGCAGCAAGGCTCTTGCCATATGCGGCCAAGGCTTGTGTAGCACCTGATATGGTCTCCACACGTTCTACATCAAATCCGTGGTCGAGTGATGTCTGATCCCCTAAATTCGGATCCTTGCTCTTGCCACCTAAAAGTAGTCGTTCGGTCGTCATCTTCATTGTATTGTCCCGCATCGCGATCAACTGGGAGGACGTGACATCCCCGAGCGTGGCGGCAGAGCCGCTGAATTGGCTTACCGCAACTTTCTGCTTGGCTGTAAGGGCACATCCTGTGAATGTGATGAGCAGGACGGCGAGGATAATAAGAAGGCACAAACGTACGGTTAGAGGAATGCGTATGTCCATAGTCTCTCCTTTCACACTTGATTGAGCCCATCAATTGTTGCTAGCCGATGAATGTGGGCTCTGAACCAATGTCCGGCAATACTAACATCAGGTTTTCATCTTATTTATTATCTGCCACTTGTTCGGCCAAATAACGAATCAAGATATGATACTCCGGTTGATTTTCTTTATAGCCCCCTTAAAAGTCTCGTAAACTCTTCCGAATCATCTAAGATCTTTGGGCCTACGGCACGTAATTTGTCCACGGCTTCCTTTTGCAAGCAGAAAGTTGTCGGCAGATTCAGGAAGTAATCGCGATCTTTGAGGTCCTTGATCTGATCAAAGCCGACATATATCATGTACGTATCTACAGGCACTGGTGGTTTATGTGGCATATTCGCCGTAGGGCATCTTTCTTTGAGTATGCCTTCACAATCATTGTAGTACTGCACGTCTTTGAGCCATTCATTAAAGGTATCATGGAGCTTCTGCACGGTCTCAAATGAGTAGTTACTCATGGGAATGGTGGCTATATCATTCACTACTGTTGTTAGCCCAGGGCTGCAGGGTGACTTGTCTGTCTTTGTTTTAGGATCGGTACGTGCATCGACAACAATGACAACAAGTTTTTTGATTTTTCCCTGATTTATCTTGTTGAGAAGGCTCCATGGCAGATCGTTTGAAGTTAAGGCCACCAGTGGGGTAAGCAATCCGATGTTGTCGGCCACGCCGCCGTCAAGCAAATGGATATACGGCCGCTCAGAACTCAGATAGGTACGCGCAATGCGCGCACGGTTGAAGCGCGGCGGGTTGTCAAGTAGGTCCTTAGACGCCTCCTTCATCCAGGGGCGTTCTTGATAACCGCACGTGCCAGCATAATTGTTCATTGTCATGGGGGAGAAGGCAACGGGAAAATCAGATGATGCCGCAACAGCACGGGCTACATGCACACCATTTAAATCTGAGCACATAAGGTCAAACTGATCCTGGATAAAGGTGAACTGTGAACCAATGGTCATGTCTGTGGCATTAATCATGATGAAAGGTCGATGGGCTTGTTTACTCATATCGCCAAAGGTTTTTTGTTTGAAAATTTCTCGATCGTAGATCTCCTCAGCAAGGTCGATCCGCCCAAAATACGGTGAGGCGAGTCTGAACCAGTTTATAGGATTAAACATTGAGATGATCAGATCTCTCTCTATGTTCCGATAGAGGAAGGTTTTCTGAAATGAATCAGGGTTAAACAGTTCGTCACCGAACATACCATAGTAAGCTGCAGTGAAGCTTCCTCCTGATATGCTGGAAATAACGGCAACTTGATCGAGCAACCGTTTTTCTTTACCTTCCCACTGAATTTTCGTGTCACGCAATTTTTCAAGCACTCCGTAAGACAGTGCTGCAGCACGTGTTCCTCCCCCTGAGAATGTCAGGATAACGAAGAGACCATCGGAATTTTCTGAACCCATGATATTTTCAAAGCGATATCCTGACTGTGGGTTATATTGTGAAAGCCTGGGGTTGACTGGGTATGTTGCGCATCCTGTTATTGCGAAGATGAATATTACGATTAAAACTTTTTGGAATCGAATTTTCATACACAACATCTCATTTCGGTTTGAAGTCATTGATAATAAGAGGTTTGATCGAGGTTGTATTCTCGATGTCCATCTCAACAGAATCCGGCTTATAATCATGCGGATCACCCAGGTCGAAGATATGGTGTCCCTGTTCCACGCTATGTGTATCATTTGTTTTACCCAAGATCTCGCCATCTATGCGAACATTTCTGCTCGTAGGATAGGAAACCACGACAAATTCCATGCCCATAAACACCCCCAAATGTTAATCGAATATTATTATCTTGTGTTTCCTATACCTTAATACCTTCTTCTATGCATCTCATAGCAATCTTCTAAAGGTTCATTCTTATGATAAAAATAGAATAACTTATTCTTGTTCATAAACTATTAATTTTTGGTAGCCGCTTTGCCCCCAAGATATGCACCCTGGCTTAATCCCATAAGGGCTACAAGTCCTGTAGGAATATCAGGAAGTACCGGTTTTGTGTTGAAACTACTTACTACCATCACAACAAAAGCTAACATAGAAATGATGGTCCAGATGAACATTTGAGTCCTTGGCAAATCTAAACTATCATCGGACTCAAAAAATATATCCTTGATAAAGTCCGGTTTTTTTAATTTATCTTTAGGCTTATTTTGAATAGTATTGATAGCTGTTGCAGCTACAGAAGAAGCAAGACTAACCCCCATAAGAAGATATAAGTTCTGATGTATATCGGGGATGGCGGTGCTGTTGGCCATAAAGACTGCTGAGAAACCCATGATGATGATAATGGTCCAAAGATACATTTGCAGCCTAGACAGACTATATGACTCGTCTTCGCAAGTTACGATAAGGTCCATGAACCTTACCTCTCGTTTATAAGAACCATCTTCGTTCTTGGCTCGTCCACGAGCGGTTTTAACTAAAATAATTTGAACTAACATGATTATGATAAAGGCAATAGCAGCTCCCCAAATTCCTTGAGATACTTGATCTGCCATATTGTGCCTCCTCTAATGACAACATAATTATTTAATTCTTAACTCATCTAGAGCAACGGGGGCGATTCGTAGTATGGCACGCTTGTTTTGGTATTCTTGATGCAAATCTTAGATAAATATCTAATAGCATTATATATTTATAAAGTCAAGTATAATAATCCTTTAATTATAATCCAATAAACCAGCTCATAAGAATTATGGGTTTCATTCTGAATAAGGGTCCTAATAGGTTGCTAGAAAGCTTTGCAGTCCTTGCTGATAAAACGATTCCAGGCTTTGATTTCTTCCCTCCCCTTGACACCAAATGAGAGATAGGAGCCACTTTGGGTCAAGCATTGATTTAAGCCTGTGGGAATTTCCTGGGCATGTTATATCCAAAAACATTACGATCGCACAAGATGACAATGAGCGATTGCCTCATTAACCGCACATATGACCCTGCAGGGAGATAGACTATTATTTCTATTGAGCATTAATCTCTAAAAAAGTGCGGTCTCTGTGGGAGCAGTTTCAATAATCTCAACTCATTGGTAATGATCTGATTGCTGTAGATTGGCTTGCTTACTGGAGCCAGCGCGGGGGGTCGAACCCCGGACCTGCTGATTACGAATCAGCTGCTCTACCACTGAGCTACGCTGGCACAGGTGATGTTTTTGGCATAGACATTGGGGACTTGTCAATGGATTAGGAGCTGTAAAAGTAATATTGCAGGAGCGGCATCAGCCGCGATTCCGGTCCGGTCGCGCATGAAGGTGCCCCTACAGGATCTGCCTCATGAACTGCTGTGCGCGCTCATGCGTGGGGTTCTTGAAGAAGTGCTCGGGTGAACCTTCTTCAAGGATCACTCCGTAGTCCATAAAGATGACACGGTCCGCCACCTCCCGGGCAAAGCCCATCTCGTGGGTGACCACGATCATGGTCATGCCCTCTTTGGCCAGGTTCACCATGACGTCGAGCACCTCGCCGATCATCTCAGGGTCAAGGGCGGATGTGGGCTCATCAAAGAGCATGAGCTTGGGCTGCATGGCAAGCGCCCGGGCAATGGCCACACGCTGCTGCTGGCCGCCTGAAAGCTTGGTGGGGTACACGTTTGCCTTTTCGCGGATGCCGACCTTGTCAAGCAGGCCGTAAGCGATCTTCTCCGCTTCTTCCTTCCCCCGCTTCCGTACCACGAGCTGGGCCAGCATAAGGTTCTGGAGCACGGTCTTGTGGGGGAACACGTTGAACGACTGAAACACCATGCCGACCTCTTCGCGCACCTTGTTGATGTTCACATTCGTATCATAGATGTCAAAACCATCCACAATGATGGTGCCTGCATTCACTTCTTCCAGGCGGTTTATGGAACGCAAGAGCGTGCTTTTCCCTGAGCCGGAGGGGCCGATGATGACCACCTTTTCGCCGTCAAAGACATTCAGCGATACATTATCCAGGGCCTTCAGGGAGCCGAAGTACTTGAAAACCCCCTTCATCTCGACCATCTTGCGTCGGCCTTCATTCTGCACGGATCTTCTCCTCCATGATGCTGATGAGCTTTGAGAAGAACAGGGTGATCATGAGATACACAAGCGCCACCATGGTATAGGTCTCAAAATAGGCAAAGGTCTGGGATGCATACTCGCGTCCCCTCCTCAGCAGGTCTGCAACGGCCAGGATCGACACCAGTGACGAGTCTTTCAGCAGTGCCACGAATTCATTACCTATGGGTGGCAGGATTGTTTTTACGGCCTGCGGCAGGATGACATGAAACATGGATTGTGTGCTCGACATGCCGAGCGAGCGTGCCGCCTCGGTCTGCCCTTTGGATATGGACTGGATGCCTGCACGGAATATCTCTCCCATGTATGCGCCATAGCAGATCGACATGGCCAGAACAGCGCTCGGCATGGGGGGCAACTGGATAAATCTGCCCAGTGCGAAGTATATGTAAAAGAGTTGGGCCAGCAAAGGAATGCCCCTGATCACCTCGACGTAGAGCGATGCGATGCCGTTGATGAGCGGGTTCTTGGCGATCCTGCCAAGGCCTGTGAACAGCCCGATGACAAGCGCCATCATGATGGACATCACGGTCACCTCAAAGGTTACCAGGATGCCGTCCGGCACGAATTTGATGATCTCCAGGTAAGGATTGGGCTTGAAGACGACCAAGCCCGCCGTGATCAAAATCGAGCCGAAGAAGGCTACCCGCCACGCGGTGAAAAGGCCGACATCCTCCTTTGAGGGGATGGCGGCCCCGTCGCCTACGTCTATGAGTACCTTCTTGGGCTCATCAAGTTTTTTCTTTCTTCTAAAACTTATCTCAGCCACTTCTTCTCAAGCTCTTTGTCGATACCTTTTTTCTGAACTGCCTTGATGCCCTTGTTGAGGAGGTCCAGCAGCTTCTTGTCGCCTTTCTTCACGACGACACCGTACTGTTCCTTGGTGAAAGGCTCGCCTACGATCATGAATTTGGTCTTGTACTCGGCCCTCTGGAGTGCATAGTCGGCTGCAACCGGGGTGTCGCACACAACACCTTCGATCCTGCCTGCCGCCATATCTTCAAAGGCAAGTCCGATCTCGTCGTAGTTTTTAAGTTCTACGGCCTTATCTTTCTGCACTTCCATGGCGCCTGTGGTGCCGATCTGTGCACCAACCTTCTTACCCTTCAGGTCGGCTATGGTCTTCACGCCCTTGGTGGTCTTGGGCACCACGAGCACCTGGCCTGCATTGATGTAGGGGAGCGAGAAGTCGTACTTTTTCTTGCGCTCATCCGTGATGGTGACCGAAGAGATAATGGCGTCATACTTGCCCAGTTCGAGCCCTCCGAATATGCCGTCCCAAGCGGTGTTCTTGAACTCGACCTTGAAGCCTGCTTCCTTGGCGACAGCATTCAGGAAGTCGATGTCGAACCCGGTGATGTTCTTGTTGGCATCGAGGATCTCCATGGGAGGCCATGTGGCATCTGTTGCCACAACCACGGTTCTCACCGGACCTGCTGCCAAGAGATAGGATGGGACAATGGCCGATAGGAACAATCCGACTACAAAACAGACTGCTACGGTTAAGCTGAAGCGCCTCATAGTTTTCCCCCTCATATAGTTTTGATTCACATGCAGTAGCTTGAATGATACTATTCGGGTGAGTACCACAAATACGCTGCGACGTCCATAGTCATACGGAAAGCACAATATTATTTCTTGTGATGAGAGTACCAGGCCGGGATCAGTGCCGTTTTCCGGTAAATAAGATCATCTTGCGATCCTGACTCATATCTCATCTTTTTCACTTGCATTTGTCTTGACATCTGAACCCTTAGGTCATATTCTTCATGTCTATTTAGTTATCTGAATCAATGAGTTAGTTGGAAAAAATGACAAAGACATCAGACAAGAGAAGAGAAAAAACCAAGGAAAAGATCATCGAGGCTGCATGCGAGCTTTTCAGCAAATACGGATACCACAATACCCAGGTTATGGACATCGTGAAGGCTGTCGGCATGTCCGCCGGGACATTCTATAATCATTTCAAAGACAAGAGAGACCTCTTCGAGCAGATCACCCTGGAAAGTCTCGAGAGCCTCAGGATAACGGTAAAGCTCATGCGCGAGCCGGTTGATATCTGGAATCATGAGGAAAGGGCAAAGACCCTCATGGAGACCTTTAATGCTGTCTTTGATTACGTAGACAACAACCCCCAGCAGCTCCTCATGGTCTTGCGGGGAAGTTTCGGTGTCGACACCGACCTGGATGTAAATGTGTGGAAATATTTTCAGGGTTTCGCCTATGATGCAAGCGAAGACCTGGAGAAGTGGATTAAAATGGGGGTCATCGAGGGGATCGACCCTATGATGTTCGGGACAGCCGTTATCGGCATGAGTCTCCAGCTTATCCACAGCTATCTTGTTGAAAAGCAGTACACGCGCAAAGAGATCATTGAAAACCTGATAAAGATGGTTCTCGCCATGTTCGAGGCATACCTTACCGAAGAAGGCAGAAAGGCCCTTGATTTGACAAAAAAACAGGGTGCGCTTGTTTTATAATCTCAGTAAGCAGCAAGGAAAAAATACTAAGAGATTCTGACCTTATTTATCTTTTCTGATTGTCTCTCTCTTATCATATCGCTGTCCTGCCGTATTCACTTTCCCCTACCGGGGATAGAGCCTGCACCCAATCACACAATGCATTAATGTCATGTTTAAACAAGGGATAACGCACAATCCCCTGGTCCGTACCTATCTGAAGATATTGATTACTCCTGAAATAAATATTTTTTTGCTTCCCTTGACAAGAGAGTAATGATAATTACTATTCAGGATAGTGAATCTTCATTACTGCTAAACAACATGAAATTATCCCCTCCCCGGTTCAATAAAAGCCCGGGACCTTGAAATCGAATTTTTGAGGCACACACTCATGCCTCAGAAAGGAATCAGCATGAGGATGGTTTTCTTCTCAGGGTCATCTTCCTACCATTATTCATGGTTAGGCCGATCATCAACAAGTACCGTCCTTTTGCCCTTTTAAAAAGAAAACTATGTCTCAATTCGCGGGGGTTCTATGAACAGGAATGTCGATGATCTTTTTATTTTCCCGAAGCAGTGGATGGATGATGAATCGCGGAGCATTGCCACCCTTGTGAGGCAGTGGGCCGACAAGGAGATCATCTCAAAGCGCATGGAGTACCGGGAGAACTACGCCAGGCTCTTCAAGGAAAAGAGAGAGAAGCTGGGGCTAACTATCGGCCTCCAGCGGCTTACTCTTCCTGTGGAGCACGGCGGATTCGGATGGAACAGCCCTGAAAATGCACCGGGCGTGCTCACCATCCTCTGCGAGACCGGCAGGGCGGATGCTGCAATAGGCATAACGCTGGCTGCAGAGTACGCCATTTTCGCTACCATCACCCTTAAGCATAACATCAACAAGAAACTCTGCGACACGCTCGCTCCCCTGTATGCCGGCGACGAGATCAGGACCGTTTCCATTATCCTCCCCGGGGCGGGTATCGCCGGGAAAGAGCACCCGCTGTTCAATGGCAGGGCCATCCTTGCCGAGGCAAAGGCCGTCGAGGGCGGATACACGATCGAAGGCGCAAACTTGAGGCCGCTGTTCAGCGGAAAGGAGGCCGATCTGTTCTGCGTCGTGTGTGCGGGGAAGAAGGGGAAGCCCTGTATCGCCTTTGTTCCCGGTGATGCCGCCGGTGTGGAAAGAGGCCCGACATATCTGACCACCGGGCTCAACGCCTGTGAGAATGCGGATGTGACCTTCAGCAATGTCCGGGTCTCCAAAGAGAACGTGATCGAGCGGGATGGTGCGGTTGAAGAACTCTATGTCTGGCTCAACCTCCTGCTCGGCGGGGTGAGCGTGGGGGCCGGAACGAACTTCTATGAGATGCTCTTTGACTGGGGCGAGACTCGCGTGATCAAGGGCGGGACAATGCTGAAGGAAAACCCTCTGTGCGCCTCGGTACTCGCCGATGTGGCGGAGGAGGTCGCTCTTTCCAAGCTGCTCCTCTATGACCTTGCCCACATTATCACCAGGCCCGAGGAATCAAGCGCGGGTAATGGCGCACGCGTGTTCACCTTCGCCGAGATGATCGGGGCCCGCGTACAGCAATCAGTCATGAAGGCAATCAACCGCGGCCTGGAGCTCATGGGCTCGGCAGGGTACTCCAAGGAGTGGCACGTGGAGAAACACTGGCGGGATGTGAAGACCATCCAGTCGCTCCTGTGCGGGGTGGCTGCCGAGGCGCCGTTGAAGATGGATACGGCGCGGTTCTTCTATAACTGCACTGAGATCTGAGGAGGGATTTTAGCCATGAAACATTTCGATGAATTCTCGCGACCGGAAGAATATATCTCCCCCTTTGACAAGCACTTCAGGCGGGTGATCAGGAAACACCTGGATGAGTGGGTCATGCCGTGGCGCCGCAGATATGACGAGGACTGGAAGGACCACCGCCTCATCGAGCCGGCATTCGACAAGCTCATGGTCGAGCTCGGCCTTCAGAAAAGCCTCTTCCCCCAGGAATACGGCGGGTGGGGTCTGGCCAACTCAGATTATATCTTCCGGGTGGGGTATATGCTCTGTGAGGAACTCGGCAGGGCCGACACAGGCATGGCCGTGGCCCTTGCCGTCACCTTCTGGCCCCTGCTCGTGATCATGGTGGAGCCCTATGTGAACGAACGGCTCATCGCTGAGTTCGCCCCCATGTTCTGCAACGCAAAAAAGGCCGTGTTTGCCGCCAATGCCATGACCGAACCCCAGGGGGGTGCGGATATCGAGAACCTGGGCCTGCTGGGAGGCAAGACCATCCGCACCACGGCCCGGCTCGACGGCGATGAGTGGGTGGTGAACGGCCACAAGCTCTGGCCCACCAACTCGGGCGGTGTGTCCAAGCTCTTCGGTGTTCCGTGCACGACAAAACTCGGTTCAAATGACCCTAAGGATTTTGCCTTCATCTTTGTCCCTGCGGATCTGCCGGGTGTAACCCAGGGCGGGGCCTACGAGAAGGCGGGCATGGCCGCAGACAAGAACGGCGACATCTGGTTTGAGGACGTGCGGGTACCGGGCCGGTACCGCGCCCACGGTCCAGGAAAAGATGCCGAGGCCTTCTACCAGCTCATCTCCTTCGGTCAGGTCATGAGCTGCTCATTCGTCACCGGCGCCATGTTGAACCTATACGAGAAACTCTACGAATTTGTGTCCACGCGCACCTACAATAACCGTCCGTTAAAGGAAAACGACGCCATCGCCGCCATTATCGGCCGCATAGCAGGCGACATAGATATCTGCCGCATCCTCGGCCACGAGGCGGCCATGATCGGCGACCGCCGCAACAAGCCATACGGCAAACCGCTCACCTCGGAAGACGTGGTGGGCAGGATCCGCAACATCAAAGACTTCGTCTCGGACAGGGCCGTGGATTGCTTCGGCAAGGGCATGGACATCCTCGGTCACTACGGGGCGGACAGAGAATGGGATATCGAGAAGCACTGGCGCGACATCAAGATCGTCCAGCTCTGGATGGGCGGCAAGCAGCTCTGCCAGATGGAGGCTGCCCGGTACTTCTTCAACTGCGAAACCTTGTGAGGTAGCGGCTATGGAAGAGAACACAAACACGGGATTCATCGAATCCAAGAGTATAATCCTTAATGAGCTGCTGGCTAAGACAGCGTTCAAAGACAGCCTGCGCCTTTTCTTAAAGGGCATCGATCCGGAAAACAGCCCGCATCTCGTGCGCACACTGCTGGGCAAGGACATCGAGGTGCCGCTGGCTGTGGCAGGGACTCTGCCTGTTCTTGCGAACTGCTTTATCAAGGCCGGACATGAGCTCATTACCCAGGTCCGGGAGAAGTTCCCCCCTCCCCTGCTCGCGAGTTTCGTGGAATCGCTCCTGGATGAGATCGACAAGGAGACACTGGCCAACCTCATCGCCGAAGCAAAAGAACTTAAGAATGATCTGGCGCCGCTATTCCTTGCAGTATGGCAGGTGATTCAAGACCAGGCTGCACGGAGGGAGGAGAACCATAATGCATAGTGATTCCTTAACTCACAACCGTTCCGGCGTCATAAAAGGGATCATTCGCTCACCCCTGTTCAAGGATATCCTCCGTACAAACCTCAATGAAGTCGACCCGCACACCGGCAGCTCTTTCGTGAAGACCCTCATGGGTGAAGACCCCGAGGTATTCTTCGGCCTTATCAGCTCGCTGCCGATGTTTATAAACGTCCTCATAAAGGCATCCACCGAGTTTGCCGTCCAACTCAAGGACAAGTATCCCCCTGAGATGCTGAAGGCATTCCTTACAAGCCTGTATGACGACATCGACAAGGATGCCCTTAGACAGTGCGGAAAGGCATGGACGGAACTGGCCGCCTCCCAGTGGAAGGCCTCGCCGGAACTGAGGCAGTCTGCCGCAGGGTTCCTGCTCTCAACAGGGCCCAAGATCAAGGCAGGGGCCATCAATGGCCTGGCGAGGTTCATAAATGCGATAACCCAAAACAATCCGCAGGCCTTCAGCATATTCATTGCCTCGGTACTCAGGAACATCGATGGCCCTGAGGTCGGCAAGGCCACCCATACCCTTGCCGGGGCATTCCTTGACCAGAAGTGGCACCTCACCTCGTGGGTATGGAATCTCGTACGGAACAGGGTAAAGAAACGATTCGGAAAAATGTAGGAGCGGCTTTAGCCGCGATATGGGAATGGTTAGCCGCGTCTGAAGGCGCTCCTTGCATCATAAAGGATCATAATAATATGCCCAGACTTGCTGAAAAAAAGCGGCAATACATGAGAGAGATGATCATCGAGGCTGCGGAGGAGCTGTTCAGCCAGTACGGCTACCACAACACCCAGATCATGGATATCGTGAAGGCGGTGGGCATGTCCGCAGGCACGTTCTACAATTATTTCAAGGATAAGCGCGATCTCTTTGCCCAGCTCACCAGGCATAATTTCAGTATGTTCAGGGCCCGGATCAAGGAGGTCAGAAACCCGGTGAACATCTGGGACCAGGCCGACAGGCTGTCCAAGCTGAACGAGACCTACTCTGCCTATTTCGATTACATCGACAGCCACCAGCAGCAGTTCCTCATCCTGCTCAGGGGAAGCTTCGGTGTGGATGAGGAATTCGACAACAATGTGTGGAGCTACTACAGCGACCTCGCCCAGGACCTGGCCGAGGATATCCGGAGCTGGCTGGATGTCGGTGTCATTGAAGGGGTGAACCCCCATACCCTGGCCTATTCCGTGGTCGGCATGGCCATGTACCTCGGACACAGCTACCTCATGGAAAAGAAGTTCACCCGGGAAGAGGCGATCCGGACCCTCACCTCCATGAGCAACCTGATGTTCGAATCGCACCTCACAGAAGCAGGCAGAAAGGCGCTTGGAGAACTGAAATAGATGAAGCGGAGGTTTTAAGGATGAATACTTTAGACGATCAGAACCAACTTGCCCGGCTCTCGGCAAAGATCATCGGGGAGACTATCCGTGCAACCGGCACGAGGACCTTTCTCTCTGCGGTTACCAAGGAATTGATCGAAGAATGGGCAAAAAAGGGCGGTTTCAGGGGCAAGATTGCCTCCCCTGTCAATTGGATCGTATCAAAGGTGTTACAGCCCGGTAAGAATTGGAACGGCAAGGGCATATCGGCAGATGTCGGAAGGTTCCTGACCGCATGGGCGAAAAAGATCAATACCGACCATGCGGCTGACCCGCTTTGCCATGCCGGGGCACGAGGGGATACCATCCACAACTTCCTTAAATATACCGACTTCGGCGAAATCAGGGAGATGGTTGAAGGTTCCGGACCATGTGTCATCAAGACTATTGAGGCCTTCAACGAGCAGCTCTGGAAATACCCGGCAAAGGTCGGGACCCTAGTGGCAACCATCATCCCGCTCATGAACACCTTCATAAAGGCCTCGCGTGAGATCCTGCTCCCCATTGAGGAGAAGATAGGTCCCGACCTGCTCGCAGACATCATGCTCTCTCTGGTAAAGGGCATCAACGGTGCGGATACTGCGAAGCTCATCAATGCCGTACGCGAGGTCATCCGGAGGGTCCACACCGGGAGCCTCCTGCTCGGCAAGGGCGGAAAGCCGCTATTCCAGATCTACCTTACGGACCTGCTCCATGACTGCCTGCCCGAGATGGACCCGGAGCTGGTAAAAAAGATCCGCATCATATTCGCCGAAGACAGGGAGGCCATGGCGAATGCCATGGCGGATGCGCTCTCCGATAACCCCGATATCACCTTATCCTACCTGGCATCAATAGGGCTGGTGAAGACCTCGGACATCAAGGCAAGAACCCGTAAACTCTGCGTCATAGAACAGATCGATCCCGTCGGCCTGAAGTCCGCCGTATCCGAGGGCATGTCGGACCTTGACACCTACGAGATCGCCGGACTCGTGAACACCGCATGCAGGGTCGCCAACCGGATACATGAAGTCAAACCGGACATTCTAAGCAACGCCTTGAGCGGGGTTGTGGACTCCGTGAGCCCTGAAGAGGTCAGGAAAACGGCTCGGTGGCTGATCCCGGATCTGGTTAATGCCATCAAGCCGCTCGCTGTTGAAATGATGCCTTTCATCATCAAAGGCTTCAGCGAGCTCATAAGCCCTGATGACGGCTACGCGAGTCCGGAGCACAAGGAGGCCATGGATTCCTTAAAAACAGCCCCGGCCACAGGCAGCAGGGGGTAGGAAATGATGGAAAAACTTAAAAAAGTTGCAGCCACCCTGGACAACGAATTCGTGGAGAAGTGGAAGGAGGACCATGGCAAGGTCATAGGTTACTCATGCACCTTCATACCCGAAGAGATCCTCCATGCCGCAGGGCTGCTGCCTTTCAGATTACGGGGTGTAGGAACCACGTCGGTCTCCATCGGCGACTCTTACTTCGGCCCGGTGAACTGCAGCCTGCCCAAGTGCGTGCTGCAGCTCGCAGGACAGGGTTCGTACAGGTTTTTAGACGGCGCCGTCATCAGTAACGGCTGCGACTCCATGCGCAGGCTCGAAGAGTGCTGGAGAAAGGCGGGCGAAGACTACCCGGGCACGCTGCCGGGATACTATGAGTACTTCTCGGTGCCCCATAAGACGGTAGATTACAGCATCGATTTTTACACACAAGAACTCAAGAACATGATCGCCACCCTTGAAAGGCATTTCAAGGTTGATATTACGGACAAGGCCCTGAAGAAATCCATCAAGATCTACAACCAGGGCAGAGTTCTCCTGAAGAAACTCGACGAGCTCAGATACCGTAACGAGGTGCCCATCATGGGTTCGGATGCCATGGCCATCCTCATTGCCGGCCATGCCATGCCGCGTGAAGAGTGGGGAACCATGCTCACAGATATCATTGCAGGCCTGGAGAAGTCGCCGTCCGTATCGGACCATAAGAAACGCCTCATGCTCATCGGGAGCGCAAACGACGACGTGGATTTCATCAGGCTGATCGAGGACGGAGACGCCATTGTCGTGGCAGACACCGTATGCTTCGGGTCGCGCACCTATGCAAACCTGGTGGACGAGAAGGAGAAGGCAGACCCGGTCCATACCCTTGCGTCCCACTACCTGAGCAACAGCATCTGCCCCCGCATGATTGGATACTACAAGGACCGGCGTTCCTATATCTTGGACATGGCGAAAAAGGCTTCAGTAGATGGCGTGATCCTCCAGAACGTGCGTTTCTGCGACCTCCACGGCTCGGAGAATGGTGTCCTCGAGCGGGACCTCGAGGAGGCAGGGATCCCCTGCATGCGCATCGAGAGGGAGTACGGCCCCTTGGTGGAGACGGGCAGGGTCAGGATGCGCCTCGACGCCTTCATGGAGAGAATCTCATAAGGGGGTTTTTCATGTGCGAGATTAACAGAGAAACAGTAGCCATAGAGGTTTTACGCGACATCGCCCTGGACGACTCAAGGATGCTTGCCGAAAGGCAGCGGGCCATCGATGCGCTCACCCTCTTCCCTGTATCAGCGGTTATGACTCTGGAATACATCGTGCGCAAGACAGACCTCACGGTCTTAAAGGACCGTTCCAGGCTCTACATCCAGCGGATAAAGTCCGGGGCACACTTAAGCATGTCGGGGGTCTGAGGAGGGAAAAGTTTATGAAGAAGGAAACGCGCGAGTATAATTATGACTGGATGCTCTGGACTACAATCAGTGCTGCTGCAACTGCACTTGACGGGACTCAGAAGGAGTATGAAAGCCTGAAAGGGGTCATACCGAACTTCAAGAACGTCATGAGCGCGATGTTACGGCACGGAGAGACCGGCGTGCTCTTCATGAAGATGGCGGCAGAATACCTCACCGACGTCATGACGGCGCATGCTCAGGGGAAGAAGCTGTGTCTGGGCACCTTTGTCTCGGCAAAACACCTGTTCTTCGCCTTTGACAACGTGGTGCCCGCCTGGGCCGAGATCATGACCGTATTCGGGACCCTTGTCCTGAGGAAGGGTACGGCAGAGTACATGGACTACTGCTGCGAGGTGGGGTTTACCGAGACCTCCTGCTCTGCCCAGCGCGGTTCATTCGGGGCATACCTGGCAGGCCTTGCCGAGAAGCCCGATTTTCTCGTCTGCGGATCGCCCGGCATCTGCGACACCAATGCCAATGCGGTCCAGTTTCTCTCATCCTACTTAGACCTCCCCATGTTCCAGCTCAACTTCCCTGCAAAGCTCACGGGTGAGAGGATCGATGATTATCACCGGAAGGACTACAAGGCCCTGATCTCCTTTATCGAGGAGCAGTCAGGCTCACGCCTGAACGAGGACAAACTCCGGGCTCTCCTTGCAGAGCAGAAGCGCCAGGACGAGCTCGCAATCGAACTCTATGACCTCATTAGGCTCAAGCCATGCCCGGTCCCGCCCATCTTCACCCTGTTCATGTACGCCGGAAGGCTTAGCATGCCGGGCAGGGAATCGTACACCGCAGTGCTCGAATCTATGCTCAACGTTGTTCGTGATAATGCAGCAAAAGGATTTGCCGGCACGAGCTCGAAAAAGGAGCGTGCACGGCTCCTCATGTGCTACATCGACCACTACACCACGGACGCCAGGTTCTGGGAATGGATCGACTCCCAGGATATCAGCCTGTTGCCTACACTCATATTCAACTTCTGGCACGACGGCATCAACTATGCAAAGGGCCGTGAAGACGAGACCTACCATATAGACACATCAAATCTGGATACCATGATCGACTCGCTGGCGGATATCAACTCCCGCATGCCCATGGTCAAGCAGCTCAGGGGGCCGTATGACGCGAAAGGCATGTGGCGGGACGATCTCCTCTTCATGTCGAAGATCATGAAGCCCGACTTCCTGGTCTATGTGGGGAGCATGGGATGCCGCAACAGTTGGGGCGCCAACAAGCTGATCCAGCGCGATTGCGAGCGTGAAGGCCTGCCCACCATGCTGCTCTTTGCTGATGCCTTCGACGACCGGGTCGCATCATGGGAGCACTGTGTGGACAAGATCAGCGAGTTCATGCACGTAAGGGGGATTTTGTCATGATCGTGGCAGGCTGTGACGTCGGATCGCTGACCACCAAGGCAGTGATCCTCAACAACACCAGGGTCATCGGCCATGCGCTGATCCGTTCATCCTTCAACCCTGAGAAATCCGCTTCTGCAGTCATGGATATGGCCATGAACACCGCAGGGCTCACCATGAAGGACATCGGGTTCTGCGTGGGAACGGGCTACGGCAGGGAGCGGATCCCCTTTGTGGGCAAGGCCGTCTCCGAGATTGCCTGCCACGCCAAGGGCGCGCACTGGCTGCTGCCCTCGGTAAGGACCATCATCGACATCGGGGGGCAGGACTGCAAGGCCATCCGCATCGACGAGAAAGGCAACATCGTCAGGTTCGTCACCAATGACAAGTGCGCCTCCGGCACGGGAAGGTTCCTGGAGGTCATGGCAAGGCTCCTTGGTCTTGAGCTGGAGGATCTGGGCAACCTTTCCGCACAGGCCACAAACCCCATCTCCTTGGCCGCCACCTGCACGGCATGGGCCCAGGCCGAGGTCATCATGCATTTGAACACGAATACGTCAAAGGCGGACCTGGCTTCCGGCATCAACCAGGCCATGGCTGCCAGGGTCGCGATCCTGGCCAAGTCCGTGGGTGTTGAGAAGGATGTGTGCATGACAGGCGGTGTTGCAAAGAACGCAGGCGTTGTCGAGGCCATGGAAAAACACCTGGGTGTGCCCATGCGCAGGCTTAAGCTGGACCCTCAGGTCATGGGAGCACTTGGGGCTGCGGTGTTTGCCAAAGAGAAGATGGGGGAAAAGTGATGTTTATTGCAGGATGCGACGTCGGGTCATTGAGTGCTAAGGCCCTCATCATGAAGAACCACGATGTGCTGGCCTCGCATGTGATATTCGCAAAACCCGAGCCCGAGGAATCGGCCCGGGAGGTGATGGATAGGGCCCTCGAGAAGGCAGGGCTTTCTCTGAAAGACATCGCATACTGCGTGGGCACGGGCTACGGCAGGAACTCCATTCCTTTTGCCGATTTTGTGGAATCCGAGATCATATGCCACGGTAAAGGCGCCCAGTGGCTCATGCCTGAGGTGCACATGGTGATCGACATCGGCGGCCAGGACGCCAAGGCCATCAGGCTGGACGATGCGGGCAATGTCATCCGCTTCGCCTACAACGACCGGTGCGCGTCTGGCACCGGCAGGTTCCTGGAGGTCATGGCCGGGGCCATGGGCATTGCTCTCGAAGACATGGGACAGATCTCCTCCCGGGCGAAATCCCCGGTGTCCATATCAAACCAGTGTGTGGTCTTTGCAGAAACCGAGATCATCTCACTGATCAATGCGGGCAAGGAACTGCCCGAGATCGTCAGCGGCCTGCACAAGTCTCTGGCCCACCGGGTGGCGGCGCTGGCCAGGGGCATAGAGATGGACAGCGAGATCACCATGACCGGGGGGGTGGCAAAGAACACCGGCATGTTCACGGCCCTTGAGGAGGCCCTCGGGGTGAAGCTCAGGAAGATGACGACCGACCCTCAGATCATAGGCGCCCTGGGCGCAGCACTCATCGCCCGCCAGGCTGCAGACGGGGGAATGTGACAGTCCCATGGAGCTCTTTACCCATAACATCGATACGTTGCGGGCCTTTGTATACGCTGCATCCCCACGCAGGACTTGGATCGAGGATCTGAAATACCAATGGCCTACAGGCGGGGGCAAGAACATCGTCCTGAAGGAGGACATGGGGCTCGAGCTGGGCAGCCCGGAAAAGGAATCCGTGTCCTGCCTGCTGTGGACAGAAAACCTCTCAAGCATTGCAGATGGCAGGATAACCCTTGTGGGCCCTGATTTCCCGGAGTGCATGGGCAAAAACCTCCCCTTCGGCAAGGTGGTGCTGGTAGGGGTGGAGGGATTCGATGAGGACAATGCCTATGACAGGCACAAGGACATGGACTTCCTGCGCTACGAAATCGACCTTAAGGGGTTCATGATGCGGGCGGTTTCCCAGTACATGAGGGAGTGGTGCAGGATCAGCCGCGATGCGCTCTCACAAGGCTTCTCCGCCAGGACCCTGGGTTCTTCACTGATAAGACTCTTTCGAGGCAGGCCCTATGTGAAGGCTGTCGAGGTGATCTTCTTCACCTCCAGTACCCATGATGTGAGCAGGATCAAGGAGATCACCGCCCCTGCAGAGAAGATCATCGCTGCCATGAACAAGATGGCAGGCGAGATGGACTTCGAATGCGGGAGCTGTGACTATCAGGATGTCTGCAATGAAGCAGACGGGCTTAAGGGCATGAGGGATAGGCTCATGGAAAAAACAAAAAGGGCACTGCATGGCTGACACGAAAATCCTGGCACTGTGCGGCAAGGGCGGTGTGGGCAAGACCTCCGTCTCCGCCCTCATGGTGAAACTGCTCTCAGAAAGGAATGACCGGAAGATCCTGGCCATTGACGCTGACCCGGCTGTGGGCCTGGCAACGTCACTGGGCATAACGGTGAAGAAGACCGTGGATGACATCAGGAAGGGGCTCATTACAAAAATTCAAAAGGGTGAATCTCAGGGGAACCGGGAGACACTGAAACTCCTGGACTATGAGTTATTCGATGCCCTCCACGAGTGTGAGGGGTTTGCCCTGCTGGCCATCGGCAGGCCTGAGGATGAGGGCTGCTTCTGCAGGGTGAACAATCTCCTCAAGGACATCATCGGCGATCTGGCAGGTAAGTTCGACATCGTGCTCATCGACGGCGAGGCCGGCATCGAGCAGATCAACCGCAGAGTGATGAAGACCGTTGACCACCTGGTCCTGTTGTCCGATACCTCGGCCAAAGGATTGAACGTAGCCAACTCCATTGCCCATGTGGCGCGGGACAATAAGGCCGTAGGATACACCGACATGGGCCTCATCCTCAACCGGGTAATGGGCGGACACGAGGTGGAAGACATCCGTACACGGACAGACCTGGATATCTACGGCTGGATAGGTGAAGACGAAACCATCAGGGACTTTGATTTCAAGGGAACGCCCCTCACCGGGATCCCCGACACCTCACCGACCCTGGCAGTAATTGCACGTGTCCTCACAAAAATGGGGGTACTGCCGTGACACAGGTACACCCGGCAATAGAGCGTGCCAAAGGGGGAAATGACAGTGAAGAGACTCATAGGTGAATGCCGCGGATACTCCATGGTGCATAAGGAAGTGTCATGACGACAAAGAGCAAGACAATGCGCGTATTCGAAGGGCTTCTTGAAACCCCGCTGAACAGCCTGGTCGAACAGGCCTCGGCTGACGGCCGCATAGCAGTCGGATATTCCTGCTCGTTCGTGCCCGAGGCCCTCCTCATGGCGGACAGGCTTTTCCCGGTGCGCCTGCGTGCCCCGGGGATTGCAGGCACGGAAACAGCGGACAACTATCTTTCCAACTTCATCTGCTCCTATGCGCGCAGCCTCCTCGAATTTGCCATGGACGACCGTTTCGACCTAATACAGGGCTGGGTCTTCGTACCCTCCTGCGCTCATATGCAGCGGCTCTATGACAATCTCGAGTACCTCAAAAAACCGGCATTCTCACATGTCCTCGATGTGCCCCGCAAGGTGAACGAGGTCACTACCGTCTGGCTGGCCGAGGAGCTCAGGATGCTCGCAGACAGGCTCTCTTCACACTTCGGCGTTGACATGAGCGATGGCTCCCTCACGAAGGCCATTGCCGAGTGGAACAATTTTGCTGGAGCCATTCAATCCATCGGCGATCTGAGAAAAAGGCCGGACCCGCCCATCACCGGCACCGAGTTCCACGCCCTGCTCATGGCCTCCCTGGCGTCACCCAAAGACCTCATCCTCCCCACGATCCTCGATTTCCGCACAGAGATCGGAAAGCGTGACGGCATGAAAAATTACCGGGCCCGGTTCATGATGGTGGGCGGGCACCTTCATGATCCCGAATTCATCCATGTCATCGAGTCGCAGGGAGGGCTCGTGGTGGCAGACCGTATCTGCACCGGATTCATTCCCGGACTCAAGCCCATAGAGATGAGCGGCGACCCCATCATGGCCCTGGCCGAACATACCTTCAAAAAGACCCTGTGCCCGCGGATGATGGAGGACTTCGATCTCAGGCTCAAGACAATCATCGAGACCGCAAAGGAATACAACGTGGACGGCGTTGTCATCGAGATCATCAAGTTTTGCGACCTCTGGGGCATTGATTCGATGCCGCTGGTCAGCGCCTTGCGGAAAGAGGGGATTCCCGTGCTGAAGCTGGAGCGGGAGTACCGTATGGGCTCGGAAGGCCAGCTGCGCACCCGGGTGCAGGCCTTCATCGAGAGCATGGGGAAATGATGTGCAGGCAGGAGGATTGAAATGACTCTGAGTGCCGCAAATGCAAAGTCTCTGTTCATGCGGCTGCCGGGCCGGGTGAAAGTCTTTCTCCGAAACTCCCTGGCCGGATTTTTCCTTGAATCGAGAAACCTCAAAGACTCTTTGGTTTATGCAAGATCCTGGGCCCTCATATGGGCTGTTACCCTGAAGCTCGTCATCAGGCTTCTTTTCAAGCGCGGCCCCATCGGTATCATCCGGGTGCTTGTAGGCTATCCCTGGATACTGCATCTTTTAAGGGTGACCGGCCTGATGCGCCGTCTTTCCCGGGGTCGGGGCGGTTTATACCTCGAGTCCATCTGCATGACCATATACACGGTCGCTTTCACCCTCGCAGAGAACCTGGAGGAGGTGTTCTACCATCCGGACATCCTGATCATAAACGAGGAGATGGTGCCGCCGGACATCGCCCGTGCCATGGGCCTGAAGGTCTGGCTGCTGGAGGCCATGGGGATACTCCTGCCCATATTGGCGCCGCAGAGTGACCAGAAATATATAGACGAGGCGGAAAACGCGGGGATCAATCCCGATGCCTGCAGCCTGCCAAAGGCCACCGTGGGCATGGTCCTTAAACATCATATGCCCAAAGGCATTGCCATGGTAAGCTCCAACATGCCCTGTGATGCCGGCATGGCCTCCTACTCCCTCATACACAGGGAGTATGGCACACCCATCTATCGCCTCGATGTCCCGTCTCATTTCTACAACGAACGGGCGGAGAAGCTCTTTGCCCACGACCTCAAGGGCATGATCGCATGGCTCGAAGAGCACACACCCGGCCGCATGGACTGGGGCCGCCTGAAGGAGATCTGTGAAGGTCGCAACCGCATGCTGGAGCTTGAGATCGAGCTGTGGGACATGATCCGGATGAAACCCGCCCCGCTGGCCGCTGAAGCCGTGTTCCTGAGCCACATGTGGCATTTCAATCTCTTTGCGGGACACAAGCTATCCATAAAACACTTCGAATCCCTGGTTGCCATGGCACGGAAAAACCTCACTGCAGGGATTCCCGCCACAAAAAACGAGAGGTACCGGGCTGTTCTCTGGAACCCGCCCTTCCCCCATTTCATCGATATCTTCAACAAGAGCGAGCGTACCTATGGCGTGACCCTCATCAACGACAGCATGACCTATCACCACCACGCCCCCATAGACACCTCGACACCCGAAACCATGCTCCGCGGCCTGGCAGCCACCATCATGCAGGGGCCCATGGTCCGTCACACCAGGGGGCCTGCGGAGAACTACCTGGATGACATATTCCGTATGTACAGACAGTTCGATCTCGATATGGTGTGGGTGGCAAACCACGTGGGCTGTAAGAGCGGGCAGGCCATGAACGGCATCCTGAGAGAAAAATGCCGCGGGATGAAGATACCCCTGCTCATCCTCGATTACGACCTGCTCGATCCCCGCATCGTATCCCAGGACGGCATGATGAACCAGGTGGAATTTTTCATGGAAAACGTGATGAAGGCGCAACGCCTCGACCAATAAGGAGTGACCCTATGATCAGAAGAAATGAAGGAGATGTTTATCGCAGACTGGGAGAAAAGATCGATAACCTGACCGTGAGGGCACCCTGGAATGAGACCTTACTGAGCATCCTTAAAAAGGTGTATACCACTGAAGAAGCGGAACTGCTGATCAAGATGCCTTATACCCTCTCATCACTCGAGAGAATTGCCGGGGTAGCCAAGATTGAAAAGACACGGGTGCAAACCATACTGGATATGATGTGCAGCAAAGGTCTGGTGTTGGATCTGTATAATGAGAATGACGGCCAGTATTACTACATGCCGTCTCCCCTGCTCGTCGGGATATTCGAGTTTACCATGATGAGAACCGGGGACGATCATGACAAGAAGGAATGCGCTAAACTGTTTCAGGAATACTTCCATGAGTTTTATCCGGCAAATTTCTCAAGAGGTGAACAGGTGGCAATATTGAGGGTGATCCCTGTTGAAGAAACCATACGGCCGGGCGAATACGTCGAATTCATGGATTATGAAAAGGCCTCATCGCTCATAGAAAATTCCCATAGACTCGCCCTCGGACTCTGTTCCTGCAGAAATGAAAAATATCATATCGGCGAAAAAGAATGTGATACTCCCATGAAAAACTGCAGCACATTGGGTATTGGTGCAGACTATACCATCAGACATAACATGGCCAGGGAGGTATCCAAGTCCGAGATGCTGGAGAATTTTGCACGCTCAAAAGAACTTGGGCTGGTTCTCTGTGCTGAAAATACCAAAAGAAACCCTACGGTCATCTGCCACTGCTGTAAATGCTGCTGCAACTTCCTGGCCGGGCTGAACAAGTTCGGCTTCGTGAACAGCGCCGTCACCTCCAATTTTATCTCACAGATCGATGGCTCTTTGTGCAAAGGGTGTGGAAAATGCGTTGATGCATGCCCCGTCAATGCTGCTGTCCTGGTTTCTGCAAATGAACCGAAACATCTGAAGAAAAAGAAAGCCAAAGTTGATGAGGAAAGGTGCGTGGGTTGCGGGGTATGTGCATTGAAATGCCCGGCTGACGCCATCGCGATGATACAACGGGGAACCAGGGTCATCCACCCGGAAACAACATTCGAGAGGATAATTCTGCTCAGCCTCGAGAGGGGTAATCTCCAGAATCAGATCTTCGACAACCCTCTCAGCATGACCCAGGAAATCATAAGATCGTTTATCGGCGGTTTTCTGAAACTCTTGCCGGTGAAAAAAGCCCTCATGAGCAACATGTTCCGTTCCACATTCTTGAGCTCTGCAAAAACCATTGCCGCACTGCAGGGCAAAGGCTGGATGCTTGATATCTGAATAAAAGCCGCACAACACCATAACGATGGGGAGACGGATATGGCAGCAAGGTATTTCGGCGGATGTGACGTAGGGTCGACGACAGGAAAGGCCGTTATTATAGACTTAAGCGGCACCATCGTCGCCTCCTCCATAGTCCCCAGCGAGATCGATCCGGAATTGACCTCGGTGCTCGCCCTGGAGAAGGCCTGCGCACAGGTCCCGGATATAGGCGGCTACAGGGACATCGCCTACCTGGTGGGTACGGGCTACGGGAGAAACGAGGTCGCCTTTGCCGACAAGAATATCTCGGAGATTAGCTGCCATGCCATGGGCGTGTTCTCCTGCAAACCCGATATCAAGACCATCATCGATATCGGAGGCCAGGATGTGAAGTCTATTGCGCTTGACCACGACGGCTCGGTCCTGGAGTTTGCCATGAACGACAAGTGCGCGGCCGGTACCGGCCGGTTCTTCGAGGCCATGAGCAGGATATTCCGCATGGACCTCGATGAGTTCTCCAAACTTTCCCTGAAGACGAACAGGATGATACCGGTCACGGCCCAGTGCAGCGTCTTTGCCGAGAGCGAGGTGATCAGCCTTCTTGCCAGGAAAAACCCACCCGAGGAGATTGCTGCAGGCATCCAGACCGCCGTGTCCAAGCGGTGCTTCACGCTGCTCAAGCGCATCGGCATACGGCCGCAGGTGGCTGTCACCGGCGGTTGCGCCAAGAACCTCGGCCTTATCAAGGCGCTTGCCAGGACCATCAATCTGGACGTGACCTCGCTGCCGGTTGATCCCCAGATCATCGGCGCTCTGGGTGCGGCGATCTTCGCCCGTAAATCCTTCACGCTGAAAAACCAGGAAGTTACTCTTGGATGAACCGAGGGGGCATATGCAGAATTCCACCAACAAGCTCGTTTACATTACCGGAGGTTCCAGCGGCATCGGCCTTGAAACCGCGAGACTGCTGTCATCCTCCATGAAAGACCGGGGCGGACGGATCGTGATCATCTCTTCTGCTGCAGGGCTCATGGGCATGTTCGGCTATACCTCCTATGCGACATCGAAATATGCACTGGTGGGTTTTGCGGAATGCCTGAGGAGCGAGCTCAAACGTTATGACATCTCTGTTACCCTCGTATGCCCGCCCGAGGTAGATACCCCCTTCCTGGCAAATGAGAGTACCATCCCATCCGAGGCCAGGGCCTTGAAGAATTTCGCCGGGACCTTGCAGCCCGGACCCGTGGCAAAGGCCATTGTCAAAGGCATTTCCAAAAAGAAATTTCTGGTAATACCGGGGATCCTAGCTAATCTGTTATTCCTCAACCACCGCCTCACAAATGGCTGGGCCACCAGAATCACGTCGGATTTGATCGTGAAATGGATGCAGCGCAAAAAATGATTCTTTCAATCGCACCATCTTATGGACTATTATCCTATTAGGAGGATATGAGTCAGAGATGGATGATATTACGCAAAAAATATTGAAGGACCCTTTTGTCCGTTTTCTCGGTATCAGTGTCGATACCATTGAAAAAGGGTATTCCCGGTGTTCTGTTGTGATCAGAGATGAAATGCTGAATTTCAATGGAGCGGTGCATGGAGGTCTTATCTTCAGCCTGGCCGATGTCGCCTTTTCCATTGCGTCCAACAGCGATCACCTGCCTTCATTCGCGCTGGATGTGAGCGGGTCCTTTTTAAAGACCGCACAGGTGGGAGACAAGGTAGTTGCAGAGGCAAAGATGATACACTCTACAAAGCGTACCGGCCTCTACCGGATGGAAGTGTTCAAGGGCAGCGAATTAATAGCAACATTCAACGGTACGGTGTTCAGAAAAGTATAACAAGCTTAAAAGGTCATAGACGGTCATCTTTTATTTTGCATCATATGGCGCCCTGCGGGATGGACAGCCCTGCCTCGGACATAGAGAACAGTTCACAAATCCCTCCTCTGAGACAAACTGTATGCCTGAAACAGATTTAAGAGGATGAATGACCATCTTCTCGGTGAGCCTGGTGCCGATTGCCTTGGCACTGTCTCCCAAAAGGGAGAAGAGTGCTGCCTGTTCGGTGAGCGCCCAGTCCGGAAGCGAGCCCGGGTTCATGGATGAAAGGGATGCCCCGTCGCCTACCCTCTTCTTCAGGCATGTCTCAAGGAAGCTCATGGCACAGCCCAATGCCATGAGCATGATTGAATCGGCCCAGAAGGAATGCAGCATGCCGCTCATGGTCCGCGACCACTGCTCAAGCTCGGTCCCGCATGTAGCCACAAACGGAAAGACAATGCCCGCCTTGTCCAGGTTTATGCAAAGCAGCCTGCTGGTGAAATGTACTCCATTGATCTCTATGGTTCCCTCTTCGATCATATGCGCAGCGGCCGCGGCAAAGGCCGCCTTTGGCCTGGCAACCAAGCGGGCCTCTCCCAGGATCTTCGAGAGCTCGGCGGCGCTGCGGGAGCCGGGTTGTATCCTTAAGAGCTCTGCAAGCCCTTTCTCATCCACCTCAAAGGGGATATCGTCTAAGATGATCCGGTCCATGTCGTCATCACCAAAGGTCCATCGATTATTTGTATACCATAAGCGTATCAGTCTGGACCATTTTTTGATGCCGGGAAATCGAGTGATTGAATGAATACATCCTGGAACCTTGGCAACGCCGAGAGCACCACCTCTTTGGTCTTGTCCCTTAGTGTAACGGCACGTTTCAGAAAATCAGGGTCAATGCAGGCCTTCTGGGCAGCCTTCAAGCTCGTATTGCCGAGAAACTCGTAAGTTGCATTGGGAAAATAAGGGATAAATCCGAGCCTGCTGAAATAATTCAGATCAAGGTTCTCGCCAAATGCCCCTGCAATGAACACATGCTCGACGTCACCCGGGTCGAACTCGGCAGCCTCCAGGAGGAAGCGTGCAGCGCTCAGCGATGCCGCCTTGGCGAGCTGGACATTGCGGATATCTTTCTGGGTGAGCCTGATATCTCCCCAGAGCTTAAGCCTTTTGGATTCTCCGTTGTGGTTTAGGCTCAACGGGTTCAAGAGATTATATTTCTCAACGTTATGGGAAAAGGCACCATGCGGTGCGATGATGCCGTTGTCCAGAAGGATGGCGATCAGGTCCACGAGCGCGGTGCCGGTGATGCCGACAGGTTTACCCTGGCCGATCATGTGATACCTGAGACCCCCCTTTTCCGCATAAATATGCGTGATAGCGCCGGTATCGGCAGTCATGCCCCAGGTGATGTTCATGCCCTCCAGGGCAGGACCCATTGCACAGGAGGTTGTATACGGATCACCCTTGCCGTCCAGGAGGAACAGCTCTCCGTTTGTGCCCAGATCAATGAAGAAGGCATTGCGGGTGATGCCAAGGTCATGACACAAGGTTAATCCGCCCACGAGGTCAGCACCGATGAATGCGCTGAGCACGGGCAGGCTAAGGACACGTGCCGAACCAATACAATCAAGGCCGATCTCTTCTGCCAAGATGCCTTTAAAATCCTTTGTCAGAATCGTGTACGGATACCTGCCCAGGGGTTCCACCTCGAGCCCGAAGAGCAGGTAGAGCATGGTGGTGTTGCCCGAGAACACGATCTCTTCGATCATGCCTGCTGGGAGTTCTATGGCATTAAGGACATTGTCGAGACGGATATTGATGGCCTTTCTGATAAGGTTTTGCAGGGACTGTAACTTGGATGGGTCCCTACCTGCTGCGATCCGTGAGATGACGTCGTGTCCGAATCTCTGCTGCGGGTTAAGAAATGATGCGATCTCGAACGAGGCCTTTCGTGATGTATCAACCAGGGATATCCTCACAGAGGTGGTCCCGATGTCCACGGCCACTGAGATGTGATCGTCAGGACGGACATGAGGGATGTGAATGTCCCGGTCGATCTCCCTCTGCTCTGCATGGACTGTAAGATCCCTGGTGATGCGTGTCCGGCAGGCAAGAACCGCAGCAGATTCTCCTTCCACGATAACCTTGCACTTGTTGCATATGCCTTTGCCGCCGCAGGGAGTCTTCAGGGCAATGCCCATGTCCAGGAGCGCCTCTGTGAGAAACATCTCCGAAGGGAACGATTGCTGCGAGCCCGAAGGAAGGAGGGTTATGGTATGATGATCCATGAGTTCTTTAGGATCCCTGTTCCTTACGTCTCACAGGGAAAAGCCTCTATATCAGGCGCCTGCAGCATATTTGTTGAAGATCTTCAAGGCATCGATGGCGGTCTCTCCATAGGCATCAGCGCCCATCTCCTTGCACAGGTCTTTTGATGTGCATGCACCGCCGATGACGATCCTTACCTTGTCGCGCAGTCCTGCGGCCAGGGATGAATCCACGACCTCCTTTACGCTCACCACCATGGTGGTGAGCAGGGCTGAGAGCCCGATAAACCGTGCCCCGGTAGTTTTTACAGTGTCCATGATCTTGTCAGCCGGCACATCCACACCCAGGTCGATCACCTCGTATCCGTTGGCGGACAGGATCATGCCGACGATGTTCTTACCGATTTCATGGATGTCCCCTGCCACCGTTGCGAGAATGACCTTGCCCTTGCTGTTGCCGTAACCCGGGTTCATCTTCTCCTTGAGGATGGGCATGGCCTCCTTCACGACCTCTCCGGCCATGATGAGGTCTGCCAGGAAATATTCACCGGACTCGAACTTGCCCCCCACGACCTCAAGCCCCTTGCTTACCCCTTCCTGGATGATCTCTTCCGGGGAAAGACCTTCCTCCAGGCATTGGCTTACGAGCGTGCCTATCCCGTCTATGTCGAGTTCATCAATGGCCTTGCGTACCGCCAGGATCGATTCCTTCATGCAGCAGCCTCCTTGGATTCACTGTTAGGATATTGATATGGGATAGTTGCCATAACGGTTGACAGCATCCACCATGACCTTAAGTTTGTGAGCCGGTATGGAACTTAGGCTGTGGACCGGAGAGATGATGAACCTGCCGCCGGGACCGAGCTCTTTGATGAGCTTCCTGATCTCTTCCACCACTTCTTCATCCTTTGAGCGATCCGTGAGCAGATAATCAACCCCCACACCGCCGATGATGGTAACCATCTCGCCATGGATCTTCTTTTCCTTGAAGATGTCGACATTGGAGGTCATTTCATAGGCGTGGAGCCCGTCCACCCCCCAGGAGATGAAGGCGTCGAAGAGCAGGGTGTTGTCTCCGCATGAGTGAAGCACATACTTGGCTCCACGGTCGTGTACAGCCTTGATGATGCGCTTGTACGACTGGCCGAAGAGTTCATCGATAAGCTTCGGATTCATGATAGGACCACTCTTGAATGAAAAGTCGTCACACTGGATGATGACCCTCACCCCTGCATCAATGAGGGCCATATTGGTCTTGAGGCAGAGTTCCTCGTTTCTCTCGATGAAACGCTTGATCAGATCTTTCTCACGTCTGATCCAGATAGGCATCTTTTCAAAGCCCAAAGCCCACAGGATCGTTTCCTGGATCCCGTATGCAGAGGCTTCGCCGATGATGCAGGAACGATCTCCATATTTATTAACCATCTTCTTGAAGAACTTGTACGAGCTGTGCGCCACATCATCGGCATTCGGCCAGTAGGGCCAGTTCTCGAAATCCTCCCGGCTCTTGATGCCCGGCCCGCGGTACATGTAGGTCATATTTCCAAAGCCGTCCGGCTGGAGATTGAAGATGGACCCGGTGAACCTCGCCATGGTCTTTGAATCAAGCACGACGAAGGTCTCGTCGAGAAAGGCCCACACCGCATCGAAGCCCAGCTCCACCTGTGCCCTGATGCGCTTTTCCAGGGCACGGTTCACCTCAGGCTGGAACACGAGTTTTGTCAATTTCTTACCCAACCGGTCAAGGATGAAGTGCGACAGTGGGTTGTTCATCAGTGTCTCCTGGGATATCAGCGGTTTTCCGAGCACCTCGTTGAAGGTCCTGTCTTCCACCATGGCACAGAAGCAGGGAACCCTGTCGGTCGGCTTCCCTTCCAATGCGTTGATCGTGCGTTCGATTGCATGCATGCATGACTCCTCATTATGTTTATAAACCTTTCAGTGTTTTTCCAATCTCACTGATGAACGCCTGTTCCGTCCCGCAGCATCCGCCGATGAAGTTGGCACCCGCCTGAACAAGGCCGGGAACGAAGCGGACGAATTCCTGGGCCGATGTTTTGTACACAATCTGCCCATCCACCCTTTCCGGCAGTCCCGCATTCGGTTTCATCCAGAGCGGAAGATCCGTGACTGAGCGCATACGCCTGCAGATGGGGATGAAACCCTCTATGCCCTGACCGCAGTTGGCGCCGAGGCCGTCAAGTCCTATATGGCTGAGGACTTCCACCACCTGTTCAGGGGTATTGCCCATCATGGTGCGGTCTTTGGTCTTGCCTGCATCAAAGACCAGACAGGCCAGCACGGGAAGCCCGGTCTGTTTGGCCGCTGTGGCGGCTATCCTGGCTTCGGCCAGATCCATCATGGTCTCCACCACAATGGCGTCCGCACCTGCCATTGCAATGGCATTGGCCTGTTCTTCGAAGGCCAGACGGAGGTCGTCCTCGCTGACTTCCCTGGTAAGGAGCAACTTGCCGCTTGGCCCCATGGATGCAAAGACATGCACCTTTGTGCCTGCAGCCCTCTTGGAGATCTCGACTCCTTTGATGTTGACCTCGGCCACCTTGTCAGCAAGGCCGAACTTGCCCAGGACAAAACGGTTGGCGCCGAAGGTGTTGGTCAGGATGATACGGCTGCCGGCATCGACATATTCCTTGGCTACCTCCTGGACCTTATCCGGGTGTGTGATATTCCATGAATCAGGGGATTCACGAGGCTTAAGGCCGCGTTTGATGATCTGCGTACCCCAGGATCCGTCCGTCAGGACCGGCCCGTCTTTGATCAGTTCAGCGATAGATGCGTGCATGGTCATCTCCGATCTCATCTAGGTTTCTAGCATGGGTTGCAAATGTTTATTGGAATTCATGAATGGCCTTCTTTCTTAATTATTTCTCACACCCCGGCCGACCTCTCTTTTTTTCCCAGGGAAATGTGGGCATGCATTCAAGCATGCCGTGCAGCCAATACCATAGGTCTCGAAAAAATTGAGCGAGATGAGCTCCATGAACCTAGTGAGCATCCTGCTGTGAGCAACCGCCTTCTTAACCAAGGGGAGCATGAAAGATGGAGGCAGCATCGTATGCTTGATGCATCTGCCCAGACAGGCGGTCTTGTTTACCCTGCCATCTTTGATGGCGCCTATCGGACAAGAGCGTTCGCATACATGACACCCTTCCGGGCAGGGTCTGTAATCGGCCATGGATGAATATTCCGGCCACTGCATCTCGGTCATAAGAGCACCAAGCCTCATGATATTCCCGTATTTGGGGTTGATAAGCAGGGTATTTCTCCCGATTATGCCCAGCCCGGCCTCGGCTCCGGCGTGTTTGAGGCTGATGACCCCCCTCGGTTCACCCTCATGGAATCGCAATGGGCTGTATGACGGGATGGGCAATGAAAGATACCCTTCTTCCTGGAGGATCATGCTTGCTCCACCTGCAACCCTATCCATGAGAAGGTAGTACATGTAGGCAGACCGCTGGTAATACATGTAATTGAAACCGTCGGGCACAAGGAATACTGCAAGGGGAAGAGGCTTTGCAAAGACGAGCACGCTCTTGGCACTCGGCATCATGTCCATGGGTCGGAATCCTTCCGGCGCCTTTGTATTGAGCACCTCCGCGCTCGCAACACCCATGAGGACTCCCTCCTGTGCCGTAAAATCATTCACCGCATTGATGATATCAGTTTTCATTCCCTTCTCCTTGCTTTACTCATAGTATCCATACTTTTTCACTGCGTCTACCATGGCTTTGAGGTTCTCCACACGGGAGTTGGATGGGACCTCTCAGCCGCCGGCCAGTATGAATCCTCCACCCCTGCCCACCTCCGTGATGAGACGATGGCAGTACTCATCGACCTCGCTTTCAGAGCCCATTACGAGCATGCCGGCAGGGACGTCGCCGAAGATACACATATCCTCGCCTATCTCTTCCTTGGCCTTGAAGATGTCCGTCAACCCGTCGAGCTGGAGTATGCAGGACTTTGCCGGGAGGCGGCGCAGGGTCTTCAGGTTCCTCAGCCAGTCCCCGTCGCAGTGGAGGATCGGTGTAATCCCTGCATCCACCAATCGGTTCACGATGATCCTGATGCTCGGAAACGCCAGCATCTCGAACTGCTTGGGCGAGATGAAGCTGTTGGATGTACGGTGAAGATAGAGCTGCACCCTGGGAACCTGCATGACCTTCGCAATCAGGATGGAAAAATTTGCGAAGCTGTCGGCAAGCTTGGTGGCTGCTCTGCCTATCTTGTCGGGTATGGCGAAGAGGTCTTTTGAAAAGTTGATGACGTTTCTCGCTTGCGAGAAGATGTCAAACGGCATCTCGGCCTGGTAGCCGATTTGGATGGCCGCACCCTTTTTCCTCCACCATGAGAAATCCCTGAACCAGAAGAGCCACTGGCTGAAGAGTCCGGCGATAAATTGCGAAAAAACCTTTATGGGGCTTTTGCCGCCGGCCTCCTGGCAGAAACGGGGGAGCATCTTGAGTCGGAACAGGGTATCGCCGAGCCTGGTCGCCCACCATGAGTCGGACATGAGGATATCATCATAGTCTGCAGGCGTCATATATTCCATCTCCTCGATCTGAACCACTCCGCCGGCAGGAAGCTCTATCCCGGGCCACAGGGACCTCATCATCATGACATAGCTGTACATAAACCTTGAGAACGGATTGATGTTGTAATACATGTCCCAGGGCCCGATATCTTCAAACACCCGGTGTATCGCCGACATGTAGGCCTGAGGACGGCTCAGGTACGTCCCCATGTCCATGCCCGCATGAAACGGGGCATAGTAGTAGATCATGAGTGAAAGTGGAACCCGGTCAGGCTTTTCACAGCGCACGACAGCGTTGACCCTCTGCTCCGCGCTTAAGCGATCCCTCTCGAATATTTTCTGTTCCCTCATCACTCCCTTCCCCTTTCAGTGGCGATCTTTACATGAGGGGCTCCATCAGAAAGAAACGACTGGATGATCCTTATCCCTTCATAGGCATCCCATGTTTGCGCATCTGCACCCAGTTTATGTGCGAGTTCTTTTGTAGTGGCGCCACCCCCGATCACCACCTTGACACGTTCTTTAAGCCCGTCTTTTTCGAGCAGACGGATTACGTCCTGCATGGAAGAGTATGCTGTCGTAATGAGCGCAGACATGCCTATAATCCTGGCATCCGTCTCTCTTATCTTGGCAATAAAGGCATCGGGCGGTACATCTTCCCCCAGGTTATGCACCCTAAACCCCACAGCCTCAGCCAGCATGCAGAAGATGTCCTTCCCGAGGCTGTGTATATCCCCCTTGGGCGTTCCGACCACAATGATTCCACTCGAACCGAGAGTATTATATGTCTTGAGAAATGGTCGTATCTTCAAGCCCAACAGCTTGAAGACCTCACCGGCAACAATCAGCTCCGGGAGGAAGTAATCACCTGCCTCAAACCTCTTCCCAACTACATCCATACACTGTTGACATACAGTTAGGAAACCCTGCGGGGATACACCCGAGCCGATAAGATCATCCGCATGCTTTATGATGTCATCGATTTGAAAAGTGAAGAAGATCTCCTGGAATCTATCGAACACACCCTTTTCCTGGGATTCCATAGGGCATCCTCCTTTTTCATCTTAACCTTCAGCCGCCCCGAGAAAAATCAACCTTACCAAGGTGTCCATCAGCAGGGATCACCGAGGTCCCTTTATCTACAAAATAACAATATGTTCAGCCTGTGCTGTTATCATCCTTTACGGATTACAGCCGGGAATATGATATCTCGGGCGAAGTCTATCAGTGCCCTCTCAACCGGCATCCTTTCTTCAAGCATGGTCATGTAGATGTATCCTTCCACAGCCAGCAGGAGGAAAAAGGAAAGTGCCTTTTTGTCCAGGTCGGCCTGGAAATAGCCTTGCTTGACACCCTGGCTGAGCAGTTCATGGAGCAAGTCCTGAACCCTTTGGTAATAGGTGTTCACCTTCTCGCTGAAATTCTCCTGCTCATTTATCGGATGGGAATGGAGTGAGCCGAAATGCACCAGCTTGTTCAGGGCCTCACTTTCCCTGAAGAGCTGTGTGAAATCCGTCAGAAATCCAGTGAGCTTCTCTCCAAACGGATCAGGGGAGTCGATGGTCTTCTGCAGGAGATGGCAGTAGGGTATCATGCACTGGTCAACCAGCTCAGAGAATAACGCAGCCTTGTTTTCCCAGTACCAGTAGATCAAGGCCTTACTGAGCCCGGTATCTGCAGCGATGTCATCCATGGTGGCCCTCTCATACCCCTTTGCAGAGAAGACCTGTATTGCCGAGGAGATTATTACCTCCCTGCGCTTGATTTCCTTGAGATTCTTCCGTAACCCGAGGGTGCCTCGTTTCACTGCATTTCCTTTTTAAATTGACTGGGTGTTCAATATAAAAGATAATTTGATGGATCTCTTTGTCAAGACGTCAAGTTCGGGCATGAAGGATGAAGCGAGAATCGCTACACATTGTTGCTATCCTTAATTTTATGATCCCCCACGTTGTTGACAAATATCCCTCAGACCGGTAGCACTATATGGATCAATAACTGCATGCAGCCCTAGGGAGGATCTATGAATCTTATTTATGAAAAAATCGGACACATCGCAAAGGTCGGTCTCAATCGCCCCCAGCAGCTCAATGCCCTGGACCCGGGTATCCTGCTCGAGCTGCACAAGACCTGGATAGACATCAATGATGACCCCAGCATCAGGGTGGCCGTGTTGTACTCGGCCCTTCCCAGCATATTCTGCGCCGGCATGGACTTGAAAACCGCGATACCCATTCTCACAAAGGCAAGACCGCCTGAGAACGAGGCGGAAAAGTGGGTAGCCGCCGGATGGGACGGCAAGGGTGTCGGTGAGGCCATGCTCAAGATCAGCTTTGTAAACAAGCCCGTTATCGCGGCTATCCATGGTTATTGCCTCACCGGCGGCTTCGAGATGGTCATGGGCGCAGACCTGCGCGTTGCATCCGAGGATGCGGTCTTCCAGATGCGTGAGGCAAGCCTCGGCATCATGCCTACAGGCGGAGGGAACATCTTCCTTCCGAGCCATGTCGGGACCTGTAGGGCCCTTGAGATCCTCCTCACAGCAGGAAACTTTGATGCCAAGACCATGTATGAATGGGGTTTCCTTAACAGGGTCGTCTCCAAGGACAAGCTCATGAATACCGCTCTTGAGCTTGCCGATAAGATCGCGTCCAACGGACCCCTGGCCACCCAGGGCATCATCAAATTCAACCGCGAGATGCGCATGAGGGAATTGAAGGATCTGTTCATTCGTGAGGTGGCCATCGGCATGCCTATTTTTGCCAGTGAAGACGCCCGCGAGGGGGTTCGTGCCCAGAAAGAGAAAAGAAGACCCGACTTTAAGGGCACGTATTAATCGTATGCCGGACGTCAACGATCTTCAGCGTCTCTTCGAACCACGCACCATAGCGTTCATCGGCGCCTCTACCGACATCTTCAAATGGGGGTTCAACATCCTCCATACCATCGTGAAACGGGGTTTTGCAGGCGAGGTCTTCCCCGTCAACCCCAAGGGAGGAGAATGGTTCGGCAGAAAAATGTACCCTTCCCTCGATGAAATCGACAAACCCATTGACCTCGCAGCAATCGTGGTTGCAGACAACCTTGTTCTGGACACGGTGAAACAGTGCATAGAAAAGAAGATACCGTACGGCATCATCATTACCGCCGGTTTTTCCGAGACCGGTCCCCAGGGAGCAAGGCTCGAACGAGAGGTGGTTAAGATTGCCAGGAAAGGAGGCATGCGGTTGGTGGGTCCCAACACCATGGGCGTGTTCAGCGCATATCCGTCCGTCATGCAGGCACTCATGGGCTCCATGCCGTTGACACCGGGCGGCATCGGTCTCATCGTACAAAGCGGCAACCTCGGCTCTTCCATCTCATACCGTTTCCTGCGGCGGCGTATCGGCATCAGCCGCCTCATCAGCTCGGGAAACGAGGCCGACCTCACCCTGGAAGACTTCATGGAATATCTCGAGTCCGATGAAAAGACCACGATCATCTGCCTTTATGTGGAGGGCCTGAGGCAGCCAAGGAAATTTTTCGAGGCTGCCCGCAGGATATCGCCGAAGAAACCCATTCTCCTCATCAAGGGCGGACGCACCCGCAGGGGTGCCGTGGCCGCCATGTCCCATACGGGCGCCATGGCGGGCAACGACGAGCTTTTCACATCCATGTGCCGGCAGACAGGCATCATCCAGCTCGATACCATGGACGAAATGATCGATACGGCCGGGATCCTTATGCAGCCCATGCCTTCCGGAAACCGCGTGGCTATTATCACCTCGGGCGGCGGATGGGGGGTGATAGCAACCGACTTGTGCATTAAAAACTCTCTTGCCGTAAATCCCCTTGATCCGTCTCTTGTAGAGACACTCGATAAGATCCTTCCCCGCTACTGGAGCAGGGGCAACCCTATCGACCTGGTGGCGCCCCAGCGCGTGGGTGTAATCACGGATACCATTATAGAGCTTATGGAGCATGCGTCAGCCGATGCCGTCCTTCTCATGGGCCTCGGATACCTGAGCCTGCGCGCCCACGGCTGGCTCAGGTCCAGCGCCGTACCCACTCAGGCCGTGAAGCAATCGGCTGAGATCATGATAGCCGAGGAAACCAAGCTCTTCACCCTCATCGTTGAACTTATCGAAAAGTACCGGCGGCCTATCATACCGGTTTTCGACATCATGAGCTTCGATATCCGTATGGACAATAATCCCGTGACCTTCCTTGACCATCACGGCATCATGCCCTATTCCGCACCGGACAAGGCGGTCTTTGCCCTTGCGCGCGCAGTGAAATACCATCAGTGGGTTGAGGAAAACATCAATGATCAGAGCAAGGTCTCAGCCTCCGGCCGGCCATGAACAGGTTCTTAGGCGTCTTAAGCTTTTTCATCAGATCACGCATCTTTAAGCGTGACATCCCGCTGATCGCGAGCTTCAAGCTCACCTACCGGTGTAACCTTTCCTGCCTGGCCTGCCCGTTCCATCTCCTCTCGGGAATGGCAGGCACACACATGGACTGGGATACCGCATGCAGAACCATCGATGCCCTTTCCGAGACGGGCTGCCCCATCGTGGTCTTCGAGGGAGGAGAGCCTTTGCTCTGGTGTGATGGTGCGCATACCTTCAGTGAACTTGCGGAGTACGCGAAGAAACGCTTTGTTTGCACCGCAGCAACAACCAACGGCACCACCCCCCTCGATGTACCCACCGACATACTCTGGGTGAGTGTGGACGGACTGCGGGAAACCCACAACCGGCTCCGCAGCGACTCCTATGATCTTGTCATGGAGAACTTGGGGGCCGCAAAACACCCAAGGCTCTATGTGCACATAACGCTCAGCAGGCTCAACTTTACTCAGTGCCCGGAATCATCCGTTCTGTCTCGTCTATCCCTTCTGTTAAAGGCATTACCCTCCAGCTCTTCTACCCATATGGCCTGGGTGAAGAACACCTGTCACTTACAGGAGAAGAGAGGGAACAGGCACTGAAAAGTGTGTCGACCCTTAAGGAAGAGGGATACCCTATCCTCAATTCCGCATGGGGCCTGAAAGCCATGATTGACAACACCTGGACGTGCCGTGAAAGGCTGCTGGCAAACATCAGCCCCGACGGCAGGATCATGCTCGGGTGCTACGTGAAAAACCGCGGCGAGGTGGTGTGCAGCCGGTGCGGGTTCACACCCGTTGCCGAGGCATCGGGTGCATATTCTCTCAGGCCGGGACCTCTCGGAGCGGGTATACGCATTTTTCTTATGAGATGACTGTTGAAATACCATGTCAGACACTTTCAAATCTCAGGACATGGAACGCCCAGGGACTGAGATCAACATACAGGCCGATCTCAGCCATCTCATTGCCTGATCGCTCATAGAGCTCATTACTCATGAGGTCTCTCATCTGAAGCGTCTTCCCGGCAAGGTCGATCCCGGTCATACGCACACGCGCCTGAGCCCTTGTCTCGGAGAGATTTACCACGATCAGGCAGACATCCTTACCATTTTGCCAGAACCATGCAGCCAGGTTCATCCAGCTCGCATTGTCCGGCCATCCGGAAAGTTCGCAGAGACGCCAATTCCCTTCCCGTATCACCGGTATGTTCACGACATCAAGCAGCTTACCATAGAATGTTTTCAGACCATGGTCTACAGGCTCATCGGGCCTGCGCGTCAGGAAGACCGGGAGTTTCACCCTTCTCCCCTCGAACTGACCTTCATGGAACAGCTTCGCCCCGGGTAACGTTGCAATGACGAGGGCTGCGACTCGCGCCTTATCATGGGGGAATACAGAAGCCGCCCTTGGCTCATCGTGATTTTCGATAAAACGTATAAGCCTCTTCTGATAAGAAACATCAGAGCGCACATGAAGCCTCACGCTCTCGGCGTTTTCTGAATGGAGCCTGTCGTAGAGACGCTTGTCATAGCAGTAGTCAAACCCCTGCTGCAGCAGTTCCCATTCCAGATCCCAGTAAGCCTCTGCCATAAACAGGGTGTCGGGCAGATATTTCTTTACCGACCTGATAAGATCCGGCCATAACTCGGTAACAGGTCTTGAACCCGCCCTGTCTCCCCAGGTCCTGGTAAACACGTCGTTCATGAGCAGCATGGCCATGTCGCACCGTATGCCGTCACACTGCTGAGCAATGGATGAAACCGCCTCAAGGGCTGCCTGGCGCAGGCCTTTATCGAAAGCATTGAGCTGGAGTACATCCTGCCAGGCAGGAAAGTAAGGGTCTCTTCCGCAGGCATAGATTTTGTCTTTCACTTCCATAAATGATGCAGGGTCATTTTCAAGGTCTTCCCGGTCTCCATGTATGAAGTACTCAGGATGCTCGGTAACCCAAGGGTGATCAGGGCCCACGTGGTTCGGGACATAATCAAGGATGAGGCTTAAGCCCCGCTTTGCAAGCTCCTTGCGTGCAGCGGCAAGGCCGTCGGCACCACCCAGACGTGCATCCGCCACATACCTGCGTACACAGTAGGGAGAACCCGTTATGTCAGAGGTCTGATAATCGGGTAATATACGCCGGAATTCCTCCTGAAGACCCTCGTTCTTCACCACAATACCGAGACCCACGGGACTCCTCTCCCAGACCCCCATGAACCAGACCGCATCCATACAAAGTTCTGCCAAAGCGTTCCATGCCTCTTTCGATACCGTGGCAAGCGTCATCTCATACCCGGCTTGCCTGCTGAGTTCTTCAAGCCATGCCCATGTATTGATTTCATAGATCCTTGGATGGTTCGGCCAGTCTCTCATTTGATATCCTCCCTGTCTTCAGTGCATGCACAGGTATTCTTTCATGACTGCGGCGTTTTATCATTTTAAGGATTCGAGCTTTCTCTCCAGCCGATTGCGGTCTTTCTTCAAGAGTTCTTCGACTGCGAGCCCCTGCCGGTACACAGCCGCAGCATCCCTTTTCTTTCCCCGGTCTTCATAGATCTCTCCCAAGAGCAGGTATGCATCGGCAAATGTCCTGTCTGAAGCGACTACCTGTCTCAGCACGTCTATGGCCCCATCCCAGTTGCCGTCCTGTTTCAGAAAGGAGGCAAAAGTGAATCCGTATTTCGCCTCAGGCTGCATCAGGTAAGCCTTCTTGCTCCATGCGACAGCCTCCTTCAATCTGTCCTTTGAGAGTATGACACTCAGGTTATATGCGGCTGCAGCCATGGTCGGGGCATCATTCAGGGCGGTCCTGAGGTCCTCTTCGGCCGTCTTTACATCACCCTGCCCAATCTTCAAGAGCCCCGAGTTGAAATAGGCGTCCGCATTGTTCGGGTCAAGCTTAAGTGCCTTGTTTAGAGACGCTTCGGCCTTGGTCATATCATGGAGCCGTGCATAGACAATGGATTGATTGACATAAGGGGCCGTGGCGCCGGGCTCGATCCGTATGGCTGTCTTATACGCCAGGAGGGCATCCTCGTTTTCCCCCCGGTCAAGGAAGTAATTGCCCATATTGTAATGAGATTGCCACAGATCCGGATGAACCAGTAATGAGGTAAGGTATTCACCTGTCACCCTGTCAAGACTCTTCGCCTCGGCTTCAGTGAGTTTCTGTGCGGAATACCTGGCCAATACGGAAGCAGCCTTGATGCGTACGAGTCTTATCGGGTCATCCGTTGCTGCAAACAAGGCCTTGATAGCCTTTGATGTCGACACATCTCTGAGCCCCTCTGCCGCTGCCGAGCGGATAAGCCCTGAGGGGTCGTCAAGGGCCTTGATGAATACCGGGACCTTATTCATATCAGGGCATGTCTTAAGCATCCGAAGCAGCGAGCAGGCGATCACATCATCATGATCCTTGCTCTGTATGTATGCGAGCATATCAAAAAGCTTGCTCCAATCCCGCCTGCGCCCTGCGTCAATAAGTGCTTCACGTTCGAGGAATGGGGCCTGATAATCATCCTTGTGCCATTGCCTCACCGTGTTGTCTGCCCAGGCGGCATCCTTGTCCGCATGACAAATGGTACAGGCGTTCGGAGACTTGAAGGCTGACGTGGCGGCAGGAACCGGGGGCAGCATGGAATGGTCGGTGCTCTGCATGCGGGCAGATCCCGTCTTAGGCATGTGGCATGAGATGCACAAACTGCCGGGACTGCCGGGTTTGTGGTGGGTATGTCCGCTTATGTCCTGAACACGTTTTGCATGGCAGGGCAGGCAGGCATCATTGGCCTTGGCACTGTCGGTAAACCGATAGCCGCCGCCGCTGGTATGGCACCCGAGGCAATCGAGCCGGCCGGATTTGACACATGGGCTCATGAGCCAGCGGGTATAGGTATGGTTGTCGGCCAGATTGCATCCGTCGGAATAAAAACCTGGGTCTTCGAGCGTCGACAGGTCATAATGGTCAAAGAAGTTTTCGCCTGGTGTAAAGGAGTCGGTAATGGGAACCATCTTGGCATGGCATGGTGCGCATGTTGAGTTGATTTGAGCCGAAGTAAATTTTTTGATGCTGATGATCTTCCGGTCTTCGGGAACAATACCGTTTTCCGCAGCCTTCCGGAAGATCATGTCATGTTCGTTTACCGGGCCGTGGCACGACTCGCAGTTAATGCCCTGTTCAAATAAAACAGTGCCGTATGTATTGTTCTTAAGATCGTAGTTCATTGAATATCGGCCTGCATGACAGCTGGAACATGCAGTGTTGAAGGTATACCCCGGGTCCTTCCAGTACACCGGTTTCCCTCCTGCATGTCTGATCCCGGCGGAAGCCGTATCAACCCACTCCTTCTTGTGCACATCGTAAGCCAACGGCAGGATCTGAAACCTCCCCCCCTCTAAAAGCGTAAGGAAATAAAATATATTCTTTCCCCCAAGCACGTGATCGATTCGATATCTAGCGCTATTCCAAGGCAAGCTGCCCTTTTCGATCACATAACCTTCCCTGCCCTCTATATCGGTCCGGTAACCATATCCGCCGATTCTGATTTCCTTTGCCTGCGGAGAAAGCTTGCTCAAGGCGAACTTCTGGGAGTACGGCTGTACGGCAAGGCCGTGAAGAGACTTGGACCATACAGAGTAGAACCCGGCATGGCACTGCCTGCAACTCGCCAAGCTAAGGTTTTCTCTATTCTGTGCGGTGGTCTTCTCTGCATAAACGTCTTTACGATTGTTAAAGGTTGAGCATATCAGTATGATGACCAGCGCTGTCATGGTTACCGTGAGCACGAACGGAATTCTCTTCATAACACTCCTCATACAATCCATTTCATGGGTGAATAATTTCTTTCCCCCTTCAATTCATAGAATAATACGCAAAAGTATTTCTTAGTCCAGCAATTTCACAGATAATCATAGCAGATCTTAAGACCATCCGGATACAACACCATTATCCGCTCAAAGTTCCCTGTGCAGAATGGCATTTAAGGAGGCTCCGGAATCAAGATACGCGGATATGGGCTAATATTTTCATAATATAGTGTTTTTTCTTGACATGCATCCTTTTTCTCAAGAATGCATCAAAATATTAAGCAATAAAGTTTTAACCTCCTCTTAAGGATGGCGCGTCCTATGCCCTAACCGCCATCCTATTTTTTTATTATTTTATGAATTTATGAAAGGACCCCTTTGATTTTCACTTGAGAGCCTCTATCTGATATTGAAGATGACATGAAAGGAGCTGTTTATGAAACTTTCCGAATACTTCGAAAATATCAGAGGTAAAGGTGTCCTGGCAACATCCGATTCATCGGGATTTGTTAATGCAGCTGTTTACTCCCATCCCCATTTCATAGACGAAGCTACCATAGCATTCATCATGGGTGAAAGGCTTTCACACGACAACCTCAAGTCCAATCCCCATGCTACCTACCTATTTATGGAAGATGGCGAGAAGTACGTGGGCAAGAGGCTTTATATAACCAAGATCAAAGAGGAAAAGGATAGTGAACTGATAGACACCTTGCGGAAGAAGAAACACTATATTCCTCATGATGAATACTACAAAGAGAACAAGTACCTCGTCTCATTCAGGATCGACAAGGTGTTGCCGTTGATCGGGACCGGAGAATGAAGAAGTGATCACGGATCACTGTTCTCAATCACTGCTTAGTTCTCCATCCAGAAGTTATGGCACTCAAGACCCCTCCGAATCCGACAAGTACTGCAGCATACTTGACAAGCCATCCGGCAAAGGGGATGCGGCTGATGGTGAAGAGGACGACAAACCCTATGATCGTCTCGACAAGGATATGCCTGTTCGGTTTTTTCAAGGTGATGGTAATCCGTTTTCCCATGAGTTGCGCAACTGCGATATAGCCCAGGGTAAAGGCGCAGCCTAAAAAAATAATCAGAACGGGTACTATGACAATTCCCACTATGGATATAATGAGCATGAAACCAATCGGAAAGACCAGGATTGAGCCGAACAGACCCCAAAGGATCGTACGCAGCATATTGTTTTCAATCTGGAAAGAGATGAACCCCACTGCAGCAGGCATTATTGCCACTATGAAAAGTACGATTATGAAGAAGCCCAGGGCTGGAATCCATCCGATGCTGTCCCAAAACTCATTTATTTTGGCAATTCCTTGTTTCGGCAACCAAAATAAGTATGATTTCAGGCCCGTGGCATCAACAATGGTGACCTCACCGCCTACCTGCGCACCCGGCTCTCTCTCCACCGTACCCCCGATAGATACGACATTCCCCTCAACTACCGAGTCCGGTCCGAGGTAAACCGATCCACCGACTGAAACCGCATCTTTCCGGACATGCCCGTAGACTCTGACATCTCCGCCAATGGATATCGCTTTATTCACTTCAATGCCGTTTTTAATCGCTACATCACTGAGGATTTTGATGATCGAGCTGCCTTCAGATACCGATTTGTCGGGTTGTGGTATGAAGGCTACGAGGCAAACCCATAACAGAATAAATATCATTGTCCGTATCACGGAGAGGGCATTAAATCTTTTTTTCTCTAAAGACATACCCGGCAAGCGAGATATCATCCTCTACAGCCTCCTGTCTTTTCCAAATCAGATAATTATCTCTTAAAGCGAGATTACACCTTGGTGATCTTTTTATACAATAAAGCTACAGAAAAAAACATTTTATATCGTGAGATAAGGTGCGTATAAGTTGCTCATGAACACATCCATTGATCGGCTCATGGAGCGGTCCGAATACCTTCAGGAACATGCATCGTCATTTCTCAGTACCGCACATTTCCGTATACACTTCCTCCATGCAGGCTCCGGCCTGCCCATGATCCTTATCCATGGCGGAGGCGTGTGGCTCTATTCGTTCAGGCATAACATAGGCCCGCTTTCGGAAATATCCTGTGTATATGCCCTGGACATGCCGGGCTACGGCTTTACAGGCATTGTCAACCATGCCCTTCCCATGGGGCTCGACACCATGACCCTTGCGGTCAGGGAATTCATGGACGGCCTTCATATCGACAAGGCGACTCTCGTCGGTCACTCCTGGGGCGGGGGTTGGGCACTGGCCTATGCACTGGCATGTCCCGAGAGGGTGGACAGAATAGTGCTCATCGACTCCAGCGGCCTGGATGTGCCGGATGTACCGGAGTGGGAACTCCTGAAGATGCCGGTTATCGGAGGCATCCTTTTGAGATTCCTCACCGCTGATATGGTCAGAAAGAGGCTTGAGCTTTCCTTTGCCCACAAGGATATAGTGGATGATGCCATGGCCCGTGAGGTGTACCTCCCCATGAAGATCCCTGCAAACCGCAAGGCCCAGACCCTGCTCGCCCGGAACCTCTCATGGAGCTTAATCGAGAAACGCCTGGATAAACTCGACCATCGGGTCCTTCTCATCTGGGGAGAACAGGACCGCTACCTTGATGTAGGGCTTGCAAAAAGGTTCAAGGAAAAGATCAGGAACATCAGGGTGGAGATCATCAGGGATTGCGGCCACTCGGCACATGAGGAGGCCCCAGAGAAGGTCAACCGCTTCATCACCGAGTTTCTTCAGTGACTGAAAAAATGTTTAATGGTATCCCACCGGCATGATGAGCAACGGCTCATGAGCTGCATCCGTCTTCAGGACCTTCTTCACGTCCTTGTCGATAAATGCCCCGACAATCCCTGCAGCTAATCCCAATGCAACGGCCTGGAGGAAGATGTTTTGCGCGATATGTCCCGATTCCATCAAGGCGTAGCGCTCGCCCCTCTTCCCATATTTGCCAATGATCCTACTGTATTCCACGCATATGACCATGCTCACCGGTGCCTGGGCTATCCAGAGCTGGGAAAGTGAGGCCGCTGCAAGCTCATCCCGGTGATCGCCTTCTGCAATGAGGCTCGTTGAGTGTAACGTGGGCTCATAGTGGTATAACCCTTGCGGAATGTCTTCCACCGCCTCATGACCCACTACCACGAAGACGTCCATGGGGTAGCGGGCACCTGCGGACGGGGCAGCCCTCTTGTGACCTCCCTCTTTGGTAATGCCCTGCGCAGACCACAAAAGCTGCGAGAGCTGCTCCGGCTTAAGCCGCCTTGAGGTAAACGAGCGCACGGTCCGTCTTGTCCAGATGGCCTTTTCCACGGAAATACTTCCATCCGACTTGGGCTTTGGCAGATTCATATAAGCCTCCTCCTAGAGGAATAAGGGCATCACCCGTTTCATGCAAGGTGACATTTCAGTGCAAGAAACAAATCAAGAACTTCACCCAAAAATGCCGTCTTGTCCTTTGCCAAAGAATCCATTCAAGGTATAATACCAACCTGCCTTAAAGGCCCGTATATTTAAACGCAGGAGATTTCCACCATGATGTCATACACGGAACTGGAAGCTCAATCGGCACGGCTCAGAGAAGAAGTGATCCGTCTCCGCAGGGATTTTCACTCTCACCCTGAGCTGGGCTTCGAGGAAAAAAGGACATCATCCGTCATTGCAGAATATCTCAGAGGCCTCGGGATCGAGGTGAAGACCTGCATCGCCAGGACCGGTGTCGTGGGCCTGCTTGAGGGGGCCATGCCCGGCAGGACTCTCATGCTGAGGGCCGACATGGATGCCCTGCCCATCCAGGAACAGAACAAAGTGGACTATTGTTCCGTGAACCCGGGTGTCATGCATGCGTGCGGGCATGACGGGCACGTGGCCATCTTGTTGGGTACCGCAAAGCTCTTAAGCACCCTGCGCGATTCTCTCAAAGGCCGGGTCAAGTTCGTGTTCCAGCCCGCTGAGGAAAACCTCGGCGGTGCACGGCTCATGATCAAGGAGGGGGTCCTGGAAAATCCCAAGGTGGATGCAGCATTCGGCCTGCATCTCATAAGCCTGCTGCCCTTCGGTTACATCGGTTGCGGCAAGGGGCCCTTTATGGCTTCTATGGACACGTTCACAATCCGGGTACTCGGCCGTTCAGGCCACTCAGCCATGCCGGACGGCTCCATCGATGCAATCGCGCTTGCAGCCGGAGTAATTCCGGATATGGGCGCCTACATTAAAAAGGCCGTTAAGCCTGAAAACCCGGTCATTGTCAACATAGGAACGATCCATGGCGGCGCAGCACCCAACATCGTTGCAGACAAGGTGGAGCTGACCGGGACGGTGCGGGCCCTTGATGAAGGCATCCGCTCATCCATCAAGGGGCTCATGGAAGGATTCTTAAGAGAAACAACCAAGGCCGGCCAGGGAGAGTTCGAGCTTGATTATGAACCCGGGTACCCGGTTACCGTCAATGACGGCACCATGACGGATCTTGTCTTGAAAGTAGCCTCCGCCATTGCGGGTAGTGATCATGTTATAGAGATGCCGCCCTCCATGGCGAGCGAGGATATGTCATTCTATCTCAAAGAAATCCCCGGATGCTTTTTCTTTGCAGGTGCGGGTGCTCCGGACCCTGCCTTGAACCGGCCTCACCACAACCCCTTCTTTACCATTGATGAGCGCTCGCTCGAGATGGGAGTGAGAATGATGGCCGGCGTTAGCGTTGAATATCTTGAGGCGGCCTGAAATGGACTCATCGACTCTATTAAAAGAACCGACTCCGGCACCAGCTTCTCATCTCTTGTAAAAAACGAATAGTACGTTTATTATTCCGGAATACCATAGTAATACTAAAGGGGGGGCTGGCATATGAAACCGACAAAACTGATAGTGCTCGTCATCGTAATCATGGCTCTGGGTATTCCACAAGGATTTGCAGGAGGATCATGCTCCAAGGAAGAGGTGCAAAAGGCCGTGGATTATGCTGCCAAACTGCTCTCAACAAAGGGTAAGGCTGCTTTCCCGGAGCTGGAGAAATTCAGGTTCTGCGGAGAAGAGGGCTATGTGTTTGTATCCGACATGGATGGGGTCATGCTGATGCATCCCATATCTAAAAAACTTGTTGGTGTGAATCAAACGACTATACAGGACCCAAAGGGAAAATATTTCTATGCGGAGTTTATCGGCAAGATTAAGAAAGACGGCCAGGGCTGGGTTGCTTACTCTTGGATGAATCCGGTAACAAAAGCCATAGACACGAAATGCACCTATGTAAAATCAACGACAATGGATGGTAAAAAGGTATTTTGCGGGGCCGGGGTATACGGTATCAGTGAAGCAGGGTGCAAATAGCATAAAAACTAAGAGTGCCGAGTCCCGGCATTTGATAAATTGAATAGAGATTGACTTAATTTGGTGGGTTAAGCATCGCTCCACCCACCTGAGAGGACCCGTCGCTCGTCACTTTTTTTCCTGGTCACTGGTCACTATTCACCATTTGGTGGTCCCCATTTCACACCGGCAACCCTACACCTTTTTGAGCTCCTCCAAGGCCTTGGGTACGGTCTCTTTGGGGCTCACCTTGTACCAGGCCTGTATGATGCGGCCGTTCTCGTCGATGAGGAATGAGGAGCGAATAATACCGTTGAATATCTTGCCGTACATATTCTTCTCCCCCCACACGCCGTAGGCACCCGACACCGAGTGATCCGCATCGGATAGCAGCGGGAAGTTGAGTTCGTGTTTGTTATCGAACTTCTTGAGAACCTCAGGCATATCAGGACTGATGCCGGTAGCTTCGACCCCTTGAGCCGCGAGTGCTTCTCTCGCCGAGCTCACCTCCTGTGCCTGTGCCGTGCATCCGGACGTGAGTGCCTTGGGGTAAAAATAAAGCAGAAGCTTCTTTCCTCTGAAATCCGATGACTTCATCACGTTGCCGTTCTGATCCATGAGCGCGAAATCCGGCGCCATATCACCCTTCATAAGCTTTCCCATCTCGCATCCTCCCCTCGATGAATATAGTGGCCCTCCCCTCTTCTGACAAGCAGGAAGTTAAAAATATGCCTTCAGACAGCTCCCTTGCATTTCCCGAGATGAGGTATATTTCTATCAGAATGACTTAATCTCAAGCCAATAAGGAGGTGTCTGATCCATGAAGCCCGAGATGAGCGAAAACTCACTGAGGATCTTAAAGACCCGCTACCTCAAAAAGGATGGCCTCGGTAATGTCATCGAGACCCCGGATGAGATGTTCCGTCGGGTCGCCCTCCATGTAGCAAAGGCTGAGCTCTCCCTTGGAGGCCGCCAGGTTATCGAGAATACAGCCGAAGACTTCTACCATATGCTCTCTGAACTGGAGTTCCTGCCCAATTCACCGACCCTTATGAACGCAGGCCGCGAGCTGGGCCAGCTCGCGGCCTGCTTTGTTCTGCCCGTGGATGACTCTCTTGAATCCATTTTCGATGCTGTGAAGAACACCGCTCTTATCCATCAGAGCGGCGGCGGCACCGGATTCTCTTTCAGCCGCCTAAGACCCAAAAACGACATCGTCCTGAGCACGAGCGGGATTGCAAGCGGACCGGTTTCCTTCATGGATGTATTCAATAAGGCCACCGACATCATAAAGCAGGGCGGTACCAGGCGCGGTGCAAACATGGGTGTGCTGAGGGTGGATCACCCCGACATCGAGGAATTCATCACGATCAAGAGCGACCCGAACCGGCTCACCTGCTTCAATCTTTCCGTGGGTGTGACTGATGTCTTCATGGATGCAGTGAAGAAAGACCTTGCGTTTTCACTTATCAATCCACGCAGCCGCACTCCGGTAAAAAATGTCCGGGCGCGGGAGATCTTCGATCTTATCGTGAAGAACTCCTGGGAGAATGGTGAACCGGGCATCCTCTTTCTCGATGAGATCAACCGCCACAACCCTACACCACAGCTCGGCTCCATCGAGTCCACAAACCCCTGCGGCGAGCAACCGCTTCTTGCTTATGAAGCCTGCAACCTTGGATCCATCAACCTAGCAAAGATGGTCAGACAACATTCAGACCGTCTTGAAGTCGACTGGGACAGGCTTGCACAAACGGTCCGCCTGGCAGTCCGGTTTCTCGACGACGTTGTGGAGGTCAACCGATACCCCCTTCCCCGGATCAAGAGGCTTGCCAAAGGCAACCGGAAGATCGGGCTCGGGGTCATGGGATTTGCCCACCTCCTCATACTCCTGGGAATTCCCTACGATTCCGATGAGAGTGTAAACTTCGCTCGTAGACTCATGCAGTTTATCCAGGGGCACAGCCACGATGCATCCCAAGAACTCGCAGGGGCCAGGGGATCTTTTCCGAACTTCCCCGGGAGCATCTATGACGCTCAGGGCAAGGCCCCCATGAGGAATGCCACGGTCACTACCATCGCCCCCACCGGCTCCTTGAGCCTTATCGCCGGCTGCTCATCGGGCATAGAGCCGCTCTTTGCCTTGTACTACACGAGGATCATACCCGGCAACATCGGCGTGGCAGAGACGGACCCGTTGTTCCAGCACATGGGTGAACAGGAAGGAATCCTCGAGCCGGGACTGGTGAGTGAGCTCAAAAAGACCGGCTCTCTGCCTGAAGACTCCCGCATACCACGCAGGCTGAAGGCCCTCTTTGCAACGGCGACCAGAATCCCTCCTGCCAGACATGTCGCAATCCAGGCTGCCTTCCAGGCCCATACGGATAATGCCGTTTCCAAGACCATCAATTTTTCTTCACAGGTATCGCTCGATGAGATCAAGGAGACCTTGCTGCTTGCCCATGAGATGAAATGTAAGGGGGTCACGATCTACCGCGACAGGAGCAGGGCATGCCAGACTCTGACCTGCGGGGTTACGAGTATCTGCTGATGCTATCGTGCCGTCAAACGCCTGTCCCCTCACCCCGCCCTTCTCCCCCTTGAGAGGGGCGAGGGAGATTCATGGGGGCTCGTGCCGGCGGCCGCCATGAGCCCTTAACCCGCTGATGCCTCATGGCTGTAGGTTCACAGAGTCCTGGCGAGCTCGAACTTGTGCTCCACGTTGTCTTTTATCCAGTGGGGGTCCCACCATTCTTTAGGATCTACAAAGACCCCGCCGACAAGCATGTTGAAATGCAGATGGTCGCCCCCTGCAAAGCCGGTGGCCCCGGTGTTGCCGATGATCTGCCCCTTGGTGACCTGCTGGCCTTCCTTCACCGAGATGGAGCTCATGGAGAATATTCAAGGAGATTAAAAGTTAATAGTGACTCGTCACTTTTATCTGGTATATAAACTCACTGAACTAATTATACCTTTTCCGGATGGCCTGATGGAAACAGCGAAAGAAAAGATAAGTGTTGCAAGGTTATCAATCATATCAAACACTTTCTTAATCATCATGAAAGTCATTATCGGTTTAATGATCGGTTCCGTCTCCATCATATCAGAAGCCATCCACTCCGGTGTCGATCTCATCGCCGCCGTGATAGCGTATATTTCCGTGAAGAATTCAGGCAAGCCCGCAGACAAGGATCACCCGTTCGGCCACGGTAAGATCGAGAACATCTCCGGTACGGTGGAGGCAGCGCTGATCTTTCTTGCTGCGACCTGGATAATCTATGAAGCCATAAAAAGACTGATGCACCCCCGGCTGCTCGAAGCCGCCTCGTGGGGTGTCGGAGTAATGCTGGTTTCGTGTATCGTGAACATACTCGTTTCCGAGAGACTCTTCGAAATAGGGAATAAAACCGATTCCGTGGCACTGAAGGCGGACGCATGGCACTTAAGGACCGATGTCTATACCTCGGCGGGCGTAATGGGCGGTCTGTTCCTCATCTGGCTGGGGAAATGGGTCATGCCCGGGGTTCCTCTCAACTGGATAGACCCCCTGGCTGCCATTGCCGTTGCCGGCCTCATCATCCATGCTGCATGGGTGCTCACCAAAGAGTCCGCACGGGACCTCTTGGATCACACATTACCTGCCGCTGAGAGGACGTTGGTCAGGGACCTCATTACGAGCATGCACCCCGATGTGCACGGCTACCATAAGCTGAAAACCAGGAAGGCGGGCAGCATCCGTTTCATTGAATTCCATATGCTGGTGGACCCGCAGATGAGCGTAGAAAAGTCCCACCGCATTACAGACGACATCACCCGTATGATCTATGACAGGCTCCCAAACTCAAACGTGACTATCCATGTGGAGCCCTGTGACGGCAGGTGCGACGATGAATGCGCCGACAACTGCCTGCTCTCAGCCGAAGATCGTGCGATACAGTTGAGGAAGATCGAGTCAGGAAAGTCCCGAAGCCGCTAGGAGACGACCTTAAGGATGAAGGGTTCATTCCTCGGGGGCGTCTCCGGGATCCGGGCAGGGTATCCCAGCGCCAACGTGGCTACGATCATATGGCTATCGCCCAGGCCGATCTCCTTTTTCAAGACGGGTACCTGATCACCGAGCCCAAAAACGATCCAGCAAGTAAAAATTATTTGGCGACCTTGCCGTCGTGTACGGCCCACATATCCTCGTTCGTGTAACATCGCTCGCTCTCATCCGGGTGCATGGCGTCTTTTTCCAAGTGCCTGCGGTCGTAGGGCTGAATCAGGACTTCATCGTAGTACTCATGCTGGATCATGAGATTCATGATCTGGCTCGTGCCGGTCCAGATGAGCGCCAGCCGCACATCGCGGAGAGCACGCTCAAGGGGATAGACATCGGTGTAGCCGATACCGCCCATGATCTGCATGGCGTTGTTCACCACATTCCATGCAGCTTCGGTTGAGAACCGCTTGGCCTCGCTCACAATCCTGCGCATGTTGGGATAGTCGTTGTCCACGGCTCGTGCAGCCATGTAGGTGATAGCCCTGGCGGCATCGAGCTGGGTTATGGAGTCAGCCACCATAAAATTCACCGCCTGATATTTCTTAATAAGCTTGCCGAAGGCGGCACGCTTGTCGGAATAGCGCACCGCCATGTCAAGGGCTCCCCACACGCCGAGGCATCCTGCAGCCGATGTCATACGCTCCGGAATCATCATCTGGTGAAAGCACAAGGCACCGCCGTTAAGCTCTCCTAAGAGGTTCTCCCTGGGCACCTTCACATTACGGAATACAAGCCTGCCTGTACCGCCCCCGCGGCAGCCCATGAGCCCATAATGATATTCCGTCTCCACACCGGGACCGTTGTCAATGAGAAGGAGGCTGATGCGCCCATACTTATGGGAGTCCGGATCGAAGTTTGTCCTGCAGTAGACAAGAAAGAAGTCCGACCCCTCTGCGCCTACCACGAAGCGCTTCTGTCCGTTGACCACAAAATGATCCCCTTCGAGAACGGCTTTGGTAGTAGCACCGAAGAAGTCGGAGCCGCCCCTGGGTTCCGTCAATGCCTCGGCTGCAACGAGCTTGCCTTTGAGGTAGGGCTTGAGATAACGCTCTTTCTGATCATCAGTGCCGAACCGGTTGAGAGCCTCGCCCACTATGGAAGGCATGACAAAGGCGCAGCCCAGTGCCATGCCCAAGCACCCGATCTCTTCCTCTGCAGCCACCTCGGCAACCCAGCTCATCCCGCGGCCGCCATACTTCTTGGGGAATCTGATTCCACGCAGGTTGTATCGGGCAAGCTTTTCCACAAACTCGCGGGGGTAGATGACTTCATCTCTATCCATCCTCCTTAAGAATTCGCTTTCCACCTCCTCGCGGACAAACTTCCTTACAAGGTCTCTTACCTCCTGTTCTTCGGGTGTGAGCAGAAAGTCATACATGAGTAATCTCCTTATCGATTGACACTGGTCATGCGATGAATGATCGCATCCGCCTATTCACTTGTTATTTCTGATCACTGGTCACTTTTATTTGAGCCATCCTGCCTCTTAAGCCCGCTTAGCCCTCTTCATGCCCGCGCCCTTTTTCCCGTGGTTCTCTGCAAAGCTTATCCAGGTTTCACTGAGTTTTCGAAGTTCTTTATCCACGAGATCGTGTATTGTTCCACGTTCAAAGCTGTCATTTTTCAGTCTCTTGCCGGCCTTTACACCGGTGAGGATCTCGATGCCATCGTCAATGTTCTCCACGCTCCAGATGGTGAACTTTCCCGATTTTATCGCCTTGATAACCTCATCCTTGAGCATGAGGTTCCTCACATTGCTTTCAGGTATGATCACCCCCTGGCTGCCGGTGATCCCCTTTACCTTGCAGACCTCGAAGAAGCCCTCGATCTTCTCATTAACGCCGCCGATGGCCTGCACCTCTCCCTTCTGGTTTACCGAACCGGTTACTGCGATACCCTGCTTGATGGGCTTGCCTGACAGGGCGGACAAGAGGGCGTAGAGCTCTGTGGATGAGGCCGAGTCGCCCTCTACCCCGGAGTAGCTCTGCTCGAACACGAGCCGGGCCGACAGGCTGATGGGCTTGTCCTGTGCATAGGTATGGGCCAGGTATCCCGAAAGGATCATGACGCCCTTGGTATGGATGGGGCCCCCGAGCTTGGCCTCGCGCTCGATGTCTATAAGCCCGTCGCGGCCGGGTTCGGTGCTGGCGGTGATCCTGCTGGGTCTTCCGAACATGATATCTCCCAGGTCGATGACGGAGAGCCCGTTCACCTGCCCGATCTTCCCGCCACCCACATCGATCTTGATGGCACCCTGGCCGATCATCTCCTTGGCCTTTTCCATGAGGAGGTTCGACCGGAGGAAACGTTCCTCGATAGCCTGCTTTACATGCCCTTCCTGAACGAGGGTTGCGTTTTC
>Ga0326727_10002707_pt1 | contig 59231 bp, 51 predicted proteins | sample MB2enrmetagenome_FD_207643 | JGI IMG/M metagenome (GOLD analysis project Ga0326727, IMG submission 207643) | Lab enriched peat soil microbial communities from McLean, Ithaca, NY, United States - MB29MY | ecosystem: Environmental > Terrestrial > Soil > Wetlands > Peat | place: USA: New York... | reverse complement strand
GGCCGCAGTTTTCCGATGCCATCGTGGATTATTACTTCAACAAGAAGCTTGCCTATTACTATATTCGCCGCGTGCAGCAGCCCGTTTGCCTCATGGTGGATGAGCCTCAAGACTGGCGCGTCCGGGTGGTTGTGGGAAACGATTCTCGAGAAGATGCCAACGGCCATTACCGCGTTTGGGACGCGGACTCGGGCGAGACTTTACTGGAAGGAGACTACACGGCGAAAGCGAATGGGAATCTCGAGGTGGGCAGCATCCCGGTCTTTCATTCCGGCAAGCGACTCTTCCTGATGGTGTGGACTGCCAACGGCCAACGCTTCGTCAATCACTACTTGCAGGGTATGCCGCCCTTCTCACTCGCGCAGTACAAATCCTGGCTCTCTAAAATCGCTGCCTTGCAAAACGATTTTGACCCTGCGACCGTGGGGAAGTGATGCCTAGTGACCTGTTACACTTGACCCTCTACAATGCTACGGCCCCGTCATCTCTGGCTCTGCTTCCGTCAGCCGACGGACGAGGCGAGAGTAGATCTGGAACTCGTGGCCATCCTCATTCTTACAGGCCCGGCAGCTATGGAAATCTTCGAGGCAGACCCAAACATACCTTTCAATTCTGGCCATCCTTCCTCAAGTTACGCATATATTTCATCCGCTGCCAGTCTCCGCCCCGGACTGCCAGCTTATCCGCCAGATCCCGGAGCAGCTCATCGGCGGCGGCATGGCCGGCCTCGGCAGCCTCGTAGACGAGTTGAAGACCAGTCATCGCGTCGCTGAAATGGCGCAGGCGCTCGTTCTGCTCGGGCGTCATATGGGGCTGGTTGCCAGGAGTGGATTTCGGATTCGAGATTTCAGATTTCAGACCGGTGGGCAGCCGGGATTCTCTGGCCGGCCTGACGGCGGCGGGGGGCTGGAAATCTGAGATCTGAGATTTCTCACCGAAGGGTTCCGGAATTCCCTGATCCCTGGCCAGTTGTCGCATACGTTCTATAGCGATCTCGTTAGGTCGGCGAACGTCCCGTTCCCATTGCGAAACGGCCGCGTCGCTGCATCCTAACAGACGGGCAAACCTACCCCGGCTCAGCCCCAGTCTTCCCCGAAACGACTTAATGTCAGGCCCCAAGAAAACTGTCGAAATTCCAAAAATTTCTCTTGACATAGTTCAGTGACTATATACAATGACGACAGTCAGTGAATCTGGCAACATAAGTTGCCGGCGGGACAAGCGTAATGAAAAAGACGCGAAAAAACAATCTCAAACTGGGGCCTGCGACGCTGATTCCAGTGCGTCGTACGCATGGCGCGGACGCGGCAAGCGCGCCGGTGAGGGGCCTCGATAAAGGGCACGTCTCACGGATGTTTCGCAGCTTGCGGCCTCCGCCCAGAGGATTCCTGGAAGCGACCAGGCCGGCGCTGCCGAATCTGAGCGCACGCTTCGAGACGATCACAATCCAACATGAGGCAAACGGTCATGCTTAAGGTGCCAAGGACGACCATCGAATGCCGGCGACTACGGCGGTCGCAGTCGGTCAGGGAAGAGTGGCGCGAGCAGGCGACGCGCGGGATCGAGCGGCTGTGCGGGCTGGCGGAGGTCGACGACCAGGAAGCCCTCGGACGGCTGAAGGCTGTTCGTGAGTTTCTGCGTGCAACGCTGGAATACTTGCAGGCCACGGAGCGGTTCAACTGTGCCTCTGGGACAGATGATTCCCCACTCAGCATTCCAAATCCCAGAACAGAAGCAGGAACAAGCTTTCTTGATTCCTAAAAGAACCTGTGCCCGGTAACTCGACAACTATCCGACCACCTTCTCCGAAACCACTTTGGCCTGGGTGAAAAGTAGCAGGTAATCTCGACCGCCGGCTTTGGAATCTGTCCCGGACATGTTGAAGCCGCCAAAGGGGTGGCCGCCCACCAGGGCTCCGGTACATTTCCGGTTGAAGTAGAGGTTCCCCACGAAGAACTCTTCCGCCGCTTTATCCAGTTTCTGGCGGTTCTTCGTATAGACGGCCCCCGACAGGCCGTACTCAGTGTTGTTGGCGATCTCGATCGCGTCTTCGAAGTTCTTGGCCTTGAGGACCGCCAATACGGGTCCAAAGATTTCTTCCTGTGCGATGCGGGCTTTGGGAGCGACATCGGCAATTACTGTCGGTTGGATGAAGTGTCCTGGTCCGGGAGCTTCCCCGCCGCCGGCAATCAGGCGGCCCTCCTTCTTGCCGACCGCGATGTATTCCATGATGGACTGCTTTGCGCGCGCGTTAATCACCGGGCCCATGTAGGTGTCGAGGCGGGTGGCCGGACCCACTCTAATCTGTGTTACACGGCGCTGAAGTTTCTCGAGGAAGGCTTCATAAACCGACTCGACCACGATGGCCCTCGAGCACGCCGAGCATTTCTGGCCCTGGTAGCCGAAAGCGGAGACGGCAACCCCTTCCACCGCCGCTTCCAAATCCGCCTCACTGTCCACCACGATGGAGTTCTTGCCGCCCATTTCCGCGATCACGCGCTTCACCCAAATCTGTCCCGGCGCCGTCTTCGCCGCCACCCCGTTGACCTGAAGCCCCACCTCCTTCGAGCCCGTGAAGGCCACAAAGCGCGTTCGCGGATGTCCCACCAGCAAGTCTCCGACGGCCCCACCAGGGCCCGGAAGATAATTCACCACTCCTGGCGGCATTCCCGCTTCCTCCAACGCCTCAAAAAGCTTGAAGGCGATGACGGGAGAATCGCTTGAGGGTTTCAGGACCACTGTGTTGCCGGCAACGACGGAGGCCAGGGTCATCCCGGTGGTGATGGCGAGGGGGAAGTTCCAAGGGGGAATTACGACCCCTACACCTAGCGGGAGGTAGCGCAGAAAATTCCGTTCGCCGTGCACTGAAGTGAGGGGTTGGGGCGGGTCAAGCCGAAGGATTTCGCGGGCGTAAAACTCCGCAAAGTCGATGGCCTCCGCCACGTCCGCATCCGCCTCCGCCCACGACTTGCCCACTTCGTAACACATCCACGCCATGTAATGATACTTGCGCTCGCGGATGATCCGGGCAGTCTCGAGCGCGAGTTCCGCCCGCCGCTCCGCCGGTGTGTGGCTCCAGGTTTTGAAGGCTTCATCCGCCGCGCGAATGGCGCGCTCCGCCAAGCCCGCGTCGGCTTTGGAAATCACCCCAACGGTCTGATCTTTCTGCCCAGGGTTGGTAGAGGAAAACTTGTCCTGTGTCTTGATCCTTGCGCCCTTGATTACCAGATCGTACTCCCGGCCCAACTGCTCGCCGACTTCAGCCACGGCCCCCTTCATCCGCCTCTCGTGCTCCGGGTTGCCCTTGAAATCACGCAGCGGTTCATTCCTGAATTCAGTTAGGTGCATGGAGATGTCTCCTCCCCAATAGACGCGAATTAGGCATTATAACGGTTTCGAGCCCGGCAGGACAAACGGCCCGCAACGGATGGGATGGGTTGTACTATTGTAGTGCGTCTAACCCTAAAAGCAGTGTTCTACTATCGGACAGGTAGGTTGCGAACCCGCTCGAAGAGGTGAGGAGGGATCACAGGTTCACAGCCACTACGGGGGATTCCACCACCTGGACACCGACCTTGGGGAGTTCTTCTCCCTCTTCGATCATATCTTGGATATAAAGCTCGGTCGCATCCTTCAGGGCTTCCAGGGCTTCCTCTCGGGAATACCCCCAGGCGGTGCATCCAGGTAACGCCTCAACCCAGGCACTCCAGCGCCCGTCCCCTTCCTGCTGCACCTTAGCGTCAAAAAAATAGCTTTTCACGGGGGGCCTCCTTTTAGAACAGAATACAGGATTCGGTCCCATAAGGTACAAGGATTCGAGGAACGCTGTGTCATTCCGAGCGCAGCGAGGAATCTAGCCCTGCCTTGGATGCGTAGCAGAGCGAGATTCCTCGCTCCGCTCGGAATGACAGCGCGGCAGCTCGGCAAGCTCCGCTGCCGCACTCCAAAGCTGTCGCGCTTCCTGAATCCTGAATCCTGACTCCTGACTCCTGCCCTTCACCACGTAAGTCTCAGTGCGAACTGGATTTCTCGCGGATCGCCTGGCCCGCCGGAAGCCTGTCCGGCGATGGGCTGGACGGTATTGCCGATCACGCCGAAAGAGGCGGAACTAACGTCGCCGTTGGGCAGGGTAAAGTTGGCGGTATTCAAGATGTTAAACATCTCGGCGCGAAATTCGAGTTTCTTCGACTCGCCCAGCGGGAAATTGCGGATGAGCGAGAAATCCCAGGCAGCTTCGCCGGGCCCGTTCAAGATATCCCGACCGGCATTGCCGTAAGTGTACTGCGCTGGTGTGGAAAAGGCCGCGGAATTGACCCACTGCTGCACGGTCTGATGCGCCGGATAGAACGACACTCCGGGAACGACGTTGGGGCGGTCATTCCCGTCCACGTTGTGGCTTGGGTTCCCATCCACCGAGGGCGTAAAGGGCGCGCCGGATTGGAGCATGGCAATGCCCGCGACCTCCCAACCCCGGATGGCGTAGTTCACCGCCCGGTTCGACGACTTCCACACCGTGCTTCCGATGGGCAGGTCATAGACATAAGCCAGAGAGAAGCGCTGGCGATAATCGAAGTCGGAGCGTCCCTTCTCTGCCGCGCGATCGAAAGAGTTCTCTGGAAAGTTCGCCGTTCCGGTGGTCCCGTAGTAGGTGGAATTCGTGTCGAGGGACTTGCCGTAAGTGTAAGCCCCAATAACCGCCATGCCCTTTGAGTAATGCTTCTCTGCTTTGACTTGCAGGGAGTTGTAGCTCGACTTCCCCGCAGAATCGGTATAGGACATGGTGAGGTAGTCGGGATAACCACGTGGGCAAGTGCCGCCGTTGCTTATGCAGGTGGCGGAATTTGAATTGTCCGGTTGATTCGGGTCCCACATGAAGGGCAGGTGCACGCCATGAGTTCCCACGTAACCCACATCCAGCAGCCACGAACCCGGCAACTCACGTTGCACGTCCATGGACCACTGTTGAATCGTGGAATCGTGCAAGTTGACAATCACGGGATTCAAAGTGGGGAACAGGGTAGGCGCCAAGGCGGGCGAGGTGAACAGGTCCTGAAGGAAGAGGCCGGTGCCGAGCGGCGTGCCACCCTGTGACTGCGGAGTCGATAGCGCTGCCAACACCGGCTGCTCGTTGTCCTCGAGGTTACCCGAGCTGGCCTGGAAGAACGGCGGGTTGAAGCTCTTTTGGAAATACAACTCGCCGGTCATCTGGTCGTAGTATATGCCGTAGCCTCCACGCAGGACGGTTTTCGTGCTGCCAAATGGTTGCCAGGCAAAACCGATGCGGGGTCCAAAATCGCGGGGATCGGAATGCTGGAGGGACCGGTTGGCGCCATTGCTGCCGAGGCTTTCGTGGCCCGAGACGACGAAGGTCCCCACCGGATACCCGGAGGCGGTACTCGCCGGTGCGGTTCCTTCAAAGTTTTCAAGGGTGGCCAGAGTGTTGCCGGCCACCAGCAGTTGGCCTTTGTTGAAATCGAAACCGGCAAAGTGGTTTGCCTTGTCGGTGATCGGGGTGTTGTACTCGTAGCGCAAGCCGAAGGTGAGCGTCAGGTTGCGGCGCGCTTTCCAGGTGTCCTGGGCGAAGAAGTCGTTCTCGCTTCCGGCCCCGGAAATGTACCCGGAAAAGCCGCGAATCCACGAAGTAGGAAGGCCAAACATGGCGTCGGCCGCACCGTTGCCGAAGGTACAGTTCCCGGCCGGACATGCCTGTGCCAGAAGTTGCTGCACGACCGACGAGGGCAAAGTCTCCTCAAGTCCTGCTTCCACGAGAGCTCCCGTCACCACGCCGTTGAAACCGTATGCATCGCGGGCGTCAATGTCTTCATAGAAGTTGCCGCGCTTGATGGAGCGGATTTGAACGCCGTAAGCCAGGGAGTGGTTGCCGTGAATTTGAGTCAGAGTATCCGCGTACTCGAAGGTGTTGACGGCGCCCGCTTGCGGAGCGCTGGTAAAGGCTCCCAAACCGTCATACGGGGAAAAACTCAGGTTGGGGGAACCCGTATCGCGCAGGGCCGTGGGCGCGCCTTGAATTCCGAGTTGCTGGTTGACCAGGTCACCTTGATCCTCGGCCGTCCAGCCGTACTGCCAGCGGTTGTAGTCAACCTTCGCTTCGTTGATGAACGCAGGCGAGAACGTGTGCACCCAATCCAGTCCCGTCGCCGTGAACCAATCCAGACGCCGGAGGCCGTGGCCTGGGACGCCCGTGGGCAGGCCGGAGGGCGACAGCTCGGAATCCGTGGTGAGGTTGTAGCGGTAGAAGATGCTGTCCTTCGACCCAAAGCGGTGGTCGAACCTGCCGACATAGCTGTTGGTATTAATAATTGTCAGGACAGGCGCCGTAAAGTTCTCTCCGCCGCAACTCGCCGCCAAATTGGGCTGGGGGTAGAGATTGACCATTGCCTTACCCACCGGGTCGAGGGAAGGGAACCCCGGCATCACCAAGTTGTTGACGTTATTGCCCGGCACCGTGAGTGGCGCGGAAGAGTTGAAGAGGATCAAAGGATCCAGCAATACGGTCTGGGTACTGCAATCGGACGCCTGGAGGTCAGAGAAGTCGCCGCCGCGCTCCGCCACCGTGGGCACGTGGGCGCGACTGTAGGATGTGAGGCGGTCCTGCAGACCTTCGTAGTTAATGAAAAAGAAGCTTTTGTCGTGGCCATTATAAATGTGCGGGACCACAATGGGTCCGCCCAGGCTGACGCCAAATTGGTTGCGATGGAAAGGGGGCGCCACGGGCTCGAAGAAGTTCCGCGCGTCCAGATCGTTGTTGCGCAGGTATTCGTAAAGTGAGCCGTGGAGCTGGTTCGTCCCGGACTTCGTCACCATGTTGACTTGGGCGCCCCCGGTGGTGCCGAACTTGGCGTCGTAGACACCCGTCTCCATGCGGAATTCCGCGATCGAATCGAGCGGCGGCGACGCCGAGTAGGTGCCGACGGCAATCGACGTGTCGCTCATGCCGTCAAGCAGGAAGTCATTCATGCTCTCCCGCATGCCGTTCACATTGATGGAGCCGCCTCGGTTGTCGTTCAACTCCGAACCCTGCGACCCCGGCACGACGCCGGGAGTGAAGAGCGTTGCCTGGAGGAACTGGCGGCCGTTGAACGGAAGCTCGCTGACCTTGGCCTGCTCGACCGTCGTGCCCACGGAGTAGGTTTGTGTGTCCAAGACCGGAGCGGTTGATTGCACCTCGATGGTGGTGGCCTGCGAGCCTACCTGCAATTGGAAGTCGATCTTCGGGTGGGCGTCAACCGCGAGAACGATGATGCCTTGCGTGGTCTTCTCGAAGCCTGCTTTCTGAGCGCTCAGTTGGTAGCGGCCTGGCGGCAAGAGAGGAATTGTGTATGAACCGTCCTCCTGCGTCACGGAGCTTTGGCTAATACCCGTATCGACCTCAGTAGCCGTCACCGTGGCGCCGGGGATCACTCCCCCGGAGGTGTCGGTAACGGTGCCCGTAAAGCTTCCCCGAAACTGCTGGGCTCGCAAACCTGCCGTGCAAACGAGATACAGCACCAGACTGGCGCTCGAAAATCCACGAATGGCGCGTCGCATGAAGATTACCTCCGCGTAGAAGCCGGAATGAAGGGGACGAGAGGGGGATTCCTGCCCTCAACCCCGCTCGCACCCACAGCATACGCCAACCGTTTGGGCGATTCAAGCGCAAAGCAGGTAGCGCGGGCGTCTCGCCCGCTTTGTCGAGGAAGGATTTCCTCGGAATTTGAACGAACGCCAGCCTTACCTTTTAGCTTTTACCCTTTCTTTTCAGCCTTTAAGGTGGCAGCTCTGCTGCCGCAGTCCAAGGCTTTTTCTTGACTCGATGGTGGTTGAGGGTTAAACTCTTGCGTGATGGGCATACTACGGGCTTGGTCGGCCGAGGGCTTTTGACGTGAAGACCCAAGTCCAACGCTTGCTCGCCTTTCTAAAGCCGTATTCCTTCCGCTTCCTGGTCGCTTTCATCTTGATGGCCTTGGTGGGGGCTTGTGAGGCGCTGACGGCGTTACTCATTAAACCTGTCTTTGACGCCGTGCTTGCTCCAGGCACGGATGCCGGCAAGATTGTCTTGTTCCAATGGCCCTTCGGAGGGCGGGCGATTTACCTCCAGTCTTTTTTCCCGCCTTGGATCCACAATACATGGACCCTTGTGGCCATTGCGATCGTCTCGGTAACGCTGCTCAAAGGGGTCGCTGAGTTCCTGGCAACGTATTTCATCAACTTCATCGGCCATTCCGTAGTGAGGGACCTGCGGAATCTTCTCTATTCAAGGATTATCCAGCAGTCGATGGCCTTTTTTACGAGGACTTCCACGGGGCGGTTGATGTCAACAGTCACCAGTGACATCGAGAGAATTCAATTTGCGGTCTCGCAGACTGCCGCAGACTTCCTGAAGCAAAGTTTCACGCTGATCGGGTTGCTGGGGGTTCTGTTTTACATCGACTGGCGGCTGGCCTTGGGCTCGCTGATCCTAGTCCCCTTGGTGGTGTTTCCTTCCCACAACATCGGGCGGTACATTCGCATCTCGAGCCGCTCCAGCCAGGACAAGATGGCGGAGCTGAACAACGTCCTTCAGGAGACGTTCTCCGGCATCCGCATTGTCAAAGCCTTTGGCATGGAACTGTCAGAAGTGGAGAAATTCAAGGCGGCCACCCGGCGCCTGCTGCGAGTCAGTCTGCGATGGGTGCGAGCCCAGGCGGCGACTTCACCCATCATGGAAGTCCTGGGCGCCATCACCGTCGCCGGTCTTCTCCTTTACGCCCGCAATGAGATCTTGCATCACGCGCAGACCACCGGAGGGTTTGTGGTCTTTCTCTATGCCCTGATTAAGACCTATGAACCAGTTAAGCGGCTCACCGGAGTCCACAATGCTGCCGCGCAAGCCGTGGGCGCTTCGGAGCAGGTCTTCCACTATCTCGACCTCCACCCGGATATTCACGACGAGCCGGGGGCCATAACCCTGCCGCCGTTCGAGCGCCAGATTGAATTTCAGGGCGTGGATTTCGATTACGAAGAGGCGTTGCCGTTGCTGCGCAACATCGACTTGCGAATCCGCAAGGGGGAGGTGGTGGCTATTGTGGGCTCGAGTGGCGCAGGGAAGACCACACTGGCCAGTCTCATTCCCCGTTTTTTTGATGTGACGCGAGGTCGGCTCCTCATTGACGGCCACGATGTTCGATACTTAAAGGTCGATTCGCTTCGCGCTCAGATCGGTATCGTCACGCAGGAAACCATTCTATTCAATGATACCGTCTTAAATAACATCTGTTACGGGAGCCAATTGGCAAGTGAGGAGGCCGCCCGGGAGGCCGCCCGAGCCGCTTTGGCGGAAGACTTCATACTGGAGATGCCCGAGGGGTACCAGACGGTGATCGGAGAGCGCGGGCAGCGGCTTTCGGGAGGGCAGCGCCAGCGCATTGCCATTGCGCGCGCGCTTCTCAAGAATCCGCCCATACTCATCCTGGACGAGGCCACCTCGGAACTCGATACGGAATCGGAACTTCTGGTTCAGAGGGCCCTGGCCAACCTGATGCAGGGCCGCACCGTGTTGGTGATTGCCCATCGGCTCTCCACCGTGCGCCGCGCGGAACGAATTATTGTCCTCGACCGCGGCACCATTACGGAGGTCGGCAGCCATGAGGACCTGATCAGTCGGGGAGGCATCTACCAGAAGCTGCACGAACTCCAATTTGTGGACGCGGAACCGTAGCCCTCCGCTGGAAGATGTCGAGGCGGCATTACGCCGCCATGGGGCGAGGTAAGCTCGCCGCTACACCATGGAACGGATATCATGATTCGAAGCATGACAGGATACAGCAAGGCTCAAGCTGAGGAAGGGGGCTACTCTCTCTCCGTCAGTATCCGTGGTACAAACCATCGTTTTCTGGATGTGCAGCTTCGCTTTCCGGCGGCGCTGGAATCCATGGATCCTCTGCTTAGGCGTCTTATCAAGGATCACCTCAAGCGCGGCCACGTCGAGGTGACCGTCAGTTTCGAGCAGCCTGGAAATGCCGGACTGCTGCTTGACCGCAAGCTTCTGGCTGCTTACGCGGCGGCTTTTCGGACTCTACGCGAGGAATTTGGTTCGGCCGCTGAGCCCGATTTAGTCGCCTTACTGCGCGTTCCGGGCTTGGCCACGCCCGGCAACGGAGATCTTTCACCGCAGGACCTGGAGCGCGTCCGCCGCCTCCTGGAACGGGTGGCTGCGGAAGCCCTCGAAAGCCTGAACGCGATGCGGGGCCGCGAGGGCGAAGATCTGGGACGTGATCTCAAAGCACGCTTGGCCCGGCTCGAATCGCTAACTGACCAGGTGGCAACCCTGGCCGAACGGCTACCTAAGCTCTACCAGCATCGCCTCGAGGCCCGCCTCCGGGAGTTGATGGGCGGTACTGAACTGGACGGGGCGCGGCTGGCCGCAGAGGTTGCTTACTTGGCTTCCCGTTCTGACACCACGGAGGAGCTGACACGATTTCGAAGCCACGTTGCCCAAGTGAAGCAACTCCTGGCCGATAGTCTAGAGGTGGGGAAAAAGCTCGATTTCCTGCTACAAGAAATGAACCGGGAAGCGAACACGCTTTTGTCAAAGACTACGGACTTGCCCGAAGTCGGCCTGGAGGTCGCGCACCTGGCGATCGAAATGAAGAGTGAAATCGAAAAGCTGCGCGAGCAGGCCCAGAACATCGAGTAATGGAGAAAAAAGTTCCTAGACCGTCCTGCGGGCGTGCCAGCATTTTGGTCATCTCAGCGCCGTCGGGGGCCGGGAAATCAACCCTGGTGCGACGGCTGATTGCCTCTCTGCCGGATCTGGCTTTTTCGGTTTCTCACACCACGCGACCGCCGCGCGAGGGCGAGAAAGAGGGACGGGACTATTTCTTTGTGACTCGGCGGCGTTTTGAAAGAATGATGGCCGCCGGTGATTTCGTCGAGTGGGCAGAGGTTTTTGGCCACCTCTACGGTACGTCGAAGGCGCAGCTCGACAAGGCCTTAGCGGCCGGACGAGATGTTTTGCTGGATATCGACGTTCAGGGGCATGAGCAAGTCAGGAAGCGTTTGCCGGAAGCTCTCAGCGTCTTCGTTTTGCCGCCGTCTTTCGGGGAACTGAAGCGACGCCTGGCACACCGGCATTTGGATTCGCCCCAGGTTGTTGAACGACGGCTGGCGGCGGCCCGCCAGGAAATCTCCCATTGGCCCGAATATGATTACCTGGTCGTTAATGACAGCCTTTCGCTGGCCACACAGGCTCTGCGAGCGATAGTCCGGGCGGGTCGGCTTCGGCAGCAGAGCCAGGCGCAGCGTGCGCAAGAGATTTGCAGGACATTTGGAGGATGAATCGGATGGATTTGCCTCAGAAGATTGACAGCAAGTTTCGCTACATTCTCGTTGCAGCCAAGCGCGCTCGGCAACTTCAGGCCGGCGCTCGCCCCCTCATTCAGAGCACCGAGAAGAGGCTGACGAGGATAGCGCAGCAAGAAGTGACGGCCGGCTTGGTGCCTTTTGAGTTGTTAGCTCCAACTGCCAGCGATAACGAGAAGAGCAAGAAACCGAAGAAGTAGGGCCTATGCGCGTTGCACTGGGGATCTCGGGCGGCATCGCCGCTTACAAGGCGCCGGAGCTTTTGCGCTTGCTGCAAGCGCGGGGCTTGGAAGTCCAAGTGGTGATGACTCGCAATGCTTGTGAGTTTGTTGCGCCCCTTACTTTTGCGGCTCTCTCCGGCCGAAAAGTTATCACCGAGATGTTTGGTGGGCCACAGGGTGGGGCGAACCTGGAAAGCGCCATCGAACACATGGCAGTTGCGCAAGCGATTGATGCCCTCGTAATTGCCCCGGCCACGGCTAACCTGCTGGCGAAGATGGCCCACGGCATCGCCGACGATTTCCTTACCACCCTCTGCCTGGCCACCAAGGCTCCCCTCATCGTGGCTCCGGCCATGAACGTGAATATGTGGGAACATCCTGCCACGCAGAAGAATGTGCAGATTCTTCAGGAGCGGGGAGTCACGGTCCTGCCGCCTGACGAGGGCTACCTAGCCTGCGGAATGACCGGCGCGGGCCGCCTCACGTCTGTCGCGAGCATCGCGCACGCGGTTTTTGCGACCCTCCGGATAAGCGAGGATTTGAGCGCCGAATGCGTGCTGGTGACGGCCGGACCAACGCAAGAGCCTTGGGACGAGGTGCGCTACCTCAGCAACCTGTCTTCCGGGAAAATGGGTTATGCGCTGGCGCAGGCCAGCCGCCACCGCGGCGCTCGAGTCGTCCTGATCACCGGGCCCACTCACCTCGAGCCTCCGGAGGGCGTCGAGGTCGAGCGTGTCCGCACCGCTGAGCAGATGGCGCAAGCGGTCTTGCGTCACTTCGAGCGGGCCACGGTGGTTCTGATGGCCGCGGCCGTGTCGGACTTCCGACCGGCGGAAGTTCTTCCCCGCAAGATCAAGAAGCAGGACGGCATTCCGGTCCTGAGGCTTGAGCCGACGCCCGATATCCTGGCCATGCTCGCTCCGCGACACCGCCATGGACAGGTGGTGGTAGGGTTTGCGGCGGAGACCGAAAACCTGCTCGCCCATGCCGCCGCCAAACTGCGCCACAAGCGCCTCGATTTCATCGTGGCCAATGACCTCTCGCAGGAGGGCGCGGGCTTTGACGTGGACACCAACATCGTGACCCTGCTTTTCCCCGACGGCCACTCGAAGCCTTTGGAGAAAATGAGCAAGCTGGACGTGGCCCACCGCATACTCGATGAGGTAGTTGCCCTTAGGAAGGGTTCAGGAGTCAGGAGTTAGGATTCGGGAGTCAGGAGTCAGAAGTCAGAAGACAGAACATAGACGATGGGCATCAGTAATCGGGAGATCTGGTGATCTGGAGAGTGAACAGCCCTCTCCCTTGGGGAGAGGGTGTCCCGCTCCGGCGCTTTCACCAGCCGGAGCGGGACGGGTGAGGGGTCACTTGCTCAGTTCGGCGCCATCGCTGACGCAGCAGCGGGTTTACCCCTCCATGGCGCCGTATTTCCGACTTCGGTACCGCCAGTGTCCAGCCAGAGATACTGGTAACGAGCGGGATTTAAGAGCGCGTTCTTTGTTCGCCCGATCACCCGATCTCCCGATCACCCGATCTGGGAACTGACGACTGACAACTTCTTATGGACGAGCGCTTACGGCAAGACCTTACCAAGTGGTTGGAGTTTTATCGCGAGTTGGGGATCGAGGAATTCTATCGACGTGGCACAAACGCTGTTGCCTCTGCCGGGCGCGCCCCAGGCTCGGCTGTGCCACTGCCTGCTGGAGGTGAAGGCCCGCTTGTGGCGGCGCAAGGCCATGCGTCCGCGCCTCAGGCCGTGGCAGCCCCGGATTCACCTGAAACGCCTGTAAGGCCGCAGGGAGAGGCACCCCAACCTCGGGCCGCGGCGAGCCCAGTTTTGGCTGAAACGTCTGCCGGGGCGCATGGCCACCCTGTGGCTCAAAGCCTTCGGGCGGCGGGCCATGCGCCCCTACCACCCCAAACTGTAGTTGCTGCCCCGTCGATCAGGCCGCCCGTAGCCTCCTTCAGCCTTTTCGAAACGCCGGCGCCAAAGCCGGCGGGCCCCGAAACGCTCGAGCAAATTCAGGCCGACCTGGGTGATTGCCGGCGCTGCAAGCTCGCCGGCGGCCGCAAGACCATAGTTTTTGGGGAAGGGAATCCTCACGCCGAATTGGTATTTGTGGGAGAGGGACCGGGGGCCGACGAAGACGAGCAGGGGCTGCCGTTTGTGGGACGCGCCGGGCAGCTTCTGAATCGCATGATCCAAATGATGGGGATGAAACGCGACGAGGTTTACATCTGCAATATTGTCAAGTGCCGTCCGCCCGGAAACCGGACGCCGGAAAAAGACGAGATTGAAACCTGCTCGCCCTTTCTTTTCCGGCAGCTCGAGACCATTAAGCCACGTTTGATTTGTTGCCTGGGGGCGCCCGCAGTCAAGACGGTCTTGGGAATCAAGGAAGGCATCACCAGAATACACGGCCAGTTCTACGATTTCGCAAATTCCAAAGCCCTTGCCACCGTTCACCCCGCCTACGTGCTTCGAAATCCCCGCGAAGAGAAGATTCTCCGCGAAGACTTCGAGAAAATTCGGCAGTTTCTGAAAGGGAAATAACTCCGGGCTGTGATTATCGTCTTGAATGTGGAATCTCAAATTAATAACTCCGGGCTGTGATTATCGTCTTAAATCTGGAATCTCAAATCTGAAATCTGGCCTGTGCTCCGCCAAGATGGAAAAGACGCACCACAGAGAGCACGGCGCGGCAGAGCCGCAATGCCAAATTCCAGATTCCAGATTCAAGACCCAAAAAAGCTTGCCAAAAAAAGCAACGAATTACGATCTTGTATCGCGAAGACCACAGACATCACCTAGCGAAAAACTGCTTCATGGAGGGACGCAATGCGGAAGGACGAGCTGACCAAGGTGGTTCTTAGCCTCGGTCTAATGGTTAGTGTGTTGCAAGTTGGTTTATCCTCAACGAAGGCGGCCGAAGGCGCACCCTTGCCCCAGGCCTCGCAGCAAGCCGAGGCAGAGCGGACAGCCTGGTACCGGGCGGCAAAATTCGGGATGTTTATCCATTGGGGCGCGTATTCCGTGGCCAGTGTCGAGGCCTCATGGCCGATCATGGAGCCCGAGGCCCAATGGAACATCACCGAAACTGAGTACGTGTCGCTGTTTAAGAGATTCGACCCCACCCAGTACAATCCTGCGGCCTGGGTTGAGTTAGCCAAGCAAGCCGGGCAGCGTTACATGGTTATTACCACCAAGCATCATGATGGGTTTTGCATGTTCGACTCGGCGCTGACCGACTACAAGATCACGAACACGCCCTACGGTAAGGATGTAATAGCCATGCTGGCGGAGGCGGCGCACGAAGCCGGAATGCCCTTGGGCTTCTATTACTCACCGCCGGATATGCACCACCCTGGCTTTCGGGACACTTCCAAGCCCGTCAAGGACACCTGGCGCGGCGATCCTGCCAGACCTGAGTGGGCGACCTACCTCGATTACATGGAGGGCCAACTGCGTGAGCTGCTCACGAAGTACGGGCCGGTGGCCCTGATCTGGTTTGACGGGCTCGGTCATCAGGAGAAGTACAATGGAGAGCACGTTGTGAACCTCATTCACCAACTGCAACCCGCCACGCTGGTGAACAACCGGATCGGGGTGCCGGGCGATTTTGCCACTCCCGAGCAATTCATCCCAGACCGAATTCCCACCAAGAGCGCCGCCAATAAGCTGCAAGGCACTACGAAGACCGCGGAGTCAGCCCCGCCCTCCGTGCCTGCGCCGGACGATTTTCAGCTCTGGGAAACGTGCCAGACAATCAATGATACCTGGGCCTATAATAAGAACGATCACAAATTCAAGTCCGTTAAAGAGCTCATCCGGGAGTTGGCCAATGTAGCCAGTAAAGGCGGGAACTTCTTGTTGGATGTGGGCCCGACCCCGGAAGGAACCATCCAGCCGGAATTTGTTGAGCGGCTCCAGGCGATGGGAGAGTGGATGAAAGTCAACGGCGATTCCATCTACGGGACGACTTACGGTCCGTGGCAAAACCTCCCGTTTGGGAAGAGCACCGCGAAGGGCAAGACGATCTACCTGCACGTGTTCGACTGGCCATCGAAACCCCAACTCGAGGTACCCGGATTGACGGGACGCGTCTCCCGAATCAGGGTGCTTGCGACGGGCCGGAAAACTCACTACAAGCAGAAGGGCGACCGTTTGCTCATTTCCGTCCCATCCACCGCTCCCGACCCTAACGACAGCGTGTTGCAAATCGACACGCGCTAGTGTGTGGAATGCATGAACAAGATGCCCCTGAAGATCACTTCCAAACTTCGGGATTCAGGAAATGGTTTTCTTCCCGGATGTGGTTCGCGAAGTTATTTCGGGCGGCCCAGAGTCTAGAGATAATTATATGAACGTCTCGGACGCGCCGGGGCTGGGCTGCGATGTGAACGAAGAGGCAGCGAAGAAGCACCCTTATCGCCGCTCTTATCTTCCAACCGCCCGGAGGAAAGACGGCAGCGTGCAGGACTGGTAGAGCATCTAAATGGACGAAGGTCGGGCCATGAGATCCCTGTTGCGCGGGTTGTTAGTGGCGGTGGCGGCGCTGGGGTGCTTGGTGTGGGAATCCCAGCCCGTCTGGGCCAGCCAGAAACTCTTCCTGAAGGATGGGACTTACCAGCTCGTGTCCAGTTACGAGGTGAACGGGGACAGGGTGCGCTATTACAGCGTCGAGCGCTCAGCTTGGGAGGAAATCCCTTTATCTCTGGTCGACTTGGACGCGACGAAACGCGCCCAGGAGCAAGAAAAGGCCGCCCAGAAGAAACAACTCGAGGAAGGCCGCGAGATTGTGCAGCAACGCTTCGATAAGCCTCCCGAGACGGGTTTTGAGGTTGCCCCGGGTGTTCACCTGCCTCTGGACGAAGGGATTTATGCGTTCGACGGAAGGCGCGTGATCCGCCTGATTCAATCCACTGCTGAAGTGGTCACCGACAAGAGGCGCGCGGCGTTTGCGATGGCGGTGCCGGGGCACCTCTTGAAAGGTCAAGTGATCCTGGAGCTGCCGGGCCCCAGAGCTGCCGTGCGGCTCCAGCAAGCGCTGCCGACCTTCTACGTTCAATCCCTTGAGGGGCTGGGCGCCAGGGTGGAGTTGGTTACCGTGAAGGTGGTGAAAGAGTCCCGCGTGGTGGAGAGGCTCGAAGCAAGCCGCACGGGCCTCGGAAAGCCCACGGAGGCTCCTGCTGCCGTGCCGTTGCAGCGCACCCAACTGGCCCCAGGGCTTTATTGCCTGAAGCTCCTCCACCCTCTCGACCCCGGAGAATACGCGCTGGGCGACTTGGCCCAGCAGGGCGCCGAGTTCGTGCTCTGGCCTTTCGGCATGTTTGAACTGCCCAGCAAGAACCCGACGAAGAAGCCGCCTCCCAGTTCTTCCGATCAAGAATAGTCGTGCTTGTGATTCGCCGCGGCCTTACACGATGTCCTGCCGGCTCTCATCCCACTGCACGCCGCGGCCTTGGCATTACACAGTTGAATACTTCTTATTGAGCGCCTTAATCTGAGCGAGGAGCTTCGGCACGCCCGTCTTGGGATCCTCCTCGCCCTCGTACTCGGCGGACGTAAACCCCTTATATCCGCCCTGCGCAAATAATTTCCAGACCCGCTCGAGGTCGAGCGGCTTTCTGGGTTCGCCGTAGAAGTCGCGGATGTGCGTATGGGTGGCATAGGGAAGGCACGCTTCGATCTGAGTGTAAGGATCTTCCAGAAAATTGCTGATATCCAGATTGCAACCCGCGTAGGGGGAATCTACGCGGCGTAGAATCTCGCGGATGTTCGCCGCCTTCGAGGTGATCCCACCGTGGCTCTCGATGCCCAGCGTGATTCCTTTCTCCGCCGCGTAGTCGCAGGCGGGCTTCATGGTCTCCACCACCCACTGGATCCCCTGTTCGTCGGTCGCGCCGTGGGGAATTTCGCCCCCGAACACCCGCAAGTGAGAGGCCCCGAGCAGTTCCGTCGCCTCGAGCCATTTCTTGATCTTCTCGATTTCCGCAGCGCGCTTGGCTGGATCGGGCTGGCACATGTCGGTGCCGATTGCTGCCCCCGAAAACGGCACGCCGTTCCGAAAGGCCAGGCGCCGAAGTCCGAGGAGGTAAGAAGGCTCGGTGGATTTGAAATAGTAAGTAGTCATGTCCACGCCGTCGATCTCCTGCTCGACGGCCATCAGGATAAAGTCTTCCATGGTCATAGGGCCGTGCTCGAGATATTTGCGGTAGGAGTAAGCGCAGCAGCCGGAGAGCAGCCTGGGGTGGCCGGGAGAATTCTCGATGAGTTCGGACGGCTGGGCCTGAAGCGCGGTTGCGCCGAAGGACAGTGATGCCGCGGTAAGGCCCGCGCTCTTTAGAAAATCTCGACGAGGGATGGCGTTGCTCATGGTGCCTCCTGGGAAGATAGCCGGAATTCGCAATCGACAGCTTCCATTTTGCGCCCCTGAGGAACTTGGAGTATACGCCAGTCGAATCTCCTTTGCACGCCGGGATTCATGCGGGATTCATGCTTGTCCTGCAGGAGTGGGGTTTGCCCTGACAGAAAAGTGGAGCGAGTTATGATAACAGACTAGGTGATTTTGGCGAGAGCATCGGTTTCCGCACGGTCATCAATCGCTTCCTCGCCGACGGACTGACCATAGTCATCTGAACGGGAGTCCCTCTTCGCGGCGCAGTGAGAAGCATAAGGAAATATGGGGGTGAGCGGCTCTGACGCCCAGTAAGTTCCCGCGGTTACCCGCCACTCGTTGCGCGAGGCCCGGCAAGGCTTGCACGTTCTGCTCGCCGAGGATAATCTGGTCAACCAGGTTATGAATACTCTTTCCCCGGTCCATGCCTAGGGCGCGAGATTCTGGTTTGAGAATTCCAATCTCCAATCTCAAATTTCCAATCTCAAATTTCAAATTTCCCATCACCCCGCGGCGTTTGAGATCTCCAATCTCCAATCTCAAATCACCGCCTGAGCGTTTTTCCCTTGCTTCGCGAGTGGACTAAACCGACTGGAGGCGGCCACTAGGGCCGCCCCAACAACGTTGTGGTATTATCGCCAGCGTAAGTCACCTTTTGGAGGTGCCGAAAACCATGGCCACGACTATCAGGCATCCGGAAGCAACCGATGGGGTGGCCACGCCGCAAGCCGTCCCGGAGAAGCCTGAACGAACTACGGAGAAGACCAGGGGTGGGCGCCTGGTCAGCCTGGACGCATACCGGGGCTTTATCATGCTGCTACTGGTATCGGAGGGCTTCGGTCTTGCAGTGCTTCAGCACTATCCCCACTGGGCCTGGCTGGCGGCGCAGGTAGACCACGCCCCTTGGGAAGGCTGCAAGTTCTGGGATCTGATTCAGCCGGCGTTCACTTTCATGGTTGGGGTGGCGATGCCATTCGCGTTTGCCCGGCGCAGGTTCGGAGGCGCGACCGAGTGGAACGTGTTCCGGCACGTGGCCTACCGCTCATTCATGCTGATCCTGCTCAGCAATCTCTACTCGAACTGGGACTCCGGCGATTCCCGCCTGTCTTTGCAATTGATCAACGTGCTGAGCCAGATCGGGTTTGGCTACATGATCTGTTACCTGATCATGCGTTTGCGATTCCGGTATCAACTGGCAGCCGGACTCGCGATGTTGGCCGGTTTTTGGGCGCTGTTTGCGATCTTCCCTGGGCCGGCCGGCCCCTGGTCCGAGATCGGGAACATCGGCGCGGTGCTCGATCGGAAGGTGCTCGGGTACAACTACTCCGGATACTACACGACGATCAATTTTATCGGGAACGCCGTCACCATCTTGTTTGGGTGCTGGACGGGCATGCTTCTCCAGACCGGCAAATCGCACGCCTACAAACTGAAGGTGCTGGCGGCGTGCGCCGTCGCGGGCTTGGCGCTGGGGCTGGCGCTGGAGCCGATTAACCCCATGGTCAAGCGGCTGTGGACGGCCTCCTTCACGTTCTTCAGCGCCGGCTGGGTGATTCTGATGCTGATTGCTTTCTACTGGCTGATCGAGGTGAAAGGTGTCGAGCGCTGGGCATTCCCGTTTATCGTTCTGGGAATGAACTCGATCTTCATCTATTCACTCGGACAGGTCGGAATAGGGGGGTGGCTGAATAGCGGACTCGAGAAATTCACCAAGGACTTCAGGTTTCTCGGCAACCTCGGCGCCATTCCGCAGAGTATCCTGGTGCTGGCGGTGATGTGGTATGCGTGCTACTGGCTGTACCAGCGCAGGATTTTCTTCAAGATCTAAGCGCGGCGCGCTCTTGTGAAGAGTTAGCCCGGGACAGCAACGATCATTGGCGACTGGGCAGGGGGCGGCCGTTGGCATCGATTCCCGTTGCCCAATTCAGTTTGTCGACGAATCGGGTGGCGCTCAGAAACTTCCCGTTGGTGCGATCGAGGATGTAGAAGAAGCCGTTGCGGTTCGCTTCCACCAGCAAGCGCCGTAGCTGCCCATCAACCGTGCTGAATTCTTCAACGCTTTCAATCACGCTCAATTCAACAATCCGAATGGGCTTATCAATTCGGGCGCCCTGCCCCTCGGGACCTTCGGCCTTGTCACCAGCGCGCGAGATCCCAGAATCGTGCAGATGGCGCTGAAGTTTATTTCTTAAGCCGGGTAGCGCGAACCTGAATTTCAACGTCCATGAGTTCGCAGTGCAGCGAAGCCGCAAGCCACTTAAGGACCTCACCACAGAGGCCACAGAGTTCACGGAGAAAATGCCCAGCGTTCTCCTCTGAGGTCTCCGTGATACAAGAACGTAATTTGTTGCTTTTTTGGCAAGCTTTTTTGGGTCTTGAATCTGGAATCTGGAATTTGGCATTGCGGCTCTGCCGCGCCGTGGCCTCTGTGGTGAACCACGATCTCACTGGCTCGGCGAAGCCGAGGCGGTGCTTGCGCCTTGATGGTAATTCGGATACGGGGGCTTGTGATGAGTGGGAATCGGATTTTTCCCGAGCTCCGACAGCACCACCTCGACGGCTCTTTCCAGTTGTGGATCGTGTCCCTCGCGCACCACTTTGGGATCGAATTCCACCTCGAAGTCAGGCGCCACGCCGTGATTCTCCACTTCCCAGGCGTTATGGGGAGTCCAGAAACCGCGGCTGGGCGCCGTCACCACGCCTCCGTCCATCAGCGACTCGAACGGGCCGAAGAATCCCACCAGGCCGCCCCAGGTGCGCTTGCCCACTAAGGCGCCGATGCGCGCCTGGCGAAAATGCCACGGCATGGCATCGCCCCCTGAACCCGCGTATTCATTGATGATCATGGCCTTGGGCCCTTGGATCAGACTGACCGGCGTGGTCATATCTTCGCCGTCGCGCGTGGTGCGATAATTCATGAGCGTGCGCCGCAGGTAATCGAGGATGTAATCCGTATTGGTGCCGCCGTGATTGAAGCGCTCATCCACGATTGCTCCTTGCTTCCCGGCTTGGGAGAAGAAATAGCGGTTGAAATAGGCATATCCCCCACTCGCCGTATCCGGCAAGTAGATATACGCGAGCCGCCCTTGGCTGAGCTGGTCCACCTTGCGCCGGTTGGCTTCGATCCATGCCCGGTTGCGCAGGCTCCTTTCATTCTCGATGGGGACCACGGTCACCTGGCGCGCGCCGGCGCCGCTGGGGTCCGGCCCCACGCGCAGGACCACGGACTTGTTCGCCATCGCTTCGAAGAAGCTATACACGTTGTCGCTGCCCCGCACTTCGCGGCCATTCACCGCCAGCAGGTATTCTCCCTCGGCCACATTCACGCCCGGCTGTGTTAACGGCGCGCGCAGTTGCGGATTCCAGTTTTCACCGTCATAAATGTGCGAAAAGCGGTATCGGCCGTTCTCGATTTTGTAGTCCGCACCCAGCAGCCCGACGGGGACGGTTTTCACTTCCGGCGCTTCACCGCCATTCACAAACAAATGCCCCACGCTGAGCTCGCCCATTGCCTCTTGAAAGATGTAATTCAGGTCGGCGCGCGACGCCACTCCCGCGAGATAGGGCTCATACTTTCTCTCCGTGGCCTTGAGGTCCAAGCCGTGGAAGCCGGCATCGTAAAAGAAATCGCGCTCCAGCCGGAATGCTTCGTGATACATCTGCCTCCACTCGACGGGCGGATCGACCCGAACTTCCATAGCCGAGAGATTGAGCGCCTTCGCCGCGGGCGGCGTGGCGGGTGTTGCCGTAGGGCTTGCTCCCGGGGCCGGCTCCGGCGGCACGGGCGCAATGGCCCACGACTGCGCGGGAGGGGTGGAGGCGCCGGTCTGCGGAGCGCCGGCCAGCCGATACAACATCTTCTCGCCATTGGCCGAAATGCGGAACGCCAGGACGTTCTCCAGCAATTTGTCGGTCTTTCGCGTCTTCAGATCGAACCGCTGCACCGTGAGCGTGCTGGGGCCGTCGATCGGCTCCACCAACGGCTCTTCCAGCGTATAGAGCACGCCCTCCTTTCCCGGCTTCAATTCCGTGTAGTTCCGGGCCGGAATCGGCATCCCCAGAATCCGCTGGCTGATCTTCTCGAAATCCACTTTCACTGCCGGTGGCTGGTTGTCTTTGGGCGGGCTCTCTTTGCTTTGGCTTTCTGCCTTGGGAGACTCGGGCTTCACTTCCTGCTCCTCATCACTCTCCGGGGCGAGCGGAGACGGCAGGTCCTTGCGTAAGACGGCGACGTAGGCGCTGCTGGTCACCGGCCGGTCCATGCTCAGCATCGAATCATCAAGCGTCGGGCCCGCGTCCGTGCTGGCCAGAAAATAGAGGTACTTGCCGCTCTTGTCGAAAACCGGTGAAAACGCATCGCTCATCCCATCCGTGACGCGCCGGCTCTCGCCCTTATCGAGGGAATACAGAAACACCGAACGCATGTGGCTCAACTCCTGCTGCGTGTAGGCCAGCCACTTGCTGTCCGGCGACCATGCGCCCCTGAAAATCTGCTGCGGCCCGGTAAACCGGTCGTGAAACACCCGCACCGGCGTTTTCTTTTCCAGATCCACGTACCAGAGGTTCAGGCGCTTGTCGGTATAGGCGATCTTCTTGCCGTCCGGCGACCAAGTCGGGAAGAAGAAGAACGACCCCGGTTTTCCGAGATCGATCTTCTGCGCTTCACCCAAGCCATTCTGATCCTTGATGTACAGTGCGTACTCGCCCGACTCATCGGAGAAATAGGCAATGCGGTTCCCGTTGGGCGACCACGCAGGGCTTCGTTCGTCAGCCCCCGGCGTATTGCTGAGGTTACGAATATCGCCTTTCTCCGAGGGGACGGTGAGAATTTCGCCCCGCGCCTCGAACACGGCCCGTAAACCGGTGGGTGAGATGTCGGCGTCCTGGATGCGGTTTGCGGCGTTCAGGTAATGCGGCCGCAGTTCCGGCAGATCGCCCGCGACCTGGATATCGACCTTATGGGCTTTGCCGGACTTCAGGTCGTAAAGATAGATGGCCCCGAACTGCTCGATGACGATCGCCCCCGGCCCCGCGCTCGCATACTTGAAATCGAGCCCGTCGTTCTTGAGCGCCTGCGTGACGCGCTTCGACCTGGTGTCGTAAGTGAACAACGAGATCGGCCCCAGGCGGTCCGAGAGGAAGAAGATGCGGTGGTCCACCCAGAGCGGGTTGAAGTCGTTGGAATTATCGCGCGGGATCTTGGTTACGCTCGAGTCGCGCAACTCGGCGATCCAGATGGGCGAGGTGCGCCCGCCTCGGTAGCGCTTCCAGATCTCGAACGCGTGGTCGAGCGGCACGTAGGCGAGTTGGCTCCCGTCGGGTGAGTACGAACCCTCGGCGGTGATCGGGAGGGGCAACTCGGCGGGGAAACCGCCCTCCCGCGAGATCGTAAACAGCCGGTTAAAGTTCTCGTAGCTGCTGCGCATCGAGGCGAACAGCACCTGCTTTCCGTCGCGTGTCCACCCCATCACCCAGTCGGGCGCCGGATGATAGGTCAGCCGGCGCGGCGCGCCTCCGCCGGCGGGAATGACGTAAACGTCGGAGTTGCCGTTGTAGTTGCCCGTAAAGGCAATCTCGCTGCCATCCGGCGAGAATGCCGGCCGCGACACAGTCCCTATCCCTGCCGTGAGCCGCTGCGCCACCCCGCCCGTTCGCGATACGGTCCACAAGTCTCCCGCATAGACGAAAGCAATCTCCGTGGCGTTGAGGGTGGGATGCTGCAACAATAGCGGCGATTGGCCGGAGGCCAAACCGGCGCTTACCGCGAGGGATGCAAGTAAACCGGCAGCAATACGGATCATGCCTGTGACCTCCTGTCGATGGAGTAATCCCCGGAAGAACCAGAGTATAACACCCCGCTGTGCCGATCCTTCGTTTTCATAGACATTCCCGGTTTGTTCGTACAATTTTCGAGTCGAAGAGTCGAGAAGTCGAGGAGTCGAGAAGTAGAGCAGACAAGAAGTCGGGGAGTTGTCCGCCGCCCGGCCTGTGGCCCGGGGGGGGCGAAACTCGCAGTCGGTTCTTGCTTTCCACTCCTCAACTCCTCGACTTCTTGACCTTGTCCTTTGTTTTCATAGACATTCTCGGTTTGTTCCTTCAATTTTGGAGTGCGCCAGCGGAGCTGCCGCCTTCTTCCGACATGAGCTGCCTCGCGGCTTGGAGCGTCCCACCAAGGGGTGCGGCCGGTTTGCGAACCACACCAAAATCCGTAGCGCCGAGCTTTAGGACGATCATCGGCAGCGCAAGGATAGCACCCGGCTGGCAATCCGTCCTGCACGAAAGCGGCAGCAAGCTGCGGCACTCCAAAGGTGGCCTCACGGAAGCGGTTTGGAGCGGGCACGAGCATTGCGACACAATGTCGCGGGAGGCCTGAACTCCCACGCAGAAGAGCATGATTCTAGCCTATCGCAATGCGTTTGTCAAGAGACACGGAGTCCTCAAAGGTATACCCTCAAAGGTATACGGCACCCGTCCGAGCGCCAAAGGCCAGTGCTTGGCCCCCCTATACCTCCCTCGACGACAAAGCCACCGACTTGTTGTGCGAAGTCCTCAATCGGCGCTATGAACGCAAAAGCGTCAACCCACGACCAACCGGCCTTTCAAGGAATGGAACGAGGTCTTTCCCAATGCCGCCTGCACCACGCTGTTGGCTCGCTTGCTCCACCACGCCGATGCGACGGTGATCGAAGGCAACCGCTATCGGGTCTCGCGCCGAAAATCTCTCTTGACCAAACTGTGCTAATGTGCTAACACAGTGATCATGGCCCTGCTCCTGAAGGTCAATCCGTCCTCGGGCTTGCCCTTATACCTCCAGATCGAGACCCAGATCAAGCACCGTGTTGCGGCTGGCACGCTCAAACCGGACGATGCGCTGCCCTCGGTGCGCAAACTGGCCGCGGAACTGGCCATTAATTACCATACCGTGGCGCGTGCCTATCAGGAGTTGGAGCGCGATGGCATCATTCGGACGGTCCAGGGTGGCGGAACGTTCGTCGCCGACGGCGTGCCCCAGTTGTTAAAGTCAGAACGCCTGCGACGTCTGGGACCGTTGGCGGCGCAACTCGCAGTGGAAGCGCATCACCTGCGAGTATCCGAGAAGGAAATTGTGGAAATGGTGCAAGAGGAATTTAAGAAGCTGGGAGGCAGGGCATGACTGTCACAGATACAGATACAGCCATACATACCGAAGGCCTGACCAAGATCTACGGTGAACTGCGGGCCCTGGATGGAATGACGTTGCACGTCCCTCGTGGATCGGTTTACGGGTTCTTGGGACGCAACGGCGCAGGCAAGACAACCACTATACGCTTGCTGCTCGGTCTGGCTCGCCCCACCGCCGGATCCGCACACGTGCTGGGGCGGGAGATTGGCACGCAGAAACTCGAGATTCTCGAGCGAACCGCCTTTGTGCCCGAGCGTAAGGTGCTTTACGACCACTTGACGCCGCACGAGCTGGTCCATTTCACGTCGGGGTTCTATTCCCGCTGGTCGCACGAGGCCGTGGAGAAATACGCGCGGATCCTGGGCATTCCTATGAAGCAGAAATTCGGCAAGCTCTCCCACGGCAACCGCACCAAGGTCTGCATCCTGCTGGCGCTCGGGCAAAACGCCGATCTGCTGATTCTCGACGAGCCCACCATCGGCCTCGACCCCGTGATAATTGACGATGTGCTGCGAGTATTGCTGGAAGAGCAAGCCAGCCAGGGCCGCACCGTCTTCTTCTCGTCGCACCAACTCGCCGAGGTCGAGCAAATCGCCGATTGGATTGGCATCTTGGATCAAGGCAAGTTGTTGTTTGCGGCGCGACTGGAGGATATCCGGAGCCAATACCGTGTAGTCGTCGCCGGGGGCGACGGACTGCCGGCCGCAACCTCGGCGCAGGTGCTTTCTGTGAGCCGATCCGGCGCGTTCACGCGCTACGTCGTAAGCAGTGGCGCGGAGGCTTTCGCCGCGGGATTGCGCGAGCATGGCGCAGCCAGCGTCGAGGTCTTCCCGCTCAACCTTCGAGAATTTTTCCTGGAAATCGTCCGCAAGGAGGAATTATGTACTACTGGAGAATCTGGCGCGAAAACCGAGTGCGCTTCTTCGCGCTCCTAATTCTCGGCTTGGTCACCTGTTGGCCGGTATCGGTGATGGTGAGCGCGGACGTAGTCGCAGCAGGCTATGAGGTTGGACCAGTGCCGCCAGCCGAACTAGCGTCGCGGTTCTGGGGACATGGCATGGAAGTGCTGGGGATTGCCGCAGGAATAGCTGTTTACTTTATCGGCTTGCTGGCCGGTTGCGGCGGCATCGGTGAAGAGGTGGAGCGCGGTTCGGCTGCCTTCTTGCTGACCCGGCCGCGCTCACGTGGCTATTTCGTCTGGTCGTTTTGGCTGACCGGCAGCTTGCAGGTGCTCGCTTTTACCCTGACGGCGATGCTCTCCAGTTATGCCGTACTGTTCTACGACATCCGCCGCCCCGGCCCGTGGAATTTCCTGCTGCTCGCTCCGGTCCTAACGATCACTGGGCTGCTGGGAATCGGCCTCGTCAACCTAATTACCACGGCGAGCAGCAGGACCAAAAACGGCGTTGGTGGCGGCGTGGCGTTCACTGTGCTCTATCTCGTTTTGGGATATGCGACGTATGCGCTGCACCACCTACGTAGGATCGGCTTCCCCCTGCCCACACCGCTAGCCTTGTATCACCTGAATTGGAATGCCGCACTCGCCAGCACAATGCTCGGATGGCTGGCGGTGTCCGTGGCTCTGGTCGGTGTTTCTCACTGGATTGTAGCGCGCTTGGAGGTGTAACAATGCGAAGACTAAACTTGTGAGGACTTTTCGCGCCGCTCGCTCTCGCGACGGCGGCGTTCTCTCACGCGCAGGCTGTACAGTCGGCACGAACGTTCGAGTAGCGCGTCAAATCAAACGTAGTAGACCCGCATTTGGAGACGCGCACGAATTCTCGGTCCCCGGAAGTCCTGCCCGCTACCTTGGTGAGAGGAGTTTTCGGGAGACTCATATACGATGGGAGTAACTCCTCACCCGGCCCGCAACGGCTGATGAAAACGCCGCCGCGGGTCACCCCCTCCCCAGGGGAAAGGGCGACTTTCAATTTTGTGGGAGAGGGCCGCGAGTTAATGGAGAAACTATGATTCCGAATCTTGCAAACAATCGCAGTTCTGCCGAAAGAAGAATGCGACCGGTTGCCGTCGGCCTCGCAACTGCGATCGGACTTGTGGCACTCGCACTATTCAGCAGCGCACGCGCGGGGGCGCGATCGCCGCAGAACGCCGTGGCGCAAGCGCCGGTGACCAGCGGCGCGCAATCGGCGCCAATGTCCACCCTGTCCATCTCGGCTTCCTTCGAGGTTGCGTCCATCAAGCCGAACCACTCCGCAACCATGAATATCTCGATCATGTTCCAGCAAGGCAGGTTCGTGGCAACCGGCATACCCGTAAAACAGCTTATTACGATGGCGTACGACGTTAAGGACTTTCAGGTTACAGCAGGGCCGGGCTGGGTCACCTCCGAGAAGTACGATATTGAGGCGAAGGAGCCGGACTCCGTCGTCCAGGAAATGGACAAACTTCCTCCCGACCAGCGGCGGGAACTGAATCGTTCGATGCTTCAGTCGCTGCTCGCGGATCGTTTCAAACTAAAATTGATTCACGAGACAAGAGAACTTCCTGCGTATGCGCTGGTCGTGGCGAAAAACGGTCCGAAGCTTCATGAGGCCAAACCCGGCGACACGTACCCCAACGGCATCAAGGGCTTTGACGGGCAGGGACACGGGGGCATGATGCGCATGGGGCCGGGCGAGCTAACAGGCCAAGGGCTTCCCATGTCAAGCCTGGTCCATCTGTTGTCGGAGCAACTCGGCCGCAACGTTCTGGATCAGACGGGACTGAAGGGCAACTATGACTTCACGCTGAAGTGGGCGCCCGAACCAGGCGAGGGAATGATGCTTGGGGGGCCGGCGGGCGGTAATCCCGGAGCTGAGAGCGCGCCACCGCCCGATACCTCCGGGCCTTCGATCTTCACCGCCATCCAGGAGCAGATGGGGTTAAAATTGGAATCCACAAAAGGCCCCTCGGAAGTGCTCGTCATCGATCATGTCGAGCGACCTTCGGAGAATTAGATCCCTGTCACCACGGCAACAGAGCAGCAAGTAGATTTGGTAGCAGCGTCATTTGCGAGACATGCGCGCACGCTGTCGTCATTCCCGCGAAGGCGGGAATCCACTCCGCCAACCTTTGGCAACGGCCCTTTCTACGGGCTGGATTCCCGCCTTCGCGGGAATGACGGGTAGTTCCTAAGGGAAGTGATTCCAAGCGAGGCCGCTACCCGAAATTTCGCTTGACAGGGGCAACAGTCTGGAGTATGCATACAGTAGACAGAGGGGCTCCTCCATGTTTCTAACCGTCGATGCCGACGATAAACGCCCGCTCTACCAGCAAATTGTTGACGGTGTGAAAACGCTCATCGCTCGAGGCGACCTCCGCGAGGGCGCGACTTTACCCTCGGTTCGGCAGGTGGCGGGGGACCTCGGCGTCAACCTCAACACCATCGCAGTCGCCTACCGTCAACTGCAGGAGGAAGGTCTCCTTCGCGTGCGCCACGGGGCCGGGGCTGTCGTCTCCTCGCGGCGCGCCCGCAGCGTTGGGGAGCAGGAGCTCCGCAAGCCACTGCGCAACGCCCTAACACAGTTGATCCTGGCCGGGAGAAGCCACCGGGAGATCACCGCCGCCGTGCAGCAGGAACTCGAATTAATTCGCCAAAAAGGAGATCCCTGATGAGTGGCCATACTTCGGAAGAGTGCTTGCTTCTTTTTGTAACCGCACTGGTCGTTGTCTTTCTCGTCTTTTATTTGGTCAGGAGACTCTGGAATTATCCGCGGGACCACGGACCCGGATTCTTCCTCGGCGTCGAGGTCGCACCCGGCTTCTACTCCGGCCAGGGAGTAGTGTGGCTGAAACGCTACCGCACAATTCTGCTTGCGGAGCATTTGGTCATCGCGCTCGCGCTGACGGGCATCCTCCTATCGGGCCGATGGATTCTGCTGCCGGCGTGGGCGGGCGGCACCGCAGTCCTCACCACGGCCATTTTTATCGGGTTCAGGTGGTATACCCGCGTCACGCTGGGAGCGAATCCGCCCGTCCGAACAAGGGCGGTTGTCTCACTCGAAACCAGGCGGCTCGGCGATTACATCTCATGGCCGGCAGAGGTATTGATGGCCGTGATCATCGCCTCATGTTGGGCACTGCTTCTCGCGCACGGGGATGCACATCTGCAGTGGAACGTGCCGGTGGTGATGACGTACGTCATCGTTGGCCTGCTTCCCTTCAAGATCGGCGTTGTCCGCTACGGTTCCCCCCTTCCCTCCGACCGGCCCGAGGAGCACTACCGGTGGGCGGATGCGCAGCGCCGGTATTGGCTGCGGCTGGTTGATTGCATGCGCTGGTTCTTTCTCGTCATCCTTGCCGGGTATGCGCTACTACATGGCTGGCCCGCGGTGAGCACTGGTTGGTTTCGCTGGCTGGTCACCGGCATTGCGTTAGCCGTCTGGCTGGTGCAGGTGGGCATTCAGATTCGCGGCAGCGGACGCTTGGCCGCGGTGGGCCGTGGCCTGCGGCCCGTCGAAAGTTGGTCCGGGCCTTTTCGCCGAGCAACGCTGATGATGCCAGGCATCTCGCCTTGGCTGTTTGGCGCCTGGTTCGGCGGCTTGGTTCTGCTTTTTGTATTCTTCAGGCGGTAACAAGTACTGGATTCAGCAAAAGGAGGTTCCGATGAAGGAGCGACTTCATTTTGGACTTATATTCGCTGTCAGCCTACTCCTCGCAGCCGGTGCGATCTTTGGCCAAACGGCCCACAGCAACCCTGCTTTCGAGGTGGCTACAGTGAAGCCCTCAGCTCCCCTTGATATGACGAAGTTGGCGGCGGATATGAAGGCCGGAAAGCTGCCGAGACTCGGCCCGCATGTCACTGCGTCGCAAGCGGGGTATACCTACATGTCGCTTAAAGAACTGATTGCCACCGCGTACGCGGTGAAGGACTATCAGATCAGTGGTCCGGCATGGCTCGCTACAGATCGCTTCGACATCGTGGCTAAGATGCCCGATGGAGCGTCCAAAGATGACGCTCCCAAAATGTTGCAGGCGCTGCTGGAAGAACGGTTCAAGCTGGCAGCTCATCGTGACACTCAGGAGCACCCGGTGTTTGCCCTGCTAGTTGGCAAGGACGGGCCGAAGCTGAAGGAATCACCCGCGACCACCGAACCGATCGACGAGAACGCTCCGTTAAAACCCGGCGAGACGCAGATGGACGGCCCAAACGGGCCGATCCGCATGACTAGAAATGCCGACGGCTCCATGACGATGAATATGGGGCCAAAGGGCACGATGACGATGAAAGTTGACGCGCAGGCCGGGACGATGCACATGGAATCAAGCAAGGTGACCATGGCAGGGTTTGCCGACATGTTGACAAAGTTCTTGCAGATGGGTGGGGGAGGCGGCCGCCAAGTCGTGGACATGACTGACCTCAAGGGCAACTATCAGGTGGCCCTAGATCTTTCACTCGCGGAACTTATGGCGATGGCGCGCGCGGCGGCGCGAGAGGAAGGCATAAACATGCCGATGCCCCCGGCGGGCGGTGGGGGTGAGGACGTCTCACCCGGCGCGGCCGCTTCCGAGCCAAGCGGAGGCTCCTCAGTTTTCGCCTCGGTGCAAAAACTCGGCCTCAAGCTGGAAAAACGCAAGGCTCCGGTGGAGCAGCTCGTCATCGATAATGTGGAGAAGGCTCCCACGGAGAATTAGGACCGGAATGCATCGAATCATCCAACTGATGATCGCCCTGGCGATGCTCGCACTCTCCGGCGCGGCAGCCGCTTCGGAGTACCGCGGGGAAGTTACGTTCGGTGGACTGCCGCTTCCCGGAGCGACCGTGAAGATCACCCAGGGGAGCAAGCAATTAGCCGCCACCACAAACCAGCAGGGGCTCTACTCGTTTCCAGACCTGGCGGATGGAAAATGGACGATTGAAATCGAGATGACAGGCTTCTCGATTCTTAAGCAGGAGGTAGTGATCGGCCCGAATGCGCCGGCGGGAAAATGGGAATTGAAGCTGCTGCCGCTCGATCAAATCAAGGCCGAGATTAACCCGCCGGGCTCAGGGGCGCGCCCTGGCGCGCCGCTCAATCCGGCGCCAGGCGGTGGCCCAGGCGCACGCCAGGGCGTCCCATTACAATCTGCGGAAGCCAAGAGCGAGCAAGCGCAACCAATGGATTCCCGCTTCCCCGCTGCCGCTGAGGGAAAGGCTCGGAATGACGAAGGGAACAATGAGAATGCAGCAGCAGCCGGAGAGGATCTGAACCAGCGCGCTACGGACGGCTTCCTCATCAACGGAAGCGTGCTCAACGGCGCCGCTTCACGCTTCGCGCAATCCTTCGCTTTCGGCAATTTTCGCCAGGGTGCACACGGCCTCTACAACGGCGGACTGGGCCTCATCTTCGACAATTCCGCGCTCGATTCCCGTCCTTTTTCGCTGAGCGGCCAGAGCACGCCCAAGCCGGCCTACAACCGCATTACCGCCGTGGCGACGCTGGGCGGCCCATTGAGGATTCCGCATCTCATCGAGCGGCACGCGCCGAACTTTTTTGTTGCCTATCAGTGGACGCGCTATGTTGACGACACCGCGCAATCTGCCCTGGTGCCGGATGAGGCGGAGCGCGGCGGTGATTTCTCCCAGGCTCTGAACGCGCTGGGTCAGCCAGTTCAAATCTTCAATCCGGCCACGGGACTGCCGTTCTCCGGCAGCAAGATTCCGCCAACCGAAATCAGTCCCCAGGCGAAAGCCTTGCTGAATTATTATCCGCTGCCCAGCTTTAGCGGAGAGCAGCGGTACAACTATCAGATTCCAATCAGCACCGACACGCACCAAGACGCGTTGCAATCGCGCTTCGACGAGTACATTAATCCCAAGAACCAACTCTACGGCGGTTTTGCTTTCCAGAGCGCGCGCACCGCCAGCCCGAATCTGTTCGGCTTTCTCGACACAACCGATGTGCTGGGGATCAACACCAGCATTAATTGGTCGCATCGCCTCGGCCCGTGGGTGTTCCTGAATCTTGGTTACCGGTTCAGCCGGTTGGCGACGCGAGCCACGCCTTACTGGGAGGATCGCGAAAACGTGTCGGGCGAGGCTGGAATCTCGGGAAACAACCAAGACCCCGCGAATTGGGGTCCTCCGAGTCTCGCCTTTTCGAGTGGTCTTGCAGGTCTTTCCGATGCGCAAAGTTCTTTCGATCGCAATCAAACGGACGCGTGGTCTTCTTCCTTACTCTGGAGCCGCGACCGTCACAACATCACGTTCGGAGGCGACTTCCGGCGGCAGCAATTCAACTACCTGGGCCAGCAGGACCCGCGAGGCATGTTCACCTTTACGGGCGCGGCTACCCAGGGAAGCGCGAATGGCGCGACGACAGGCGACGACTTCGCCGACTTTCTCCTCGGCATTCCGGACACGAGCTCAATTGCTTTCGGCAATGCAGATAAATATTTCCGCGAATCCGTTTACGACGCCTACGTTACCGATGATTGGAGGATGACTCCCCAATTTACCCTGAATGCTGGGATGCGCTGGGAATATGGAGCACCGATCACGGAATTGTTCGGCCGCTTGGTGAACCTGGACATCACCCCAGGATTTGCGGCGGCAGCGCCGGTGGTGGGAATCGACCCGGTTGGGCCGCTGACGGGCCAAAAGTATCCGAGCTCGCTCATTCGCGCGGATAAGACTGGCATTGAGTCGCGCATTGGAATTGCCTGGCGGCCGGTTTCCGGTTCATCGCTGGTGGTTCGTGCGGGCTACGGCGTTTACTACGACACCTCGGTCTATCAAACCATTGCGCTCCAAATGGCGCAACAAGCGCCGCTCTCGAAGAGCTTGAGCGTGCAAAACAGCCGGGCGTGCCCGCTCACGCTGGCGAATGGATTCATTACCTGTTCCGCCACCACACCTAACACATTCGCTGTCGATCCGAGTTTCCGAATCGGCTACGCGCAGACCTGGAGTTTGTCCTTGCAGCGCGATCTTCCCGGCTCTCTGCAATTGAACGCCTCGTATCTGGGCGTCAAGGGAACGCGAGGCGTGCAGGAATTCCTGCCGAATACCTTTCCTGTGGGAGGGGTGAATCCATGCCCGAGCTGTCCAATTGGATTCGCATACCTCGCCTCGAATGGCAATTCAAGCCGCGAATCCGCTCAGATTCAGTTGCGGCGGAGGTTGCACAACGGTCTTACGGCGACCGTCCGCTATACCTTCTCAAAATCCATCGATGACGATTCCGCCTTGGGGGGCCAGGGCGCAATCCTGCCCACAGCAATCTTCGGCCCCCCCACGGGAGGATCAGGCAATGGAGGGATCCAGGTCACAACGTTGACCGCCTCCGGTGCGGGCACTTCGAGCCCCACCCTGGCGCAAAACTGGCGTGACCTCGAGGCGGAGCGCGGCCTATCCACTTTCGATCAGCGGCAGCTTCTGAACTTTCAGTTCCAGTACACGACCGGCATGGGACTGGGCGGAGAGACGCTCCTGCGCGGCCGGAAGGGAACGCTCTTTAAGGAGTGGACGTTCCTTACCCAGATTACGACAGGCAGTGGATTGCCCCAGACACCCATCTATCTTACCGCCGTGCCGGGGACGGGCGTGACAGGAACTATCCGGCCGGACTACACGGGCGCTCCAATTTACGCGGCTCCGGCGGGGTTGTTTCTGAACCCGGGAGCTTACACGACGCCTTTGCCTGGGCAATGGGGAAACTCGGGACGAGATTCGATCATCGGCCCCGCTCAATTTGCTTTGAACGCGTCCGTGGGGCGGACCTTCCGCTTGCACGGCAATTTCAACCTTGATTTTCGAATCGACTCGACGAACTTTCTGAATCACGTTACTTTTACGAGTTGGAATACCACCGTCACGAGCGCACAATTTGGGTTGCCTGCGGCGGCCAATGCCATGCGCAGCATGCAAGCCACGATGCGGGTAAGGTTCTGAAAAGCAGGTGCTAGGTGCCAGGTTTCAGGTGCCAGGAAAGCGCGGAAGAGCAGGTGTCAGGTGCCAGGTGTCAGGTTCAGGCGCCAGTAAAGAGCCATGACGAGTGACAAGTGACGAATGACCAGCATGTGAGACGCGAACTTCGAAGTGGGCCTGCCCTCTCCCTTGGGGAGAGGGTGGACCGCGACGGCGTTTTCACCAGCCGTCGCGGGACGGGTGAGGGGTCAGTTCGCCGGGTTCCGAGGCGAAGACGGTCACCCTTGATCCCCGGAGGGGATCAATATAGTAGCCGGGGGCAACGCCCCCGGAAAGCGCGCCCGCCGAAGAATCCGACCCTGGAAGGGCCGAATCCCGGTGGCCTCACACCGCCCCCACCCCCGCCTCAAGGTAATACGACCCCTTCAGGGTCGGGGAACGCCCATCGCCAGTTCCGGGGGCGTTGCCCCCGGCTACTATCTTGTGCCCTTGCAGGGCGCGAAAAACCTACCCTTCACTCCTATCCTGTGGCGCTTGTTTCTGGCATCACGGGCAGGGTTCTTCTGCTATGGAGGCACTTTTCCGCACCCTCTATCAGCCCGGCACGTTGCGCCCCCTGCATCGCCGTTGCGCTGCTTTTCATCACCCTCTTACCGGCGCTACCCGCCCAGGCCCAGCAGATCGGGCAGAACACGCCGGCTGGTGGTAAGGAAGCGGCCACAATCCACGTCAGCACGCAGTTGGTAGTGGAGTCGGTGGTAGTAAAGGACAAGAAAGGGAACCCTGTCTCCGGGTTGAGCGCGAAGGATTTCACGATCACTGAGAACGGTGCGCCGCAGACCATCAGCATCTGCGAGCAGCAGAAACTGCCCGAGGTTTCCAGCGTCCCTCCCGCCCCGCGATCCCAGCCTGAAAACATCACGGTCTACGATAAGCTGCGCCGGACTCGCATTTCACCGGAGACGGCCGGTAGGCTTCGTTATCAAGATCGCCGCTTGCTCGCTCTGTACTTCGACATGACGACCATGGGGCCGGCAGAACAGTTGCGCGCCCTCGACGCGGCAAAGAGGTTTATCAGGACGCAGATGTCGCCGCCGGATCTGGTTTCTATCCTGAGATTCTCGGGCGGCGGCGTGGACGTTCTCCAGGATTTCACCGATGACCGCAACCGCCTGCTGAGCATCATCGAAACCATGATCGTCGGCGAAGGGCAGGGATATGGCGAATCGAGCGACGACGCGAGCACTTCCGACACTGGCGCGGCGTTCGGCCAGGACGACAGCGAGTTTAACGTCTTCAACACGGACCGCCAGTTGTCCGCGCTCCAGACGGCGTCGAAGTTGTTGGGCCAGCTTAGCGAGAAGAAGTCGCTGATCTACTTTGCCAGTGGCCTAAGACTGAATGGCTTGGACAACCAGGCGCAACTCCACGCCACCATCGACACGGCCATCCGCGCCGGGGTCTCCTTTTGGCCGATTGACGCGCGAGGTCTGGTGGCTGAAGCGCCGCTGGGAGACGCCACACAAGGTTCACAGGGCAACATCGGGATGTATTCCGGAACCGCCGCGCTGGCGCTGACTACAAACTTCCAACAATCGCAGGATACGCTGTATGCCCTGGCCGGAGATACGGGCGGCAAAGCTCTGCTCGATTATAATGACCTCGCAAAAGGAATCGCGCAGGCACAGCAGGCGACCTCCAGCTACTACATTCTGGGCTATTACACCACCAACACCGCACTGGACGGCAAATTCCGCCGCATCAAGATCTCTCTGAATGCGGACCTGTCCGCCAGTTTGGATTATCGCCAGGGCTACTATGCCGACAAGCAGTTCAGCAAGTTTACGCCGGCGGATAAAGAACGACAGCTTGAAGACGCGTTGATGCTCGAGGACCCGATTACAGAACTTACCATCGCCATGGAGATCGACTACTTCCAACTGAATCGCGCCGAGTACTTCATACCCATCGTGGTGAAGATTCCGGGAAGGGAATTGGCCCTGGCCAAGCGCCGTGGCGCCGAGCACACCCTGCTGGATTTCATCGGCGAGATCAAGGACCAGTATGGTTCAACCATTACCAACCTGCGCGACAAGATGAATATCAAGCTGAGTGATGCCACGGCAATCCAGTTGGCAAAGCGGCCCATCGAGTACGATGCCGGATTCACGATTCTTCCCGGGAAATATACGATCAAGTTCCTGGCGCGCGATGACGAAACAGGCAGAATCGGGACGTATCAAACCAATTTCGTCGTTCCCAACCTGAACAAGGAAGACAAGCGAATCCCCATCAGTTCCGTGGTGCTGAGCAGCCAGCGGGTCGATCTTCGGGACGCGATCTACAACGCGCTGAAGAAAAAAGACCAGGAGGAAACGGCGAACCCGCTAGTCCAGGGCGGGCAGAAGCTCATTCCCAGCGTCACTCGAGTGTTCAGCCAAAGCCGCGACATCTACGTTTATCTTCAGGCTTACGAGCAGGGCGCGCCCAGTTTTCAGCCCTTAATTGCCTTTGTGAGTTTTTATCAGGCGGAGAAAAAGGCCTTCGAAACACCGCCCATCGAAGTGACCGGCGGATTGAATAACCATTTGAAAACCATGCCTCTCAGCTTCAGCATTCCACTCCATCAATTGACCCCGGGCAAGTATGAGTGCCAAGTGACGGTGCTCGACCCTACGGGCCAGAAGGGCGCGTTTTGGCGCGCTCCGGTCATGCTGGTGCCGTAACCGTCGGTCTTCGCCCACCGCTCTGCGCGTGGGTGGCGCATACATAAAAGGCAATGTATGCGCCACCCCCCGTGCGTAACCGTCGGGCTTCGGACGCCACCTCATGGTCCAGGTTATTCGATCACGAACCTAACTCACTTGCAGCGTAAGAGTGGTGCTGTGTTGCAGGGCGGTTGAACCCGAGAGCGTTCCCGTGATGGTCAGAGTGTAGGTCCCCGCCGGCGTTCCCGGGTTTTTATTGCCCGTACCGCCCCCGCCGCCGCACGCCCCGAGAAGCAAAGTCAGCATTGCGAGCGTGACAATCGCCAAACCTAACCGGACCTCGTTTCGGCGCGGCTTCCGGCTTGGACGCGCCGCCCGGAGGGACAACAATGCCAACAGACCGAAGAGCGCGACCCCGAACGGCCTTCCGTTCACCGTGGTGAGGAATCCCAGGGGCTCCCCGAGGGGCGCCGGCGGCCCGCGCCGCTCCCTTGGTGCGGCGAGGGACGGCGCCGTGGTCGCGACCGTCACCGTAATCGAGACCGAGCCGGAGGCACTGGGCGTGGCCGTCGAGGGACTGACCGTGCAGGTGGCTTCCGAGGGCGCGCCCGCGCACGCGAAGCTAACGGCCTGGCTCAAACCGCCCAGCCCGCCGAGGGCGAGTGAATAGGTGGCCGTCTGCCCTGGCGTGACCGTAGCCGTGGAGGGAGATCCCGATGCCATCCCGAGACTGAAGTCTTGGCCGGTGCCTGTCAGGCTCACCGTCTGAGGGTTGCCGAGGGCGGAGTCAGCAATCGAGAGTGTGGCCGTGCGCGTTCCGCCGGCTGTGGGCGTAAACGTGACGTCGATTGTGCAACTGGACCCTGCTGCCACGCTCCCTCCGCAATTGTCCGTCGCTGCAAAGTCCGCAGCATCCGTGCCCGTGACGGAAATGCTCGCGATGGGAAGCGGCGTTATGGCGCGGTTCGAAAGCGTAACGGTTTGCGCACTGCTTGTTGTTCCTACGTCCTGAGGGCTAAAGCTCAGGCTCGCCGGCGAAGCTGCCACGGTTTCTGTACCCCCGTTCGAACCGAGCAGACTCAGAATCGTTGGACTGCCGCTGCCATTGAACGCCACCTGTACAGTACCGAGCCGGACGCCGGTCCCGGTGGGGGTGAAAGTCACGCTGAACGTACAATAAGCTCCGTTATTCAACGTGCTGCCGCAGTTGTTGGTTTGGGCAAAGTCTCCTGTCGTAGTGATCTTACCCAGCGTGATCTCGGCGCCCGTACCATTCATGAGAGTGGCAGTCTGTGCGGCGCTTGTCGAACCCGCGGGCTGATTGTTGAACTTCAAGCCGAAGCTCAAGAATCGAAGTCCTGCGGGCGCTCCAAGCCCAATAAGGTGTATCGCCTGAGGGCTGTCGCCCGCATTGTCGTTTATAGTCAAAAACGCTGAGTCTCCATTGGGCGACCCCGAGGTTGTGTACGTCACACTGAAGGCACAGTTTGCCTGGGGCGCGACGACGGAGCAGTGAGTGCCGGCAAAGCCGAAGATCCCTCCCGGCTGTAGTGTCTCGCTATTAATCGTCAACTGCGCGTTGCCGATGTTGTTAACGGTCACCGTCAATGGCGGGCTGGTTGTTCCAACCGGTTGATTTACGAACAGTGGATATGGCGGGTTCAAGATGGCGGGGGTGGAGGGCAACAAGGAAACGACCGGTCCATTCACGCCTGTCCCAGACAATGTGACGGATTGTGTGCTGCCAGCGGCTGTGACCGATAGCGTGCCTGTCGCGGCGCCTGCCACGGAGGGTTTGAAGGTCACCTGAATAGAACATTGGGCGCCCGCAGCGAGGCTGTTTCCGCAGTTATTGGATTGGGCGAAGTCTCCCTTAGTGGTGACACTCGAGATAGCCAGCGCGCCGCCACTGAGATTGACGAGGGTGCCGGGTTGTGACGTGCTGGTGACGCCCACGCCTAGATTCCCGAAGGCCATGGTTGCAGGTAAAAGAGTGAAAGTTGTTGTAGGGATAGAGATTTTGGAAACGAAGGCATCACCGCCGCCTGCATAGGTAGCCTGAAAGGGGTTTGCGGTAGGGAAATCTGCGGACTCGGTCGAGCCCGTCAAGTAAGCGTTGCCCGAGGAATCCACCGCGACTGCACTCCCCTGGTCACTCGAACTTCCGCCGAGATAGGTGGAATAAACCACTGCCGTACCGTCAGGTGTCAATTTAGTCAAGAAAGCGTCGGAGAAGCAGCATGCGTTTCCGATAGCCGTCTGCAAAGCGCCCGCAGTGGCCGGAAAGGCGGTTGACGAGGTTTCCCCGGTGAGGTAGGCGCTGCCAGAGGAGTCGACAGCGAGGCCAAGAGTTACTGCGCCGGACAGGGCGCAGTACTGCGTGGAATAATTGACCCCGGAGCCGTCCGGCATCAGCTTGGTAACGAATGAACCGGTGTCGCAGTTCGAACCGAGAGCCTCGGAAGTGGTGGGGAAGAAATCCAGAGCGCCACCGGTCACGTACGCGCTGCCGGAAGAGTCGACGGCAATGCTCGTGCCTCCTGTTCCGCCGAGCGAAGCAGAGTAGACCAGCGACGATCCATCCGGACTCAGTTTGGTCACATAGGACGTTGTCGGGACGACATCGGCGGTAGTCCCGAATGGAATCTGGAAGGCCCCATTCGTGGTGGGAAAGTCCGGGGAGGAAGATTGACCAGTCACATAGGCGTTGCCGAGCGTGTCTACCGCAATTGCGCTGGCCGCGTCCTGAACGCTTCCACCAAGATATGTCGAATAGATGAGAGCCGATGCGTTGGGGTTCAATTTGGCCACGAAACCGCTGGCGGTGGTATTCGGCATTGTCGTCTGAAAGGCGCCCGAGGTCACCGGGAAATCCGTGGAACGTGCCATGCCGGTTACGTAAGCGTTGCCGGAAGAGTCCACGGCGACGCCACTGCCAACATCCGGGAGATTGGCAGTGAATCCTTGATCGCTACCGCCAAGATAAGTGGAATAAACGAGCGACGACCCGTCGGGACTGAGTTTCGATATGAAGGCATTTCCTAAGCATCCGGGGCCGCAAGTTGGCTGAAAGACCCCTAAGGTCACAGGAAAGTTCGTAGAGCCGGTAGACCCCGTAAGATACGCGTTGCCTGAAGTGTCGATGGCAATTGCTATGCCGTTTTCGGCCCCGCTTCCTCCCAGGAACGTCGAATACACGAGCGCCGTGCCATCCGCACTCAGCTTGGTTACAAATGCATCACCACAGGGCGAACCGTAAATGCAGAACGTGCCTCCCGCATTGGTTTTTTGGTAGGCTGCAGGGCTCACGGGAAAATCCGTCGAATCCGTGCTTCCCACGATGTAGGCATTCCCCGACGCGTCTACTTTGATTCCCGAGCCCATCTCGTCGCCGGTACCCCCCAAGTAAGTGGAGTATGACAAAACAGGGTCAATCACCAGTGGGCGGCTCTTGTCGTAATCGGAGATTTCAAAGTGAATGCGATTGCCGGCGGAAAGCACGTAGCGAGCATCCAACGATCTTGGATTTGTGATTTGTGATTCGGGATTGCGCGCGTCCGCTCGCCGCGGCCCGTTGCTCGATACACCCAGCACCTGGCTACTGACGACTGGGGAGTGACTGCCCCCTGCAGGTTGATAGACGACGGGCTTATGAAAACGCAGCGCGCCCTCGTCGGTCTCGACCATGAGATCCCCATCGGGCGCGATCTTCAGCCGCAGGCCTTGCGCTGATAACTCCGAATTTCCGGTTTCCACCTGTAGGGTGATGTCACTTGGGGCCGCCCCCGGATTCACCACGAAGTCGTACTCGAGTTGCCGCTGGTTGCCATAATAGACAAGATCGATTCCGGGATAAATGCCTTCATATTTCAACTTGGAGTAGGTCGGGATATTCGTGCGCCACTTGCTCGGGTTGTTGCCGAGGAAGTAGTTGGATTTGCCCGGCAGCTCGTCGAGCGCCGAAACCTTTGCAGCCCGGTTCGCACCCACCAGTTCCATGCGAAAAACGTCTGCTCTCCGCTGTTCTTCTTCCGTGTTCTTTGCGGTCTGAAACGGGTGCTTGACCGCAGGGGCCTCTAGAGCGTGCCCCTGGTAACTCCTTAGTGACACCAGGGCCTGGTCTTGCGTGAAAAACAGCGTGTATCCCCGCCCTCTTGATAGGAACTTAACACGGTGGTCGGTCTGACCGACGTTGGGTTCGAAGCCAAGGGGCAACTGGCCGTAACGCGCACGTATTTTTTCCCCGGTAGCAGCAATGGGCTTATTGCCAGGTTGGTTTTCTCCCTCGCCTGCTGCGCCGAATTGCGCCATGGCGAAGGAACTGAGCAGTGCGAGCGCGAGGAGTGCTGCGGCCACACAAACGGCAATCGAGCATACGGCTTTCTCTTTGCGAGGCGTCATCTTTTCTCCTCCCTTCGAAGGAACCGCAAACCTGCCTTACGTGGGTTGTCGGAAAGGACATTCCCCGTCTGAAGAAAATGACACGATCAGCGCAAGACGAGTGTTCATGCGCATTAGTCTAATGAGGAGGAAATTCAGAGTCAACGACATCACGACTTCACGGGATGCGCGCGAAGTGAAGTGGGTTTACCGAGGCGGCATGGTATGATCTGTGGCTGATTCCGGCGTCTGGCGCCGCAGGAATCGAGCACCCGATCTGTGAGGCTGCGCTGGGAGGTACTGCGTGAGAATCGGAAAGCGATATTCCACAACTGTTGCCGCCACAGCGGCTGCCCTGCTTATGATGTGAGTGACCGGGCCGCGAGCCGGTGCGGCCGGATTGCAATCATCGACTCCACCGCAAACGCCTCCCGTTTCCGGCCCCGCCGCCGCTGCGCCCGCAGCGAATCCGGCCGACGTAGGCTCCATCGACGCCATCCTGCATGCCGCCTACGACACCATCTCCGGCCCCGCCGGCCGGCAGCGCGACTGGAACCGCTTCCGCTCCCTATTCATCTCCGGAGCCCGTCTGATTCCTGTGGTTCCAAACCCCAAGGGCGGATTCCGCACTGTGGTGTTCAGTGCCGAGGATTACGTTCAGCACGGAGACCCCTACTTCCAGAAGAACGGCTTTTTCGAGCGGGAGGTGGCGCGCCGCACCGAACGATACGCAAACATGGCACAGGTGTTCAGCACTTATGAATCGCGCCACGACGCGGCCGACCCGAAGCCCTTCGAGCGCGGGATCAACAGCTTTCAGTTGATGAACGACGGCCAGCGCTGGTGGATTGTCAGCATCTTCTGGCAAGGCGAGACTTCGGAAAGCCCGATTCCCAAGGAATATCTGCCGATAAAACGAGAGCAATGAGACGGACGCTTTTAGCCTTATTACCTCTCGGGGCAGGAGTCGGGGCTGTTCCAGTGGAGTTTCAATGCTCCCTCCAGTGTTCCCGCGGCGCCCTGCCGGCTGATTCGCGCGAGTCAGCTACGGCGGGACATCTTCCCGCCGCACGCGATTTTAGCGAGCGCCCGTGTGTAGACGGCAATGGTTTCGGGGACGCCCTGGCTATACACGAACTGCCCTTCGCGCCGGCAGGCGATCAGCCCGGCGTCGCTCAGGATTTTGAGATGGTGAGAGACGGTTGCGGGCGTCACGCCGCGCAGCGAGACGATCTCGCCACAGTTCATGCGGCCGGTTGCCGAGATGGCCTCAAAAATCCTGAGACGAGTTTCGTCCGCTAACGCTTTCGATATTTTCTCGAGTTCTGAACGCTTCATAGCTTCGTCCCTAAGTGTAGCGAAGTCACCGCCTTACCGCCAGAGCGAACTGTGTTGTCCGAAAGCGCCGCCAGGAAACCTGCAACTAATCACTTCGATAGTCATCTAAATATCGAAATGACACCAGCCTCCCCTGGAAGCGGTGGCCGGTGGCGTGGACCCCATCGGGGAGGGAAAGGCAGAAAACTCGACGAGCACAAGGAGACCGACATGAACAGACTCGAAGGAAAAGTGGCAGTAGTGACGGGCGGAAACAGCGGCATCGGGCTGGCGACGGCCAAACGCCTGCAGGAAGAAGGCGCGAAAGTGGCCATCTCAGGCCGAAGCAAGAAAACGCTGGAGGAGGCGGTGAAAACGATCGGAAATGGGGTGGTGGCGGTGCAGGCGGACGTCGCGAAGATTACGGACCTGGACAAGCTGTACACGGAGGTTGCCCGGAAGTTGGGGAAAATTGACGTGTTGTTCGTCAACGCAGGAGTCGCAAAGTTCGCGCCTCTGGCCGAGACGTCCGAGAGCATTTATGACGAGCAGTTTGACATCAACATCAAGGGCGCGTACTTCACGATCCAGAAATCGCTGCCTTTGCTCAATGACGGTGCGTCGATCATTTTGAATACCAGCGTGGCAGGCAGCACAGGTGAACCCGGGACCAGCGCGTATTCGGCAACGAAAGCAGCGCTGCGCTCTCTGGCGCGAACTGCGGCTGCGGAACTGGCAGGGCGCGGAATCCGCGTGAACACGGTTGCGCCAGGGCCGATAGTGACGCCGATTTTTGGGAGGACAGGGCTGCCGAAGGAAACCATCGATGAATGGGCGAAAGAACTGCTTGCGAAGGTTCCGATGAAGCGGTTTGGACAGCCCGAGGAAGTGGCGGGGACCGTGGCATTTTTGGCGTCGCAAGATGCGTCGTACATCACCGGCGTGGAAATCAATGTCGACGGCGGGCTGGGACAAATCTGAATCGCTCGCGCGTTTTAGCTGAATCTCCAAGAGGTCGCATACATCACAAAGAAGGTGTGAAGGAATGGCGCAGTAGGGGCGGCCCTTGTGGCCGCCGTGGGGCAACCATAAGAGTTGCCCCCAACAACGCCCTGCCATGATGTGATTTATTCACACCTTCAAAACGATGTATGCGCCACCCGCGGAATTGGCCAAGGGGCGCGAGCTTGCCAAAGCGATTCCCGCCGAGGACACCGTGCAGATTTTACTCAAGCATGTCGAAATTTCATATCCTCCTTTCTTGGGGTTGTGCCCAAGGTCCTGCGATTTTGGCAAGGCCAGCAGTTTCATTCTGTTAGATGCCACATAAAGTTCTGCCATTTGGCAAGGCACGTGCTCTCCCCACACCGTACGATTGTGTTCAGCCTGATTCCCAGTCCTTGATCTCGATGGTCGGAGGCCAGCACCAGGTCAAACCGAAGACCCTCCGGGCGGCACAAACTAACCGGGAGGAAAGACAAAATGCTAAGAAAACGGCAGCAAGCCTCCGAGCGCGCGCAACGTTTCCCTATCCACATTCCTATTCGTTATCGCACACCACGAAGCCCTGACTGGTTTGTGGCATGCACTGAAAACGTCAGTCGCTCCGGGGTGGTGTTCCGGACGGAGCGCGTCTTCGCGCCAGCGACGACTCTGGACATTAGGCTGGAGCTTCCCCCGACAGATCACAATGACGGCGTCCGTGGCGAGATTGTTTGCAAGGGCGAAGTTGTCCGTGTGGACCAGAGCGATGATGGGGGAATTCCCCAGACCGTGGCTGTGGCCATACGCCAGTATCGGCTGACGCAGAAGCGGCAGCCCAACTAGAGCCGGCAGCCTCCCTGGCTCGAGGTAGTCACAGCGGCGACCATTAAGGTTCTCACCGTTTGTTCCCACCGGTGTTCCGTTCCTCGTGCGGCTTCCTGAGGTCGAACAAACCAAATTCCAGTTTGCGTTGCAGTCCTTGCGTACAACTGCGGCTCGACTTATGATACCTGCCGTTGGAGCGACGATACTGCGACCACGGCATCGCCAAGTGGCGAGCAGCGGCGAGTTTACCTTGCCAGATGGTGGCGCAACGCCGCCTCTACCACAGGGGGGCACATGAAACGAACGAAGCAAAACTCGATATCGAAGGCCAAGTTAAGCCTGCGGAGCTTGGCGGCTGTTCTCGTGATAACAGGGCTCGCTTTAGCCCTGCTCCACGGAGTCACCGTGGCCCAAACCAGCGAAGCCAGCCACGCACCCGCCCACACATCAGTCCCTGGCGACCTTACGCAGCAGCCGACGCTCTTCGTAGTCGGCTACGCCCATCTCGACACTGAGTGGCGATGGGAATATCCGCAGGTCATCCGCGAGTACCTCAGCAAGACGATGCGGAACAACTTTGCCTTGTTCGAAAAATACCCCCACTACATCTTCAATTTCACCGGCACGAATCGCTATGAAATGATGAAGGAATACTACCCGGCGGACTTCGCGCGGCTTAAACACTATGTGGCGACGGGACGATGGTTCCCGGCGGGCTCTTCGGTGGAGGAGAACGACGTCAACTCACCCTCGGCCGAGTCGATTCTTCGACAAGTTCTGTTCGGAAACGAATTCTTCCGGCACGAGTTTGGCAAGGCGAGCGAGGAGTATATGCTGCCGGATTGTTTTGGTTTCCCTGCCTCGCTGCCCAGCATCCTGGCGCACGCGGGCATCCGGGGTTTCTCCACGCAGAAGCTCTCGGCGGAGTGGCAGCCAGCGCCCCACGTAGGCGGGCCCGACTCGCCGGAGAAGACGCCGGAGGGTATCCCGTTTAACGTGGGGGTTTGGGAAGGTCCTGACGGCAAGACGATAATCGCTGCCCTAAACCCCGGCGCCTACGATGGAGATGTTTACACCGACCTGACCAAGAACAATACTCCGCCGGCCAACAAGCCTGATGAAGATTACGTTTGGGATTGGCCTGACCGGGTGAATCTCGACGGCAAGGTCACGGGAATCTACTCCGACTACCACTACGTCGGTACCGGCGACATCGGCGGCTCCGCCACCGAAGAGTCCGTGAAGGTGATGGAGGCGATCGCGACTAAGGGCGAAATCTCGCTTCCTCCTTTCCCCACCTACGATGACTTCGGTGAGCAACAGGAGCCCGTGGCGAAGCCGGGCCCGCCCGTGCAGGTTGGAACAGGCCTGTTGCGCGTTGTCTGGTCGGATGCCGATACCATGTTCCGCGAGATCAAGCCGAGCCAGACGGGCCGAATGCCCCGTTGGAAGGGCGATCTTGAATTGATCAATCATTCCGCAGGATCTCTCACCTCACAGGCCTATCACAAGCGGTGGAACCGGGAAAATGAGGTTCTGGCGGACGCGGCCGAGAAAGCTTCGGTGGGCGCAGCCTGGCTGGGTGGCCGGGCTTATCCTCAAGCGCGCCTGAATCGCGTCTGGAGGCTCGTCATGGGCGGGCAGTTCCACGACATCATGGCCGGGACAGCGACGCCGCAGTCTTACCTCTACTCCTGGAACGATGATGTGCTGGCGTTGAATCAGTTCGCCGGCGTCCTGACCGACGCCACCGAAGCCATCGCCTCCCTCATGGACACACAGGCGCAGGGATCGCCGGTGGTGGTCTTCAATCAACTGAATGTCCCTCGCCAGGATGTGGTGGAAGCTCAATTATCATTTCCCAATGACGTCCCGGAGGGAGTCCGCGTGCTGGGGCCCGATGGGCAGGAGGTTCCGGCGCAGCTCGAGCCTGGAAGTCAAGGGTCTGCGAAGGTGGTGTTCCTGGCGAACGTTCCTTCCGTGGGCTACGCGGTTTACGACGTTCAACCGGCTGGCACGCCAGCGGAATCCACGGCCTTGCAGGTCAGCGAGTCATCGCTCGAGAATGCCCGTTACCGGATCCAGATCGACAACAACGGGGATGTCTCCGGCATTTTTGACAAAACGCTCAATCGCGAGCTCCTTTCCGCTCCCTTGCGCTTGGCCATCTCGACGGATAACCCCGAACACTGGCCGGCATGGAACATGGACTTCGCGGACGAGCAGCGTCCGCCCCGCGCCTATGTTGGAGGACCGGCGCGCGTCGAGGTGAAAGAGCGGGGACCGGCTCGCGTAGCAGTCGAAATCTCCCGCGAGGTCGAGAACTCGAGGTTCACGCAGACGATTCGCCTTGCAGCCGGCGACGCGGGCAACCGCGTGGAGGTGGTGAACGCCATCGATTGGGCTGCCAAGGAGGCCAACCTGAAGCAGGCCTTCCCTCTCAGCGCCTCGAATCCCACTGCCACTTACAACTGGGACATCGGCACCGTCGAGCGACCAAACGAAAATTCGCGGCAGTTCGAAGTGGCCACTCACCGCTGGATCGACCTGACGGACCAGAGCGGTTCCTACGGGGTGACGGTCCTGACCGACGCCAAGACCGGGTCCGATAAGCCCAGCGACAACACTCTGCGCCTAACCCTCATTCGCACGCCTGGCACCCGCGGCGGCTATGAGGACCAAGGCACCCAGGACTGGGGCAGGCACGAATTCGTGTTTGGGTTGGCCGGCCACGAAGGCGACTGGCGCCAGGGACAGACCGATTGGCAGGCTTATCGCCTCAATGAGCCTCTGATCGGGTTCGAGACCAGCGCGCATCCGGGGGCGCTGGGCAAGCAATACTCGCTATTGAAAGTCAGCAGCAGCCGGGTGAGTGTCCTGGCCATGAAGAAGGCCGAGGAGAGTGACGCGGTGGTGGTGCGCTTGGTGGAGCTCAGCGGCCAGCCGCAGCCAAACGTCCGGGTGACGTTCGCCGGCCCGGTGGAAACCGCCCGCGAAATCAACGGGCAGGAGCAACCGCTAGGCGCGGCAACGGTCAAGAACGGCGACCTCGTCACTTCCTTCAGCGCGTATCAGCCGCGGTCGTTCGAGGTGAAATTAGCATCGCCTCACGCGAAAGCGGCCACGCCGGCGTCGCGGCCCGTGGCGCTGAGTTACGATGCCTCGGTCGCCACCCTCGAAGGCAAACCGAGCGCAGGCTGCTTTGATTGCGATCTGAATAACCAAACTGCGGAGCAAGGCAACGCACTCCCGGCGGAAATGCTGCCCTCGCAGCTCAGTTATGATGGAATCCAATTCCAGCTCGCGCCTGCGGGCTCCGGCAAACCGGATGCGGTCACAGCCCACGGCCAGACCGTCAAGTTGCCCTCGGGCGAATTCAACCGGTTGTACCTTCTGGCAGCCGCCTACGGCGGCGACCAGGAAGCTACATTCGAAGTTGCGAGCTCATCAACTGCCTCTCGCATTGACTTGAAGATCGAAGATTGGGGTGGCTACATCGGGCAGTGGGACACTCGACTTTGGAACGAGAAGAAGGTGGAAGTGCCGGTGCCGCCCGAGCCAACGGCGGATGACGAGAGTCCTCGCGCCCAGAGAGCGCGGCGAATGCGCGCCTACGTCAAGGAACACGGCCCGATCATCAGGACGGAGATGGAATACGCGGGCCTGAAACCGGCTTACATCAAGCGCGCGCCCGTGGCTTGGTTCGCCTCCCATCGCCACGCGCCTGGCGGCGCGAGTGAGCCCTATAGCTATTCCTACCTGTTCGCTTACGAGCTCGAACTGCCTGCCGGCGCCACCACCTTGACGCTCCCCGACAACCAAAAGATTCGCATTCTGGCGGCCACGGTAGCCAAGGAGCCGCCGCGCGTGACGCCGGTTCATCCGCTCTACGATACGCTGGACCGCGCCCACACCGACATGGCGCGCTGGAACCCCTAACTTGGACTGCGGCAGCGGAGCTGCCGCCTTGGAAGAGCACGAGAGGTTCGGTGATCGAGAAGGAATGACCTATAGCTCTGCCCCGTTCTGCCTATCACTACATGCAATAAGGCGGCAGCTCCGCAAGCTGCGCTGCCGCAGTCCAAGGGAAGACTCCGCATGACCAACCGTGTGTCGCCGTTGGACGCCCAGTCTCCGACCGTTGCTCCCGAGGCGGCCCCTCAAAAAGTGCTCGGGGCCTCGGAGCGCCTGCTTTCCCTCGACACTTTCCGTGGATTTACGATGTTCTGGATCGTCGGTGGTGGCGCGTTGATATGGCCTGCTACACCAAATGGACGATCCGACCCGCGCGTCATTCCCGCGAAGGCGGGAATCCAGCACCTTCTAACACCACTACACGCGGAGGGTGAACCGTCATGTCTCGAAAGAAAATGGTGAGATTGATAGCCGTAATGCTTGCAGGGCCAGGCTGGATCCTGGGTCAACATCATCCGTTATTGGCGAACGATTCAGGACCGATTGCTGGCGTTCTCCGAGAGTTCCCATGAGGGACAATCACTTCCTCCCCTCGAAACCGTCGTCGAGGGTCATTGAGCGTGAGACGTGGGGCAACGCCCCCGGAAACAAGCTGCCAACGGAGGAACGCCGCATGATTATCGTTGATTCACATCTCGATCTCGCTTGGAACGCCTTGAACTGGAATCGCGATCTGACCCGAAGCGTGCCGGAGATTCGGAGCTCCGAAGCCGGGATGGTGGGTCAAGGCCGGGGACGAAATACTGTGTCGTTTCCTGAAATGCGGCAAGGCGAGGTGGCGCTGTGCCTAGCTACGGTGCTGGCTCGGGCCAGCAATCTGGGCGACCCTTTGCTCGACTATCGGACTCGGGAGATCGCTTACGCCATGTCCAAAGGGCAGCTCGCTTATTATCGCATCATGGAGTCTCGCGGGATATTACGAATGCTCGAGGACTGGCGCGCGGTGAAAGCCCATCTGGAAGAGTGGCAAGCAAGCCCTCCGAGATCGGCCCCGCTCGGGATTATTCTCAGCATGGAGGGCGCAGACCCGATCCTGACTCCCAGTTCGGTTGAGGAATGGTGGGATGAGGGACTACGGGTTGTTGGTCCCGCCCATTTCGGAGTGAGCGCCTATGCTCATGGGACGGGCTCGGTGGGAGGGTTAACTGAGAGAGGACGGGGTCTCGTCCACGCCATGGACGTGGCGGGCATGGTCCTGGATGTCACTCATCTGTCGGATGAAAGCTTTTGGGAAGCCGTTGACCTCTTCAAGGGCCCCATCCTGGCGAGCCACAATAACTGTCGTGCTTTGGTTCCCGGCGACCGTCAGTTCTCGGACGAGCAGATCCGTTATCTGGTGGGCCGTGGCGCGGTGATTGGCGCCGTCTGCGACACCTGGATGCTTTATCCCGGGTGGGTGGCGGGAGAGACGCCCAATACAGTGGTCACGCTGGAAGCCGTGGTCGACCATATCGACCATGTCTGCCAACTCGCCGGGAATAGCTCCCACTCTGCCATCGGTAGTGACCTGGATGGCGGATACGGGACCGAGCAATGCCCTCGCGATTTGGACACGATCGTTGATTTGCAAAAAATCCCCAACCTGCTGCGCAAGAGAGGATACAGAGAGCCGGACATCGAAGCCATCATGCATCGTAATTGGCTTCGGTTTTTTGAAACTGCCTTGGCGTGAAGTTAGGTTGGAGCACCCAAAAGCACGCCGGGCTCAGGATGACCCCTGGGTTTGAAATCTCGAATCTGCAATTTGAAATGGCCTTAGCCGGCAGCAAAAGACTCGGACCGTATGAACTGGACCTCTCTGCCCTTACGGTAATTGAGGGAGTGAAACGAGGCGGGGAGTTGTAGCAGCGAGTTTACCTCGCCACGTGTCGGCGTAAAGCCGCCTCTACGCCATCCTTATATGGTAATTCGGATCAATGTGGATTGCGCGGCAACCCGGGCTTAGGCCCTTGCACCACGGTCGCGAAGCCGACGCTCGATATCCGCGTGCCCCATCTTTCTTGCCCACGCCAGTGGCGTAGCCCACGATTCCGCCTCCGATTCGGTCACAGACGAGCCGCGCGCGATCAGCAACTCGACCAGTTCCTTTCGGCCCCAGCGGCAGGCCCAGCCGAGCGGCGTGGACTTTAGCAGATTGTCGCGTACGTCGAGCCTCGCGCCGCCATCCATGACTAGGGCAGCGAAGCGCACGCGGTCCGATTCGTCCTCGATGCCATCACGCGCCGCCACGAAATGCAGCACGGTCTGACCGAGTCCGTTCGCGATATTCAAATCGATTCCATGCCGGATTAAAAGCGCCATGCACTGCAAGCGCTTCTCGGCGGCTTCGCTGGGCCGCAAACCCGAGTTATCTCCCAGACCCCGAACGGGCTGAATCAGAATCCAGTGCCAGCGCGAGTCGTTCAACGGCCAGTTGAGATGCGGCAGCCCCATTTCGACAATTTCCGGACAGCCGTTAATGGCCGCGGACCACGTCAACTCGTTCGCCAGATCCTCGCTCGTCTCTGTGGCGAGCAGCCGCCGCGCCTCAACGACATCGTGGGTCTCGGCCACCATGTAAGGCTGCGGTTTGGCGCCCCGCTCCACGAGCAGCCGCTTAAGCGCTTCGTCCTTGCGCTGATACGCGTTGCGCAACGGCCAGCCTGAGGCGTACAGGTTGGAGTTCGGATCGGCGCCGCGGTCGAGCAAGAGCTCGGCAATGTCGCGCCGTCCCGCGAGTGCCGCGTGCCACAACGGCGCGCCCCAGCTTAATGTCGGCTCTTCGAGTTCGTGCAACAACGTCCGCTCGTCCACGTCGAGGCCAAGGTCGAGCAACAAGCGCACCACTTCCAGATGCCCGTGCTTGACAGCCAGGGTAAGCAGTCCGCCGCGCCACCAAGGGATGCCGGGCTGCAAAAGAGCCGGATCGCCGCTTGCGAGTTTGCGGACTCGTTCCATGTCGCCGAGCGCCACCGCGGCTGCCATCGTCATTTCCGCGTCATGCTCGAGGAGCAGAATGGCGATCCCCGGAAACTTCGCCGCGGCATCGTTGCGCGGATCGGCAGCCAGAGCGGCCCGGTCGAGAGCAGTGTAGCCGCGGCTGTCCCGCTTGCGCACGCTAGCGCGTCGCTCGAGCAGCCATGACACCATCTCGCGGTTCATTGCTTCCGCGGCCACGTGCAGCGGGGTCCCGCCGTCGCGGTCGCACGCGCGCACGAGCGAGAGGTCCGCTTCGAGCAGCCGGATGGCCGCCGAGTTATCGCCCTCACGAATGGCCGCGTTAATCTGATCCTGCACCGGCGAGATGGTGGCGTTCGGACAGCTCATCCCCTGCCGGCGGCGTTGCTCCTCTTCCTCGATCACGGCGAGGACGTCGACATATTCGCGATCGCGCGCCAGGGCGAAGGCGGTCGTCGCATCGCGGTGCGGAAAGATGCCCTTGCGCGCGTCGGCGCCCGCTTGCATTAGCAGCCTCACCATCGCCACGTCCCGCCGTAGCACGGCGTAATGCAGGCCGCGCCGCTCGTTGTTCCCGGCGGTGTCCATGTGGACGAGCTCGGGGCGCTGGCGAAGCATGGCGCGGACGCGCTCCAGGTCGTCGCCCTCCACCGCATCGACAAAGCTGTTGACGGTGACGCCGTCCACGAACGCTTTTAGCTTCGCCCAACTGTCGAAGCCGTAGGCGCGCCCGAGCGCGAGTTGCGCATCGCTCAGCTCAAAACTTTCCGGAACGGCGTCGCGATAGTGAGCGAGCACTTCGGTGAGGGCGGCCGGATCGCCCGCGCGAAACGCCTTCAGCAAATCCTTTGCCTGCTTCTTAAGCTGATTGAGATTGGGCTTGGCGGGTAGCTTGCGCGTGGGTGTGGATCGATTGACCTCAGACATGATGACCTCCTTTTCGGCCTTGTAAGCCCGTCGTGCCCGCTGTCCGCTCACTCGGGCGATAGGAAGATCACCATGAGGGTGTCTTGCAATGAGATGTCATTCGGCGGGCTCAGCCCTTCCCGCGGACCGGTGGCGCCCGAAGAGCACACCCAATATTACCACGGGAAGGCGCTCGGCGAAGCTACGTCTGAGGTGGGACTGGCTGCTCGGCGACGCACAGTGCTCTCTGACAGCGGCTGAGGCGTGTAAACCGGACTTAGAAAATTTTGGCCCTCCTCCACTGGAACCGGCTTGCGCGGCGTTTCCCCGCTGAGTCCGGACACCCAAATCTCCTTCGAGTTCCACCCGCCGCCACTCCCGAAGACCATCGACTTTACCACCCCGAAAGAAAAGCGGTAATGCGAAATAGTCTGGCCGATCATTGCCGGGAAACCGTCCTTGGCGAGGTGAGTTAGGCCATGCTCAAAGACAAGTCGACATCGTCGTATGAGATGAGTCGCCCCTCCGCACTTGACCCCAATTTCCGTTTTTCAATTGTCGCCTAACCGGTAACATACACCGGCCGCCTCTGAATGCAATCGTTGTCGGGTGAGGGCGCCCCTTCGGGGCTGAAGGCGTGCGTCGCATGAACGCCCGGGTGCCCGGCCACAGATGTGGGTCAAGATCGGGGCTAGGAAGGAAGGCGTTTTCAAGAACGCCGTCAGATTTTCCTTGACAAGCCCCACTTGGTGAGCTACAATGGTAGCGTATGTTGGCCGTGAGAGACGCCCGCAGCCACCCACGCCGGCCGAGGCTCTTGGCCTTCCTGGGCCAAGAAGTCGAGAAGTCGAGGAGTCAAGAAGTCGAGAGTCGAATGCGACAACAAAGTCGACCGGCAGCCTGGAGCGTGTTTGTCAACTCCTCGACCCTCGACTTCTCGACTCTCAAATTGAAGGAACAAACCGGGAATGTTATTGAAAACAAAGGAAAGGTTGAAAAAGTCGAGGAGTCGAGAAGTCAAGAAGTCGAGAGTCGAATGCGAGAGTGAAGTTGACCGGCAGCCTGGAGCGTGTTTGTTAACTCCTCGACCCTCGACTACTCGACTTCCAAATTGAAGGAACAAACCGGGAATGTTGATGAAAACAAAGGACCATTGTGGAGAACTCGCGACGGAAGCTGAAATGTATAACAGGGATAGGCCCGAAAGCGACAATTTATCGTTCCGAAGCCTTAAGAGCCGCTTGTGGCGCGGCACCCTTAAGGTACCGCCCTGCGAACTCGAGAAACGTCGGCCGGTTCGGGCTAGGGCTGTGGCCATCGTCGTGTTGACGGAAGGCTAGATCACCGCCAATCAGCGCCGTCCCAACCGGTGGAAACATGGTAGTTCCCAGGTCCTTCTTGCCTGAGAGCCGGTGGACAGGTCCCGCGGCCACGGTCGCCATAAACATGCCCCTGGCATCAACCCAGCCATCTGCTTGTGTCGCTCCGCCGCCGCCGTCCAAGATGGCGCGCCTGGAGGGATTCGAACCCCCGACCTTCAGCTTCGAAGGCTGCCGCTCTATCCATCTGAGCTACAGGCGCGTGATTGCAGTTTACCCTAATTCTCCGGTCAGATTCGAGAGATTTCTTTGGCCACGCGCAGGAATTGCTGGGCGGCGGCGGAAAGGGCGCCACGGCGGCGGTAGACCAAGCGTAGCTGGCGTTGGATACGCAGTTCCTTGACGTTCACGGCGACGAACTCCTTGCGCGCCAATTCCTCTTGCACGCACATGCGCGGGGCGAAGGCCACTCCCATGCCCATGCTGACGAACTTCTTGATGGTTTCCACCGTGGGCAGTTCCGCAGCGATCATCAAGGGGGTGCGCAGGCGGGAGAAGGTTTCGATCACGCTCTGCCGGTAGGGAGACGCGATGCTATGAGCGATAAAGGACTCGCCGCCCAGATCGCGGACACTGACTTCGTGCTTGTTAGCCAGAGGGTGCTGCGGAGGGACGATCATGCACAGTTGGTCCAGGCTGACAACGGCGGATTCCAGGTCAGGGTTGCGGGGGTTGTAGGAAAGCACGCCCAGGTCGATCTCGTGACGAACCAGGGTACCTGGGATTTCGCGGGAAAGACAACGCTTGACGATCACTTGGACAGGCGGGTGGCGCTGGCGGAAACGCTTGAGAACCGGGAGCAGATAAAGCGCGGTGGTTTCATTGGCGCCCAGCGTCAGCTTTCCCCGCTCGAGGGCGCGGAGCTCGTTGAGGGCGGCGCGCGTCTCAGCCCGCAGGTTCAAGACTCTTTCCGCGTTCTCGTACACCATCCGCCCGGCTTCGGTGAGGATGCCGCTCCTGGAGGAGCGGTCCAGAAGGGGTTCTCCAGTCCACTCCTCGAGCCGGCGGATTGCCTGGCTGATAGCCGGCTGCGTTCTGAGCAGCTTGGCCGCCGCACGCGAAAAACTCTTCTCTTCGACTACCGCCACAAAGGCTTCGAGTTGAGAGATTTCCATGGCTGCCTCATTCTACAGAGGATTGTGCGCGATGGTAATGCGCTTGAGCGCCGAGGCTCTAATTATAAGTCAGAGTTATACTATCAGAAACATTATAAATTTGACTTTGCCGCCCGACCGGTCGGACAATCAAGAGAATTGATTCATTGAGCCATTGAATCATTGAATCATTGAGGGGTGGGCGTGGACGTTGATTCTTCGAGGCAATGATTCAATGACCCAATGACCCAATGATTCAATTCTGGAGGCGCGATGTCCGAGCGAGTTTATATTTTCGATACCACACTGCGGGATGGCGAGCAATCTCCTGGCTGCAGCATGGATCTGAAGGAAAAGCTGGAGATGGCCCGGCAGTTGGAGCGCTTGCAAGTGGATATACTGGAAGCCGGCTTTCCCATAGCTTCGCAGGGTGATTTCGAGGCCGTCAAGGCGATCGCGGAGGAAGTCCGGACGCCGGTCATTGCGGCTCTGGCGCGGGCCAACCAACTGGACATCGACCGAGCCTGGGAGGCGGTCAAGGAAGCCGCGCGCCCGCGCATCCACACCTTCCTGGCTACTTCCGACATCCACCTGAAATATAAGCTGCACAAGACTCGCGAGGAAATCTTGAAACAGATCAGTTGGTCGGTGGGGCACGCGAAGTCTCTCTGCGCCGACGTGGAATTCTCACCGGAAGATGCGGGCCGCACTGACCGCGATTACCTGATCGAGTGTTGTCATGCGGCGGTGGAGGCCGGAGCTACGACGCTGAACCTTCCGGACACGGTGGGTTACTGCCTGGAGCCTGAATACGAGCGGCTGTTTGCGGATGTCAAATCGCGCCTGCCTGGAGCGGACAAGGTGGTTCTGAGCACCCACTCGCACGACGACTTGGGCTTGGCAGTGGCCAACACCCTGGCGGGAATTCGGGGCGGAGCGCGGCAGGTGGAGTGCGCGATCAACGGCATCGGTGAGCGAGCGGGTAACGCGGCCCTGGAAGAAATCGTTATGGCCATTTACGTTCGCAAGGATGCCCTGGGGGTGCACACCGACGTCTGCAAGGAAGAGCTCTATACCTCCAGCCGCTTGTTGACGCGCTTGACCGGGGTTGCCGTGCAACGCAATAAAGCCATTGTGGGGCTCAACGCTTTTTCCCACGAGGCCGGTATTCACCAGGATGGCGTGCTGAAGAACGCCGTCACCTACGAAATCATCACGCCTCAAACCGTAGGGCTACCCTCGAACCTGATTGTGCTGGGAAAACACTCCGGACGGCATGCCCTGGCCAAACGCTACGAAGAGCTGGGGTACCAGTTGGCGAAGCCCGAACTGGAGCGTGCTTATCAATTGTTCAGCCAACTCGCGGACCGCAAGAAAAACATCTACGACGAAGATCTGGTAGCAATTGTGCACCAAGGTTTCCAGCATATCCCGGAGATGTTTACCCTGAAACTCTTGCAGAGTGTTACGTCGAGTGAAGGGCGCTCTACGGCGACGGTGGAACTCGAAAAGGACGGCAGCGTTTTCCACGACTCAGCCACCGCGGAAGGTCCCTGCGATGCGGCGTTCCGCGCCGTGGACCGGATCATCGGCATTACGGGCGTCATCGCTGACTTCTCAGTCCACACCGTCGGCCCCGGGACAGACGGTGTGGCGGAAGTTTCGATTCGGGCGCGCTTTGAAGGACGCGAGTTTACCGGAAAGTCCACCAGCCACAGCGTGGTGGAAGCCGCAGCCCGCGCCTACCTGCAAGCGGCCAACAAGGCGGCCTACGAATTGAAGCGTCTCGAAGAGGAAGGGGCGGCCGTTGCTTCCGGTTCGGTACACGAGAATGAAGCCGTGGACCGTCTTCTCCCCGGTGGGTATTGACCTTGGAGTGCGGCAGCGGAGCCTGCGGAGCTGCCGCCTTGGGGGCCCGCGTCTTTTTCTTGGGCCCCTGGACAAGCCGCGGACCCCAAAACCGGGGGTCCGCGCTACCCGTTCCGCGAGCAGTTTCAAATTTGCAATCCTGCCTGTTATTCTTATATAATATAAACTAGAAAAGATATGCAGAATCTCCATAGGGTCGCGGTGTTGCCCGGTGACGGTATCGGGCCCGAAGTGACGGGCCAGGCCGTAAAGGTCTTGCAGGCCGTCGAGGCCCTTGCCGGACCGACGTTCAGGTTTCAATCCGGTTTGATTGGGGGCGCCGCTTTGGACGCGACTGCCTCACCGCTCCCAGCCGAGACCATTGCCATTTGCAACAACTCCCAGGCGGTATTACTAGGCGCGGTGGGCGGTCCCAAATGGGATTCCGTCCGGCCGGAAGTACGGCCCGAGCAGGGTTTGCTCCAGATCCGGAAGAGGCTGGAGCTCTACTTGAACCTGCGCCCGGCTCGGGTGCTGGATTCCCTGGTCGGAATCTCAGCGCTCAAGCCCGACCGTGTCCGGGGCACGGACATGGTGATCGTTCGCGAGCTGACGGGGGGAATTTACTTTGGTAATCCGCGGGGGATTTTCGCCAAGGATGGCGAACGGGTGGGAATCAATACGGAGGTCTATCGCGAACACGAAGTGGAACGCGTGGCGCACCGGGCCTTCCAGCTTGCCAAGCTGCGGCGGCGCAAGGTCACCTCGGTAGACAAGGCGAATGTGCTCGAGTCCTCGCGACTCTGGCGCGAGGTGGTGTCTCGAGTGGCACAGTCCTATCCGGAAGTCGAACTGGAGCACCTGTACGTGGATAACTGCGCCATGCGGCTCATCGATCGTCCCACGAGCTTCGACGTGCTCCTGACCAGCAATATGTTCGGGGACATCCTGAGTGACGAAGCGGCCATGCTGACGGGGTCCATTGGTCTATTGCCTTCCGCTAGCTTGGGTGAGCGACATGCCCTGTACGAACCCATTCACGGGTCCGCCCCGGATATCGCAGGGCGCAATCGCGCTAACCCCATCGCCTCCATCGCCTCTGCCGCCCTTATGCTCCGATATTCATTTCACATGGACGCAGCCGCGAAAGCCATTGAAACCGCTATTGAAAAGGTCCTGAAACGCGGCCACCGGACGCCCGACCTGCCAGGCAAGTCTCGCTCCATCACCACCTCCCGCATGGGTGACCTGATCGCCGAAACTACCCAGAAAATTTTGAAATCGAGCAAATCCTGAGCGTGGCGTGCCTGCGTTCACTGGCGCGACTGGCTGGACCGCGAAGTCTGGTTCCTGTGCGTACGCGTCTTCCTAGATGAACAACTCGACCGGCACATGAAGGAATGCGGCCCGCTTCTTGGCTTGGGTCTTGCTGATCGAGCGGTTCCCTGTGATGATTTCGAACCTTTCGACGGTACTCATAGCCAAACTCCTTTATCGCAGTCCGCATGGGTGAAGATTTCGCGGATATATACGACCTGCCATTTGTAGTTGATTGCGGCAATCAGCCGGAACTTATTTCCACCGAATATTTGTGGCGGGATCCGCTCCATTGGCGGCCTCATTTGAGGTTGAGGGCAATCACCGGTGGGGCGCCCGCACCCCCAGGCTAGGTGAGGGCTTCATCAAAAATAAACTTGACATCAAGTCCTTGCACAGGTTATTTATTGTAACGGCTAAGACACTGTAACCTGAATAGACGTCATTCGTGCGTCAATATCGTCACGATATCTGGCATAGGCCCCTCTCCCCGGGAGGATCGAGTGTTGGTCTTTTCCGATCATACAGAAGAGGTTTCTAAAGACCGGCAGGCCGCTTCGCTTATCGCCGGGCCTTGGCATGTTGTCGGCCCTCTTCCAAACCCACCCCCAGTCGATCCCAGAATCGGTAGAGTCACAGCACTGATGCATGACACCATGCACCGCAAGTTGCCGCTGCGTGAGCTGGCAGGCGCAGCAGGGCTGTCTGTCTCGCGGCTGCGCCATCTCTTTCACAACCAGACCGGGATTAGTCCGAGGCATTACCTAAAGGCCGCAAGGCTGGCGAGGGCCAAGGACCTTCTTGACACTTCGCGTTTCAGTGTCAAGGAGGTGGCGGCCCGATCGGGGTTCAGTCACGTCGGCAGGTTCATCGGCGACTTCCGAAACACTTACGGGCTCACCCCGTTCCAGCACCGCCGGACGGTACTGAGATCGAAACTGACAACTGACGACGGGTCACTGACGACCGCCTTCCGATAGCAAGATCTGGATATGAATAGTTGAATATGGATATTAATTGGGCTTGGAATCCCGGAATTCCGTGTTATCAATATAAGACAAAGGAGCGACATTATGGCAATCGACCAAACTAAACTGAACCCAGAGCTCACCAAACTCTTAGCGACTCGGCAAAGCGCCCTCAAAATCGTCAAGACAACCACCACTCCAAGTGGTCAGACCCTGGATTGGATTCCCATCGAAAGTCAAGACCCCGCAGGAAAGATCGCGTCTCCTCCAGCCACCACATCGCTGCCGGTTCGCACGGCAGACGCGCAGAAGCCCGTGAAGGCCGTCAGTCTCGAGCTTGATGACCCGAAAGTCGAACGTGGCCCGGCGGGGACCGTTCCCCTCGTGCGCCAGGATATCTCGCGATTGACGAAAACTATCGCTCTGAAGGATTATCTGAACAAGAGTGGCGGCGTGCTGGTCAATAAAAATCGACCCAACAAGAAGCCCACCGATCCCAACCCGTTCGGCTATTTCCATGAAACCGACAGTCAAAGCGTAAAGGCGTATGGCGCCGATGGATTTCTGAGTGTTTGGGGTCCCAGAATCGATCTTCCCTCGGCCCCGGGCGACGATCATTCGATCCTG
>Ga0326727_10002705_pt1 | contig 59249 bp, 49 predicted proteins | sample MB2enrmetagenome_FD_207643 | JGI IMG/M metagenome (GOLD analysis project Ga0326727, IMG submission 207643) | Lab enriched peat soil microbial communities from McLean, Ithaca, NY, United States - MB29MY | ecosystem: Environmental > Terrestrial > Soil > Wetlands > Peat | place: USA: New York... | reverse complement strand
TAGCAGAGAGTCCTCGCAAGCCATTTAATATAAGCAATATATAGCAGCAGCGAGCAATGCTGAAAAGGGCACATTCCTAGCTCTTAACCGACAGGTTGTAGGTTCGATTCCTACCGCGTCCACCATAGAATCAACTACTTACAAGCACTTCCTCTTCGAGCTTCGCCGAACTTCGCCGAATTGCTTCAGACCCTCTCGGATTTCTTCCTTTCAATCCCAGAGTTCCAACCGGCGCCGTCCAGCCTTTGAGCACTGCTGCCGTGCGTGAATTCACAGCCCGCAGAACACTCTGCTCGATGGCCTGCACGTACACGTCTCCGGTCGTCTGGATACTGGCGTGCCGCAACATGCTTTGGGTGTCCTTCAACGTCCCGTGCTTCTGCATATCGGTTCCCAGCGTTCGCCGCATTACCTGGAAGGTGACAAGGCGGTCAGGAATTCCACACCGTTTGGCAATCGGGACAATTCTCCACTTGAGAAAGTTCTTGCCCCAGCGCGGCACCGCCTGGCCCTTCCGTTCCCCGCGCCCGAAGGTCGGGAACATCAAGGCTTCAGGCGACGAGTCGTTGCAGAGGCCGCGCCACGTCTCAATGACCGGCCGTACCTGCTCCGGAACCGGAATAGGCGCCTTGCTCTGCCGTGTCTTGAGCCTGCCGTTGTAGAACCGCCCTTCGTAAGCTGTGCCGTGAGGAACGAGCGCCTCTCCGGTCCAGCATTTCCATTGCAGTCCCATGATCTCGCTTGCACGCAGTCCGCAGAAGATGCCCACGTGCAACAGGCACAGGTCATGCACATCCTCGATAGCCCCAATAAGCGCCAATATCTGTTCCCGCGTCATCACGGGCCTTTCAATCGGCTTGGTCTGAGGCATGGTCACGTCTTCTCCGGGGTCTTCGGCCAAGTATTTTTGCTTCTTGGCAAGGTGCGTAATCGCTCGCATATTGGAAAAGCACTGGTGAACAACGGTTTGCGAATAGCCTTTGTCCGCCATTCCGTTCAACCAAACCTGGATTCCAAAGGTATCCAGTTTGCGGAGCGGAAGATCTCCAAACTGCGAGACCAAGTAATGTTCAAGCCCATACGTGTTTGTCTTGCGGTAAGCGGGACTCCATTTGCCTTGTCGCATTGGAATGTACCGCTCAGTGACGAACCAGCGGAAGGTCACTGAATCATCCGCTGGAAGCGTCCGGGGCGAGACCATTGCTCCGGCCTCCTTCAGAATGATCTCCCGTAGCAATTGCTCGGCTTTCCATTTGGGTGTATTTGCCCTTGGACAAACTCGAACATTGCGGTGCCGTCGAACCTCCTTTCCATCCTGATCTCTGCCGTAGATGAGGTACTTGCCGTACCACATCTTCACCTTCTCCCCGCAAAGGTAGACGGTGCCCTTCTGATACTTCATTGCCATGTACGTTCTCCGTTTCTGCTTCCGGTCCTGGTCGTGGAGAACATCTCTTTCATACACTAAATCGAGAGCGGATGGAAGGGGTGAGCGTATCGAGTTGCTGCATAAAGACATCGACATCGGCTCGCCGGTAGCGGACGAGCATTCCCATCTTTATGGCTCGGATCTTGGGAAATCGGCGGGTGGTATGGTCCCTCACCCAGCGTTCGGAGACACCGAGTTTGTCGGCGACCTGCCGTGCGTTCAGCAAACGCTCATCGTTGTGGTTGTGCAGTGCGGCGTCTTCGTCTGTTTGGTAGAGGTCACTGCTTACGCTTTGTACTCCGAATTTGGCCGGCGGCCGATCAGAGGATCCAACAACTGAAAGATTACCGACACTATGATTTGCAGGCTGTCTTCGGGAAAAGTCATCGTTCTTGATCGTAGCGATGGACATATTTCACCTCACGGGGGATCGTTCGGGATTCGCTTTTCCCGAGGTTGCCACAAGCCGCAACCCCGGTCGCTGCGCGATGACCAGCGTTTATTCAGGCTCAGGCGAATTGAGCTTCTTGTCCAATACTTTTCATTTATCAGGTGATACGTGGCAGCTATCAGCCACCCTGTTCCAACTCGCGGAATTGCTCGCGGAATTATTAAGGCTTCGTAAAAAGTTTGACTCTGAGGAAAAATCTGTTGAAATCTGGTACATTTCTTGGTAGAAGTTCTTTACGATGATCGGATTCGACCGTTCGACCTTTCAACATTTTGGCGGCCTGTTGGTTCTCTCATACTCCATCCCCAGGAGAAGAGCATCATGGATAATTGGGCTGAGTTTCGACACTTCAAGTATTTGCTGGCGATTGTGGAGCACAAGGGATTGCGGGCCGCGGCGGAGCACCTTCGCACTGCCCAGCCGAATCTCAGTGTTCAAGCAAAACAGTTTCAGGAAACCTTTGGTATCCAGCTATTCCGGAAAACCAAGGATAGGCGCATCCAGCTCACCGAAACCGGCATCGCCTTCAAGGCGATTGCCCAGGGAGTTCTGGATACGCGCGATGAAGCCATTGCCGCGTTGATTGCCATCGAACGCGGCGAGATTCGTGCTCTGAGCCTCGGCTGCGCCCCTTTTGTCGATCCAGAGTTGTTTCAAGCAGTCTGCGAGATGCATAAGGAAATCGTTCCAGGTTGCTCGATCCGGCCAACGCATGGCGATGCAGTCCAGCTTGTAGAGGAACTCACTTCGGGAGAGATTGACGCGGCGATTATGACGTTGCCGATCACCGGTCCCCACCTCTACGTTAAAGCGATTCACCGTGACAAGCTCGTGGCCTGCCTCCGCGCCGATCACCCTCTTGCCAGCAAGACCGCGCTCCGGCCTACGGACCTGCAAAACAATCTTGCAGTTCTGTACGACCCGCAACGGCATCCAGAAGCCCATGCACAGCTTTTGGAGTGGCTCAGAAAGAGCAGAGTTCAGATCGAAGAGTTCTCACGCGCTTCGCACCCTATCGAGATACAGGCCCTCGTCAAGTCGGGGTATGGCCTTGCCCTGATCCGAGAAGGGACGGTCTTGGATGCCGAATTGACCACCCGACCCATCGCCGGGGTGGATTGGGCCGTGGATACGGCGTTCGTCTACAACAAGCGGAATCATCCAAAAACGATTCCGGTACTTGTGCGGCATCTGATAAGGCGGTTGGCCGTTCTACGAGGGAAAAGCCGCTCACCTGGGGCCATTGCTGCTCTGACTGCGAGGAATGGCGGTGCTAAACGTCCGCCTCGGTCTCAGGACAACGGAGAGAACCAAAAGCCCTGTTGGCCGCCGCACATAGCACTTTCTGGCTTTTCATTTCCCTGCAAACGGGCCAACGGGCTTTCCCTGAATGCACGGAGGATCCCCCTTGCAATCACCGCTTGAGCTTGTCCATTTACAAAGCGACGCGGTTATCAACGAGCAACGCAATTCTGTCGGTTCGCGTTTACAAGACGCTGGCCGACATTTGAGGACCTATTCGTGCTCAATGAGAACATTGGCGATTTGGCGTCATTCCAGAATCCATTCTGGCTACATGAGGCGTTTTCCAGTACCTATCTACTGAGCCGGACACTTTTACCAGTTAAGCCGCGGTGTATGAGGGGTGTGGGCTGTTATCGCCAAACAAAAAACTTTGATCCATCATCCTACCCGATTTCCTAACAGTTCTCTCTCGCACAGCCAGGTGAAGATAACCGGCGTTACGATCAGCACGTGAATGAGGGAGCTGAGCATTCCTCCGAGCACGGGGGCGGCGAGCGGCCTCATAAACTCTGCGCCGGTTCGCGTGGACCACATCAGAGGCAACAGGCCTGCCACCACCGTGGCCACGGTCATCACCTTGGGACGAAGGCGGAGCAGAGCGCCTTCCATCACGGCTGCGTGCAGGCCAACGCGTGTGAGTTGGCCTTCGGTGGCTCTTCGCCGCGTCACTGCTTCGCGCAGATAAATGACCATGACCACGGCAGTCTGCACGGCGGTTCCAAAGAGTGCGATGAAGCCAACCCATACGGCAACTGAGAAATTGAGACCGAGCGCCTTGACGAGGAAGATGCCTCCGGAGAGCGCGAAGGGCACAGCCAGTAATACGTGCGCCGCTTCCTTGGCAGAGCCATAGGTGCGATAGAGCAGGACAAAGATGATCATCAGCACAATTGGAATGACCAGTTCCAGCCGCTTGCGCGCGCTGATCTGGTTCTCGTATTGGCCGCTCCATTCGATGTAGTATCCCGGCGGCATTTTTACATTCTGCGCCACCGCCCGTTGCGCCTGATCGACAAATCCTCCCACATCGCGGCCTCGCACGTTTAGCAAGACTGACCCGCGCAAGAGACCGTTCTCACTCGAAATCATGGATGGTCCTAGCGTGGTCTTGATATTGACCACTTTGTTAAGCGGCTCCTGCGCTCCATTGCTGCCAGTGACAAGCACATCGCCAAGCTGCTGTGGGTTTTCGCGGAAGTCGCGCGCATACCTCACCCGGACCGGAAAACGCTGCCGTCCCTCGATGGTCGTTGTCAGATTCTTACCGCCAATAGCGGTTTCAATCGTATCCTCCACGTCGGCGACATTCAAACCGTAACGGTCCGCAGCGGGACGGTCCACGGTCATCTCCAGATAAGGTGAACCAGTTGTGCGTTCGGCGTAGAGGTCGGTCGCGCCGGGCACTCGGCTCACCACTTCCTTGATCTGTTCTGCGATTTGTTCGATCACGTTGAGATCAGGGCCAAAGACTTTAATGCCGATCTGTGTTCGGATGCCGGTGGAGAGCATATCGATGCGATTGCGAATCGGCTGTGTCCAGATGTTCGTCACACCGGGAATCTGTAGCTTTTCATCAAGCCGCGCGAGAATGGCGTCCTTTGTGAGTCCCTTAGGCCATTGCTCTTTTGGCTTGAAGGTGATGGTCGTTTCGGACATATTCACGGGGGCCGGATCGGTGGAAGTTTCCGCACGGCCAACCTTGCCCACCACCATTGCAACGGCTGGATCGGCGGCGATGATCTCATCCTGCTGGCGAAGAATCTTAGTCGCTTCAGTAAGAGAGATGCGCGGATCGGAGATAGGCATAAATAGCGCCGTCTCTTCATCGAGCGGAGGCATGAACTCGGAGCCAATGGTGGTTGCGGTATAGATGGCCGCGATGAAGAATGCCAATGCGACACCGAGCGTGACGAATCTGTGGCGCAAAGCCCAACCCAGCATGGGCCGGTAGATGGCGTGCAAGAGGCGCATTACCGGATTCTCATCTTCGCGATGCAGCTTACCGCGAATGAGGAAGGTGCATAGCACGGGCACCAGCGTAATGGCCATGATGGTTGAACACACCATGGCAAAGGTCTTGGTGAAGGCTAGCGGATGAAACATCTTGCCTTCCATGCCTGTAAGCGCGAAGACCGGAATGAAAGCGAGAATAATGATGACCATGGCGAAGGAGATGGGCCTTCCGACAAGCCGTGCCGCATTCAGTGTAATTTCCCAGATGTGTTCGCGATAGCTGCCGTGTTCCTCTTTGTATCGTTCTGCCTGGCGAATCACGTTTTCGGTCATCACGATGCCCGCATCGACAAGTACGCCGATGGCAATGGCGATTCCACCCAGCGACATGATGTTCGACGAGATGCCCGCGCCCTTCATGAAAAGGAATGCGCCCAGCACCGCCAGCGGCAGAGGAATTGTGACGACGAGAATGCTGCGGAAGTGCCAAAGGAAGAGCACATGGGCGAGCGTGACCAGAATGATCTCTTCAATCAGTGCGTGACGTAGCGTGTCTACGGCATGGTCAATAAGTACGCTGCGGTCATAGAAGGGAACAATCTTCACGCCAGTGGGAAGGCCCGGTTGAATCTCGCCGATCTTCTTCTTGATGGCTTCGATCACCTCACGCGCGTTGGCGCCATAGCGGATAATGACAACTCCGCCGACGGCCTCTTTTCCGCCCTTGTCGAGAACGCCGCGCCGGAACTCAGGACCGAGTTGTACACTGGCCACGTTGCCCACAGTGACGGGAGTGCCATTGTAAGCGCCGAGCGAAATCTCTTCGATGTCCTTCAGGCTGCGAATCAGGCCGATGCCGCGCACCATGTTCTCGGTGTCGCCCGTCTCGATTACCTTGGCGCCGACGTTGTTGTTGCTGCGCTCGACCGCACCGACGACATCTTTCAGCGCGACGTTGTAGGCACGCATCTTGATCGGATCGAGATCGATCTGGTACTGCTTTACAAAGCCGCCGACGCTGGCGACCTCGGCGACTCCAGGCACGGAGTTAAGCTGGTATTTGATGAACCAATCCTGAATGGAGTGAAGCGTGCCGCTGTCGTAAGGCCCCTCGACGGTGTACCAGAAGACCTGGCCTACTCCGGTTGCATCCGGTCCCATCATCGGCGTCACGCCCGCGGGCAAAAAGCTGCCCGCAAGGCTGAGCCGTTCCAGTACGCGGGTGCGCGCAAAATAGATGTCCACCGAATCCTCGAAGATGACGTTCACCATCGAGAAGCCGAAGGCTGATGCCGAGCGAACAGTACGCACGTGCGGCAACCCTTGCAGGTTCACGGTGAGCGGATAAGTGATCTGGTCTTCAACTTCCTGCGGACTGCGCCCCTGCCACTCTGTGAAGATGATGACCTGGTTCTCGCTCAGATCGGGAATCGCGTCGATGGGCGTATGCAGCAACGCCCAGTACCCCCACACTGCGAACGCAGCGTAAATGGCCAGAATCAGCCAGCGGTTCTTCATCGAAAATTCCAGGATGCGGTTGATCATGGCGTCTCCTATCTGGCGCTGAGGTGTGTGCGCATGGATGCGATGACATTGCTGTTCTTGCGCGCCTCGACAAGCACGGTCCAAGTGCCCGCCATCGGTGCCTGGCCCTTGCCTTCGTACGTTTGAGTGCCAGCCTTCCACGCCAATTCGACGGAACTCTTCATCTCCGGCATGTTCATTGAAGGCATCGCGGGCATGATGAGCGTGACCGTGACGCGTGCATCGGCGATAGGCTTGCTGGCCGCATCTGTCAGCGTCACGCGGAACTGGTTGTCTTCGTCGGCTTTCAGCGGATTGGGAGCGGCGTGAAAGTCGATCTTCACCGCGCTTGCCTCCGTGCTCCTATTCGTTGAAGAGGCTGTCGCTGTCTGGGCTGTTGTAAATTCCTTCGAGCCGCCGTAAAGCCCAGACATCCCCGAGCTGAGGTGAGCCTGCGAGTCAATAAGGAAGTTGCCGTTGAGCACCACCTTGTCGCCGAGCACCAATCCGCTTGATACAGGGAACAGATCTTCAGTCGCCGCGCCCACCTGCACTTCGCGCGCTTCGAAGACGCTATTGGGCCGGGCCAGATACACGATCTTGCGTGTGCCGGAATCGAGTACTGCCGAGCGAGGAACCACAATAGACGGCTCTGTAGCGTGACTCACAAATGTGGCGTTGACAAACATGCCAGGCAACAGGCGCATCTCCGGATTGGCAACATGCACATGGACTGGAACCGTGCGCGTCTGCGGATTGGCGGCAGGCTCAATAAAGTCCACATGACCATGCAGAGTTTTGTTAGGCAGCGACTCGGCAGTAATCTCCACCGCCTGTCCTTGACGAATCTGCGGCAACTGCTCCTCATAGACATCTGCCTTGATCCATACCTGATTGAGATCCGCGATCGTGAAAAGTGTGTCGCCCGCGTTTACATACTGGCCTTGCGTCACCTTGCGATCGACAACCGTTCCAGAAGAATAGGAGTAGATAGTGACGTGAGGAACGCCCTCTTTCTCCGGCGCATCCGACTGCTTGCCGCTGATCCCCCAAAGCTCCAGCTTGTGCTGGCTCGCCTTTACCAGCGCGTCGGCCTGCGTGCGAGCAAAGGCATCGTCCGACTGCTTCAGTTGATTGCGATTCTCCTCCGCCAGGTGATACTCCTCGATAGCGGTGGCAACTTCAGGGCTGTAAATGTCGGCCACAGGCTGGCCGCTGCGTACGCGCTCGCCGGTGTATTGCACATAGAGCTTGTCCACGCGGCCACCGATGCGCGCACTCACAGCGGCAAGTTGCGCCTCTGGCTGCTCCACGCGGCCAAACGCGGCAATGTCCGTCTTCAGTGCGGCCGTGCGAACCTCGGCAACCTGCACGCCCGCCGCTGTAATCTCGGCCGGAGTCAGCTCGACCATCGTGCCGGGCTCAGTGCCTTGTTGCGCAGCCTGGCCGTTATCGGACCGAGTGGAAGCGGCGGGGCTTGCCGTATTCGCTGCCGCTGAAACAGGGTGCATCTCCCTCGCAGTCAAAAATCCGACCACCAGAGCCGCGCTCAATACTCCTGCGCCGACACCGAATGCAAACAGCTTCTTTTCCTTCATTGTCATTTTCTTCTCCTCTCCAGGTTGTTGTTCGTTGCGTCCGCTATTGGCGCGCCGATGGCGCGTTCTAACTTCGCCATGCCCTCATCCGTATCTGCTGACGCCTTGTAGGTTGCGGTCTGAATATTGAGCAGAAGATTCTGAGCGTCGATCAGGCTCATAAACTCAGCACGGTTGTTTTGGTACGCGGCAGTTGAGGCTTTGAACGATGCTTCAGCTTGCGGCAGCAGCGTGTCGCGATAGAGCTTGACGCGCTTCTCTGCGGCCAATACCTCGATCTGCGCTTGCCGAATCTCAAGGAACACCGTTGTCGCGCGCGCATCGAGTTTCGCCTGCGACACATCAGTCGCCGCATCGGCCTGCTTCGCTTCTCCTTCATGGCGCTCGCGATTCAACCAGGGAAGATTCATCGACACTTCGCCCATATACGCGTTGCGCGCCAGAGAACCAGTTGGCATCAGCATGTACCCTAGACCGACGGTGAAGTCGGGCTTCATAGCAAGCCGTGTCAGCTTTCCCTCATCCCTGGACTTTGCAATCTGCGTGCGCAAGGCCGCCAACTCTGGGCGGTGCTCGATGGCCGTGCGCTTCAAGTCCTCGATGGAGGGCAGCGCAGCAGGACTTGCGTAGCTGCCAGCAATTTCGATTGCTTCGTCCGGAGGCCGTCCCATCAAAGCATTCAACTGTGCGCGCGCGTTGTCTCGCTCTTCTTCAAGTTCGATGATCTGTTCGTTCAGCCGAGTCAGCACCATCTGCGCGCGTAGTACGTCTGCCTGCGGTGCCTTGCCGGTGGTGTATTCAGCAAGCGCCGCAGCCAGAGCCTCTTTCAGCAGCGAACTCTGACGCGCCTGTAACCGCACTTCGTCCGCATTGCGCATCAGATCGATGCAGAGTTTGCGGACTTCGACGGAGACCTCCTGCCGCAGAGTCTCCAGATCATTGGCCGCTACGCCTGCATCGTCCTCCGCCAGCCTTGCGTGCTGATCCCGCTTCTGGCGGCTGGGGAAGGTCTGTTGTAGTGACACCATGAGTTGCGCCTGATTCAGATCCCATGGCCGGCGTAGTGGTGTATCCCAGTCGCGCATCATCAGCATGGGATCTTCGAGGCTGCGCGCGGTCGCGGTTTTCATCTGTGCCAGCGACAAACGCCGCACAGCCGTGCGAATCTCAGGGTTGCTTTCAAGGGCAGCCGCAACGGCATCATCAACAGACAAAGACGGAGCAGCCGCGTCTGAAATCGAGAGATCGGGCGTAACAACGGAGCGCGGCTCCGTCTGCCCGAAACAGGTAATCGACAGCGCCAGCACTAAAGGCGCTAGAACATAGATGGGTTTCACTCTTCAACTCCGCGTGAATCGGCAAAAGGAGAAATGCCAGGGCGTAGAGAGACGCACCCCGGAGAGCCAATTCGGAAGTGAAGATTTAGATTCTTAAGATAAATGCGCCCGTAGGCGGAGAGTGCGGAGGAATCACGGATAATACCGGGAATTCGCTCGATGAGGCAGATTCATCCAGCGAGACGAACGCCCGCACAACTGTCACTGGAGCCGAACCGGGAAGGTTGGGCGCAACGACGATGGCTGCCGGTGGAGCGCTGGCGGTGCAGCAATTTGTCCGGACGGATTGGTTGGACTTGGATGCGTGCGAGCAGCAACTGTGCGCGGCTCTATGCGACGGTTGCAGGCAAATCCCAAACGGCGCAAGCAATGAGCCCATCAAAACAATGGCCACCGCCGCGCGTTGAAAAACACCGTTTCGCATGACCGCAGTCTACCACAATATCGATTACACGGAGTGATGTACATCACAGGATGGCGTTGGGTGTGGGTGGAGGTTCCCAAGCAGTCCTTATAGATGTCCAACTCTACTCCCAAGCAAATTCTTGTAGATTGCTTGGAATCATCCATAGGCCAGAGCCGATTTGCTGCTCAGAAGAAACCTCTTCGGCGGATGGAACCGGCGATTTCTGAACAAAGCTGCTTCCGCGGAATCCTGGATTTACGCGAACAGCCCAAAGCACTCATCGACGGTATATTACACTTCGACTTCTGGATAGGTATTCGCAAACGTCGTAGTGTTTTCTTGACGGCCAGGCCACGATGGGCAACCCGAAAACTGACCATCCACGACAGCTCACGATGGTTGCTTCACACCCTTCGCGCAGCGCCAAGACATTGAAAATGCTCATATTGACGGCAAGTGATAGTTCCCAGCTATCACCTGATAAATAGAAAGTATTGGACGGCGGAATCGAGTCGTCATACGCTCACGGCATATCGCGGCCCGACCTGGGCCGCTGGAGGTGCCGATGAACGTCCTGCATACGCCCACCGTTCGGCGCTCGATTGCCCGCTGGCAACCGTTGCGCCGACTTCGTCCCACGCTCAGCCTCTTCGCTCTGCTGATCCTCTTTCCGGCGCTTGCCGTCGCGCAGTCGCCGTTCGATACGGGATTCACCGCAATGCAAACCCTCTTCACAGGCACGATTGCGAAGGTTGCCAGTTTGATCGCAATCGTGGTTGGCGGCTATCAGTTCGCACACGGCGAACCGGGCGCCAAGAAGACCCTGGCCGGTGTCGCAGCCGGCACGGGAATTGCTGTGATGGCTACCAACGTACTGACTTGGCTATGGGGCGTATAGACAACTCCCCCAGCCGTGTTCAACATAACCAACCCAACCATTTCTCAAGCTGTGAGGGGCGAGGATGCAGACACACACTACAACCCGGCGGAGGAATCGGGTCTACAAAAGCCTGCACAAGCCCCTCACGTACCTTGGCATTGAGCGAACACTGTTCTACTTCACCTGCGTTGGTGCAGTAGGCGTCTTCAACCTCTTCAACAGCCTGCTCGCCGGAGTTGCCGTTTTCGTCGGCGGCTTCGCGTTTGGCCATTGGGTCACGAATACCGATCCAGCTTTCTTGCGCATCCTCGCAAAATCGGAGCGATACAACGTGCGCTACGACGCCGCCAAACAGATAGTTCCCCGCATGGAGGTGATCTGATGCTGCGACTCGATAAGGTCATTAAGCCGTGGAAAGAGGCGGCTGCGCTCAACAACCACATCAATTTGTATGGATTCTGGAACGAGAGTGCGTTTCTCACAAAAAGCGGCGACGTGGGTATGGTGTTGCACGTCTCCGGCGTGGACTACGAGAGTCTCGACCAAGGCGAACAGGAATACGCCGTCAAGCGCCTGGAGGCCGCACTAAAAGCGTTCGGCCCCGGCTTTCATGTCTATCAATACCTGATCAAACAGAACCGACCGGAGATCCCGTTTGCGCATTACGAAGACCCGGTTGTAGAAGCTGCCATCGAACAGCGGCGGCAGTTCTTTGAGGCCAAGCGCGACCGGCTCTATCAAATCGAAATCTTCTATTGCATCGTTCTCGAAGGCGCACGTTCAAAGACCGGCGTCGGCGCGGCGCTTGCCCGCTTGTTGCGCGATCCGGCCGGAGCGATGGATGAACTGAAAACGCAGTTTACCAATAGCAGCATGAAAAAGCTGTTGCGAACGCAGATCGAAGGCGACGTCGCGAGGCTTCAACAATGCGTCCAGGCATTCACGCGCCAGCTCAGTGATTTCATTGAGATCGAGATTCTGAATCAACAAGCGCAGTTTAGGTTCCTTCGCCGGCTGCTCAATTACGACGAATGGCGCATTGCAGGCAAGCCGCAATCCACGCAGTTTCTCGACTATCAGGTTGTGAATTCCAACATCGAGGCCGAGCGCGACCATCTGCGCGTGGGCGACCACTTCATCCGTGTACTGACCATGAAAGAGGCGATCACAGAGACTCGGCCTCTTGTGCTCGATTCACTATTGAAGATTGCAGCTAACTTTTATGTCATAACGGAATGGATGCCCATGGCAACCGATCAGGCCCGCAAGGAAGTCAACAAGCGCCGCCGCCACTTCAACGTATCAAAAACCGGCTTCATCTCGCAGATGGGCAACGACGCGACGAAGACCAATCCGCGCGATGTCCTGGTCGATGAATCGAAGCAGGCAGACATCGAAAACCTTGGCGATTGCCTGCGTGCGCTGGGCGACGGCCAACAGCTTGGCGATTTCTCCCTGACCATCGTTTTGTATGACCGCTCGAAGGTGGAGCTTGAGCGCTTTGTCGGCGAATTCACCGGCGTCTTCACTAACGCCGACGGGAATCTATTCATCGAGACCTACAACCAGCTCAACGCCTACTTCGCCACGGTTCCCGGCAATTATGCCTTGAATCTCCGCAGGCTGTACCTGCTCAATACGAACTATGCCGACCTCTCATTCCTGTTTACGATCCTTCCCGGCGAGAAAACGAACGCGCATCTTGGCTCGGAGTACCTCGCCGCGTTGGAGACAGACAATAGCACGCCGTACTTTCTCAACCTCCACAATGGCGAAGTCGCGCACACGCTCATCCTGGGAATGACCGGATCAGGCAAATCATATTTCTGCAATTTTATTCTGCAAAACGCACAGAAGTACGCGCCACTTACGTTCATCTTCGATATCGGCGGGAGCTTCGAGTCGCTCACGACAATCTTCGGCGGAAGCTATCTCAACGTCGGGCAGGAGGCGCGGGATTTTACCATCAACCCGTTTTCGCTCCCGCAGACCAAGGAGAACCTGCAATTCCTCTTCAGCTTCTTCCGTGTGCTCATAGAGGGCAATGAGCAGCGTTACCGGCTCGACTTCAAAGAGGAGCGCAAGCTGTGGAATGCAATCGAGCGCGTATACGTGCTGGAGCCAGCGCAACGGACACTTTCCAACTTCGCCGACATCATCGGCGAACTGAAGGACCGCCTACATCGCTGGACGCGCGGTGGACAGCATGGAGTTCTCTTCGATAACACCGAAGACACGCTTTCGTTCAGCCGCTTTCAGACGTTCAACTTTGCCGGGTGGGGCGACGCGCCGGATGTGCTGGAGCCACTGCTCTTCTATGTACTGCATCGGGCAAGCAACGAAATCGCCGACGCGAAGAAGCTGGCAACCTTCAAGCTATTTCTGCTTGACGAGGCATGGCTCTTCATCAAGAACGAGACCATCCGAAACTATGTCGTGCAGGCGCAGAAGACCTGGCGCAAGCACAACGCCGCCATGATTCTTGCCACGCAGTCCATCAAGGAATTAGAGGAATCGGGTATGTTGCAGATCGTCTCCGAGAGCTGCCCAACGAAGATATTCCTTGCGAACCCGGAGATGAACCGGGACGTGTACCGTGAGGCGTTTCACCTCAACGACACCGAACTCGATCTGATTTCCGGACTTATTCCTCCAGGACAAATGCTCATTCGCAAGGCGCAAACCTCGAAGAAGGTCCAGTTGAATGTCGATTCCGTCTCGCACTGGATGGCGACGAACAATGCCCGCGACAACCTCAAAAAACGCGACTACTTCGAGCGTTACGGCATCGCCGACGGCCTTCGTCGGCTCGCTGAGGACTTTCCCTTCCGGCCACGCTCTCAGGCCGGCGTCGTTACCCACAACCTCCAAGGAGTTACCGCATGAAATGCACATACGTCTGCATCGCCGGGATTGCCCTGGCGATTTCCTCCGTTGCGGCCGCCGCGCAAGAAGCGCAGGCGCGGACTGTCCAGTACCACTCGCAGGACATCGTACCCATTCACGCCAAACTGAAGTACACGACGTTGATCGAAGTTCCGCCCACAGAGAAGATCATGGAGGCCGCGACCGGCGACAAGGATTTCTGGATTGTCGATGTGGTGGGCAATTTCTGCTTTGTCCATCCGGCCAAAGCTGGCATCAGTTCCAACCTCAACCTCATCACCGACAAAGGCAACATCTATTCGTTCACATTGCAGGACATATCAGGGACACCCCAGACGCCAGACCTGAAGGTGCTGATTGAACCTGCCGACCACTCCTCGATTGTCGCAGCCAGCGGTCCTCCGCAGTTTGTGCCTGCCGCTCAACTGGAGCAGTCGAGACAGCAGCTTGCCGCTCTGCAATCTCACGTTGAGCAGGCTGTGGATGAATACAAGAGCGCGTACCCAACAAAACTCAAGTTCGATTACGTCTACAAGCGCAACGAAGCTCCCTTCGATATTCAGTCGATCTATCACGACGACAAATTCACCTACATCAAAACCAATGCGCCGGAGAAGTTCAGCGTGTACGAGATGAGGGATGGCAAGCCCAACCTCATTACCTATGACCTCCGGGACGGGACGTACATTATCCCGAAGGTAATGGACTCGGGCTACGTCGAGCTTGGCAATAAGCGGATGGACTTCACGCGAAAGGGATAATCGCCATGACCGAGAACAACTTCATTCCCCCGGCAGAGGCGCCGGCCGAACGTCCAATCGAGCCTACACTGCGCCGTGCGGCACTCGACCCAAAGGGCGTTCTGCAAAAGAACCTCAAGACCTTTGTGTACCTTGGCGCGGCCTTGCTGGTCATCGTCGCGGCGCTCTTCAGCTCAACCGGCAAGAAGACGCCCGCGCAGGCGGCAGCGAAGGGCCAGCCGCCGCAGCCCATGCTCCAGGACAACACCGAAAACAATGTGCAGGACTTGAAGAACCAACTCAAGGCCCAACAAGACAAAGACAGGCAGCAGGCCGCGACCGCCGCTGCTCCTGGCAGCGATCCCGCGCTCACGGTAAATTCCGGACTCACGGCAGCGACGCCCGCGCAACAGGTAGCCGCTGGGGCCTACGGACCGACTGGCGTTGCCGCGCTCTGCGCTCCGGGCCAGCCCTGCCCGCAAGCGGGCTACGGGCAGCCGGGGAATGCACAGTCCCAACTCAGCCCGGAACAACAACAGACGCAGTTAATCGCCGCAAAGGAGCGTGCACGAGTTGATGATGCACGCTTTGCTTCCAATCTCGTGTACTCGCTTGTCCCTGTGCAGACACAAGAACAGGCGCCGCAACAGAGTGTGACGCAGAACGTACCGGCCGTACGGCGACAGGCAGACTCTAGCCTTGTTTCGTCGCGAGCAGCCGGTGATCCTCCGGCTACGGAGAGCGGATACAAGCGTCCTATCGAGGCAAACATTGATTCAGCTGTCGGACAGCCTTATCTCGTCTATGAGGGTTCGGTTCTCGATACCGTATTGATGAATCGTCTGGACGGCGACGCCGCTGGCCCGGTCAAGGTTCTCGTCTCGAATCCGCTCTACTCGCACGACCACCAGCACGTCATCATCCCTGAAGGAACGGTCGTACTTGGCGAAGCGAAAAAAATAGGCTCCGCTGGATTCGGCCAACAGCGGCGCATGGCCGTCGTCTTTCACCGCCTCATTATGCCGGACGGATACTCTGTCGATCTCGACCAGTTCCACGGTCTCGACCAGATCGGCGAGGAAGGGCTAAAGGACAAGGTAAACAACCACTACTTTGAAATCTTCGGCGCTTCCATAGCCCTGGGAATAATTTCGGGAGCAGGCGAGATTACCGAGGGCGGCGGCACGATCTCCACCAGTGGCTCTCAGGCTTTTACCACTGGCACCGCGGCCAGTGTTTCGCAGTCGGCAAACACCATCCTTGACCGCTTCATGCAGATACCGCCAACCATCACGATTCGGGAGGGGCATCGCGTGAAGATTTACTTCACACAGGACATGCTCCTGCCTGCTTATGAAAACCACACCATACCGCAGACGTTCTGAGGAGGTTACCAATGAAGAACATCTCTCTCCCTGTCATTGCTCTTCTGGCTTTCACCATTGCATTCACTGGCTGTAAGAAGCAGGAGCAGTGCGCAACCGGCGATTCGCCCGCAGTCTGCAAAGCAGTGCAGGAGTGCTTTGCGTCGGGCACTTCCACCGTAGTTTGCCGCGAAGCGGAGAAAGACGCCAACAAACAGAGAACGGATTATCCCGCCGCTAACAGCGGTGCTGCTGATGCTCTCAACTATGACTCGTTGAAGGCAGTTCAGAAGCCCGCATCCAAACAGCCATCCAAACAGTAACCGAAGCGTTCGTCACTTTCCGCAAAGGAGACTTGGTATGAATCGTCTTTCGCTCACCGTTACGCTCACCCTCTTTGCCGGCGCAACCGCAGCGCACGCGCAGTTCGGCTCCGGCGTCGTCTTCGACCCCACCCAATCCGGCCATGCCATTGTGCAAATCCAACATGAAGAACAATCGCTTGTCAATGAAGCCCAGCAGATTGAGAACGGAACAAAGATCTTTACCAACACCGTAAAGATCGCGACGACAGCCCTGCAAACCTACAACACCGTGCATCAGCAGTACACCCTTTATCGCCAGATGATGAACTCGCCAAACATGCTCTATCAGCGGTTTCTTTCGCCCCGCAGCGACCTGATGCTGATGCAGCAAATCTCCAACACATACGGCAATTCGATGGGATGGCTCAATGCGTCGAATACGGGATCGGGAGCTGCCGCTTCGTATCAGCAAGCGGTTGTGCCCCGCACTCCCAACATGGTTCCCGGATATGGGACAACGAGCGCCATCGGACAACAGCAGATTGCCGCACAAGGAGCCACCATCGACATCGGCGATTCCGTAATGAGCACCAATCTGCAAGTTCTGGGAACGATACGCGCAAACCAGATCGCACGGCAGACAGACATCACCAATCTTGAGAACGCAACGCTCACTCAAGACCCCTCACAACAGACCATCATGGCCACGCTGCAACGCATCAATCTGGCCTTGCTCTTGGAACTGCGCAATCAGCAGGACGCCAACCAGATCAATGTCAACCTTGCACTGCAACAGATGGTCGCGCAAAAGCAGCAGCAGGACGCTTTGAAAGTCGGATTCATGGACGCCGGTAATTTCAATAGCACCTACCAGACTCAGGTTGCCCCGGCCTATAACGGCGCGGCGCAAGCCCTGTCGTATTGACCCTAAACCACAGAGAGCGAGGCACATCATGGGCATACTCAATTGGATTCTTCAGGGATGCGATTCCTTGGCCACCACAGCATCGCCGTCGATTGATGCACTTGGCCTACGCATGTGCATCGCTCTCGCCACCATCATGCTGGTTTGGTTCGGGGTTCAGGAAGCGCTTGCCTCCGCGAGCGGCGGCCCAGGCTTCAACATGGGGAAGTTTGTAAGCTTCTTCATGCTCATTACCTTCGCCTACACAATGGTGAAGTTCTACGACAGTTCCATCCCAGGCGTTGGCTATTCGTTGCGCGGCTTTATCAACGGCGGCGCACAGTACCTTGTATCGGTCATTGGAACCGACAGCGTAACCAGTATCCAGAACACTTTGAGTCAAGCACAATCAACGGGTGGGCCAGGGATTGCGAAGGCCATGATGAATCCCTACTATGCCCTTGTCTACGTGATTATGCAGGTGATGATTGCGGTGCTCGCCGCGGTCGTCAGTGCCATTATCGCCTACGGCGCAGTCGGCAGCGCGGTCATCGGATTGCTTGGTCCAATATTCATCCCTTTCCTCGTCTTTCAGAAACTTGATTTTCTGTTTTGGGGATGGCTCCGCGCATTCATTGGCTTCTGCTTCTACAAGGTGTTGGCCGCTGCCGTATTCAGCATCCTTGGTCATCTGCTGGCGCAATACTACACGCAGCTTGTCGCGTTCTCCGACCCCGGCAACATGATCCAGCAATTGCCGTTGCTGATTCTTCTCGTCCTGGTCAATATCTACATCCTGTTCAAGATTCCAGCGATGACGCAGTCGCTCTTCAGCGGCCACGCAGGCGGCGGCGATAGCGGGCTGGTTGGAGCGATGATGGCTGTGCGCGCTGTGATGATGGCCGCGGCTTGAGGAGATAACGATGAGCACACAGATAAACGCAACACCGGAGATTACGCGAGCCGCCGAACGGTATCTCGAACAGTATGGCGACCCGCTGGTGATGAACACCTATTTGAAGGTTACGATACTTGTGCTTGCCGCTGTCTGTCTCGCGCTGGCTGCGCTCACCTTCATGAGTCACAGAGCCCTTGCCAATATGCACCCCATGATCGTTCGTATCAACGACGTGGGCCGCGCGGAAGCAATCGACTATCGCAACTTCAATTACCGCCCGCAGGAGGCGGAGAACAAGTATTACCTTACGCGCTGGGCGGAGTTGTATTTCAGCCGCAATCGCTTCACCATTGAGCGCGATCAGACCAGCGCGCTCTATTTTCTCAACAGTGATGTTCAGCGGGCTGTGATCGACCAGGAGCGCAAGGACAACATCATCCCGACTTACATCAAAGACAGCTCGCTTCCGTATGTCGATGTCGAGGTGAAGGAGGTCGTCTTGGACGATCTCCGGCAATCGCCTTATTCGGCGCGCATTGAGTTCGTGAAGGTGTTTACAAATCCGGCGGACCATAGTGAGCTGAAACGCGAGCGTTGGACGGCCACCGTCACCTACGTCTTCCGGGAGAACGTGAAGAATAACGAACTGGCCGTGAACCCTCTCGGATTGACTATCGTCCGCTTCCGGGCCGACCAGGCGTTCGAGTAACGTTCGACCGAAGCCATCCCATACGAGGCGTTTTCCATGTCCTTTCGCGGTCACAAATCGCGGCAGCTACACCCTTCGTTTCTTCGCAGGCGGAAAAGCGCGTCCCAACTCGCGCTGAGACGGTTTGGCCGCTCGCTTCGGTCGTCCCTTGTGCTGGCGTCAAGCAGAATGTTCAGCCGCGACAGGCGCGGGTTTGGCACGCCGGGAATGCCTTGGTCTATGCAGATCATGAAGCGTTCGTCTCTGGTGTTTCTCCCATGCTTGTCCGGTCACACGCTTCGGGCCTCTTCCGGCGCCAGGCGGCACGTCGCCGCTCTGCTTTCCGGACTCCTCTCCCAAAGCAAGTTTGGGTCCCTGCTCCAGAATGCGCGGCTTGGCACTTGGGAGCCGGGCCTCTCGCTCAGGCTTCGCCAATGGGTGACCCGGCCAATCCGGGAATTCAACTTAGGAGACTTCACCATGTATCAGAATCGCATTACGCTCATCGGCTTCCTCGGCAACGACGCCACCACCCACACCGCCAACAACGCCAGCTTCACCGTTCTCTCGCTTGCCACCAAGAGTTCGTACAAGGACAAGAAGACCGGCGAATACAAGGGCCACACCGAGTGGCATCGCTGCATCGTCTGGGGCCGGCTCTCAGACTATGCGAAGACGCTCACGAAGGGCGCGCATTTGTCCGTCGAAGGCGAGCTTCGTAGCCGCGAACAAACGAACAAGAAGACCAACGCCAAGCAGCGCGTATGGGAAGTGCGCGTAGCTTCGATCTTGAAGCTCGACCGCGCAGAAAAGGTCAGCCCGGAAGAGGCGGAAGAAGCAACCGAGGACGTGCCCGAATAGGGCACGTTCTCTTTCTCGGAAGGCTCGGTTTACGCCGGGCCTTCAACACTGTGAGGCGCGCATGAGCTTCGAGTTGATCCTACCGTTCCTTCGGCCCATCGAGCCGCTCTTACTCGACGAGAGCGTCAGCGAAATCATGGGCAATCCCGACTCGACGTGGTGGTACGAGCGCGACGGCATTCTTCGGCATGAACCGACCATCGAGTTCGACCCGGCGCGGCTGCGCACGGGTCTCGAAGTCGTTGCCAACAAACTCGGCAAGAAGCTCGACGAAGACAACCCACTTCTCAACGCGCAGCTTCCCGACGGGAGCCGTCTCGCAGCGGTGATTCCCCCTGTAGTCCGGCCCGCGCCGGCAATGGTGATTCGCAAGTTCACCAGCCGCCACTTCACTGTCGATGATTTGATCGCTCGTGGGACGCTGACGCGCCCGCTTGCTGAGTTCCTGGCCGCACAGATCGAGCGTGGCCAAACCATCCTTATCAGTGGCGGCACCGGGACTGGCAAGACCACGCTCTTGAACATTCTCGGGCAGTCGATCCCCGACCACGAACGCATCGTCGTAATCGAGGATACCGCCGAGCTGCGCATCGAGAAGCCAAACGTGATGGCCGTCGAATGCCAGATTGATACCCACCGGCAGCCAGTCACTTTCGACGACCTGCTGAAGGCCGCACTCCGCTGGCGTCCAGACCGCATCATCCTCGGCGAGGTGCGCGGAACCGAGGCGCGTACGCTCCTCGATTCCTTCAACACTGGCCACTCCGGTTCACTCGCCACCATTCATGCCAACTCGGCCGCAAAGGCGCTTCGCCGCTTTGCGAACCTCGTGCTGCGCAGCCACTCGCAGGCGACCTTTGAGGACGTGGAAGCCGAGATTGGCGAGGCCGTCGATCTCGTGATTCATGTGGAGCGCGAGCCGGGGCGCAGAGTCATCCGTGAAGTGCTGCGCATGAACGGCTACAATCGCGGCACTCAGAGTTTCCAAACGGAGTTCGTTTACCAGACTGGAAGCCACGGAATAGAGGAGATAAAGCCATGCTGAAAGCCATCTTCAAAGCGTCCGTTTCCCGTGGGCAACCCGCCGCTCATATACGCCGGGATGCCGATATCGCTTCGGCTCGCCTTTGGTTGGCCGAAGGCTTTCCGGTGGCGGACATTCTCACTATGCTTGAAGTCCGCCATCGCTTCGAGTTTTCCCTGCACTTAACGTGTGCTTATGCGGTCGAGATTCTTATGGCTGCAAAAGCAGAGAATAACCACACCAACCACCTTCAAATCACACATCGAAAGGAGCAGTTCCATGCCGTTGCTTGAGATCGTTCAAACCCGCCAGATCACCGCTTCGATCCGCCTTGACGTAACCACCGCCGAGCAGATCGACCGGTACGCAGCCTTTCTCCACGCCTCAGCCGATGAGGTCGTGGACAAGGCGCTAGCCTACGTCTTCGCCAAGGACCGCGACTTTCAGGAGTTCCTTCGGACTCCAGAAGCCGCTCGTGCCGCGCAGAGCCTTCGCATCCGTCACTCTCCGCAGAATGGGGCAGCGCCGGAGCCAGTCGTGCTGCCTGCCAAGCCCGCAAGAGCTGTAGAGGTCGCTAGTGAATCGCGCCCTCGCAGTTAGTGGTGCAACCGTCAGCAGCCCGTTCGGTGCTGCGCACCGGGTGTATCTCGACACTCCACCCCTGAAAGGTAACTGCCTAGATACTTTGGTATCTGGATAGATACCACTGAAAAGCAAGAACTTCGCAAAACACGGTATCTGCCCGGATACCGGCGTAAACAAGGATCGGAGGTTACAAATGGCTGAGGTTCACACCATTGAAGAACGAAGCTCAGATAAGCTGCACGGACGTGACCGCCGCTCGCTCAATCTGAGTACGAAGCTCACGGCCATCGAAGCAAAGGCCATCGAGGAGGCTGCATCGCGCGCTGGAAAAACACCGAGTGAATGGGCGCGTGATGTCTTGCTCCGCAGCGAAACCGGCCGACCATCCGAGATCGAACTGCACATCTTCACCGAACTTGTCGGCCTCCAGATGCTTTTGATGGACACACTCGAACCTATCTTGCGCGGCGAGAAGATGACCCATGAGCAGGTAAAGATTCTCTTCCGTCAAGTGCAGACAACCAAGGCCGCGAAGGCGCAGGAACTCCTCGCCAAGCGCAGCCAGAAACAGGAGAAGTAGCCATGCCAACCGTTCAACAATGGGGCCGCAGGGAGTCCATCATCTGGCCGCCGCGCGGCTATCTCTACACGCTCGGAGCGTTCTTTCTCGCCTGCGTTGCGACGGCGTTTTTCGTCTACTTGCGCCTCAACTTTGGCCTGCCGCCGCTTCAACGCTATTACATTCCGTACTACCTGCGCAGCGAAACTGCGGGTATTACGCGTTCTGTGAGCAAGTACCAGATGCTCTATGTGACAGACGGCGAAACGCAGAGCAGAATTGCCCTCGAAGCCGATGTGCAGCCCGGCTCCACACCGCAATTCGGAGGCCAGCCATTGCCGATGACGATTACCCCGCAAGCCTCAGCCAATAACCTCTACTACCTCGCCCGCGAGGCTCCGCGTGAGTATCAAAACAAGGTGATTCACGCATGGATTGCACACTGGATTTATGGAGACGTTCCGCTCTACGATCTCTTCAAAATGCAGATTCTCTTTGGCCTTGCGGCGTTCTTCTTGCAGCTACCGTTTTCGATTCGCAAAGACATCGAACGCATCAAGCGATTGCGCTACGGACGCCGGCTCAAAGGTCCGGTCCTTGTAAATGCAAAGGAGTTCACCGCGGCCGTATCCGGTAACGGCATTGGAATCAAAACGAATGATTTCAAGCTCCCGTTGCGCATTCCGCGTGACGCCGAGAACAAGCACTTTCTGATTGTGGGCGATACTGGTTCCGGTAAGTCGAGCATCATCCGCCAGATGCTCTACCAGGTAGATGCGCGTGGAGACAGCGCCATCGTCTATGACCCCGCCTGCGAGTTTGTGAAGCAGTTCTACGATCCACACCGCGGCGACATCGTTCTCAATCCGCTTGACGCCCGGATGCCCTATTGGAACCCGTCGAAGGAGCTGCGCCGCAAGGCCGAAGCGAAGGCACTGGCGGTCTCGCTTTATCAGCCGGAAGGTGTGAGCAACCGCTTTTTCGTTGAGGCTCCGCAGAAGATATTCGCTCATCTGCTCAGCTATCTACCGACGCCGGAAGACCTGATTAAGTGGATGTCAGACCCGGCGGAGATCGACCGCCGCGTCAAGGGCACGGAGTATTGGATGCTGATTGATCCAAAGGCACCGCAGCAGCGGACGGGCGTTCTCGGCTCCCTCAATATGAGCGCGGACAGCTTCCGGTTACTGCCAAAGGAGGACGAGACAACTTCGGTTTGGACGGCAACCAAATGGGCCGAGACGCGGCGTGGTTGGATCTTCATCACATCGCGTCCGACGATGCGCGAGGCGCTTCGCCCGCTCATCAGTCTGTGGATCGACACGCTGGTTTTGCGTCTATTGAATGAGCCAATGCCGGACCAGAAGCCGGTTTGGTTTGTCATTGATGAGCTGGCCAGCCTACAACGGCTGCCACAACTCCACACGGCCATAACAGAAAATCGCAAATCGCAGAACCCGGTCATCCTTGGCTTTCAAGGCCGCAGCCAGATGGAGGCCCGATACGGCGAAGATTCCGAGGCGATGCTCTCTCAGCCTGCCACCAAAATCTTTCTGCGTACAACCGAGCCACGCGCGGCCAAGTGGGTCAGCGAGGCTATCGGAGAGGTAGAGATTGAAAGGCTCCGCGAGACGCACTATGACGGCACTCGCCGAGGCCACAACTTCATGCTAGACCGCCAGACGGAGCCACTTGTACTGCCGTCCGAGGTCTCCGGCCTTGACGATCTGCGCGGCTATCTCAAATACGGCAATCACGTTGCGCGATTCACGTTCCCGTTCATTGCGCTCGAAGAGAAGAGTCCCGGCTTCGATGAGCGCCCGATGGATGACCTTATCGTGCCCAGCACGCCGCTCCCGGTAGAGACGGAGGCCGCTCAGGGCAACTTCTTGTTTCCCGAATACGCAGTTCAATCTGCCGGACACGAGGTAAGTTGAAGAGCCATGCTGACCATCTCCAAGCCGCTTTCCGCAGGCCAGGCGCAGAGCTACCACTCGAAGGAGTTCACCGCGAGGGAACAGAACTATTGGTCCCAGCAAGGCGTGATTGCTGGCGAGTGGCAAGGCCGACTGGCCGCACAGTTCGGCCTTGCCGGAGCGGTCTCCGCCGAGGACTTTGCCAAGCTCAGTCAGGGCCAACATCCTGCAACTAGCGAACAGCTTGTCCGCCAACGCGCGTCTTATGAATACCAGGATGCCGATGGCAAAACCATCAAGACTATGGAGCACCGCGCCGGTTGGGACGCAACCTTTTCCGCGCCCAAATCCATCTCACTCACCGCGCTTGTTGGCAGTGATGACAACGTGCGCATGGCCCACCGTGAAAGCGTTCGCGTAGCGCTTGAGCAACTTGAAAACTACGCGCAAGCCCGCATAGGCGGGAACCACCCGCCCGAAACAACGGCCAAATTCATCGCTGCCAAGTTTGAACACGACACAGCCCGCCCGGTCGATGGCTACGTTGCTCCGCAACTTCACACGCACGCCGTTGTCTTCAACGTCACCGAACGCGACAACGGCCAGCCCCGCGCCATCCAGCCGCAAAGCCTTTTCGCCTCGCAGCAGTTCGCAACCGCTGTCTATCAATCGGAGCTGACCTACCGGCTTCGCCAACTCGGCTACGAGATCTCCGTTGGCCGCAGTGGCGCGCCGGAGATCAAGGGATACACGCAGGAGTACCTTGACGCATCGAGTCCGCGCAGCCAGCAGATTCGCGCGTACCTTGAGCGCACTGGGCGCACAGGTTCAGAGGCCGCGGAGATTGCCGCACATTCTACGCGCGACCGCAAGGAGATTCATTCGCCCGCCGAAGTCATGGCAGCGCATCGCAAGCTCGCTGCCGACTTCGGCCACCAGGCAGAAGCCGTCGTCCGTGCTGCCTACGAACGCCTTCAGCATCAGGAGAAGCCCGTGAATGCCATTGACCGCATTCGAGAATCGCTCACATTTTCCCGCGACAAAAACTTCGAGCGCGAGGCTGTCGTCGATGAGCGGACGCTGATCCGCGACGGCCTTCGCCGCGGCATGGGCGAGGTGACCTATTCCCAGGTTCGCGGCAACCTCGATGCCCGACTTGCATCCGGCGAATTTCAGATTGTCGAGCGGTCACAGAGCACGCCAGCCCGCCAGTTCACCACCGCAAAAACCATCGAAGCCGAGCAGGAGATCGTTCGCCATGTGCGCGAGGGCCAGAATCAGGTCGAGCCGGTTCTAACCCGCCAGCAGGCCGTCACAGTGGCCGACCGCCATCCGCATCTCAACCGCGCACAGCAGAGCGTGGTTGAGGATGTTCTCAGTTCGCCAGACCGCATCCAGGGCATTCAAGGATTCGCTGGCGCAGGCAAGACTACTACTCTTTCCGTCCTCCGTGACACTGCCGAATCCAATGGTTACGCGGTCGAGGGCTTCGCCCCGACCTCCCGAGCCGCCCGCCAGTTGAATGAGGCCGGCGTCGAGTCAGGAACCCTGCAAGGGTTCCTTGCCCGTTCGCCCAATCCTGCCACTCTGGAGCAACGGCACTTCTACTTTGTCGATGAGTCAAGCCTTGCCAGCACCAACCAGATGCACGAGTTCCTTGCGCGCCTCGGCCCCAACGACCGTGTCCTTTTGATCGGCGACACGCGCCAACACCAAGGCGTTGAAGCAGGCCGCCCCTTCGAGCAGTTGCAGGAGGCCGGAATGCGCACGGCCAAGCTCGACGAGATCGTTCGCCAGAAAGACCCGGCGCTCAAATCCGCCGTCGAGTTGCTGGCCAATGGTCGGGTCTCCGCCGCCCTTGAATCGCTCCAGCAACAGGGTCGCGTGAAGGAAATCCCCGGCACCGAAGAGCGCATCCGCGCCATCGCCAGGAGCTACGTCGAGTCACCCGAAAAGACCCTGATCGTCTCGCCAGACAACGCATCCCGCCGTGAATTGAACGTCGCAGTGCGGCAGGAGTTGAAAGCCAACGGAACCCTTGCTCCAGAGGACCACAGCTTCCGCGTACTCGTTCAGCGCCAGGACATGACTGGCGCTGAACGCTCCTGGGCCAGCCACTACGAGATCAACGATGTGGTGCGCTATTCGCGCGGCAGCAAGGTTACCGGAATCGAGGCCGGAACCTACGGAGCCGTGGCCGCGATCAACCCCGCCGCCAACCTGCTCACCGTCGAGAAATCCTCCGGCGAGCAGACCACCTACGATCCGCGCCGCCTGACCGGTGTCAGCGTCTACCGCGAGATCAACCGCGAGTTCTCCATAGGCGACCGCATCCAATTCACCGCGCCGGATAAGTCGCTTGGCGTCGCCAACCGCGACCTTGCCGCCATCGAATCCATCGCGCCGGACGGCCGTATCTCGGCCCGTCTCGACAACAACCGCCAAGTCGAATTCAACGCTCAGGAGCACCGCCACTTCGACCACGGGTATGCCGTGACAAGCCACAGTTCCCAGGGCCTCACCGCCGAGCGCGTCCTCGTCAACGCCGATACCGGCGTCCACCCGGACCTGCTCAACTCCCGCTTCTGCTACGTTTCCATCTCCCGCGCCAGCCACGAGGCCACTCTTTTTACTGACGATATGGACAAGCTCAGCCCGCAACTCAGCGCCGATGTATCGAAAACTTCCGCACTCGAAGTCTCTCAAACACCGTCCATTGCCCAGGGAATGGAAATGGGAATCTGACGGAGGCAAAAAGTAGAATGGAGGCTGCGTCGGCCTCCACTACGTCCGCGGTCGAACCCACGGACAAGAAACGGAGGAATCGCAATGACCGATCTGACCATCATGCCTGAGAACTACGACAATATACACACTGGAATCGTCGAACTACTCAAAGCGGCACGCTCCGCTGCCGCCAGAAATGTCAATTCGATCATGACTGCGACATACTGGGAAATTGGGCGACGCATCGTGACACTCGAACAGGGCGGGGAGCACCGTGCCGAATACGGTGAGCAGCTTATCGAACAACTTGCTGGGGATCTGACGCGGCAATTTGGCAGAGGATTTGGACGAGCAAATCTCTGGCAAATGCGGGCATTCTACCGCGCATGGCCGGAGGGGCAAATTCTCCAGACACTGTCTGGAGAATTTGCAACCTCTATTACTTTCAATAGTATAGGCGGTATTTCTTCAACCGTTTCTGCTCTCGCATCTCGCTTTACATTGCCGTGGTCAGCCTACGTTCGGCTACTATCGGTCAAGAACCCGGAAGCGCGGAACTTCTACGAGACCGAAGCTCTCCGTTCGGGCTGGTCAGTCCGGCAGTTGGGCCGTCAGATAGGCAGCCAATTCTACGAGCGTATCGCGCTTTCGCGCAACAAAGCGGCCATGCTCCAGAAGGCTGAGACCGCCGAACCCGGCTACACAATCACACCCGAAGAGGCCATTAAGGACCCGTTCGTCCTCGAATTTCTCGACCTCAAAGACGAATACTCGGAATCCGACTTGGAGGAAGCGCTAATTCAGCACCTTACTGATTTTCTGCTGGAGTTGGGGGACGATTTTGCATTCGTGGGCCGCCAGCGCCGGCTTCGCATCGACGACTCTTGGTTCCGTATTGACCTGGTCTTCTTCCACCGCCGCCTACGTTGCCTGCTCCTTGCGGACTTGAAAACTAGCAAGTTCAGCTACGCGGACGTCGGCCAAATGCACCTCTACCTGAACTACGCCCGCGAGCATTGGGTCAAGACCGGAGAGAACCCGCCGGTTGGATTGATCCTCTGCACTGAGAAGGGCGCTGCGGAGGCTCACTACGCCCTGGACAATCTCCCCAACAAGATTCTTGCCGCCGAATACCAAACCGTCCTGCCGGACGAAAAACTCATCGTGGAGGAACTGGAACGCTCACGGCAAAAGCTGGAAGAGCGCCGCCTCTCTGGTCGCGGGGTCTGAAGCAACCTCCGCCGACTGGTGAAGTTCTGTTCCTGGACCGTTGCGCCGGCAACGTACTTTATGACCTTCAGCGACGGCGGAAACGCAGTTTGGCCTGTTTTCGTCAAATGAACCTCAATCTCACCGAGAAAGACCGCCGATCGGTTATGAGCAGGCCTGATAAAGCGCCCTCCTCAAATGAATGGGAGTCATATACTGGAAAATCGCCATGCCCCGAACCCATATGCAGGAGCAGCACAACCTCCAAACATAAAAACTTGAATCAAATGTGCGAAGAATTCTTATGTTATACCGCCGGACGCATACGGCGCTATCCGTTCTCTCAACTTTATAAAAACAATTGTCAAACAGACAACTTGAGACAAATCAACAAGGAGGCGAATTCAAAGCGAGCTCAATCATAGAGACATTAGCTAGAGTAATGACTTACAACGTCAGGCCGGGCTTCATTTTCCCGGAGGGACGAATGATCCTCACGGACTCACGAGAGCCATTCTTACTAACCAAATCTAAAATGAGATCGACCGCTGCTCGCGCCTGTTTTCGCATCTCAGCGTTCACTGTTCCAATTACCAAGCAGTCCTCGTGGTTTCTCCATTCATGACTCAATGCATCAATGTAATCAAAACCAACAATCTCTATAGAACTAGCCCCCACAGCGTTCCGCTCCCGAAGGATCTTGTCGACACCTAATGCCATCTCATCGTTGAAGGCGAATACCCCGTGTAATTGGCTAAGCCGTCGAATATCCCTTTCATCTACATACTTCTGGAATGCTGCCGCAGCAGCCTTACGAGTCCACTCGCCATCAATTGAATCTATCCTATAATCGGTACTCTTTTCGATCTCGTCAAAGTACTTGATAAACCCTTCTAACCGCAATGCAGAATGAGGATGCTTTGCACTTCCCGCAATGCACAGCACCCTATAGGGTTTCCGAACTCCTCTATCTTTTAAACGACTCAACATAATCTCCGCCGCAATCCGTCCCCCCTCCTCGTTATCAACGCACACCAAGTGTGGTACCGCATTGATGCTATCAAAGTGCTTCTTGGCTACCGCTGGTGCAAGATCATGTAAAACAATCGGTGGCCCATCGGATCCATCACGACGAATAACATCCATCAATTCCGGCAGTACATTTACATCAGAAAGCGACACAATTGCTCCAGCCACCGAATTCCAGTTATATCTCTTAAGCTGCATTATCTGTTCATTTGTAGCATAGTCGTTCTCTAAATACACAACATCGCACGAATAGTATGACCGCGCCAGCTCATATTGAACATCGCTTGTGAACCCAATCCAAAAACTATCTTGAGCCTGTTTCGAACGCGGGATAAAGGCCGCAACTCTCTTGCTATGCATGTCAGATATAATTAATGCTTGCTTATGTTCGGATTGATAATGCTGAGCCTGTTGCCTTAAAGTTTTGTTCTCTTCACGCACACTGCGAATGTACGGTATAGGAAGAGTTATCAATATGGGTAGAAGGCACCACGGGACCAGTACCTCCAAGCTTGGTAGCACGACCTTGAGCAACTTGAATAATAACAAAACAATAGAGCAAACGAAAACGTAGACAAAAAGAACAAAAAGAATTCTTTGCCAGCGATGCTTAAAATGTTCGAGTGCACCTAGAAAATAGTGCGGAAAAGCGACAGGAAACAGAAACACCGCCAGGATGGAAGCGGCAATTTCAATTGCGCTCACATATGTACTATCCATGTGCCTGCCCCCGTTCTTAGATCTCCCCAATGGTCCCCCGCAGACTGCTGGATTCGCTACGTGCATACAGCAATCGTGCAGTCATTTGCGCCGAAAGAAGAATATATCGTACTCCGGATACCGCAGCTTCACTCGTCTGTTCAACTCCTCCGTCTTAGAAATGTCATAAATGACCCCGCCAACGCTCTCAAAAAGAGCAACCCATGATTGACGTGAGAGAATAGTCGGATGATAATCGTACGGATTATCGACATTGATTGAGCAAACAATCTTGTCTGAGCTGACCCGGCACAACTCCTGGATAGCTGTGACAAAGTCGAATACGGGCAAATGCTCAAGCACATCCATGCATACCAAAAGATCAAAGCTGCTCGAATCAAAGGGAAGACTGGCTGCGGAAGCAATATCAAAGCGGTTCCAAACTTCACGAGGAGCACTCTCAATGAAAATGTTCTTCGCGACCGATGAGCAATCTATTCCCCAAGCATCGATCCCGTGCTCTAGGGCTTCCAAAAGTAAAAGACCAGTGCCACACCCCACATCGAGCAGGTGCTTTGCAGTTTGAGGTGCGACGAGTGTTTCATATATGAAGGCAAACCTCAGCTTATGGTCCGGATCGTCATACGATAGCCCATGGTTGCCCGTAAGTCCAGGAAGATCCTCTCGCCAATAGTGCGTCGAAAAGTACTCTCTGTCATATTTCGCCAGTTCTTGTGCGCGGAGAGCCTCAACTGCCGGATGTCGGCAAATGGCGGGGAAGTTAGTCTCTGGCTTTAGATACATCGGATCTCGCATGCGCCCCATTTCCTGTTGGTCGATTTCTGCAATATTGACATACGCATTCATCGCTGAACTCCTTCTATCGGTCGATCGCAGTGAGCGGAAGCAACTGATAGGTTTGGAGAGAAGGATCGTGCCTCAAAGCCTTTACTGCATCCAACACGCCCTGTCTCCCCAATTCGCGGCCATCTTGCTTAATCGTGGCAAACATTTCACCGTTCTTTATGGCAGCCAATCCGTCTGGAGTGGCATCAAAGCCCACGATAACGGGCCACTGCGCTTTGCTAACGTGAAGAGCTTTGAGCGCGGCGATAGCCCCAAGGGCCATCTCGTCGTTACTTCCAAATATCCCTGCGAATTTCTCGCGCGAAAATTTGGACGCTACGATCTCCTGTGCCTTGTCACGGCTCCATTCACCATTCTCGCGCACAACCTGGAAATGGTTACCCACAGCTTTCATAAAGCCGTTCGCCCGGTCGATCGCGCTCTGGTGTACAGGCAACCCCTCAAGCATAAGAACGCGCGGAGTACCACCACGGCTCGTTAGAGCCTTCAACATAATTTCGCCAGCCTTGAAGCCTCCGTCTACGTTATCTGAGCCTATAAATGCGGTAACCTTAACATTGTTCGCCTTGGCGGCAACTGGGTTCAACTCCGTGTCAATTACAATAATCGGAATGCCAGCTGCGGAGTATTTTGATACCGTAGGCACCGTGTCCGTATCCGATGCGGGCCCCAAAACGAGAGCGTTCACGTCCCCACGTGAGAGAAAGCCGTTGAGGAGTGCTGTCTGGCTTGCGGCGTCCATACTTTGGCTGGCCTCAATTCTTACGTCGTAACGACCTCGCAATTGTGAAGTCGCATCTTCCGCCCCAGCTTTGACTTCAAGCCAATAGGGATTGACTGCCGATGGTAAGACCACGGCTATGCTCGGGAGCGCAGGACGTCTTCCATGCAGCCACGATATGACGACAATCGCCACGAGAATCAATAGAGGGAGAATCCATTTCCACGGAACACTGTGCCGAGTCATAAGTCGTCCTCCTTTTCAGGTAAATCCGCTTAATCACAACCCTCGTCACTCGCACTCATTAGGCTTGAATACCCCTTATTCGGAGTCCATCAACAAGCCCCACCGCAACTACACCTGCGCCCAAAATCAGGTAGTCCCACTCAAGAGGAATATCCAGTGCGTTGGTGATATCGCTAATACCGAATACGAGAACGGTAGCAAATGCCACAGAGAGGGGATCAAATCGACCGCCATTAATCTTACATCCTCCTATAACCGCGGCGGCAATCGCCAAGAGTTCCTTACCCCATCCCATGTTTGTTGCCCAGCCGCCGACTTGAACATTCACCAAAAAGAGCACGGCTGATAGTCCCACCAATATTCCAGAAAACATAAAGGATCTGAGGAAGACCATTTTAATCTTGACACCAGAAATCTCAGATGCTGTTTGGTCAATCCCGACAGCGATGTGATCGAGGCCGGCATCAGACCGATAACGCCAAAGGATAAGCAATACAATCACAACAAGGCTGATCGCGTACTTCCAACTAAAGAAGCTCAAGTCGCTTGTTCGCACAGTCATGCCGGCAAGACCATTCTCTGAAGATCCACTATTGATGAACGCTTGAAGCAACAGAGATATACCTTCCCCGCATAACGCTAGACCAAGAGTGCATAAAAGTGCCGGAATTCTTCCGATGACAACGAGAATATACATAATCAGATAGAACAAGATGACAGCCGCCCAAGCGATTAGCAGTCCAACAATTGTTGACGTGCCTGAGCCAAATTGCTTAGTCCATGCGACTATGATCATGCCAACAAAACTAAACGCTGCACCAGACGCTATATCGATTTTGCCGCAGGAGATAATTAGTCCGGCCGCGAGTGCCAAAGGAACGAGGGGCAGCGCCGAACGTAACCAGTTAGCCAAAACTACGACCGCCACTTGCGGTGAACTTGTCGAAGCGCCAAGAAGCGCCGCCGAGATAACTACGAGGAGGAAGGCTCGATAACGCAAGACGTGTTCTCCTTCCGTTCAATTGCTATTGCTATGGAGCGATTCCCTTCATTTGCTACATTCTCAGCTAAGTCGTGATCGCGCCGATCATGAGAAACCAGGACCACTGAACAGCCGTCCTTCAAGAGCAATCCAAGATTCCCAAAAAATGCAGTCGCGCTATCATCATCTAGATGGGCAGTAACTTCATCAATAAGGACAAGTTGGGCGCCCCAAGCGTAAGCGCGCGCCAGTCGAATGAGCGCTTGTCCCCCTGAAGAGAGAGACCCCAGGCAAGTTCGCTCGGACTTATCGCGAAGAATCTGCAAACCACTCAAGTATTGCCTAAATCGCTGATAGGCGTCCTTCTTCGAAAGCATACCGCAATTCCTAGCCAATCTAACATTCTCCCAGATAGTCAGCTCAGGAAACATACGATCTGAGTGCGATAGAAAAAAAGTGTTTCGTGGCCTTAGTGTGTAGATCGACTTTCCTCGATTGCCATTCGATTGAATCAAACTTCCGGTGATTTGCGTTTCAGTTGAATATGAAACACTTTCCATGCCAGCGAGTACCCGAAGAAGCGTGGTCTTACCCACCATGTTCCCGCCAATTACCCTGCAGATCGTGCTACTCGGAATAGCAAGGTGCTTGATGACTAGTTTCCACGGAGGAATGCCCTCAAATTGCTCTGGATATGAGAAAGCAAGATTGCGAATTTCGACAAAATCAGGAGCCATCTGATCCTCTGGTCGCGAATGCTGGAAAACAGGGTAGTCCTCGTCCGGGTCCAACAGGCCGAAATAAGTAATCCGCGGCAGGTTTCGAGCACGCGATTCGACTGGAGTACCCAGCCATCGTAGCAAAAGCGGGTTGGCGGCTGCAAAGGCATCTATGGCCCGATTCCAGAATCTGCCGATCAAACACCCATAAAACATTGAATACAAATACATTAGAGACCTCCCAACAAGTCCCGAAGACGCACATTTGAACGCAAATTAGTCGCTTCTTGCGGCTGCGATCTCTGCTTCTCCCTTTCGTCGTCATCGTTTTTCCCCCTTTCCGGACATCTCCACCCAATACTCATCAGTTCGGGAAATTTAGCGTTTGTGGAGAGACGATGTCGCCAGGTAGGAATCTCCCTTGTTGAAAAATCGCCAATGCGCTCAGCGATACTTCGAGACCCGAAATTCATAGTTCCGAAACTGCAATCAGCTAACAAAAGCAATTATCCGTTACCACCATGTATGAGGAGGAAGTCTCCTCCCTGTCTGCGGCCCTGCGGTCCTCCGCCACCCACCTCAGCGGGTCCTGTTCCTGCCCCGCAACGCCCGGCCCTGACAAACGCAATGCAATTCAGAATGGGACCGAAATTTCTTCTTTTATCAAGTGCCCCCGCTTCAGGCGGCTTTATGGCAGAGGCGGCCGGAACCCGTCAAGGGTCTCCGCTGCGCTGCGATAAACGCGCAAACGGCGCGCGCCCTTGACCGAACCCTCCGCGCCCCTGCCGCGCCGCAAGAGCCATGAAGCGGGGGCACTCAACAAAAGAAATTTGGTTTGGTTGAGAGCTTCCCGCTCATGGACGCAAATCGCCCCACAGCGGGCAGCAATCGAGGAATTGAGCCATGTCAGCAGCCATCAGCAGCACAGCCTTCGCCGTCAGCAACGGCGCAACCGCCAGCAACAGCACCACGCCGCACAGGAAAAATGCGCCGCAGCGTACCGAGCGCAGCACATCCCCTTACCAGCAGCGTACCAGCCAGAGAGACAACCCAACACAGCTAATCATCAAGCAGGCCGTGGATTTTCTCATCCAGCAGCTTGAGGCGGGTAAGAGCGAAACATTGACCGCCTATCTCGGAGCAATGGCACGATTCCACAACTACAGCTTTGGCAACATCCTTGCCATCGCGCGGCAGCGCCCGACAGCGACGAGAGTAGCGGGTATCCGCGCATGGAACGAGCTTGGACGTTTCGTGAAAAGGGGCGAGAAAGGTATCCAGATTCTCGCCCCCATGATTGGATACCGACGCAGGAGAGACACGGAAGAGCAAGAGCCAAACACGAACTCGGACGGGAAGCCCGCGCCGATGCTGATTGGCTTTCGTGCCGTCTACGTTTTCGACATCGGCCAGACCGAGGGCCAAGAGTTGCCGGAGTTTGACCGCACCATCACCGGCGAAATTGGCGGACAGCGCGATCGGCTGATTGCGTTTCTTTCCGCGCAGAACATCAAGCTGGAATTCAACGAGAAGATTGCCCCCGCGTTGGGTGTCAGCTACGGCGGCAAGATTGCTATTCTTCCCGGCCAGTCGAAGGCCGAGGAGTTCACCACGCTGGTACACGAGACGGCGCACGAGCTTTTGCACCGGGCAGAGCGCCGCACATTCACCACGCAAACTATACGCGAGACGGAGGCCGAGGCAGTGGCCTTCATCGTGGGCCAGGCCGTGGGCTTGGAGATGGGAACCGCTTCAAGCGACTACATCCAGATGTACGCGGGCAACGCGGCGCTTTTGGCCGAGAGCCTTGAAGTCATTCAGCGCACATCTGCCGTGATTCTCGCCGCCGTTGAAACGGAAGACGCGGCGCAGGAGGCCGAAGCCGTGGCGGAGGTGGCCTAATGAGGACCATTCTCCAAATCCTCGAAAGGGCGGGAGGCTATCGCAGCGATCTTTATCTGCGCATCGAGAACCCGCCCTATATGGCCCTCGTGATCGAAGCCACGCCGGAACCCGGCCCGCTTGGAGTTTCGGCAATCTCCGTCGCGCACTACGGCGAACAGAACGGCGACCTGATGCGCGACCCGGAGATGTGTTTCGAGCTATCCAATCCGCTTGGTATGGGCTGGATTCTTGCACCGTACTACTTCCGCAACGACTACTTGGGAGTTGAACAGTTTTCCCGTACCTGTGAAGGCGATAACTATGTCTTCGTTCGCGGCCTCTTGCAAGAGCATGAGAGCTTCGCCCGAACTTGGGACAAGAATCTCCGGTCTCAGGGCTTCTACGAAGCCTTTGTACGCAGCCGGAGCCAGTAACCTGCAACTCTTCGGGCGGGCGCTGGCCGTGCCCGCTCACGCATTCACTCTCGACAACCACAAAAGGAGAATCCACATGACGACCGCAGTGCAAACGCAATCCGAGTTTCGCAACCTGCCGCTCGATAGCCTCATCGAGTCTGCCCTCAATCCGCGCCGCATCTTCGATGAGGCGGCGCTCAACGAACTGGCCGAATCCATCCGCACACAAGGCGTGCTTTCGCCTGTGCTTGTGCGGCCAGTCGGCCCGCACAGCTTTGAGATCGTGGCCGGAAGGCGGCGCTACCGCGCCGCGCAACGGGCCGGAGTCGAATACGTGCCAGCGGACATCCGAGAACTCACGGATGCCCAGTGCCTCGAAATCTCCATTGTGGAGAACCTCCAGCGCCGCGACGTGCATCCTTTGGAAGAGGCGGAGGGTTTTGTCGCTCTTTTGCGTCTTGAGGAGCCGAAGTATTCCATCGAGCAGATAGCGGCCAAATGCGGCAAGAATCCGGGGTACGTGGCCGCGAGGATTCGCTTGACCGAGCTTGCCCCGGCCGTGGTCGAAGCCTTTGCCAAGGACGAAATTGGCGTCGGCCATGCCCTCTTGCTGGCGAAGCTCCAGCGGGACCAACAGGGGGAGGCATTGGCCGCTTGCTGGCAGGAGAGCTACGGCAACGGCAACAAGACCAAGCGTATCCTGCTGCCCGTCCGCAATCTCAGGGAATGGATCGAACACAACATTCTCTTGGAGCTTGCACTCGCGCCGTTCGCTAAGGACGACGCACAGCTTGTGCCGGAGGCCGGTTCCTGCCTCGATTGCCCCAAGCGCACCGGGCACAACGTCCTGCTTTTCGCGGACATCGGGGGAACGCATCCCGATTCGTGCTCTGACCCGAACTGCTACGCGGCGAAGGTTGACGCACACGTGAAACAGACCGTTGCCGCCAAGCCCAAGCTGGTACAGATCAGCACGGCTTACGGCCAGCCGAAGGACGGCAGCGCCGCGATTCCACGCAACAAATACGTCGAAATCCGGCAGGACAAGCCGCAGCGGAAAAACCAAGCCGACTCGCCGGAGTTCAAGACGTGCCGGTATGTGGCCGAGGCCATTGTTACCGAGGGCAGCGAAAAGGGGGAAATCCGCAAGGTGTGCGCCAACCCCGAATGCCCGGTGCATCACCCCAAGAAGCAGCAGCAGCGGACACAACCCGATGCTGCCTTCAAAGCACAGCAGAAGAAGCAGCGCCGCGAAGAGGCCGTGGCCCAAGCGACCGGATTGCGCGTCTTGAAGACAATCGGCGAAGCGGTCCCCGTCCGGTTGATGAAGCGCGACCTGCTTTTTGCAGTGGGAAGGTTGACCTCGCTGCTTGACGAAAGGCGTTTGGCCGTTCTCATCCGGCAGCACGGCATCGGCAAGCCAAAGGACGGCGAGGTCCCGGCGAAGCTGCTGTCGGCCTTTCTTCCGAAAGCGGAGGAAAGTAAACTCGGACGCATCATGGTGGAGACGGCAATCCTCCTGTCCATGCACAACCAAACCGACACGGCTAAGGTTCTGCGCGACGCCGCTCAGTTCTACAAGGTGGACATCGAGGACATCACCGCGAAGGTCAAGCAGGAATTCGCGGCGAAGGAAAAGGCTAAAGCTGTGAAGAAATCCGTGCCCAAGCCACCGGCAAAGGCCGCGAAGGACTCAAAAGCTGCGTAATTTCATTCAGTATCCTGGCGGAGCCAACCCCAATGGCTCCGCCATTTTCATGCTTTCCTGCCCGTCTGCCCGCCCTCATTTGCGCTCCCGCTTTAGCGGGAGGCCATCTCTCGCCCACCCGACGGGCATGAGCGCGCTGCTTTGCGGCGCGCTCTAACGCATAGAAGATCTCGACAGATGTGCTGGGGCGGCGGTATTTACTTTAGTTGGTGCAGCAGCTTGGGTATAATAGGTACCGCGCGGCAGAGGTAGCCACAAATGGAGGAAAAGAGTTACGCACGCGAGATCAGATCCGCCGACGGAACGCTGGTTGCTCGCTACGCGGCGATAGATCCTGCCGATGAAGCAATCAGCTGTACTTGTGGCAAGCCCGAATGCCCGCGCGCCCGTCTCCGTCCATTCCGACAACATGTGGTGGAACTGCATCAGCTGTTGTCCAGTTTATTAAATGAAGAGATAGCAGTCTCCGAGTCGTCACGGTGGTTTGGCGTACTCTACGGGTTGCGTATGGCGGCAAGCATTGACGATGTTGTCGCCGACACAGGATATGTCGAAGACCCGATGGTGTTCGCTCTTTGCGAACCAACGATCGATTACGAAGACGCACAGAGCGAAATGGCATCGAAGTATGTTGCCGGTGCCACAATTTTCAACTTTCTCTGGCAAGCATACGAATCGGCAGTTGCTCTGACAGCGCCAAATGAATTGGTTCGGTTATTAAAGGAAGAACGCATGGGAGAGCGTGGCCGACGTCTCTTCGAGGCTCGCCCTGAGCTTTCAACACGCTTTCCAGGCCTAAAAGAGCTTGTCCGTCTGACTTTGTGCCAATGCAGGAACGGCGGACTGCTCGATGTGCGCCTCAATCGGCTGACTGCTCGGTTTTCAGGATATGATTTCGTTACCGCGGCTGAAATATGCCGAGAGTTCCGGAATTTTCTTTTCCACGGCGAAGACCAAGTTCCCGACCACGAAGATTGGGGTTCGACAGTCGTATCACGCTGTCGGCTATATCGGTTCTACACCGTCTCGCGGCTCCTTCTATACCTACTCCAGGCAATGGCATGGATCGAAGTCGGCGAATTGACTGATTTGGTTGAATCTCGATCAAGTGGGGAGCATTTGCCACCTCGGCAGGCTTTAGAGCAACTGCAGTTTCTTACTTCGGACGCCAAATGACCATGTCCAACATGTCGGATAATTCCTCGACACGGACTGAACTTTTCATCGTTTCTATCTTTTGACTTAGTTAATCAGCCGACAAGCCTCTTCTACCGTTTCGACAAACGCCCCGTAGTTCCGCGAGCACTGGACACTAGGTTGGCGATGTCCGCGATATTGCGGACCCGCTGCTGCAATAGGGTTATCCCTCGATTCAGATGAGCACGGAAGTAGCCCTCGAGATCTTCGGTGCCCAAGGCATCCTGATGAAGACGCTGTCGTAAGAGCGCTATGTAGAGAACGTCGTATTCGCCAAGGAGTGTATAACGATTAAACTCTCTCTCTTCCTCCGCAAACTCGCTCGGATTTGGAATCTTTGTCTCCTCAAGGGACAAACAGAATCCCATGCGACAAAGAAGATTTGGGGTCAACCCCGTACGGCCTGCAAGGAAGCGAAGGCGATTTGATGCATCTTTGGTCAGGCGGATCTTAGTGAATCGCATTTTCCTTCACCTCCTCAAAGTATCCATGGCGAACAAGGGTGCTTTGCGAGCCCATATCGAATGACAACTCGTAGGACCGGGCGATCGATCTTTCAAAAAGAGGAATGAACTCCCTATCGATCTCGCTGTCGGTGGAAAGGATAATGACTTGATGGCTTGCGTTCGGAAAATAACGCTGACCCAAGAGAGCCCGGTGGTCCCGATCCAATCTCGCCAACGGAGTGTCAATAATCATCGGCAGTGGCCTTCCCGACACCCGCGCGAGAGCCCACAGGATAGAGATGGCATAGATCTGCTTTTCACCGGACGAGAGTTCGCTCTTAGGGACTAAGCGGGAATGGCTATCCCTCACCGACACTTGGAATGTAGTCGGATTAATGCTGATCGACCGGTTGATACGCTTTCTCGAAAGCAGATTGAAGCATCGTGTCACCTCGGCTTCCACTTCTCTGATCTTCTTTGTGACCAGCGCGTCCTTGAACTCAACGAGGGCACTCTGGACCCTGGCCGCTTTTTCGAGCGACGCTCGCTGTAAGTTGGTGGATGCGAGCGCATTGACAGCCTTCAGGTATTTGCTTTCAGCCTGATGTAAGGCCACGCTTACCTGTTCGAGCTCAGCCCGCCGCCGGCCAGCTTCGACGCTCGCATCGGCCAGTCGCTTGCGCGCCTCGTTCAATTGGTCGATGAGCGGCTGCAACACATCGTCTTGAGGCGCCCGTGATAGATCCCGCTCCACCTTTTGCTGCTCGCGATAAAGTGCTTCGAGCTCTTCTGCGACGGTGCGCAAGATATTTGGCAGCGAATCAAGCGCAGTGTGTGCCCAGGCCCTGACCTGTTTTTCCTGTTCGTGTGAAAGATCCTGCAAAATTGAGGCGTCTTCAGAGAACGTGGTTTGATGAGTTTTCTTTATAACGGTCGTTATTGCATCGAATTCCGGGATAGTGCCGAAAGAAACGCACTTCCCGCTCCTCTTTATCTTGATGCTTCGAAGCTGAGCGAGTGTGGCCTTCGCCGCGCCTTTCAGGGTTTCGTCGACCACTACTCCGACACGAATGTCCTGCTCGGCGGCGAGTTGCTCCAAGAGGGATCTGAGCAACTTCGGAGCGAGGGCGATCGGGAGCAGACCGTGAGCGTGATCCTTGACCACGCCTTCTAGGTCCGTTACCTTCGATGCGATCTGTCGCCGCCGCTCCCCGAGGCGCCCTCGGTTCCTTGCGTAGGCTCCTCCTTGCTCTTGAAGATGCTGTTCCAATGTCTGGACATCGGAGACGAGTGCCGTAACGATCGAGTCCGCTGATTCCGTCTCCTTCCTGAAGAGTTCGCGGCGTGTACGCAGGGTTTCCGCTTCGTTGTTGAGGTTAGCCAATTCAGTGGCCGCATGATCTTCGGACGAGGCGCGTTGGACCGCCCGTGAACGATAGATGTTCAGGTCAGCATTGAGCTTTTCGATGATGTCAGTACCAAGTAGATCTCTCACTGCGTCCGACAGTGTTTTCCTGTCGGTATCATCCTCCGCAAGCAACTGTACCTTTTCGCCGTCAAAGAAGAAAAGGTCGGAAACACCGATAGGAATCAGTTCTTGAACGAAGTCCTGCCAATGCGCCGGATCAACATCGGTTATGGGATTCCCGTCACAGGACAGGTCGAACCTTTCGTTGATCCCGCCGTTCGCAGTCCTCTCCCACCGCCGGACGGCCGCATATGTTCGAATACCATCCTGATCCCCGTAATCGAATTCGATCTGCACGGATGCAGACCGAGAAGGAACGGAGGTTGTAGGGTTGCGATGGATACGGTCGAGCAGATAACGTTCGTACCTATCCTGCCTGGACGTGGACCGTGAGGCAGAACGCCCATAAAAGCAGAGCCGGATGGCCTCCAGGAAGGTGCTCTTACCGGACCCGTTTTTACCGCCGATCAAGATAACATTGCGGTTTCCGTCCGTTGTAAGGTCGAGACTCTGCTCTCCGGCATAGGTGCCGAAATCGTGCAGGGTTAGGCGCTTCAGAATCATGGACGCTCCTCGACCGGTCCATTAGCAAGAAGCTCTTCAGTGGTCCGCCAGTCCTCCTCAAAGACCGACGCGAGCTTTCGCTGGATTGACGCTCTCCGGCTCATGCCCTGGAGGCTTCGCTCCACTTCGATAAGCTTGGCGACCATCTCTACTGGCAGTTCGTGCCGGTCACAAATGGCGTGCAAGGTCTCTTGCTCGTCTGAAGAAAAGACGGGGGTTTCGTACCTAATCCACTCTAAAGGTTCGCCGATGACTTCCCGATAAATTGTGGGAACCGAGTCCGCCCAGTCATGCTCCTCAAGCCTCCAGATCGCGCGGATCGCTTCCAGTTCGCCCTTGCGGATCAGTTCGGCTTTTGCGTGGCCCTCGACGGCTGCGATGGTACGCTGAGCCTCTAGGAGCCCTTTAAGGAGGTCTTTTCGCGCCTCAATCGTATATGGTCCCCACGGCTGGGGAGTGCCGTCCTTCGATTTAACGCGCCCATCACGGCGTTTGTACTTCCGAATGGACGGCCAAAGCGCGGAATCTTGCAGGGACGACAGTCGGTTCCGGAAATCGAGCAAGGGTTCCAACCATTCTTCCCCGTTCTCCACCATCGCTTCCATCGAAGCATCCCGGTTCACGACGGTACAGACCCAGCACCCAAATCGGCTGTTTCCGCATGACGGGGTCGTGGTATCGACGACCAGCGGGCACTCGCCCGCCTGGGCGTTTCGATACAACGTGACCAGATCTCGATTATTCCCGCCCCAAGGCGAAGGGACTTGCAACAGATACGTCCAGACGTCATCCACAGTGAACGACTCGATAGGCGTGTAAACGAAGGCCTTCGGAAGCGTGGAATGCCGCGACAAATATGAGCCACTAATCTTGTGAAGACTCATCACCTGCGCGCGCGTGTTGCTTTCCGCGCTTCGAACCCCGAGGACCATGACGACTTCGCCAAACTCCGCGACGCGGTCCAAGATGAAGGCGTTCGCCGGGGAGATCTTCAACCGTTCGGTGCACCATCGAAACTGCGTTGAAGGGACCGGATAGCCACGGCCTATCAAATTCACCCAAAAGGTATCGTTGGTTTTCGGAACGACCTTGTGCGACGAGATCGGGAGCCCTGCGGCCTTTGCGCTCACATTGATCTGGTCGAGCGTGCGATCGACATAATCGACGATCATCGGCGTCTCGACAAGAGTGTCGGAGGATATCACGTACACGGGCTTTTTGCGGGCCTCTTGCGGCAGTGCTTTGAGCGCGTTCCATACGAGTTGCAGTGCGGTGGTCGAGTCTTTGCCGCCGCTGTATCCGATGACCCACGGTCGATCATCACCGCAATAGACCTCCCTGATCTGCTCCGCGAGGTCGGACAAGAACGAGCGCGACAGATTACTGGCACGTTGGATCGTCCTTACAATATTGGTCATTTGGCCCTCTTCCGCATTTCCCGTTCGAGCTTCAATTCCTCTTTCGAGAGTTTTAGATCCAGAGCGCGCTTAAGGAATGCAGCGGTCAACTGCACGTTCGTGGTCGCCTTACTGATCCTCCCCGCAGACAACGCCCTGCCTTCCCAGAGACCGACGTTCCGCCGGCTCCAATCGACGGCAGCGAGGTGTGTGAGGTGCGACTCCCAATCGTCCGGGTGGGCGCTGATCAAGGTGGAGCCCATCAGGCCCAATGAATGCAGGGCGATCCCATGTGAGTGCACGAACTCTCTCCGCAGTTCCGATGGGTTGGCTTTCTTTTGAGCAGCCAACTGCCACTCGGGGATTTGCGCCGACACTACGTTCCAAAACCTTGCCGCAAGCGTCCGGTCCTCGGCAGTAACGTCATCGATGCGCCGCTTTCCGAGGAGTGATTTTGTGCCTTGATAAATGCTACTGAGAGTAAAAAGCTTCAATGAGCGATTGGAGATGCTAGAACGCTCCATGTCCGTGAGGGTCTTGAAGATCAAGACATCCTCGACCATGAACCGTGAGAGCTGTGCAAGCGGACTTCGCACGTCGTAGAGGATGCCGATCGTCTTATTTGGTCGTATTGCGTATTGGTTTAGGTCAGCGAACATCTGTTGGCTGCGTTTAAGACCGCCATCGATGAACAGGACGACCGAGATCGTCTCGTCGCCCAGTTCCGAGTTCTCCGAGAGCGCCGCCTCGATGGCGGCCCGTCGATGCTGCCCATCGTTAATGATGAACTTCGCCGTCATTGGAATCACGAGGCTCCCCATGCCGGAATCTGGGGGATTCTCCTCGAAGCGGACCTCCGCGTCAACGGACGCCGTGATGGAGGAAAAGACGTATTCCCGCGGGTTTTCGAGCATATAACGTGCTATCACCGGGATCCGCGTCCTGTTCAAGGGGCGCTGAGCCCGAAACTCCGCAGGCAGTTCGTCCTCGTCATAGAGGAACAGCTTCGGGATCAACCTGAGCGGACACATCGCGACGTAATACGCGTTCCCGGCTTGTCTGCCGCGAAGAGCCGCAAAGGTGTACGTGAATGAATTTCCGGGGTTCATCAGCCAATGGAAGTTTAACAGATTGACGAGCGTTCGGGATATAACAAAGTCCGTACGTAATCATAATGACGTACAGAGGCCTTAGGATAAAAGGCTCGTTTTCTTCGATTTAGCGCACTCCCGACTGCTATCATACGTGGTGCGTAGAAATCTGACGAGGAACTTATGCCTACGATCCTAACGCCATCAGAGCTCAAAGATCTTGCCAAACGCGTCGTCGATCTGGAAAAGGAGTCGATGTACGGTGACGAGGAAAGCGAGGATCAGCGCCTGAGCCTCATTGAGAAGCTGATGTTGGAGGAGACCCGGAGGTTGAATCCCAAGTGATCCTGCAAAAGCTGACGGTTAAGAACTTTCGACAGTTTCGTGGTGAACACACCCTCGACTTTGCTACCACCCCGGAGCAGAACGTCACCCTCATCCTTGGCTACAATACTTTCGGGAAATCTGCCCTTCTGAACGCGGTGAACTTCGCGTTGTACGGCGAAGTGCAGCCGGACTTCGATGAACCAGACGACCTTTTCAATCACGCTGCCGCGACCGCACACGAAAACCAAGTCGAGGTCCGGCTGCGATTCGAGTTCCAGCAACGCGAGTATGAGGTCACTCGAAAGAGAGTTTACACGTTTCACGGCAATTCCCGGAGGACCTCTATTGACGAAGTTGCCATGGCCGAGATCAAACGACATAACGGCAGTTGGGTGGGAGTGCCACACTATCAGAGCCTGATCAATCGCGCCATTCCGCCGCAAATGGCGCCCAACTTCATCTTCCACGGGGAGAAGCGCGTCAGCCTCTTCGCCTCACGGGGAACTCACAAGGAGGTCAGCAATGCCATCCGGAATATTCTCGGTTGTAATGTCATCGAAGCGGCTGTCAAGGATCTGCTCCTGATCCAGAAGAAGCTTGATCGCAACATCGCACAGGAATCCGGGGATGAGCAGATCGAACTGTTCCAAAAGCACATCGAAAGCTTGGAAACGGTGATCGAAGAACATCGGCAGAAGATCCGGGAGAAGGAAGACTTCATCGAAGCATCGAAGAATGAGATAGCTCAACTCGAACAACAGCTCAGAGACCACAATCAAACTAAGCAGCTGCAGTCGGAACTGGAGCGCGCAAAGGCTAAACGGCAGACTGCCGAAGCGGCGAGACTCGGAGCCCAGAAAGAAATCCATAAATGGATCAAAGAAAGTGCAGCATTGGTCTGTTCGGCTGCGCTGTCTGAGGCAGCGCTTGATGCTATCGATGAAGAGGAGTTCAGAGGGAGGATTCCTTCCGATTTCCAGGACAGCTTCATCCAGAGCCTTCTCGATGCAAAATTATGCATCTGCGCGCGTTCGCTCGAAACGGGCGGAGAGGCCTGGAAAGCTGTCGAGGCCTTACTCACTCAAGGTGGTCGCAAGGATGTAACTGACATTGCGCTCAAGGTCAAAGCGACTGCGGATAGATATTCGAGATCGATCGTGAAGGCACGATCAGAGGTAGGCGTTTATGAGGACCGCGTGCGCTCCCAGGACAAGGAATGGAACGCTGCCAATAGGGAAATCGAGGAGTTGAACGCTAGGCTCCGGGGAACCAACCTTGAAGTATTGGCGGAGAAGGCACGCAAACGGGAGAATCTCGAAGCGCAGATGGAATCGCTACAACGCAAGATAGGAGATTATGAACGCAAGATCCGGGTGGATCTTGAGCCGGACCTGCAGAGAAAGAGGGGCGAATATGACCGTCGAATTCGCTCCAAGCCAGCGATGCAGAAGAGAAGAATTACCCTTGGGATCGTCGAACAACTGGGAGCTTTTCTTATCGAGCAAATGGACGTTTACGAACGCCAAGCGCGAGAAAAGGTTCTTGAACTCACCAATCAGAACTTGGCGAGTATGCACCGCGATAAAGAGGCGTTCTTCGATGGGAAGTTCAATCTTAGCCTTCGGGACAAGGTGACAAAATTGCAGTCAGGAAAGAGCACCGGAGAAGCCCAGCTTCTCGTATTGGCATTCACCTCTGCACTGATTCACTTCTGCTCGGTTCGCGAGGCCGATGAGAACGAGTTCTTGGTCCCCGGCACGGTTGCTCCACTGGTTCTGGACGCGCCATTCGGTCAGCTTGACACACTCTTCCAAGCGGGGGCGATCTCGTGGATACCGCGCATGGCGCGCCAGGTCATCCTCTTTGTCTCCGACTCGCAGGCACGGACGTTGCAAGAGTCTCCAGAAATCATGGACAGGGTAGGAGCGTGCTACGCGTTGCAGATCCCACGTGGAGAGAAGATGGTCCTACCATATTCGATTCGCGGCGCTTCCGTCCCGAGTCTCAATGATCGTGGAGACAACTCAACCTCAATTGTGAGGGTATGGTAATGAGCCGCCGAATCTTAAGAGATGTTCGCCGCTCGATGGAATTCGAGGATATGTACGACCGGCTCGGCAACCAGATGTACAAATGGACCGGGGGCGAGCGCCCTGACGGAGCGCCGCTTTTCGGTACCTTGCGCGAGTTGCTTTGCTTTGCAGCGGTCCTCGGGTTCCAACTGAGTAGGAGAGAAGAACTCGCCGGACACACAACCGCTCCTATCCCCGAAGAGGTCTTTGCGAAGAATGAGGATGCGCTCTCCTGCGTCAGGATGATCGCGCTCGCTCATACCAAGGATTACCTGATCTTTGCAGAGGAGCGAATCGACGAAATGGTGAATATCTTTGAGGAGTATGCCCTCGGTGGGTCTCGACTCCTCAATCACTTCCTTTCGGAGTTGCCGACAGATATCTTGGGTGCGGAAGCGCTGCTTGAAGGACTACGGAAAGAGAAGCTTCTGCCTCCCCGAAGCGCAAATACTGGTGGTGGGTTGGGAGCTGTTAGCTTTTGAGACTGCGTGATCTATCACTCAAGTCCGTATACAACAGCGAGAAGGACAATCTCCTCCGCGACTTCTATATCCCTGCGCTTTCATGTTCCACGTCGTACTCAAGGGCGGTCGGTTTCTTTTCGGCCTCGACCCTCTCTTATGCCGCCCAAGGTTTGAGCGCCTTTGTTCAGAACCAAGGCAGAATGCGTCTTATCATCGGCGCAGAGCTTGAGGCTGAGGAGCACGATGCCGTATTGCGCGGCTACGCCGAGCGCGCCGCGCTCCCCGACACGCTCGCGAGGAACTTCCGCGCGGTCCTTTCCGAGGTCAATGAACGCCTGTTCTTGAAGAGGCTCGAAGCGCTTCAATGGCTGGTCTCACACAATCACCTCGACATCAAAGTGGCCGTTCGTTGTAGGGGGATGTACCACGAAAAGATCGGCATCCTGGAGGACGCCACCGGTGACTTCGTCGTGTTCCAGGGGTCGGCCAACGAAAGCGTGTCTGCGCTGAGTCCCGACTTCAACTATGAATCGATCAACGTGTTCAGGAGTTGGAGGGAGGGGGAGGAGGAATACTTCGGGGCCCATGTAGACTCGTTCAACGATCTCTGGGCCGGACGGTCGCCTTCCACCCTCGTCGTCGAATTTCCTGAGGCGTCACGGTTGGAGCTTCTCGCGCGGGTCGTCCGTCAGCCGGACGATGCATCGACTGAACTGGAACTGGTCCGCCAATATCAGGATCGACAGATCTCACAGGAACGGGATACCCTCTCCATTCCGGCGGCGTTCGAGGTTTTCGATCATCAACGAGCCGCCCTCGCTGCATGGCAGAAGCAGGACGGTATCGGAATACTCGACCTTGCGACAGGCGCAGGAAAGACTTTCACCGCCCTGTATGCGGCGACCAAGCTACTCCGAGTGACCCATCGTCTGTTTCTCATCATCACAGTTCCTTACCAAGTACTGGCAGAGCAATGGGAGGAGGAACTGGCGGCTTTTGGCGGCAAGGCAATCATTTGCTCATCGCTTAATTCAAACTGGTCTCAGGAACTTGCCGTCAAGGTCGATGCGTTCAGGACGGAGCGCGCAAATTTTGTGGCGGCGATATGCGTAAACGCGACGCTCGCGACGGACCGGTTCCAGGAATTGATCGCCCGTATCAAGGACAGTAACAGCTTTCTATTCGTCGGTGATGAATGCCATCACCACGGCACCGTGCGCTACAATCGCGTCCTCCCCGAAAACGCAGGTATGCGATTGGGGTTGTCGGCGACCTATGAACGGCATGGCGATCCCGATGGGACAGCCAGACTTGAAAGTTATTACGGCCCTGTTGCATATACCTTCACATTGGCGGACGCCATCGATAAGGGATTCCTAGTGCCGTATCGCTATCATCTGGCGCTCGTGGAATTGTTGCCGGTCGAAGAGGATCAATACGCGCGGATCGCACAGAGGATTAGGGAGCGGTTTCATGCGTTGAAGGGCATGAACCAAGGGAGTCCCTTTGATGACGATGTCATAAAGATGCTACTTCTTCGCCGTGCTCGATTCCTCGGAACGCTCGCATCGAAGCGCCAGCGACTGGCCGAGCTCGTGGACGCGGGGAACGTAACCATGCGAACGTTGATCTACTGCGGGGAGGGTCGCGCACAAAGCGACGACAGCGATGATTCGGATGATGCCATTGATGTGGAGGATTTGCAGAACATAGATATCGTCACTCGCATGGTCTCGAACAGGGGATTCAGGGTCTCCCGATTCACTTCAAGAGAGAGCCCCAATGAGCGCCGGGAGATCCTATCCATGTTCCGCACAGGGAATATCGAGGTGCTCACCGCCATTCGTTGCCTGGACGAGGGCATGAACATCCCGGCATGCGAGACCGCCTTCATTCTCGCGAGTTCAGCAAATCCTCGCCAATTCATCCAGAGAAGAGGACGCATATTGCGCCGAAGCCCTGGGAAGCTCTCAGCGACACTTTGGGACTTCCTTCCCTTGCCCCCTAAGAGCAGCGTTTCCGAGGAACACGAGAAACAGATCCTCCGAAAGGAATTGGGACGGATCAGCGAATTCAGTCGTCACTCGATGAATTTCATGGACACGTACCGTGTGCTTTCCCCGCTACTCCAGCGTTATGATCTTGGCGCAGACTTCCTACTCGGCAATAACGATGCTTCGTAGCATGCTCTTACGATCCCACCATCGGCAGCCCTATTCGTATTGCGTATCGCTCCTTTTCCATTTGTGTTTTCCTCATCTATTTGACGACTTTCCCCGGTAAGATCACCTCGCTGGGATCGCACGCCAAGACTCGGGCCAGATCATCTCTAAGCCTCCTGATTTGCGTCGGTGTCTTCACAATGCCGAGCATGTACAGAAGCGAGCGGCGAACAAGTGCTTGTCTTCTCAAATCGAGTGTAGAAGTAGTTGGATTCCATAGAATATTGACATAAGGAGCTTTTGCCAGGTCGGTGGGGAGCAACTTGAGGATTTCGATCGCGTCCTCAAGAGAACGGCCTTTAATCAACGCTTCTGTCAGGTGAGCAAATAATGTTTGACCGACTGGCCGGAAGAGGACGTTGCCTCCTCTAACTGTGCGTTGTGATTTCACAACCTTCTCAGGTGTCGCAGCTGCAAAGTACTCAGCAAGCTTCGGTGAGGCCTTGGCGAGCAACTCAAAATATAGCAATGCGAAATCGCGGTACTCGGCTAGGCGCTCGTCACTTGGACGGTTGTACTGGAGTTCCTTGACCGGGGTCTTTTCTTTGACCTTGGAGAATAAAATGGTAAGAACGTCATAAAGATTTGCGATTGTCGTCAGATGCGATACGTCGCTAGCAGGGAGATTTGAATTCGCAACGATCAGAATACGACCATCCGAGAAGGGAGCTTGGTTCTCAACCAGATCGCGTACCGTGATGGCCATTACATCTGCCTCATCCAACGCAATGATCTCTCCCTTACTTACCGGTTTGGCTGTCTTGTTGAGGGTGGTGAACAGCCGTCTCGTGCGTATCAGTCCAGGAGCAGTATTCTTGTGAGCAACAAGGATGACCGAAACCTCGTCATCTCCTAGAACTTTGTCCTTGCTTAAGGCCTCTTGTATTCCGGCAAGACGGTGTTGACCGTCCAGAGCGAAGAGCTTTTCTTCACCATTGAAGCTTAGGAAACCCAAACTCGCGACGGCATCCTCAGACACATCATTCACGTCAATATCATGCACCTGTGGAGTGAAATGGTCGAGCTGATGCCATGCGGGATCTCCGTCATAAACTGCAACAACAAGAGAGTTGAAGAAGCGTTCAGGGTTGGTCTGGAGGTACTCGGCGATTTCTTTCGCGCGCGTGCGCTTGAGCTCGCGTTGAATGAGAGCAGAGAGCTCCTTGCTCTTGTGGATATCCTTGGCAAAGGTCACTCTCGCTGAGAGCTCCGTTAGGGACATCAAGCAACTGTAGTATGCCCAATCCCCAAAAATGCCGCGTAGGGCAGGTAAGAATCTTCTCTTCATGTTTGCACCTAATTTGTGCGGAGGACGCGAACCATTTCGCGCACTTCCGCCGAGAAGTCATTTGTGACAAGTGGTGGTATCACTGCGTCGTTCAGATCCGTTTCGAGACTTCCCAGATTCACTCGCGGAGCAATCGTCGAATAGTGGAAATAGATGTCGTCTTTCCACTTGTTCAGCATCAACCAGATCTGCACTCGTTTCGCCCGCTTCTGATCCCGCAAATAGTTCTTGAATCTCTTACGAAGAGTACCGGTGTTTGCTTCCTTGCCGGTAATGCCGCCATACATTATGTAGCCGTGCAGCGGGAACCGAATAGGCAAAACCGAGTGGTCCTGAAACTGGACCACAAACATATAGATTCCTCGAACATTGGGGATGCTTGCTAAAGATGCCTGTTCAAACTTGATCGACTGCCATTGAAGACGCGCTTGATTCTGAAAGTTCCGCCACTGTTGTGGATGCAGAATGAACGACTGCTGGTAGTTCTTTAGACTGGCCACGTTTTTGTCGAAATCAATCAGCATGATTCTCTAGTTCCTCAGCAAATCGACAGAGGCGTCTTCTGTAAGGGCCCCGTTTGAAAGAAAAGACACGAAGCATCGCTTTGTCGCCAAAGTGGCGGATTTTGCCACGGACTCTAGTCCCATGCTTTCCGGCGAACGAAGCAACCCTTGTTTGACCTCAAAGAATCGCCCGCCGGCTCGCGACGAACTCCCGTCGCTCGCTGAACTCGCCGCAGGGACCAGCCAAAACATTCCAGCGCGATCACCTGTTCCTGCTTCTCTCTGCTCAATACATTATCCGTGGCAACATAGGCTATTTGCCTCCGTCGGTGCGTATGTCTGAGCCCCCTAGTCGCCGATTTTGGGTGATCGCAAAGGTACCAATCAACTGATTGACCAAGAACGTGACCTGCCCAACTGGAGTGAGGAGTCTGGTGCGCAAGTCGCTAAGAAGGAATCCGAACGAACTGGCACTTCTTTTGGGTGATTCTGCCATTTTGCGACTCCGTAAGGTATTGAACAGCAGGTCTTTACGTCTCCCTGCGCTCGACACTTCAGTTTACATCGTATTGCAGCCCGAAGGCTGATTGCCTCAGGAAAAGACCAACACGTATTCTCTTTTAGTAAATGGAGGGCCTCTACCGGCCGTTTGCGGGGATTTCCTGTTCTGCACGCATTTCCGATTGTTCAGCCCCCATTTCAGATCAAGAGTGGGATGGGCTCGGCCGCGCCAACTCTCTGCATTAGCAAGGCACGTTCGGTCACCCGTGGCACAAATATGCCACAAGCTGTGGCACAGTCGCCCAACCGGCCACACTACGACATTCTCGCGACTCCTGAGCCGAATCCGGCATCCGTTCTGTCCACGACCAGGTTTCCAGAAGCGGTTGGGCCAGATGAGCCAAAGGCCAACAGCCGAATGCTTAACTTACGCGCAAAACTTCGCCGAATTCTTCGCCGAATTGCGCGCCATAGGGACTCCGAATTGTCCTCTGTACTCCTCTGTACTCCGTTGATAACATTCGTACTCCACGGTTGACGAATGGCCTCTTAACCGACAGGTTGTAGGTTCGATTCCTACCGCGTCCACCAAGTAAATTCAACAGTATAGAGTTATTGGCTGCATCATATTTCCCTATAATTCATAGAATCCATGGACATTTTTCCCCCCGCTTTATCCCCCCATTCCCACCCCTCATCCGCTTTTCCAACCTCTCGTCCGGAACGCCGCGCATTTTCAGCGTGACTGCATCTATCTTCCAATCAGAGTAATGATGCTCTGGAAAAGGAACGGCCCATGAAAGAAATTGTCAACGTGGAAGCAGTGAACCGAAGATTTCCCCTGGATGACGGTTCATCCCACCACCCGGCCCACAGTTTTGTGAGCGCCCTCTCGAACGCCAGCCTGCGCGTCACCGCGGGCGAGTTTCTGGCGATTGCCGGGCCCAGTGGAAGCGGCAAGACCACACTCCTGAACCTGATCGGCTGCATCGATCAGCCCACCAGCGGCCGCATTCTGGTCGATGGCGTCGATACGTCAAAACTAAAGCAGGCGGAGATGAGCAGGCTGCGCCGCGAAAAAATTGGTTTTGTCTTTCAGACCTTCAACCTCATCCCCGTCTTCACGGCCGCCGAGAACGTCGAGTACCCGCTGCTGATTCAGGGCATAAGCAGCCGCGAACGCCTGGAGCGGGTGGCCGAAGCGCTGGAGAGCGTCGGCCTCTCAGCCCGCGCCAACCAGCGCCCCGACCTGCTCTCGGGCGGCGAGCGCCAGCGCGTAGCCGTGGCGCGCGCGATTGTGCATCGCCCCTCTCTGGTGCTGGCCGACGAGCCTACAGCCAACCTGGACACGCACAACGCCACCCAGCTCATCGACTTGATGCACGGCCTCAACCGCCGCCTCGGCCTCACCTTCATTTTCTCCACGCACGATACCCGGCTGCTGGAACACACCGGGCGCATCGTGCGCCTCACCGATGGCGAAGTGATTTCCGATAGCTCTACCGAAGGAGGCATCCGTGGGTAAGTTTTTGCTCCTCGCCTTTCGCAATCTATTCCGCAACCGCCGACGTACCATGATGACGTTGTTTATGGTAGGCGGAGGCGTCGCCGGACTGCTGCTGGTCGGCGGCTTTTTCGCCTTCATGTTTTGGGGCCTGCGCGAAAGCACCATCAATGGCGGTCTCGGACACATGCAGATCTTCACCGCCGATCACTTCAACCGCGATGAAGTGCGCGTCCTCGACACGGGCATCGACAACTGGCGCCAGGTGGCCGCGACCGTTAAAACCGGCGGCCACGTGCGCGGTGTCGCTCCTCGCATTGAGTTCTACGGCATGGTCTCCAATGGCGACAAGTCCTCGGTCTTCATGGGCAGCGCCGTCGATCCGGAAGCGGAAAACAGCCTGGGATTCACCACTCGCTTTGCTTCCGGCCGGGACCTGGACAGCAAGTCGGGCGGCGAGGTGGAAGCGCTCATCGGCGCCGGTTTGGCCAAATCGATGAACGTCAAGGTGGGCGATGGGCTGACGCTGCTGGCTATGACCTCCGATGGCGCACTCAACGGCGTTGATGTTCAGATCGTGGGCATTGTCAACTCCGGCATCGCCGAGATGGATGCGCGCTATCTGCGCATTACGCTCCCCGCGGCGCAGCGTCTGCTGCAAAGCGCTCGCGTCACCAACCTTGTGGTCGGCCTCGACGATACCGAGAACACCGACCGGGTCGCGGCCTCGCTCGTCCCCCGCCTGCGCGGCCAGCCACAACAGTTAGTTCTCAAAAAATGGATCGACCTGGCTGCCTATTACAAGCAGGTTCGCTCCCTCTTCAGCATGATCTTTATTTTCCTGGGAGTAATAGTCTTCTTCATGGTCCTCATGTCCAGCGTCAACACGCTGCTGATGACCATGTTCGAGCGCACTCGCGAGATCGGCACCATGCTGGCCATGGGCACTCCTCGCATATGGATCGTCACGCTCTTCATGTTGGAAGCCACGCTCATCGGCATTCTTGGAGCGCTGGTCGGCGTTCTGGCGGGCAATCTTCTCGGCGCTCTGTTGAACTACTCCGGCATCCATCTTCCGCCGCCGCCGGGAAACACGGTTCCTATGTCCTTCCGTGTACTCCACGTGCCCAGCCTGATGATCGGCTCATCGCTGCTGGTGATCGTTTCGCTGGCGCTGGCATCTATCTTCCCGGCGATCCGCGCATCCCGGCTGCAAATTGCGGAGGCATTGGCTCATGTCTAACATCAATCGCGTACTGCGCATTTACCTGCTGCTTTTTTTCATCGGCTTTCTGCTGGCCTGCGCGTTCGTCTGCCATGCCGCAACGCCTGACGCCGAAGCCCTGCTCAAGCGCTCTGACGCCTACCGCAACGGTTGGCCATCGTATGTGCTGCGGGTCAAGATCACGCATTACGAATCCGGCAGATCGGACGAGGAAAAACTCTACGAGGTCTCGCAGAAGGGAACCGAGAAGAGTTATGTTGAGTTTCTAAGCCCGCGAGAAAAGGGCGAGCACCTGCTGATGCTGGGCGACGATATGTGGGTCTATCTTCCCGACACCAGCCGCCCGGTGCGCATCACTCCGCTGGAGCGGTTAAGTGGAGACGCATCGAACGGCGACGTGGCCCGCACTAACTACGCCGTCGATTACTCGCCGATTTATGTGCGTACTGAGAAGGTTGGCAATGAGAATTGCTACGTGCTTGATTTAACCGCCAAGCGCAAAGGCTCGACTTATCAGCGCATTCTCTACTGGCTGCGCGTGGAGGATGCGCGCCCGGTTCGAGCGGAGTTCTATCTCACCTCCGGAAAGCACATCAAATCCGCCACCTTCGACGATTATTTTATCGTCGGTGGCAGGAGCCTGATCCATCGCTGGACCCTGTACGACGAAATCCGCCATAACTCTCGCAGCGTGCTTGAATACTCCAACATTGCCCCGCGCGACCTGCCTGACAAACTTTTTTATCAAGGCCGGACGGACCGTTTCTGAACGATCGCCGTCCACTCACAATCGAAATCAAACTGATCTATTGTCAATGAGCGACTGCGATGACCAAGAATGAACCGGCAATTCAGAACGAACAAGGGCGCGAGAACGGCTCGGCAAAGCCGCGCGTGCAACTCAGCGAGCCGGGGCGGCTGAGCAAACTCCGCGTTCCGGCTGCCCTCATGCTGATCTTCTGGGCGGTGGCTATCACCCTGTGGCGGAAGACGGGAAACATCTTCTTCCTCTTCGACCTTGGCTACATCGGCACTTCTCTGGGCGTGGGAACCGGGCTCTACGCCCTGCTCCCGCGCCAGAAGAGGCCCATCGGCCGCCGTCTTGCCCAGTTTCTTATCGGCGTTTACATGGTTGGTTTTCTCGGGCTATTCGTTCTCCAGAACATGCAACTCGAGGGGCTGTTCTTTTTCTTATGCACCGGCATCTTCTCGGGCGCCATCATTCACTACTCGATAGCCAAGCTCTTCGGACCGCTTATCTTCGGCCGCGGCTTTTGCGGATGGGCCTGCTGGACGGCGATGGTCCTTGACCTACTGCCCTTCGACAAGAGCAGGGGTTGGGTTCCCGGCCCGTGGAAGTGGATGCGTTACGCGCATTTCGCATTGAGCCTGGGCCTGGTGGCGGCTCTAGTTTTTCTTTTCGGCTACCTGCCCAGGGGCCTGGCTCCGTTGTGGTGGCTGCTTGCCGGCAATCTGCTCTACTACGCCGCCGGAATCCTGCTGGCTTTTCTGCTCAAGGACAATCGCGCTTTCTGCAAATACCTGTGCCCGGTCCCGGTGCTGATGAAACTGGGCTCCCGCTTCGCGCTGCTCAAGGTCGCCGGCGCAAAGGAGCGTTGCAACCAATGCATGGCGTGCGTGAAGGTGTGTCCCATGGATATTCGCATTCCCGATTACTTGATGGCAGGCCAACGGGTGCTCTCCACGGAATGTATTCTTTGCAACACATGCGTCAGCGCATGCCCATCGAACACACTGGCGGTGTCCTGTGGGTTGGACTTGGGAGGACGTGAACGGCTGCAATTGCGCACGCGAAGTGTGAACGGATGAAACCTGCATACACAATTCCGGCTCTGCTGCTGCTGGCCATCTCAACCTTCGCTGTCGCGCAGGACGACCCGCCGCCTGCGCCCCGCCACGACTTCCGCTATACCTTCGCGGCCATCGACGATGCGACCTTCGATAGCAACCTTCAACCGCCGCTGCCGGCCTCGGCGTCGATGTTGAAGGAACCTTCAGTCACGCTATTGCAGAATCAGTTACTTCTTGAACCATCTTTCACGTTGCGCTACAGGTCTCGCTGGAGTCTGGCAGCGAGCGCAGTGGGATTGGCTGGAACATTCCACGGCCTCTCAGTAGCGGACTTCGATCCTCCGCCGGGGAATGCCGCCGTCGCCTCTGCCCTGGGCGCTGCGATTGAGCCGTATACCGGCACGCGCACCCAGCTTCGCATCAAAGAGATGTATGCCGGCCTCTCCGCGGGCGATTTCGACTTCACTCTGGGCCGCAGAATGGTGCGCTGGGGCGTCGGCTATGCATTCACAGCGACCGGCGTGCTCGACCCGCCCCGCGATCCCACCAACCCCACCGACCGCCTCAATATCAACGAAGGCCGAGACATGGTTAAAGCGGACTTTGTCCACGGCCCGCACGCTCTTTCGCTGGCCTGGTCCAGCGCCGCGCTCGCGCCCGCCGGGTCAAAGCTGCACGACACCACCGCTTTCCGGTATAACATTCTGGTGCATGGATTCGACACTTCGCTGATAGCCGGCAACGACCGCGGCGGAGACGCCTTTGGCGGCCTCACCTTTACCCGCGTCTTCGGCACTGCATGGGAGTTACACGGCGAGGCCGCCTGGCGCGAACAGGGTGCTGTCCTGCTGGGCGCAAAATACACGTCAGCTTCCGGCATTACCTTCATCGGAGAGTTCTACACCCCGCCCAATATCCCGTATTATTGGAACGGTCTCGTCTCTCCCCTGGCCGGACGCCAGCACTATGCGTTTTTTACCGCCTATAAGAATCGCCTGCGCGAACTGCCTGGTTGGAAGCAATGGGATCTCTCCGCCGCGATGGTCGAGAATATGAATGACAACAGTTACGATGTCATCATCGACGCCAACCGGCGCTTGGGCAGTCACTTTTCATCCTATCTGCACCTGCAACTTCCGCACGGCAGCAAGAGCTCAGATTACGGCGCCATGCCCTACTCCGCGGCCACGTCAGTGGGGGTTCGTTTTCAGCTATGAAGCGCGAGGCCAATATGCCCATGCCCAATGTTACTGATACTCGCAGCCGCTCTCGTGCTTATGCCGCTCACGTCCTGCGGGCGTTTGTAATTGCGGCAGGTTGTGCGTTGCTGACGGTGGTGCTCTTTCTCTCCCTGGGCAGGTTTCGGCTGTCGGAGAGCGGACGCGCGCTGTTCATCGCATTCACCTATTGCGCTTTGATCGCGTTGCCTTCCATCGCGCTTCTCACCCGGATCTCTCATCGCTATACGGATAGATTCCCGCGTTTGATCGTTCTCATTCAGGCGGCGGTTCTGGTTTGCACCGCGGTGGTTGGCAGTATGGCGGCCGGGGTCGTCTTCCAGATAGTCGGGCTTTTTCCGCGCGGCGAGTATTGGGGCGAACTCCGCGCGGTCATTCCCTTGAGCATTGTGATTTCGCTCATGTTTGGCCTGAGTATTTCAGCCTATGAGACGCTGCGCTACAAACTTCAGGCCACCACGCTCGAACTGCGCACCAAGCAGGTTGAACAGGAGCGCGCCTATAAACTGCTGGCCGAGGCCCAGCTCTCCTCGCTCGAATCCCGCATCCATCCCCACTTTCTCTTCAACACACTCAACTCCATCGCCGCGCTGATTCCAAGCAACCCGCAACTCGCCGAAGATACCGTCGGCAAACTCGCCTCCTTGCTCCGTTTCTCGCTCAACGCGAACCACGCCAGCGTCGTTCCGCTCAGCCAGGAACTTAAGATCGTCCGCGACTATCTTGAAATCGAGAAGACCCGCTTCGGTGCGCGCATCCGCTATGAAATAGCCGTCCCCGAAGCTCTTGTGGACGTAAAAGTGCCTCCGCTGGCTCTTCAATCACTGGTTGAAAACTCGGTGAAGCACGTAGTTTCACAACGTAACCAGGGCGCCATGATTCAGATCGCCGCGTCGCAGGAATCCAACCGCATCCGCCTTGAAGTCCTCGACGACGGCCCCGGCTTTTCGCCCGGCGCCATCACGCCGGAGCACGGCCTCGGCAATCTCGTCGCGCGTCTCGAACTGCTTTATGGCGGGGCCGGTCAGCTTGAAGTAACTCGCGAAAACGAAAAGACAGTTGTCCGCCTGTCTTTTCCCGCATAATTGAAATGACCATGGAAACCGCTCCGCTTCGCGCTTATCTCGTAGATGATGAACTGCTCGCTATCGAGCGGCTGGCGCGCCTGCTCGCCGGCTTCGACTCGCTCCGCATCGCAGGCAGCGCCACCGACCCCGCTCAAGCCCTCGAATATCTCAACAGCGAATCCGGCAAATCCATCGACGTGCTCTTCCTCGATATCCAAATGCCCGGCCTCAACGGCTTTGAGCTCCTCTCTCAACTAGCGGAGCAGCCCTTGATCATCTTCACCACCGCCTACGACGAATATGCACTCAGAGCCTTTGAGGTCAACTCCATCGACTACCTCGTCAAGCCCATCGAGAGCGCGCAGTTGGCGCGCGCGCTCAAGAAGCTCGACCGGCTCCAGCCCGTCGTCCGGCCAGACTGGCAACGTGATCCCGATCTGCCCATCCTTCTCAAGGAACTGGCCGCATCGCTCCGCGGCCAGCGGGCCGATTACCCGCGCCGCATCGCGTCACGCGTGGGCGAGCGCATCTCCTTCCTGGACCTCGACGCCGTAACGCATTTTGCAGCCCACGACAAGCTCACCTACGCCATCGTGGATGGCCGCCGGCACTGTGTCGATCAGACGATCGCCGAACTCGAGCGGAGGCTCGACCCGGCAAAGTTTCTCCGCATCCACCGCGCCGCGCTGGTGAATGTGGACTGGGTACACGAGGTAAACTCCTGGTTTGCCGGTAAGGTCATCCTCTCCCTCAAAGATGCGCAGCGCACGCAGATTCCCGTTGCGCGCGATCGCGTTCGCATTCTGAAATCGCGCCTGGGAATCTAGGGAAGCCGAGCTGTTATGTCACTCATGGATTGCTTGCCGGCTTAGCGGTTCGCAGACAGATGGTGATGCCGCCGGCCAGGATGAGCGACATGGCCATGACAAGATATCCGCCTCGCGCATTGCCTGTAAGCGCCTGAAGAAGCCCCACCAGCCATGTGCCGGCGAACCCACCCAGCGCACCGCAGCTATTGATGAGGGCCATCACTTCGCCGGCCACGTTCTTGGGCAGCATCTCCGGCACAATAGCGAAGAAGGGGGCATAGGGCGCGTACATCGTTCCACCGGCGACAATCAGGGCTGCATACGCCAACCAGAAGTGATTTCCGGCGGTCGCATAGGAGCAGAGCAACGCAACTCCAGAGATTAAAAGGAGCGGCCATACGAAGACCTTGCGATGGAGCGCGCGGTCAGAAAAATGCGCGACGGCCAGCAGCAGAATCACTCCCAGCAAGAACGGCGCGGCACTCAGCAGGCCTACCGCTTCGATTCCGCGAGTCGATCCGGACCGGATCATCTCTGGAATCCACAACACCAGTCCGTAAACCCCGAAGCTCCAGAAAAAATACTGAACGCACAAGAGAATAACGCCCGGAACGCGGAGCGCGGAAGACAGATTCCCGTGTTGCGGAAGCGCGGTTTGCTCGCGATCCAGCGCTGCTGCAAGCTGCTCGCTGCTTTCCTTGCTCAGCCAGGTCACGTCGCGCGGCCGGTCGCGCGCCACCAGCAGCCAGACAAACGCCCACATAATCGAAGGTATTCCCTCGAGGATGAACATCATCTGCCAGCCGGCAGCCTTGATCAGAAACCCGGTTACGGCGGCCATCCAGGTGACTGTAACCGGATTGCCAATCATGAGAATTGCATTGGCTCGCGACCTTTCTGTACGCGTAAACCAATTGGTCAGCAAGATCAGCATGGACGGGAAGATGAGGCTCTCGGCCACGCCCAGCAGCGTGCGATCGACGACGAGCAGCCAATAATCCCTGATGATGCCGGTGAGAGCGGAGAGCACTCCCCAACTGATGAGCGCAAAGAAGACAAGCCTGGTGGCGCTCTTGCGCGTGGCGTAGGTCGCGGCGGGAATCTGAAAGAGAAAATAGCCGAGAAAGAAGACCGACCCCAGAAATGCCGCGCGCGATTCGGTGATATGGAGTGAAGCGGCGAGTCCGGCCGCCGCGCCAAAGCCGAAATTCGAGCGGCCGAGATAGGCCAGGCT